>Ga0184628_10000714_pt1 | contig 17175 bp, 28 predicted proteins | sample PLM4_5_b1_FD_133149 | JGI IMG/M metagenome (GOLD analysis project Ga0184628, IMG submission 133149) | Groundwater sediment microbial communities from an aquifer in East River, Colorado, USA - PLM4_5_b1 | ecosystem: Environmental > Terrestrial > Soil > Riparian zone | place: USA: East River... | reverse complement strand
TCATTACATAATAATATTCTTTGATCTGCTGCTAATTCTTTATTAGTGTAATATGGATCAGGAACTCCAACACATTTTACATTTAATTCTTTTCCTACCCATTTAAAGATATTAGATAATACTTCACATATCGGACTATTCTTTTTATCAATTAATTCAATAGCTAGAAAGAAGTTTTCACTAAAATTTTGTTTATAAGTATCGACTAATTCTAAAAGTTCTTTTTTAAGAAACGATTTATCTTTTATAAAAGACTTAGCTTCGTCATATGACTTAGCATGATATGCCATCTTATTTGTTATTATAAAATTAGCCAACTCACTTCGTGAACCACCACTATAAACTATTAAGCCGTCTTTTTTATTAAATATAGATTCTTTATTAATCTTTGGAGAACTTTTATAGGTTTCTGGATTATGACTTTCTGTACTTAATTTAATTAAATTTTGCCATCCAATTTTATTCTTAGTTAAGATGTGGAAATAAGAACCATCAAGAAGATTAAACTTTTGACCTATAATTGGTTTAGTTACTGATTTTTCAAATCCATTACAATTAGAATCTTTAACAACACATTTGCCTTTACCATCTTGATGAGTCTCAGATGTATGACCACAATTTTTACAAGTATCTACTAGTCCTTTAATAAATGATGGAACTCCACTTAAATTTCCATGATCTGTTAAAGCACAAGAGGTTACTCCAATTTGATTAAGTCTAACAGAAATTGATTCTGGTAAATTAATAGATTTTAACAGAGAAAATGATGAGTGGCATCGAAGTGGTACGTATTTCATATATGCTTCCATCTCTTTCTGTGAATTATTCTATGCATTTGTGCATAACTTATATTAAACATTTTTGCTATTTTATATATAGTTATTCCATTTTTATATTTTTCTCTAGCAGAGAGAACTAAAGTATTGGTTAACTTATTAACAGCTGAATTTTCACCCTGTCTATTACTATGTCTTTTTTTAGAATACATATCTTTTATATTATCTGCAATAGTTCCTAAAAATAAATGTTTAGGATTTATACATATTCTATTATCACATTTATGACATACTTGTAAGGTAGAAGGAATTATTCCAAAATGAAATTCATAACTTAGTCTGTGAAGTTGAAATTGTTTATGTTTATAAGATAAATAACCATATTCACGAGTTGTTGTTTTGCCAATCCATTCAATACAATCGTTATTAAATTTGATTTCTGACGCTAAAATATCTTTAATAGATTTATTTTTATAATTACCACTTCTAAATTTTCTATTATAATCTATTTTCATAATCTATCAAATTCCATAAACGAACGAGGTTGATTTGTTTCTCTTCCACAATATTCACACTTATCAGCCACTAATGCACCACAAGATTTACAGTTTTCATTTTTTTTGTTTTCTTAGGATAAAATCTTAATGTGAATGGGTCATAACCAAAATTTGATAATGGGATAATACCACTATAATGATTAACGATTGTCTCCATCTCCACTTAACTTCCCTTCTTCTTTACGCTTTTGTAATTTATCTAAATTTTGTTGAGCAATATCACCTAATGTTAAATTCATATCACCTAAGAATGTAGATATAAACCACACTATATCACCAGTCTCTTTTCCAAGATTAAACTTTTGATCCACTGTTAATTGATCTACTCGTTCTTTTAATGCTTGAATATACTCAATGGGCAATTCTTTATTTTTATCTCTAACCTTTTTACTAGTCTTTCCTGCTGAAATTCCTAGTCTTGCTAAATCGTCTAATGTATGATAAATTTCCTTTAAGAAATTAGATGTATCATCCCAATCTTTTAATTTACATGGGAATAAATAATCTCGCATTTTTTCAGCAACCTCACCAACTTCTCCGAGTAGACCTAATATTGGATATATGACTTTAGCTGCTTCTGGATAAATTGCTGTAGAATAACATTGTGTTTGATATGCATTACATGTTAATTCAGTAGAAAGAAATGATATTGGATAGGATAGAACTGAATCTCCATCTTTTTTATAAGGATTAGCATATCCTATTAAACTATGTTGAACCAATCCATATCCTGTTTGTCCCTGACCTATGCCTTCACCTACATTAATAATTGGCATTTTAATATCCTAATTTATCTGGATCGTCTTCACTATCTGAGTATGGTTCGTCTATTATTGCTTTTATACCATTTACTTCAAATACTCCTGGTATAATAGTTATAATACATCGCTCAGTAAAAGGAGCTGTACAATCATATTTTACAGATGTAATCCCTTTTATTGGATTGCCATCTTGATCTGTTACTTCTATTTTTCTATGAGACGAATCTATTGTACTTTTAAAGTTTGTTGTACTTTTAAAGTTTAAAATTATTTCTTTCATTTCCAAAAATCTCCCTGTAAGAATACATATCTAAAGTTTTCTGGGAAATATCCAATCCCATTTAACCACTCATTATTAGCATAAACTACATCATAAGTCTTGCCATGCTTCAAAATTTCATTTTCAGAAATCCTGTCATGTTGATTAAGAAGTTGCCCATTAACATAAAGGGCTTGCCATTTGTCGCCTTTAACTAATATAACTTTCTTTCTCATTTTGAACCTTCTTTATTTGAACGTCCACCACCATCTTGATAATGCATCATAGAGTGTGAACCGTATTTCTTAACAACCTTTTCCATTCCTAGTTTTTGCAATTGAGTGTGATAGAAGTCACATTCATTCTGACCATTTTCCATTGTCTTTTTAAAGTGTGGACAAAAGCTTTTACATTTCCATTTCTTAGCTGGGTTATCTATAATTCTGGCTGGTTTAATATTATTTTTAATTTGCAAAAATCTTTTTTTAATCATCTCTAATGTTTTAGTTAAATCTTCTTTACCAAAACATATTGTTGTAGGAGATTTTGCTTGTGCATAAAATATAGTTACAGCTTTTGTCCTATATTGAGGAAATAGATTGTTAAGTGCATAGAAATAAATTAATAATTGTGGATCATTAGCTAAATCATAATAAGTCTTCTCTTTATCATTTGCCCAATCCCAGTAGGGTTTTCCACTTTTCCAGTCTAAATATTCTAATGTATCTGAATTTACTTCAGTTAAAAGATCGATTGTTCCTTTAATAGCTAGATAGCCAGTAATTCTTTCTTCAGAAATGGGATCAAGATAATCGTAATATGCCCAGGGTTCTCGTATTTCTATATCAAAATATTGTTCAGGAGCTATTACTTTTCTATTAAGAGGAGAGAACATTCCGTCATTCATCTCAATAACATCTTTGGTCCATCCTAAACATTCTTTAAATTCTACATCTGACCAATTGTGCTTGGACTCATTCTTGAGTGTGTAATGATTCCAGGCATATTTAATAGAATTTTCTACATCTAATTCCGATGCTAAGAAATACTTATCTAATTCTGGCTCATGAAATCCAGGTTCACTATTTTGTTCGCAAACTTTTCTTCTAGCTAGAAGTTCTAATCCTTTATGAACAATACTGCCTTTCTCCGTTTTAAAATTGGGTTTTTGCTTAACTCCTAAAACGTAATTAAGGAAATATTGCATCTGACAGAGAGAGTATGTTCCATAACTGGAACTTCTAATATAGAAGATTAAAATTTGAAGTAATCCATAAAATAAGTTAAAGTACTATCTTTATCTAAATCTGGTATAATCAAATTAAAACCTTCTATTTTTTCTAGTTCAGATTCGCTTTGGTGATTGTCTCCTGTAACACCCCTAAGAAGTTTTACAAGTTGACCACCATTATCTTTAACTGCTTGAGCTTCATCTATAAATCTAACATCGTCTATTATTGCAAGATTAACATTGTCTTTTTTAATCTGATTAAATAAATAATCGATCCAAACATTTTTATACATTCTTCTAATCATACCAGTGCCAAATTCTTGGAATACTTGGCGAGCAGTCATAAAACCAGATGGCAAATCAGAATCTTTTTTGCAAAACACTTTTAATATCACTTGATCTGATGCCATTTTGGAATAGTGTGGCAAATCTTCCCATTTATACTTTGTTAATGTATTTTTTTGTTCATCTGTTCCATAACATTGTTCGTATGTTAATCCCAAAACATTATGACAAAATTCTTTAATAGGTGTTGCATATGAGTATACTTTAGCTCCTACATTTATTAAAGATTTAGCTAATGTACTTTTACCAGATTGTTTTTTACCTACTATTCCTATTAAAATCATATTAATAATTCCACAATTTTAAATCTTCTATTTCTTTATCTGACATTTCACTAGGATTTTTTGGAATATCTGGAGTAAATATTTTGAATGATTTGGATAAATAACTTTTAATATTATTAATTCCAGATTCACCAGCATTATCTTTATCTAATAAGAGCACAATTTTGTGTGCCCAGGAACTCTCTATCAAAATACTTTGAGTGTCAGATAGATTAATTCCAAACAAAGCTACGACGTTTTTTACTCCAGCTTGTACCAATCTTAGGCAATCAATTGGACCTTCTACTATTATAAGAGTTTTATTTTTTTCAACAAACTCTTTTGCGTTAAAATAGTTGAAAAGATGGTCTTCAGCAGGAAAGTCTGTAGTGTGTCTCCACTTAGCAAAAGATGGTAACCATTTTTCTTTTGGACATTCATTTTTATGGAAAACTCCACACTTATCACACTTTGAATTTAATGATCTCCCTGTAGCTCCAATGACCATATTATTTTTAGATATGATAGGAATTACCGCTCTTTGATACATTGGATTGTATGGATCGGTATTAATCGAATCACCAACATGATATTGAGTTAGTATTTCTTTAGATAAATTTCTACTAATAAAATATTGACTGGGTATTGCAACTCTAGATTTAAATATGGATAAATCCCATCCTCGAACTTCTTCTTTAGGAACTAATCCTAAATTACTTATATCACTTATAAATTTATTTTTTTCTTGTAGAACTAAATCTATCTTTAAATCCTTCCATTCTTGACCAACCAAATTACATAAATAATCAATTACTGGTTGTAATCCAATTATTTTACTACTACCTTCATGCCAACCTAATCTATTCTTAGATAAGATGCCTCTAACTAATCCTGGGATTGTCTTTTGAAAAACATTTTCACATTTTTTAGTTCTACAAACCCATATGCCTCTTATGGAATATCCATTAGGATAGAAATTCCATGCATTAGCCTTGTCTCCATCGTGAACAGGACAAGAGCCAATATACATCTTACCACTTTTTCTACAATCTATATTTAAATCAGAAAATAAATCTTCAATATGATATGAGGCTAAATCAGATAATAATGAAAGTTTGGTATAATCTTGTTGAGATAATTTAAAACTTCCCATCTATTTTACCATTAGTTTCTAAATTTTGAGACTTCTCAACTTCACTCTTTAATGGACCTTCAGTAATTCTACCATATCCATATTCAGCTCTAACTAAAATATATTCTTTATCTGGAAGACCTTTTCCATGTCTTTGTTTTTTGATAACAAATTTATGAGTATATTTATTCTTAGAACCAACCTGTAATGCCATTTCTTCATCGTCTAGTTTTTTATAATAAATCAAATTGGAGGTAAGCCAGAGTATTCTATCACTACCACTAATTGCATTAGTATCCTCTCCATCAATTCCATCTCGATTTAATTGAACAAAGCAAAGAACTGGCACTTGATATTTAACAGCAAAATTATGTAATGCTGTCATCATAAATCCTAGAGCTTGGAATTCATGAATGGCACTTGATAATCCAGCACTATCCATTAACTTAATATAATCTAATACGATTAAACAATCTTTAGCATGTCCATTAGAATTTAATCCTACCTCTTTTTTAACCCATCGTCTCATAAGAGCTAGAGTTTCTTCAAACGGTTGACCTGCAATTGATTTCATCCAATATGGAATTCCAGATAGTTTAGCACCAGCATCTAATACTTTTTGTTTATCGGCTGGACGTTTACCAAATGAACCATTTTCAATATCATCTAGTGAGACATTAGATAAATTAGATAAATTCTTTAGTTTATGATCTTCTTGTCCCATTTCAGTATCTAAAACTAAAACTGGAACTCGATCAATAATATCAAATTTTGGATATTGATATTCACAACCACCAGCTAATGATAAGGTTGTATTCATACCAATATGGGTTTTGCCAACCCCGGATCTAGCTGCAAAAGTAGTAACTGACCCTTTTCTTAATCCACCACCAATTGCTTTATCTAATTTTCGATAACTAGTTGGTAATCCTAATTGTGAGACTGGATTTTCAGCAAGATAATGAATGTAAGCTTCTATATCTTCACCAATAGTTTTGGCATCATCTCCATTTTGAGAGAGACTATTAACAAAATTATCTATTGGAGTTTCTAATAAACTTAAAATATTAGTTAATGTTTCATCTCCACTAACTGATAAAAGATTTCCTTCAATAATCTTATTGATTTCTAATCCTGCCCGAGCAATTTCTAATTTACGAACCTTTGCTGCCATTTTTCTAATTGTTGATTTCTCAACTGGCATATTAAGAATTCGTCTTAGATGTTCTTTTTCGTCTTTACTATCAACCTGTTTATCAAAACCTAATGACTTTGCTGCTGATTGTAATGAAGGTAAATCAGGTACAGCATCTACATCTTGTTCAAAAATGTGTCGAAGACATTTATACCATATTTGATTAGAATCAATTACAAAGGATTTATCTGTAACTAAATCTTCTACTTCAACAAATACCTCTGAACCATATTTAACACAACCACTAATTATAGCTCTTTCTGCTGAAGGATCAAATAATTCATTATCCATGAAAAATCTTTCTTATACATTTTTTACATAAGTTTTCTGGTTCGTCCTCATTACCAGATTCTCGTTTATCCCATTCTTCTACTATATATTTCTTTTTACAATTATCACAAATAACTTCAACATCTTTAATTGATATACCCTGTCTGTCTCTATCTGAGACAACTTGCATACCAGTTAATATTTTATCTACAGCAAATTTAATCTTAGGATCTGGCTTGAAATTGTTCTTCTTAATTCCTACTTTGATACTTGATCCGTAGGCTCTTTCACCTTTACCATTATCTTCATCGTCATCATTATTAGTAGTTTTAGATACTCTAAAATTAGTTTCTTTAACTGGTTCTATTTCTTTAACCTTTTTGGGTTTTGAAACTTTCTTTTCTTTAATTTTATTTTTTTCAATAGCAGCTAAAGCAGATTTAGCAGCTTCTACATCACCCTTTTCAAGAGCTTCTCTTAATAATTTTTCAGGACTTTTCGGACGTGCCATTATATATTTCCTTTTCTTTATTCTTCATAATACAATCTAATAAACAATTATGCCAAGTACCACAATCTGGACAAAATTCTATAGGTGGTAGTAATCTATTATACATTAAACATCGTTTAAATAATGTATCTAATGGTAATGGTTTATTTCTAAAATTTTCATCTCTTATCATCTATAATTCTATCCATTCCTGTATATTAATTAATCTCATTACACAATCTCGATCTTCTGAATGATATCTTTTACAATCTTGACAAAAGGATATATTTAATTTACGATTTTCTACTTTATCATCAAAAATAATTATAAGTTCTTCTCTTAAATTACTCTCCATATTGTCTACCTCTTCTTCTGACATTACTTAATATTTCATAAGCTCTTGCCACTCTATCTATTCTATCAGCATATAAATATAGTCGTTTGGCTTTAGTATATGCAGCAACTCTTTGTAAATCGAGTTCTTGAGCAAATTGATTGTCTTTAATAGCTAAAGCTTTACGTTCGTCTGGAGAATAAGCCTTCTGTAAAGCAATCGACTCTCCTAATATCTGATTAAACTTTTCTTTTAATAAAAAAGCCTCTGCTTCTAGTCGCTGAGAGGCTCTACTAACATATGCAGAATATTGTGATAAGGTAATTACTGCATCTGCACATTCTTCACAAGTTAATTTTGTTCTTTCCTTAACTTCAAGATTTAACAGTTTTATGGCATCATCTTTTACATAAGGAACTTCAAATTTAGAAAGACCAACTCGTTCTTCCCAAGAATCCAATAGATTATTCTGTGTCTCTATCCACGGTTGTTTTTGAGAAGATTGTTCTGAGTTGTTTTTCCCATTTATCTGTGTGTCCGTCATCCAATTGCACCAATATTAAATTGTTTTGTTTACACCATTCTATTTTTTTATTATCGCGAGCCAATTGTTTTTTAAATCCAGTTGTACCGCCATTAAGAAATTTAGATGGTTTCTTGTGTTGTTGTCCTTGAACTTCTATTACTATTTTACGTGTTGGAATTACAAAGTCCAAATATAAATTATTTCCACAACCAGGAACTAAGACTTCTTCATAGGCTGCATCGAATGGAAAAACTTCTTTTAAAAGGAGACGTGCTAGTTTATGACCACTAGAACAATCTCTACCATTTTCCTTTTTTAAAACTAAACGGTATTCTTTATTATCTAATCCAAATACCTTCATATTATTATGGAAGTTCTATTTCCACTCCTAATTTTTTAGCCATCTCAGTTAATTTTCTTTTCTTATTTTCAGATTCACACTCTGGCTCATTATTTTTTATATCATATTCTAAAGCTAATTTGAGCAATCGTTTTAATTCTTCAATTTCTTCTTCTAATTTTTCTATAGAAGGTTGAACTGTAGGTTTTGGATATAAGAAATCATCAATATCTTCAATTTTAGGAATATCTTTCCAATATTTCTTTTCCCATACTCCAATTTTATCTTGAGCTATCATTGAATATACACACATTTATTTTCTCCAAGTTTTCTTTAATTTTTTCCATTTAATTTTTTCTTCTTCAATTTTATAAGTTTTATCATAATAAGGTATTTTAAGTCCTCTAACAAGAAATCTTACATCATCAATTGCAATATAATCTTCTTCTACTTGATATTCTCTTTTAGTTAATTGTATGAAGAATTTATTAATTATTTTAGCTTGAGATTTAGTTATTTTATAAACTTTATTATTAGGCAACCAAGGCATTCCATCAAACTCATAATCTCCATATATTAAATCTTCAATTTCTAAACAATCATTCCAATTATAATATAAATAAGAAATCCATCCCGCATTAAGTAAATCTAAACATCTCTTATAGGTTTCGGGACTTTCACTTTTTAAACCTTTAGTAATAGCTACATCACTAAATGGTCTAGAATATAAAAGAATATCATATGATAATACTCTAATATTCCAATCTTCATTATTTAAATTACCTACAAATATTAGAAATATTGTTGTTAATATTACAAACATTATTCTTCTACCTTTGGATTTAATAAATTTTTAATTTGTAATTTTAATTCTTCTAACCATTTTGATTGAGATTCTAATAGATTTGCTGCAACTTCAACTCCCTGAATTTTAACTTCATCTTCATTCTCATATTCAGTATCTTTTTTCAATTCAGGAGTGATATAATGGAATGTAGTCCAACCACCACCTTTAATTTCAATTAATCCATAATCGTTTGCTTGAATCATTAGTTCTTTTGTTTGATCAATACCTACACCATACTTTAAATATGATTCAGCTTTACGCATTGGAGAAGTAAGTGCTGTTGTTCGACATAACCAAGTTTGCTTTTGCCCGGTTGGTGGTTCTGTTTCTCCATCTCCATATTCATGTTCTGATTTAATAACCTCTAGTGTTACATCAGCTTGATATTTACCTTTTAAAGCAATCTTTTCTGAATACTTCTTACCATAACCACCAGTATTAGTATATACTTGAGCAACCATTAATATTATGGATTTTTGTGCTTTCACAATTGGAACGGCTATATCTACGAATTGACTGAATAATTTATTATTTCCACCAAAGTCTGAAGTGCCAATTCCTTTTTCAAAGATTGCTGGATTAGTAAGGGCTGATACAGAATCAATTAAAAGTACACAACCTGGCATATTCTTTAAATAAGACAATCCAATATTTAAGAAATCCACAGAGGACAATTGTTTGCCTTTAGTAGATTCAATAAAAGTTAAATTATCTTTGTCTGTTTTTAATCCTTTTATACCTTTAAGAGTTTGAACTTCTAAACGATGTTCAGCAGAAAGAACACATATATGTCTATTACCATTTTCGGGCTTCTGAGCATTTGCACAGAATGATAATAAACTAGTTGTCTTACCACTCTTAGGAACTCCAGATGTTAATACCCATGATCCTTCATGAATTCCTCCAGTAATTCTATCTAAACTTGGAGAAAAAGGAATAACCATTGGGGGATTATCTATTAATTCGTCACCAGATCTGACGATTCCTTTACCGAAGGCTTTTTCAATTTCTGCAAGTAAACTATCTATTTGATTATTTACTTCTTCAGTCTTTTCAACTTTTTCTTTTTTCTTTGCCATTAAATTTCATCCAATTTATCTTTGATGTTTTTATTTTTCTTAAATTCAGGTCTATTAAGTGGAGCATCTATTATATCTTCTTTAATAGGTTCTGGTTCTGGTTTATTTATTTTTAATAAATTAATTTTATGTTGTTCCATCTTTATTAGATCGTCTAACCAAGTAGCATTAAAAGAATATATATTTTTACCTTTTTTAGTTTTTAAGGCTGAAAAGATAGCTTCTATTGAATAGATATTTAAAAGATTTTTAGCAGATCTAAGTTGTTTTAAAAATTCTTTTTCCCATATAGGAAGAGTATTCCAAAACTTAGAAGGTAAAGTAATTCCTTTTGATCTTGCATGTCTATCACAAATAATTTCAGCTAAAAACTTATCAGCTGATATTAACTTTCCAGGACTAAATTTTGATGGATATTTATTTTCCATTAAAAACTTCTTCTACAGAAGGAATTTGAATTCCAGTTAATTCTTTAAATGTTTGACAAAATATATTAAATGTCTCTTCTGCTGACCATACTTCTATTTTACCAGAAGGTAAACATGGTAACTTCCTATTAGTTACTTTAAATGGAGTTAAACTATTTACTTCGTTAACCCACATTAAATTATCAACATCTTTGACCTTTTTAATTGCTTCTTCTGTCCAATCTAGATTGTACTTTTTACTAATTATCATTCCTAGTTTATCTTCAAGATTGGAATAAACTTTACCTAAGCATCGTTTAACTGGAGTGATTATATCATGAAAAATATATTCTTGAACATCATGTAATAGAAAATGTAATTTATAAGCATTTTCAATTATTCTAGTTCCTAATATAGAATGTTGTCCAACTGAATATGGTTTACCAATTGTTCCAGCATTATATCTTGGCATTCTGGATAATTGATAAGCAAAATCAAATGGTTCTATTTCATCTTCTCTTGGATCTAATAACCAAAGTCGTTTACCAGAAACTGTAGGTATCCATCCACCTATTCTTATAGAATCTCCTTTTAGTTCTTCATATTTATTAATAGCTTCATTTAAAGAGTCTTCTAATTCTTTAGGTATATCTGTTGCATCACCAAATTCTTTATGAGCAATTAAGTGTTGTCGTAATCTAAAAGTTAATAGATATTCTTGATCAGATGATATATCTGGAAATCTTTCACTGTCCATTATATATTAAACTTTCTCCAATTTGTTTTTCGTCATTAGGATCTCTCCATTCAGAATATAATCTTCTTAATTCTGGAACAAAGAATACTTGCGTATGAACTTTTTGTTCTTCTGGATGAAGGAATCCAATAATAAGTAATTTTTTGGTTTCTTGTTTCATGAAAAGCGAAAATGCTCCATCTCTTATCATATAAGCTGGAGCATTAGGAGGTACAGGAGTTATAATATTATCTCGAAATCTAACTATAATATTATTTATTTTTAAATTGGTTTCTTTTAAATATTCTTTAAGGCGAAGCCATGCGGATCTTTCTTTATATTCAGGTCTATCATTATCTTCAATACATACTGATCCATCTGATAATAAGGCTTCCCATCGAGTATTAGAAAGAAAACGATTTCTTGTATAATCATCTTCTTTCAAACAAATCATCTTTAATCTCTCTGATTGTCAGTTCGGAATTTATCAAATTGTTTTGCTGGAGCTAATTTTGTTTCAAAAGAAGCTGCTTGTTCAGTCATAGACACAATATTGTTGTTTTTGTTATTTGCACTACCAACAGCCAAACCAGATAGTGCCCTTTGTCTTTTGCTATCTTTGACTAATTTATCTACATCAATACCTAAATCAACTAGTCTTTTTGCTACTTGTTTTGCTGTCTTATTTAGTTTTTTACCTAATTCTTCATCATTAAAATCCATTACTTTAGATGTAAGATAAAAATCTTCAATTTCTGTCCAGACAACCTTTTTTCTTTTTACTTTTGATGTCATGCTAATCTTTCTGCACTTGCTAAAAATGTTGAATTACCATTAGTTAAAAATTTAACATAGTAAGTATAAGCATCCTCAGATACTGAACTAAATTCCCATTTCTCACGACCATTTGACTGTCTATGATTAATTAGAGATTCAGAAGAATCTTGAAATGGATTAAAAAATGATGAACCATTTGAGGTTGCTCGTTTAATAAAATAACGAGTCATCTTACCTCTAGTTCTTGGTTTAACTACTTTTGCTACACAATAATCAGAATCTCTATCAACTTCTTTACCATTATGATCTACTGCATCATAAATTTGGATCTTATCTTTTGAAGAAGAGCTTGTATCAAAATTTGATAAGACTGGTTCTTCTCTATGAGATCGATCAACAGTTGATTGCTTTTGTGTAGTATGTTGTGACTTTGCCATCAGAATCTTCTTCCTCTTTTATATCTATAATTGCTGTGGTCATTATAATTTGATCTTGTTCTGTAGGATGATCTTTATAACAACCAGCGAAATGACAGGTTCCCTTAATAGTTCTTGGGAAAGACATATCAGAAGCGCCTGATAATTTTGTACAACCGTATGCACAAGTCGCTCTAGCCCGCCATATCAAAGGTTGTCCATCATGGGTTTTAGCGTCTGGTCGAGTTATTTTTAATGAGCAGCACGCTTTTCCACACTTAGAACAACTAAGTATTATATCTTCGCCATTTTTTAAACCAACCTTTTTTAAGGGTTTTGGACCATCAATCGTAATTTTTATCATGTTTTATCACCAGTCTCAATATACTTTCTTTTATCCTTTATTTTACTTACATCTAATGGCTTAGATTGGTTCTTATCCCAATACCAAGGTTTCTTAGCTGCTTTTTGCTTTTTACCATGCTCACCTAATAATTCTTCTTTTTTCTTTTCCCATTGCTCATTTCCAAGAGATTTTTTATTCTGTTCTACTTGTTGAGCAACACTTTTAATATCTTTGATATGAAATCCTGGACATGCTTCTGGACTTGACCAATCTTTAATTAACTTTTGTTTTTTACATTTAGGACATTTAGCAGGAAAGTCTAAAGTGATAGACTGTTCAAAATCTATTTCTTTATATTTACAGGCTTCACAGATTACATCGTAATATATAACTATTCTCCTCTTAAAATTGGAGCTGTAGGGAGTCGAGCCCTATAGTAGTACTTGCAAGGCACCACGCTTGACCGCAAGCAGCCCCTTTATATCTTAACTAAAATTCTTTATTTTTATTAATAAAAATGGTGGATTATTTAAATCTACTATAGAATCTAATTTAGGTAGACAATTTAAATCTACAAAATTTGAATTATTCATACTTATATTAATAGTGGTTGGTTTAAATTCGTAAATTTTACCACTAGGCATTTCAACCCAATATCTATCTAAATTATTTTTATAATGTTCTAGAAATTTTAAAATATCATCAAAATTATCACATTCTACTTTAATCATTTAAAATCCACAAATTCTAATTCTACATTAGCTTCTTTAAATTGAATTGCTGCTTTATCCATATTATCTTTCCAACGTTCTTTTTTATCTTCTGGCATAAAAGGAGCAACACATCTAGTGATTCCAGCATTTATTACATAAGTACTACATTGTAAACAAGCTTGAAATGGATAAGTATATAGCGTGCAATTCTTTACAGATCGACCTGAAAATAATATAGCATTAATTTCTGCGTGAGCTATAGCATTTATTTTATAATCACGATTTTCATATCGTTCTACATTATCTATTACACCTTCGGCAAATCCATTATATCCAATTGATACTATTTTAGTGTTATTTTCTACTATAACGGCTCCACACTTTGTCGAGCTATCTTTTGACCAAGAGGATATAAATCTAGATAATTCAAGAAAGCGAAGATCCCATTTATGTCCACCACATGTACAATAAGTAAAATCCTTTATCTCATCATACGAAGATGATGAATTCCAACATTTCTTACATTTTCCAATATATTTTTTGAAATAGTTATCGGTATGCATTAATAACCTTTATTACAAAATCTAATTGTCTTAATGTTAAATTTGGTCCGGCTGGCGGAATGAAATAATGATTTTTACTATCTAAAGCATTCTTTAATGGATAAGGACAATAACCATCAAATCCAGGCATTTCATGCAATGGATAAAAAGCAGGTCTTACTTCCACACCATTTTCATAACAATATTCTCTAAAATGAGAATAACACTCTGTTGGTAATTTGAAAACTGGTAACCATTCGCTTGAATCGTCAACCCATGCTGGAACTATAGCTTCATATTTTAAATTTTCTCTATAATATTGAGCTATACGCTTTTTCCTGCTGATTATTTCATTAATATCTTCTAGTTGTCCACATCCTAGAGCAGCTTGTAAATGAGCTAATCTATAATTTGCTCCAATACCATCATGTTTGTAACCTCCTGTCGTATTACAAGTAGTAAAAGCTTTCATCTTTTTAGCCATATCATCATTATTAGTTACTAAACAACCACCTTCACCAGTAGTAATAATCTTATTCGCGAAGAAAGAGAATGAACCGACATCACCAAATGTTCCAATAGCTTTTCCATTTTTCCAACATCCAAATGCTTCTGCTGCATCTTCAATGAGTGGTATATTATTTTCTATACATAATTTACTTATAATATTCATATTAGGAGAATCAGAATATATATTAGCTACTACAACTCCAGATATATTTGTATTAGTTTTGATAACATGTTCAAATTGATTTAAATCCATTTGAAAATTCTTATCACAATCTAAATATAGTGGACGGTATCCAGCCAATACTAATTGATTAACTGTAGAAGCATAAGTTAGAGTTGGAGTTATTACAAATGTTTTTGGCTTACTATGAAAAATAGTTTGATAAGCAGCGAAGAGAGATGTTGTTCCATTACAGGTTAAAATTACATGTTTAATTCTTAAATATTCTTTAAGAGTATTCTCGAATTGTTTTTCGAAAGGACCATGATATGATAAGAAGTTAGAGTCTAAAGCTTCATTAACATATTTTTTCTGATTTTTACTTATAAAAGGTTCATATACTCGGATCATTGATTCATACCTTCAGGATTTCCTATTATATCTTTTAATTCTTTTATGTGATCTTGAGCATATTCTAATTCAGTTAGAAGATGGTAGACTGTTCCTTTACTTAATAGATTCTCTAATAATTCAATTGGTCTATTAATATCTAATTTATTTAAACATTTAGAAGTTTTAATATCTTCCAATTCTTTTCTATACCAATCTAATTCTTGAGCATAAAAATTGGGTATCATTAGTTTAAACCTTTGTTTAATTTACTTACTAAATTACAATAATCTATAAATTCTTTTTGAGTAAAATTATTTTTCATTATATTAATATCTTTATGAACCCATTGAATGTTATATTAATCTATTACTAATATAATTTAAAGATGGATGTGAAATTTTTACACTTGTATCACAATAAATACTTAGACCGAAAGTTCTAGCTTGATGACAAAGTTCTGGAAAACATCCTTCTCCAAAATCAAGATTATATTTTGTAAGTAATTCACCATTAATTAATGCGCAACTTCCAATTGATCTCATAGGACGAAGTCGTTGTTTGGAGGATAGAATTTTAAATAAATCTAAATTATTCCACTTTTCTCCACCACTTCCTTCAAATGCCCACGTATCATAAAATTGATGTTGTCCATTAATATCAAATGTTGGAACCGGACTTATACAAAATGTTTTATTCCAACTATGTTCTTTTGTCCAAGACAATAATTCAGATAGCATATTTGGTGGTGGGACTAAATCTGATTCCATCCATAGAATATATTTTGGATTTAATTCCTTGGCTTTATTAAGAACTAAATTTCCAATTCTTGATAAGTTTTTAAATCGTTCTTGTGAAACTATTGAGCCTACATTAGTAGTAGATTGTTCTTCTAGAAGATTAATATTTAATTTATCTTGATATGATTTAATCACTTCTTTAGTATTATCTTTAGAATTACCTTCAAGCAAAAAGAAAACTAGATCATTTTTATCAATATTTTCTTGATTAGTAATAGAAGAAAAGAATTTATTAACTTGATTTATATTAAATCCATGCCAATTTTGTGAATCACGAAAATAAGAACATATAGCTATCATGATTCTCCTCTAATTTCTCTTAATCCATTTTTAATAGCATTTTCTTCGTTAAGATACCATATTTGGTTTAATATATTCATTTTTAACCAACAACTTTCACCATTTTTATTTTCAAGTTTTAACCATAAAATACCTTTACCAGTTTCGAAATCTACTTGTCTATCATATTCTACTATTTTGGTCATATTAAATCCATCTATTTTGAATACATGCTGATGAAGGATGTCTTATAGCAGAGTTTAGATTACAAAATACTTTATAACCCTTTTCAATACTAGTAGTACATAATTTAGGAAAACATCCATCTGCAAAGTTTATATTATTTTTTCTAAGAATCTTAGCATTAAGTAATGCTGTGCATCCAATTGATTTCATTGGACGATTATTTGATGGATAATCTAAAAATTTTTGTAAATCATGTAATGACCATTTTTCTCCATCAATTCCTTCATAAGCCCATCCATCATAAAAAGAATCCATTCCTCTAAATCTAATGATTGCTATTGGAGCTAATGCTACTGTTTCATCCCAATTAATATCATTCTTTATGGTAGAGAGTAAAGTTCCTAACATATTATTAACCGGAATAAGATCTGATTCACTCCATAAAATATAATTATTATCAGATTTAAGTGCCATATCAAGACATATATTTCCAACTTCACTTAATATT
>Ga0184628_10000713_pt1 | contig 17180 bp, 18 predicted proteins | sample PLM4_5_b1_FD_133149 | JGI IMG/M metagenome (GOLD analysis project Ga0184628, IMG submission 133149) | Groundwater sediment microbial communities from an aquifer in East River, Colorado, USA - PLM4_5_b1 | ecosystem: Environmental > Terrestrial > Soil > Riparian zone | place: USA: East River... | reverse complement strand
TCCCTCTCCCGAAGGGAGAGGGTGGCCCGAAGGGCCGGGTGAGGGGTACCACATGAAAAATAATTTCGTGCGGTACCCCTCACCCGGTGCTTCGCACCACCCTCTCCCTTCGGGAGAGGGATTCGTCCGAAAGGCTTTTCTAACCTGCACAATACTGCTGGCAGTGTCCACAGTTTTGGGAGGGGGCCAGAGTAAATCCCGTCTCGCTGAAGTCGTTCACTCCGGCGATTCCGCGGCCGCCATGGACCTCCTCAAGAAAGGCGCCAAGGCCGACTCCGCAGAACCCGACGGCACCACCGCTCTCCACTGGGCCGTCCAGCAAGACGACGCGCGACTGGTTCGCGCGCTTCTCGCCGCCGGCGCGCCCGTCCGTGCCGCGAATCGCTACGGCATCACTCCCCTCGCCCTCGCCGCAACCAACGGCAGCGCACCCATGATCGACATTCTCCTGAAATCCGGCGCCGACCCCAACGCCACCTCCGGCGAAGGCGAAACCGTCCTCATGGCCGCCGCCCGCGCGGGACAGCCGGGCGCCCTGAAACTTCTCCTCGCCGCCGGTGCCAACCCCAACGCCACCGAACGACAGTTCGGCGAAACCGCCCTGATGTGGGCCGCGGCCCGCGACAACGGCGACGCCGTCCGCGTCCTCGTCGCGGCAGGCGCCAAACCCGACGCCATCTCAAGCATCATCGAGCTCCCGAAAGCCAAGGTCGACTTCTCCTTCGCCGTTGCCACCGCACTGCCGCGTGGCGGCATGACCGCACTTATGTACGCCGCCCGCGAAGGCCAGCTCAACGGCGTGACCGCCCTCGCGGACGCCGGCGCAAACCTGAACCTCGTCGATCCGGAAAATTCCACCGCGATGGTCATCGCCATCATCAACGGCCACTACGAAGTCGCGGCGCGCCTCGCGGAAAAAGGCGCGGACCCCAACATCGGAGACGCGTCCGGCATGGCCGCACTCTACGCCGCGGTCGACATGGTGCATCCGGCATCCCTCACGAACCGTCCCCCACAGCCGCGCACCGGTCGCCTGGCTCCGGAGGAACTCGTTCCCGTTCTCTTGAAGTATCACGCGGATCCGAATCAGCCTTTGAAAGCGCCGCTTCTACTGAAGCAGCACACCGGCGGTGACGCCTCGCTCGGAGCCGGCGCGACGCCGCTCATGCGCGCGGCAAAAGCCATGGACCTGAACCTGGTGAAAGCGCTGCTGGACGGCGGCGCCGATCCGCTGCGCGCGATGCCCAACGGCACGACCGGATTGTCTCTCGTGATGGCGGGCCGCGGTGCAAAGACGCTGACTCCCGATACGCCGATCTTCCAGGCGGTAAAGATGATGCTCGACCATGGCATGAACGTGAACGCCACCGGCGCCGGCGGTGCGACGCTGCTGCATCAGAGTCTCGACCGTGGTGAAGTCTTCGTCCGCATGCTCGTCGAGCACGGTGCGAAGCTGGACATCAAGGACGCTTCCGGACGAACGCCGCTCGATATCGCATTCGGCGTCGCACCTGCAACTCCAGCTGCAGCTCCCACTGCAGCTCCTGCCGCCGGACGCGGCGGCCGGGGTGGTCCGGGCGGTGCGCCCGCTGCAGCTCCCGCACCCGTCGTCGACGCCGCGACCATCGCCTACCTGCGCGGACTCGCTCCCCAAAAATAGCGACGTCCCTTTGGTCCTCCATTTGCTTTTCCTTCACCTGGAGGAAAGCAAAGAACATGAATTCATACACCTTGCCCGACCTGCCTTATGACTACAGTGCTTTGGAACCTCACATTTCCGGAGCCATCATGGAGTTGCATCACGGGAAGCATCACGCGGCCTATGTGAAAAACTCAAACGAGGTATTGGACAAGCTCGACGAAGCCCGGCGGACGGAAGACTTTTCGCGCGTCGCCGCTCTGGAGCGGACCCTGGCATTCAATCTTTCCGGTCATATTCTGCATTCCATTTTCTGGCAAAACATGACGCCCAAAGGCGGCGGTATGCCGTCCGGCGATTTCGTCACCGCCATTCAAAAGGATTTCGGGGACTTCGAGCGGTTTCGCAAGCAGTTGACCGAAGTTGCGGCCACCATCATGGGATCCGGCTGGGCCGCCCTGGTGTGGGAACCGATTGGAAAGCGGCTGTTGATCACGCAAATCTACGATCATCAATCCAACCTCGCACAGGCTGGCATTCCCCTGATGGTCGTCGATGCGTGGGAGCACGCCTACTATCTTCAGTATCAGAATCGCAAAGCCGAGTTCTTTGAAGCCGTCTGGAGTTTGTGGAACTGGCAGGATATTTCCGCGCGCTACGCGCTGGCGATCCAGTCCCGCATCAACATCGGCAAAGCGGCGTAGCGTTCACGGCCTGTTGGAAGCGGTGAGGTACTTTGGGTTCACCCGATGGTCCGTCAGGGGCCTGATGTGGAATCCTGCGCCCACCGTCCGCTTGCGGTGAATTACCGGCGCGACGGCTTCAAGGGAAGCTCGCTCCATTGTCATTTGCTGAAAAAGCAATTTGAGAATTCCCGAAACGGAAACGCGAATCGCAAGCATGCCGGCCTGCGCGGAACGCGGCCATGGAGAAAGACTGACAGCCTTCAACTGCTGTTCAATGTGGAACACGCGCGCATCCGGTTCCTGGATAAGGGGCTTGCGCATGTGGTCTCGCCACATCTGGTGCAGCTCCGACAGCCGCCGTAAGATTTTCTGATAGTGCACCGGGCTGGGAATCGAGTCCGAGTTTGCGACGAGTTTCTCCAGCTTGAGCGCAGCCCGCGAGATTTCGCGAGTCTCCCTTTCAAATACCGTCCTCGTTGTCGGCATCGTTTTTCTCTCTCCAGTTAAAAGATGTGCTCGATCTGAAGCACTTTGAATTCCATGAAGAAGTGATAGGATCGGTGCAACTTTTTCACAGGAGACGGAGGGAAAATCGATGAAGCGAACCATTTGGTTTTTGGCGATTGCAGTAGTGCTGATGGCAAGTCTGTCGTACGTGATGATTGGCCAGGCGCCCGCAGGCGGGCAGCGCGCGCCAGTCGTGGCCGGACCACCGCAGCCGGTGCCGCCGGAGGTGGCGATAGCGCGTCCAACCGCGGCGGAAGTCGCGCAGATGAATGACGAAATCACAAAGATGATCAATGCGAACAACTCGCCGGCGAAGGCGTTGCTGAACAAGTATAAGTCGCTGACCGTCGTGCAGGTTCCGCGAGACAATTCGGCGATTCGTCCCGTGCCGCGGAATGCGGCCAAGCATGACTCGTACGTGGAGCTCGCAAAGAAGGGCGACATCGATCTGCTGCTGGTGGGGGATTCCATCACCGACCTGTGGCGGAACTCGACGGAAACTTACGCGACGTATTTCGGGAAGTATAAGGTTGGAAACTTCGCGATTTCAGGGGATACGACGCAGGGCGTTCTTTGGGGACTGCAGAACGGGGAAGGCGTCGGATTCCAGCCGAAGGCGATCATGATGATGATCGGCACCAACAATTCCGGCGGCAATACTGGTCCGGAGATTGCGGAGGGCGTCGGAGCCATCGTACTGGAACTGCGGAAGGATTTTCCGAACGCGAAGATCCTGCTGCTGGCGATTTTCCCGAGAAACCTCCCGACATCGGCGAACCGAAAGGCGAATGCGGAGGCGAGCGCGATTTTCTCGAAGCTCGCGGATAACAAGAAGGTGTTTTACATGGATATCGGTCAGAAGTTCCTGTCACCGGATGGAACCATTTCGACCGAGATCATGGCCGACGGGTTGCACCCCACGGCGAAGGGCTACGTGATCTGGGGCGATGCGGTTAAGGATAAGCTCGCCGAACTGATGAAGTAGGCGCCGCAGACGGGGTGGTGGTTCAAGTTCGAATTTGAACCACCACCCCGGCGCTTCGCGCCACCCCTCCTGGCCAGGAGGGGCGATCTCTTTTTTTCAAATTTTTCCACAACTGCCACCCCCTCCGAAGGAACACGAAATGCAATAAGTTCAACGAAAGGAGTCCATGCGATGTTGATCTTACTGATTATCGTGCTTGTCCTATTGGCCGGCTCCGTTCCAGCCTGGCCCTACAGCCGGGATTGGGGTTATTACCCCAGCGGATCCCTGGGCATGGTCCTCCTTATATTGATCATCCTTGTCGTGCTGGGTCTAGTTCCGCTCCGGTAATGCCCGGTCACAAGCGACGGTGGATGACCTGGTTCCTCGGCATCGCCATTGTTGCCGGCATCATCGTCACTGCGACGCATTTCTCCGAAGTCCTGGCGCTCTTGAAGCTGATGAGAAAGATTGAGCCGTCCTGGCTTCTGGCTGCTCTCATCGCGCAGGCGGGCACGTATTTCACCCAGGCGGAGATCTGGCGCATCGTCGGACGAAAAACCGGCACCGTTCTCCCGATGTCGCTGCTGTACAAGCTCGCCTTATCCAAGCTGTTCATCGACCAGGCCATCCCGTCTGCCGGAGTCAGCGGCACCGTCGTCGTTGCAAAATCGCTTTCCAACCGCGGCTTGTCCAACGGCGCGGTTGTCGCGGCAGTCGTGATCAACACCACGTCGTTTTTCATCGCGTACGTTGTCGCGCTGGCCGCGGCCCTCGCCATCGTTATCATTTCCGGTCATGCCAGTTCGCTGATCGTATCGGTGTCGCTAACCTTCATGGTGCTTGGCATAGGCCTGACGGTCGGAATGCTGGCGCTGACGGGTGAGAATCTCGCACGCATCCCGAAACGGATTCAGCAATTCAAGGTTGTCCAAAACGCAATCAAAGACGCCCGCGATGCGGATTCCAAGCTCGTCCGCGACAAACGCCTGCAGACGATAGCCGCGACGTACCAGTTGCTCACATTTATCCTGGATGCGGCGACGCTCTGGATACTGATGCACGCCCTCGGTGGCCAGCCATCCTTCAACGGCGTCTTTGCCAGCTTCATGATCGCGAATCTCTTTCGCACCATCAGCTTCATTCCGGGCGGTCTGGGAACATTCGAGGCAGCCGTCGTCTACATGCTCAAGACGGCCGGCACCGCCTATGCCGCCGGGCTGACCGCCGCGCTTCTGTTTCGTGGTATTACTTTCTTTCTCCCGATGGCGCCGGGCATGTGGTTTTCGCATCGTCTGAACAAGTCGGAGAAGTAAGTAAGGGAAATGTATAAAAAAGCCATCGCCCCTCCAGGCCAGGAGGGGCGATGGCTTTGAGGTGAAAGGACTCGATGGCACTGGAAACATTTCTTGTCGTGATGTTGATCCTCGCAAACGGGTTGTTCGCGATGTCGGAAATGGCAATCGTTGCCGCGCGCAAATCCCGTCTCCAGGAAAGCGCCGACCGTGGCAGCGCCTCCGCAAGGATGGCCCTCCAACTGGCGAACAACCCGAACGAGTTTCTCTCCACCGTACAGATCGGCATCACCGTCGTCGGCACCCTCGCCAGTGCCGTCGGCGGCGCGACGATCGCGTCGAAGCTCGCCGTTCACCTGGACGCGTACCCGTTCATCGCTCCGCACGGAGAAACCGTCAGCCTCGCCGTCGTTGTCGTTCTCCTCAGCTACGTCTCGCTCATCTTCGGTGAACTGGTACCAAAGCGTCTCGCGCTTCGATCCCCGGAGCGCGTCTCCACCACGGTCGCGCCGATGATGCGCGCATTGGCAGTCATCAGCGGCCCGGCGGTTCGGTTCCTCAGCATGTCGACGGAGCTGGTCCTCGCGCTGATCCCCTCGCGCAAATCGACGGAGGCCAACGTCACAGAGGAAGAAATCAAAGGCCTCATCGACCAGGCCGTCGGTGACGGCACCATGCATCATTCCGAAAGGGAAATGCTGCAGGGCGTTTTCTGGCTGGGGGATCGGCGGGTGAATCAAATCATGACACCCCGAACGGGCATTGTCTGGATCGACTCTGCTGCCACGACCGAAGAAATCCTAAACACCATCGCCGAGAGCCATTACTCCACGTTTCCTGTCGGACACGAATCCATGGACAGCGTGCTGGGAACGGTCAACGTGAAAGACCTCCTGCCCGGAGGCGTGCGACTCCAGCGCCTCGACATTCAAAGCAGCCTGAAGCCTCCGCTGATCGTGCCCGAGACACTTCCCGCCGTCCGCCTGATTCCCATGTTTCAGTCGTCGAAAACGCACATGGCCATTGCCGTGGACGAACACGGCAGCACCCAGGGTGTGATCACACTGACCGACATCATCGAGGCCATCGTTGGAGACATACCGGCGCACGGACAGGCGGAACCGCCTTCAGCGGTTCGGCGCGACGATGGCAGCTGGCTGGTGGACGGCATCATGCCGCTTGTGGAATTCAAGTATGTCCTGGGAATTCCCAATATTCACGAGCCTCCCGACGTCACGACGGTTGCGGGACTCGTCGTCAAGGAACTCGGCCGAATACCGGCCGTGGAAGACACCGTGGAAATCGCCGGCATGCGATTCGAAGTTGTGGACATGGACGGAGCGAGAGTGGACAAACTTCTCATACGCCCCGGCGATATCTCCCCGGCCGAGCCGCCACAGGCGGAGGCAGTGTGACCTCACCGCTTCGCGGCGGGTGTTTTTCCGAGAAGGTCTACTGCAGCTTTCACACCGCGCGCCAGTTTTTGCGCGTCTCCCTTACCCCAGTAGTGAAGGAAGATCACCGACGGTTGCGTGCCGATCATGTGATGATGAATGGCAACCACGTCGAGTCCGTTTGAGCGCAGTGCCTTCAAGACCGGAGTGACCTCGGAGTCCAGCATCGCGACATCGCCGGCGACGATGGCATCCGTATCGTTGCCATAAAAAGCTGCCCACGTGTTCAATCCCATTCGCGCATTGATGGTCGCGCCCATTTCCTTCACGGAAAGATCGGATCTCCCGATGGTGATCTTGTACACCGCTCCATTTTGTTCGCCTTCGGTACCAATGATCTTTGCGAGTTGAGCCGTGTCGAGCTTTCCATCGATGGTGCGGCCGGTGGCAGTCGAGGGGGCACGTGGCGGGGTCTTTCCAATCAGATCCAGCGCCGGCTTGATTCTCGTTGCGAGATCGGCAGGTGTCCCGTGACCGTGCACGTGCATGTAAAAGATTCGAGGCGTTTCAAAAAAGAAATGATTGTGTACGGCGGTGACGTCCAGTCCGCCATTGAGAACCGCAGACATAACGGGATTGACTTCGTCTTCAGTCAGAACGAGATCACCCATCATCACATCCATGCCGGTGCCTTTGGTGAGGGCGATCCATCCGCCAAAGCCAAACGGAGTCGGCGTGGCGATTCCATCGACAACCACTTTGAGGTCATTGCGCGGGATGTTGACCTTCAGGGCTCCATCCTTGAAATCGCCAGTACGGCCGAGAGTGATCAGGACTGCGGCGTAATCCGCGGGCACATTTTGCTGAGCAAGAGCGGATGCCGAAATCAACGCCGTCAATAGCAGCGCGAGCGAAAGTTTGAGTCTCACTGGTTCCTCCTTTGGATCGAAGTTAAGACGGAAAGAAAATAGTGGTACCTGAAGTATAGCAAGTCGTTGTGCCCTGAAATATTTCCGCGTGGAGTCATTCGGTGTGTCGAGAGCCTCGTCGTTACTCATTCAAAACTCGGCGTGTGTGTGCAATCGACCTTTGGCATGGATCGTGCTTTTACATCGAAGATCGCAAAAACAAAAAAAGGGGTTTTCCAATGATACGAAAAATCACACTGCTGTTTAGTTTGGGAATTCTCGTCGCGGCTGTGGGGTATAGCCAGACACCGACTCCGGGTGCGGCTCCCACCACCCAATCTCCGAATGCCCCGCAAAGTCCGGATGCGAATCGGCCGCCAGCGCCGAATCCGAGTGCACCACAGGCACAGGAACAAACTCCCGCTCCAGGCCAGAGCAGCCCGCCGACTTCATCACCCGCCGCTTCGGACAAGATATTCGAGGGGAAACTGGCGAAGATCGATGCGGCGACAAAGACCATTACCGTGGCCACTCTCAACCCGCAGGAAGGCGATACCAAAGAGATGAGCTTCAAATATAACGATCAGACGGTCGTTATCGGCGGCGATAAGACCGTGCAGGGTTTGACCGGCAGCACGGGCTCCACGCTGAAGATTACCTTTCAGACGGATCGCGATAGAAACAATATGGCGAGCCGCATCGAGATCAACGACAAGCAGTAAGCGAGGAATTTATTCCGGGAATCGAAGAAGGGCCGGCGACACCGCCGGCCTTTTTGCGTCTTCAGCAGCGATGCTCCACGGAGTGGTCGTTGAGTTCCTCTTTCGCTTTCAGCATGGCGGCTCGAATTTTCTGACATTGCTTCAGGGTGAGGTCAAACTCTGCAGTCCCGACGGCGGCAGTCATGGCTTGAATGGACGACGAATATTGTCGGACCAGGCTTTTCAGCTGATCGAGCAAGCGATACTTTTCCGCGCAAGGTACCATCCGCGCAACCCCTCCGACCGTTGAACTGGTGTTGTGTCACAAGTGGAACCGATTATCAAAGGAAGTCTTGCGTCGCGATATATATCAGGAAATTGTCTGAACAAAGTGGGGACTGACCCCGAAATCGAAACAGAAACCTTCCGGTCTCAAACCATCCTCGATCGAATTCGGGTTCTGTCCCCAGTTTGTTCACACCATTTAGATGATAATCTCCCGTAAAACGTTGATGAACATTCAAAGGCCTGAAATCTTCATGCGTTTCGAATCTAAATCCTTTCTTCCCCCTTTCTGTCCCAACTATCCCGGATACTTTCGAGCACATGATCGTTTACTCCGCCACGAAGTCCCAGTTTCAGGCCGACGTTTTCAGTAACGACATATCGGGCATTATTCTTCGAGCGTTCCAGGCAGGCACGGGACGAAGCACGGGGAAATCGGAAATCGATTCCTGGGCAAGTTCGCTGCAATACATGGAGCGGGTGTTGACGAACGATGCCATCCCTGACGATGCTGGCATTGCGATCGAGTACCACATTCCCCAAACGTCCAAGCGGATCGATTTCATCGTGACCGGCAAGGACGAAATGCAGAAGGATACGGCCGTTCTTGTCGAATTGAAGCAATGGTCGCGGGGTCAGCTGACCGATCAGGATGCTATGGTGATCACCCAGCTTCAAGGTCGAGACACACTGACACCGCATCCGTCCTATCAGGCCTGGTCCTACAAGCGGCTGCTTGAGGACTTCAATCAGACCGTGCAAGCCGAGTCCATACAGCTCTATCCCTGCGCGTACCTGCACAACTATGCACCGGATAGCTGCATGAGGAATGCGTTCTATCAGGAATACACAGAGAAGGCGCCAGTGTTCCTGAAGAACGATGCGGCCAAGCTTCAGGAATTCATTGGGAGGCATGTCCGATATGGGGACAAGGATCAGATTCTGTATCGAATCGATCATGGCAAGATCAAGCCTTCGAAGAATCTCGCAGACCAGCTGGCGTCGATGCTTAAGGGGAACGAGGAATTCATCATGATCGACGACCAGAAGGTCGTCTATGAAACTGCAATGAAGCAATCGGCTCAGGCAGGTGCTCATGGTGGCAAGAAGCGCGTCCTGATCGTCGAAGGCGGGCCGGGGACAGGGAAGTCCGTTGTCGCGATCAATCTGCTTGTCGCGATGACAAAGCGAAGGTTGGTGGTCCAGTACGTGACACGAAATTCAGCTCCCCGGCTTGTATATGAGGCAAGACTTACGGGATCGATGAAGAAGTCCCACATTTCAAATCTGTTCAGCGGTTCCGGATCATTTTATGCCGCAGATGGAGATTCCTTTGACTGCCTGATTGTCGACGAAGCCCACCGGCTAAATGAGAAGTCTGGAATGTTTCGTAAGGGAGAAAACCAGATTTGGGAAATTATCCGGGCAAGCAAGTTGAGCATCTTTTTTGTCGACGAAGATCAAAAGGTGACGCTAAGGGATATCGGCGATAAGGATGAGATCCGCCGTTGGGCGAAGAAGGAAAACGCTCTGGTGACGGAACTAACATTGGAATCCCAGTTTCGATGTAATGGTTCGGATGGATATCTTGCGTGGCTCGATAACACGCTGCAGATTCGACGGACTGTTAATGAGACATTGGAGCCAGGGGAATACGATTTTCAAGTTGTCGACACACCTGACGAGCTTCATGAATGGGTTCGTGAAAGGAACCGCGAAAAGAACAAGGCTCGTATGTTGGCCGGATACTGTTGGGAATGGGTAAGCAAAGATCAGCCAGAGTTAAAGGACATTGTGATTGGCGACTACCAAGCGACTTGGAACCTCAAGAGTCATGGCCAATCTTGGATTATCCAGCCCAATTCCGTAAATGAAGTGGGCTGCGTGTATACATCGCAAGGTCTCGAATTAGATTATGTCGGAGTCATCGTCGGCCTCGACCTTGTAGTTCGACATGGAAAAATCCTGGTTCGACCGGATCAGCATGCGAGGGACGATGCAGCACTACATGGACGTAAAACCCTTTATGAGAACGACCCCGTAGGCGCGGAAATTCGTCTCTCTGCACTAATCAAAAATGCATACCGGACGTTAATGACCAGGGGACAGAAGGGCTGCTATGTCTATTTCGTCGACGACGAGACACGTCGGTACTTCCAGAGTCGAATCAGCGCGGTCACGCCGCCTATCGTTCCTTATGTCAATGCACTTCCTCTGCTGGACCTCCGTGCAGCGGCAGACTCCACGTATGAATCCCTGGATGGATACTTTGCCGAGGATTCGAATTTCAAATGGCAGCTAGTCCGCGGCGGTCCTTTCGGCAAAGACCGATTTCTCGTCCGAGCCGAAGGTGATTCCATGGAGCCGGATATTCCAAATGATTCGCTATGTATCTTCCGGAAGGATCCAGGTGGAAGCCGCAACGGAAAGACCGTGCTTTGTAGAATCGACGGGTTTGCCGGAGACGCGCCGGTGGCCGTGATCAAACGCTATCGCAGTGCGCGAATTCCTTCTGAAGACAGTACTGGGAAGGCGAAAGCCATTGTCCTAAGTTCCACAAACGAAAAGCACGACGACATAGTACTTACGGAAGGAGAACAGCTGTCCATTCTTGGAGTCTTTGAAAGGTTGGTTTGAATCTCCCGATTCCAGTTCGGCTGTCGACCGATCATGTTCAAGAGAAAATGAATGCATCTCGGAGAAGGACCGCGGGATTGGTAATATTGCGACGGTTCGATATTTGGAGAATCTTGTTAATCGAAATCCGGAGCATCACTAAATCTACATGACCAAGACGCAAATCGATCGTCTCGGTAACAGACTCAAGACTGGAAAGGCAACGCCGGAAGAACTTCGAATGCTCGACGAGTTTAGGCGGTCGTTTTCCCCGGCATATGAAAAGGTTATTTCGGCCATTGAAGATCAACTGAATCTGAAACCAACCGGTCGACCGGCGAAATCGACAACCTCAATCTCGGAAAAATTGACCCGCGAAAGCATTCGTTTAACACAAATTCAGGATATCGCGGGATGCCGGGTCGTAGTTGTGGATGTTGCCGAACAAAATCGCGTTGTTGCCGAATTGGTTCGAATGTTTCCGGATGCCAGACTTATCGACCGACGGACGTTGCTTGAGTCTGTGATCAAGGATTTCGGTGAAGCGGAGGAGGGAACCGATGCTGTTTCTGATTGAATACGACCGAAGCGGCGGTCAACTTGTCTCGCTTCAAAAATTCGACGAAGCCAATCGCAGGGTCGCTGAAGAAACTCGACTCGAACTTGAACTTCGACTCAATCGAACTGCTGAGGGGCATGAAGTCGTTTTACTGGAAGCTTCTACTGAAGACGATCTAAGGCAAACTCACCGAAGATATTTTGAAACGTTGACCCAGCTTAGCCGCCCGAAAAACTGAGCACTCGCCGAAGTGAGCTGAAGCCCGAAATACTCTCATTGCGACCGCGAACATCCAGACCCATGCGCCCGGCACTTCAGAACTGCGAGCAAGGCAGAATGCTCCTTTCTCGGCCGATGCGCGCCCGCCTTTAGCGCATAAGGTTGTCCACGGGTGTGCTATTGCATGCCGGTTTTCTTCCTGGTAAGGAAGTAATGAAGGATCAGGGCAAGGGGGATCCAATAGAGTGCGTATAGGATTGCGAGCATTGGAGGCGGTGGATCCCCATCCTGGTTCAGCATCCAACTGAAGAGAGGGCGCAGGGGGCCCATCAAAACTAATTTGATGGGAAACAGCAGCCTCGATATCGTGTTCTGCCAGGGTGCCTGGCCTATTCCAAAGTCGGATCCATAGAGAGACGCGGGCATCTGATTCAAAATCAGGCGCGTCGCAATCCCATAGGCATACGCGCAAGCGAGAAAGACGAGGACGAATTTGCTCCTTGAGACCTTCATTGTTTTTCCTTTGTGAAAACCCGCGCCGTACCGGCCCGAGTCAAGGTCAGCTGGCCAGTCACGACATCGAATTCGAAAAAGACTGAGGGATCGATTTTGAATTTGTTTTCGGACGTCGCTTCGATCGGAACTGCGGAATTCGCGCCCGGTTGAAAGTACAGCGTTGCGCCATCCCGGGTGAACACCAATTTCGAGGGAGCCGCCGGATTCGAATACACGCCGACATATCGGTCGAGAATTTCCGGGCTGACGTCGAACGCGTCGAGGGCGGGGATCTGAAACGGTCGATTCCAGTAAATGTCGAAAACGCCGCTCACAATATTGCTCACCGAGTAGATCTTCGCATTCGTCGTGTAGGCGAAGGCGAGCCTTTCTTCCGGATCGTACGCCAGCCACGCGCCAGAGCTGCCGCTCCCACCCGTGTGCCCGTAAAGAGTTTTGCCGGCGAACGAGAACGGTTCCATTCCCATGCCTTCGCCGTCCTTCATCGTTTTCATCTGATTGAAGCTGGCCTCGGAGACGAGCTTCAAATCAAACAGCGCCTGGATGAATTTCGTCATATCCGTCGGCGTCGACAGAATCGAGCCTGCGCCGCCGGGAACGCTGAAATCGAGCTCGGCCTGCTCCTTCCAGCTGCCGAAGTACGCATAGGAAAAACTTTCGTTCCTGCCGGCATCCGTGCCGCCGACGCCGAGATAGGTATCCTTCAGCCCGATCTTCGACACGATTCTTTCCTTCAGGGCTTCCGCATAGGGTTTGCCGCCGGCCTTTTCGAGGACATATCCCAACAGGACATAGCCCGCGTTGCTGTATCGATGCATGGCGTCCGGCTCAAAATCCGGCTGGCCCTGCGCGATGCGGGCGACGATTTCGTCGCGCGTTCTCGGTTGCTTGCCCCACGAACCGTCGGCCTCGATGTCGTGAATGCCGCTGCGGTGATGGAGTATCTGCGCGATGGTGATTCGGTTGGCGTTCGGAATCTGCGGGAAGAATTTGTCGAGCGTGTCGGTGAGCTTTAATTTTCCTTCCTCGACGAGCTGGAAGATCATCACGGCGGTGTACATCTTCGTGATCGAGGCGATCCGGTATTTCGTCTCCGCCGTCGCCGGTTTCCTGTCGGTGCCGGTGACCTGGCTGTAGCCGAAGGATCGGGTGTACAGAACGTTGCCGTCTTTGGCGATGGTGACGCTTCCCATCGCCTTGTTCTTTTCGAGAAGCCGATCGAACAGCTGATCGAGTTTCGCTTTATCCAGAGTCTGCGCGTGGCCTGCACGGGGCATGGCCAGTGTCAGCGCGAAAGTCAGTAAAGTTGTGATGAGTACGCGGGTTGCCATATGCGCAGTTATAAAACGCATGTCGTATTATCGTCAAGCTCTTTATAAAGAAAAGTACAATGCGCGAGCCCGAGGCTATCAAGCCGTCAGCAGAAGGGGCTCGCCTCTCGTGATCATGATGGTGTGTTCGTAGTGAGCGGAAAGGCTTCGATCGGCGGTGCCTATGGTCCAGCCGTCCGCGAGCAGGGTTTCGCGACCATCGCCTGCCGCGATGATCGGCTCGACTGCGAGAACCAGGCCTTCCGAGAGCTTCGTCCGACAGGAGCGGTCGTAGTAATTGGGGACACTCGGTTGTTCATGAATCGTGCGACCCACGCCATGACCGCCTAATCCCGGCATCACGCGGAATCCGCGGCCGCGGACCTCGCGCTCCACTTCGCGTCCAATGTGACACGTGCGATATCCCACGCGCGCCACCTTCATCGCATTCCAGAATGCGGTCTCCGCGCATCGACGCAAGGCTTCCGCGGTGATGGAGACTTTCCCGATGGGGACGGTCACCGCCGCATCGGCGAAGAAGCCGTCCTTGCACGCGACCAGGTCCAGCTTGAGAAGATCTCCGTCCCGCAGCACCCGGTTGCCGGGCACTCCGTGAACCGCTTCGTCGTTGACGCTGATGCAGACGGCGCCCGGAAAGCCATACACCTTCTCTGGCGCCGGTTCGGCTCCGTCTTCCGCCAGGGATTTCCGACCCAGTTCATCCAGTTCGGCGGTCGTCATCCCGCTGCGCGCTGCCGCTGCCATCCGGTCCAGCGTCTTTCGGACGATGCGTCCAATGACCTTCAGCTTTTCAAGTTCCGCTTCCGTCTTTACCGACATGCGTGCCTCCTGCCGCCATCTTATCAGCTGGCATGGAGTGATCCGCAGTCAGTTCGGCGGGTCCCACTGTAACGAAAGCGCGTAGGTATGAGTCTGCGGATCCATCGAAGGATAGATTTCCGGAAAATACCGGGCCCGCCCGTTTGGGTCGTAGCGTTTGTGTATTGCCGGGTCCAGATGGTGTTCGAACACGAATTTGCCGATAAACCAGCCCATGGATCCCCCGGCGACGATATCCGACGCAAAGTGTTTCTGTGAGGTGAACCGAGCGATGCTGACAACGGAGGCAAGGGAATAGGCGATGGTCGGTACCACTTTACCTCCTTTGTACTCATGAGCAATCAACGAGGCGAAGGACCAGGTCATCATGGCGTGCCCGGAAGGAAAACTTCTCTGGCCTTTAAAGAAGCGTCCATCTCCTCCGGGAAAATTAGGCCGCTCCCGTCCTGCTGCAAACTTGAGGACGGACGAAAGTATGAAACTGTCCAGTAAAGCTTCCGTTCCCAGCACACCGGCCTCTCGCGCATGAGGATCATCTCGGGTTTTCCCATAGAGGTAAAGAGCGCCAGCCACCGGCAGCGTGGTATAAACCGCGCCGATCTGGGAAACATTGTCGCTGAATGAAACCTGGCGCAACGTATTGGGAAGTGCTTTTGAGGTACGCCCATCGGTGGCAATGAGCACTGCAGTACCACCTCCAAAAATACCCCACCATTTGGCGTTTTCCCGGGTGATGTGCGCGGGACTGGTCCAAATCGATTTTTGGTCGTACCAAAAATTCGTCATGATCTTTTTTCCGGTCGATGGCAGCTTCTTCGTCTCGACCGGGCGAAGAACTTCATCCGGATCCTGTGGGGGAGGCTGTTCCGCCGGTTTTTGAACGGTTTCCGTTTGGTCTGCACCTCCAGCTGGGTCTCCAACGGCGGGGTTCTGAAGCAAAAGGAAAGCAAAGAGGATCGTTCCCATGATCGTCACCTCCACAGGATTCGCAGTTTTGGTATCTAAGATTGGCGAGCAATTCACCTTCCACGGGAGGAGGCGCGGGGGGCCTTCGAAGTGGTCCCTCTCCTGAAGGGAGAGGGTGCCGCGAAGCGGCGGGTGAGGGGTGAAGAAAAATCTCTTCACCCCTCACCCGGCCCGCTGACGCGGGCCACCCTCTCCCTTCAGGAGAGGGATTCACGTTGCGGTTTATTCATGCCGGAGCGCGGCGATTGGATCCATGCGCGCGGCTCTCAGTGCCGGGAGGGTCCCAAAAACCACTCCGACGATCACGCAAACTCCGAAGGATAGTGCGATCACGCCGGGAGTCACGAGCGGGTGCAACGGAGAGTACTTCCGTACCAGCACGCACAGCCCCGCGACGGTTGCCACTCCGGCAGTTCCGCCCAGCATGGATATAACGATGGCTTCCATCAGGAAATGCACGAAGATATCGCGCCTCCTCGCGCCAACTGCCTTGCGGATGCCGATTTCAAAGGTCCGTTCGGAGACCGTGACCAGCATGATATTCATGATGCCGACGCCGGCGACCACAAGTGAGATCGCGCTGATGCCAGTCAGCAGGGAAGTCGCCATTGCGATCAGTCGGTAGACGGTGCGGAGCAGCTGCTTCTGTGTCATGACGCCAAAATCATCGCGTCCGTCGTGCGATTTCCGGAGTGTGGCCGAGATTTCCTCAAGCGCCTGCTCGGGGGCAATTTTTGGATTCGTTTGAAGTACGATGCGATTGATCTGCGCATGGATCCTGCTTTGCACCGCCCCGGCCGGCAGAAAAATCATGTTTTCAAATGACCCATCGCCGAATAGCGCATCGCGCGGCTCTCCCTGCAAAACGCCGATCACGCGGAACGGCACCCCTTGAATCGCAATCGTCTCGCCGACTGCCGGACCGCTTCCGAATATGGCTTCGCGCGGACCCTGGGCGAGTACGCATACGTACTCGTTTTCCTCGTCGGATTTGAAGAGGCGACCTTCAGAAAGTGGACGGGGCCTCATGGCAAACCAGGTGGCCGTCGTGCCCATGACAAAGGCGCTCTTCAGTTCCTGGTGGTATTCGGCGGTGCCTCCGACAAAGAGGAATGGCGCCACTCCGGCAACGGAGTTCAGGTGCGAGAGCCCCTGCATATCGCGGTCGGTCAGCGTCGAGACACCGAGCATTGCCAGCGGATTCGCCTGCATATTCTTGTCGAGCTTGCCCGGCACGATGAAGACGAGGTTGGTTCCCAGGTCCTGTACTTCTTCCGTGATTTGTTTTTGAACGCCAAGGGCTATCGAAATGAGAAGCCCAACGGATCCAACCCCGATCAGGATCCCGAGCGTGGTCAGCACGGTGCGTAGCCAGCTGGAGGACAGGGAATGGAGGGCGCTGCGGAAGTTTTCAAGAATGGACTGCATGTCGGCCCAGTATATGTCGGGCAGGATTTACAGTTGAAGCGATCGCCCATCCAGTACTGTCAGCCACAGTTTGAAGTGACTACAAGATTTCGAACACGTGGTAGATGGCCCCGCCCGCAATGCGGTGACCCAGGGCCACACTCACAATCCGGTTCAGCCAGTCGTATTTCTCGGACGCCGTTTCGAATCGAGCAGTAACCCGCATGTAATACTCCGACGGGTTGACGTTTTCACCCCGGGCGATACGGTCCAGCACTTCTTTCGGCCCGTGCCGCACGCCGAAATATCTCATGGCGATCAGCGCTCCGTCGTCGGTCTGCAGCACCAGCCGCACGTTGATGGTGGTC
>Ga0184628_10000712_pt1 | contig 17182 bp, 19 predicted proteins | sample PLM4_5_b1_FD_133149 | JGI IMG/M metagenome (GOLD analysis project Ga0184628, IMG submission 133149) | Groundwater sediment microbial communities from an aquifer in East River, Colorado, USA - PLM4_5_b1 | ecosystem: Environmental > Terrestrial > Soil > Riparian zone | place: USA: East River... | reverse complement strand
GGCTGGGAGTTCGGCATGATGCTGTTCACGCCACCGTTCTTCCAGATCGGCCCGCGCAAGTAACCTCGCGCACCGTACCGGGTGCGCGAACTCATGGTTTCCGGCGCACGCTCCACTTGCCGGCCGTGGTCTGGGCCGTGTTCAAGTTGCGGGTTTCGTACTGGCCCGCGATGCGGTCGCCGCGAATGAGACCCGTGAAGCGGGTCACGAGGACCGAGCCGGGTTTGTCCTCATAAGGATCCATGAGGCCGAAGACGGTGTCTCCCGTCGCCATCACGAAATTGATGGACAGGGTCTGCGGGGCCGTCTCGGCGACCGGAGCGCCCTTCACCTCGTTGCCGGACGTCCGGCGGGGTTCCGGCTTCGGAAACATCACGACGTCACCGTGGGCCGAATCCGATTCGGCCGCGAGCTGGAACCGGATGGTGCCGGAGCGCTGCGTCTGCTCACTGGAGTATTCGCCTTCCCACGTTCCCGTCAGCGCCCGGGCAGCCGGGGCGTTCGCCATCACCGGCACCACCGGCGGCGGCGTTGAGCTGCACGACGCGGAGAGGATCGCGAGCAGGATTCCGAGTGAGGCGTAAGGCCGGAACATGGGGACCTCCTTCGATCAGTCACTCAACTGGGTGCGCACGCAGGGCGCGTGCCACGGAAGGCTTGGGGACCAGGCTCCGCGACCCATGCGGGAAATGCGCCGCCACATCGTGGTGGCAGGGATTGCAGACGCGGGCAGGTCGAGCCGCTGCCTGGATCCGAGCGAAGCGTGCCGACTGCCACGATGACAGGTTCCGACCCGATATGTCATGAGCGGGGTTGCCGCAGATCTCAGCCGATGATGCGTCTCGCGTGCAGGACAACGACATCAGCGGCGGAGGGAAATCGACATCCCGGGCACGGCTGATGCTGTGACCCGAGGTGGGCGCGGCACACGACCCCACGCATGTGGCGCGAGCCCCGGCGCCTTACGGGACGCCGTCGGCACGAGCGATGCCGCGCCCATCTCGTGGGAGGTTGCCAATGACTGCCAATGTCGGTGGATTCGACCGCGTCTTTCGCATCACGCTGGGGCTGGCGGTGATGCTTGCCGGGTTCGCCCTGCATTCCTGGTGGGGCGCGCTCGGTGCGATTCCCTTCCTGACCGGGGCATTCCGCTGGTGCCCGGTCTATGCGCCGTTCGGCATGTCGACGTTCCTGGCTCCGCCGAAGGCCCGGATCTGAGTCGATCCGTGTCCCGCATTCTGATCCACGAACCGCGACCGACCTCTGACGAGTGCCGTTCGCTGCTGGCCGGCGAGGGACACGAGGTGATCGTGTGCCGGGATCGCGAATCGCTGATCGGTGCCATGGCCGAGGAGCGCCCCGACGTACTCGTCTATGTGCTCGCAAACCTCGAACTCGACGTCGGGGTGCTGACGGTGGTGCGACGGGCAGCGACGCAACTTCCGCTCATCCTGCTCGGTGGCCAGGCCGATCTCGCGACGCGGAGGAGCGTCCAGGAGCTCAAGCCAACCTATAACGCGGTGTTCCCGCTGGAGCCGTGCGAGCTGAGCGATGCCGTGCGCGGAGCGCTTGCCTGTCGCCTCCACACGAAGGAGCCCGAAGGAGGGGGGCCATGAAGATCGGTCTGGGAGTGCGCAAGTCGGTCGCGGTGCTGGCGACCGCCGTCGTGGTGTTCGGCGTCTTCCTCGCAGCCGAGCGTCCGTGGTTTCTGCGCTGGGGAGCGACCGAGTCGGAGATCGCCGCGGTGCGACCCGCCGATGCACGGGTGCCGGTGGCGCGCGACCGCGTCACGCGGGCGGTGACGGTTCATGCGACCGCCGACCAGGTCTGGCCGTGGATCGCACAACTCGGGCAGGATCGGGGCGGCTTCTACAGCTACGAAGTACTCGAAGACCTGGTCGGATGCGAGATGCCGCGCGCCGAACAGATCCTGCCCCAGCACCAGGCGTGGCGCGCCGGTGATCGGCTGTGGATGTATCCGCCAGACAAGGCGGGCGGTATGGGCAATGCGCCGCTGGTGGCCTGCGAGCCGGGCCGGCACCTCGTGTTCGCGATCCGCCAGCTCGGCACGCCACCCGAGCAGCCCGAGGATGGCGTATGGGGCTTTGCGCTCGAGCCGGCAGGCGCGGGTTCGACGCGGCTGATTGCCTGGAGCCGGGCGGCGGGCGAGACGCGCCCGCTCTTCCGGATCACCAACCGCCTGCTGTTCGAGCCTGCCCATTACGTCATGGAGCGGCGCACGCTGATCAACGTCAAAGCGCTCGCGGAGGGCAGGATTCCTCAGAGGTGGACCGAGGTCGTCACCGTTGTTCTGTGGACGCTGACGGTGGCGCTGCTGATCGTGGCGCTGGTCGAGGTGTTCCGCCGCCGCACGCACTGGGTACGTGCGCTCGCGGTCGCCGGACTGTCGGGATTCGCCTTCCAGTTCCTGACGCTCGTTCAGCCGCCTGTCCTGATGGGCGTGCTGATCGTGGTCGCGCTCGCGGCCGTTCTGAAGGGTGGGGGTGCGGTGCCGCGCCCGATACGAGTCGTGATCGAGGAGCGCGATCTTCCATGGTCCGAGGGACGCACGGCCGCGACCGCGTGACGTCGTAGTTCTCTCAAACATTCGGGCCGTCTCGTCGCACGACGGGACGGCCCGGTGCTTCTACGGCGGAACCTCACTCGACCTTGATCGGAATCGCCTGGCCCCGCGCTTCGGCGGCCTTCGGCAGAACGATCGTGAGCACGCCGTTCCTGAATCTGGCGGTCACCTTCGTTCCGTCGACGTGAGTCGGCAGACGCAGGGTCCGGATGAACGATCCGTAGCTCCGTTCGCTCCGATAGAAGCGCTCATCCTTCTGCTCCATCTCCTGCTGCTTCTCGCCGCGGATGTCGAGCACGCCGTTCTCGATCGTGAGATGGATGTCCTTCGGCTCGATTCCCGGCACGTCGGCCTTCACCGTGAAGGCGTCCTTGGTCTCCGAGACATCGACCCGCGGGCTCCAGATGCCGGCCACCGGGTTCTCGTCGGCATCCCAGAGGCGATCCATCCACCGGTCCATCTCCTTGCGGAACGTCATCATGCCGTTCTCCGGAATCAGGGCTCTCATGGCTTCCCTCCTTCGATCCTGCTCCCGGGTGGCTCACGGCGCGGTGTCCGGAGCCGCCCGGCCGGCCGCGTGGCCGGCACAGTAAACAAAGGCATCAGTTGTGCCAGCGAGCTGCGAACCGGATCGTTGAGCGGGTGGGTCGTTGAAGGTGCGCACCGGCGGTCGTTTGTCGGGGCCCCGTCATCCGCCGCGGTGCGCGCGGCCGGACGACGAGGCCCCGGATGACTGCCAGGTTGTCAGCGCTCTGCCGGTGCGTCATGCGCCCGGAGAGGTGTGGCTCTTTCGGGAGCCATCGTGCTTCACCACCAGCACGCTGCACGGGGCGTGAGTCACGACGTAGCCCGCGACGCTGCCGAGGACCAGCTTGCGCAGGCCGGTGCGACCGTGGGAACCGACGATCACAAGATCCGCGCCCTCGGAGAGTGCGGCGTTGACGATCACCTCGCCCGGATCGCCGCGATCCACCCGGCCCACGGTCGTAAGCCCGGCGCCCCGCAGCTCGCGTTCGACGCGCGCCGCCTGTTCCTGGTGTTTGGTGACCTGCTCCTTCTGAACCTCCTGCACCATCGAGACTGCGCCGACATCCATCACCGAGTAGGCGACGGTCTCGAACGGTGCCGCCGAGAGCACGATGAACTTCGTGTTCGCGGGCCACAGGGCCTTCCGGGCGTAATCCACCGCAGCCTGCGAGAACGGCGAGTCGTCGATGCCGATGATGACTTTCATGGCTTCCTCCCTCGAACCGCGCCCCGGTACGGGGGCGCTCGCGTGACTCAATCGGAGTCTTCGCCCCGCTCGCCCGGAACGGCGTCGGCCGAGACGCCGGCATCCCGCAGCTCCGGATGGTGGATCTGTCCGCCCAGATGGGCGGTCCACGCCAGCATGGCCCCGGCCGCGACGCTCAGGATCAGCGCCGCCGCCGTGAGCTCACGTCCAACCGGACGGCGGCGGGTGCGAAGCAGCCCGATCAGAGCAAACAGACCCAGGCCAACCAGTGCGATCGTCGCGATGCGTGCCATGTCCTCGTGCGGTCCGATCGCGCGTTCCGTCACGCCCGCCATGTGCTCGACGCCCTCTTCGGCCGGCTCGCCGGAGAGGAACACCGGAATGACGGCGAGGCCCAAGCCCACCAGCAGCACCAGTCCGAACCGCACCAGCGTGTCCTTGCGTGTCAGCGCTCCCGCGCCGAGCGCGATCATTACGAACACCAGCCCGATGACCGGCATGTGATTCAGCATGAGATGGATCTGGGCTGCATTCACGAGTGGTTCCTCCTTCCGGCCGTCAATCGTCAGGGCGTGATTGCGACCTTGGTCACGCCGTCTCTGCCCATGAGCCGGGCGACGAACATCCACACTCGAAAGGGCATCTCCCATGCCATAACCGTCGTTCGTCCAATACCCGTCATCATGCTGCGCCGGCCGACGTTGGAGACCGTCATGGGATCGGCTCTCCTTGCCGCCCGGGCCGCTCCATGCCAATCTGTCAGTCGGCGCGTCACTGAATTTCATCGGTGACCCGGCCGACCCAGGAACGGAGCGATGTCAGACCCCCCGAGGACGTTCCTTCCGCAGGACCCGCCGGTGGCGGGCCGCGATCTCGCGGACAGCGCGAGCCGCTTTCTCTCCGCGCTGATCGACGCGCTGGGTGACGCGGTGATGGTGATCGACCGCGATCGACACGTGATCGCCGCGAACCGTCGCTACGCCGAGGTGTTCGGGAGCCACAGGGTCGATGTGACCGGCACAGCGTGCACCGACACGCTCCATCGCCCGGACGCCACCGATCGATGCGCCACATGCGCCGTGATCGAGGATCGAACCGCACAGCGCCAGGTCCGCCGGATGGCGGATGCGAGCGGGGCGATGCGGCGTTACGAGTCGACCTTCAGCCCGATCCTGGCGCCGGACGGCACCCTCCAGCACGTCGTCGAGGTGTGGCGCGACATCACCGAGCGCAGCCAGCTGGAGGTCCAGCTCTCGCACAGCGAACGGCTCGCCTCGGTGGGAGTCCTGGCGGCGGGCGTCGCGCACGAGATCAATAATCCGCTCGCGTCGATGCTGGCCGGAATCGAGGGACTGGAACGCTGGCTCGATCGCGGACGCTTCGACGAGGAGAGCGTGCGCGAGGCGCGGGAGACGATCGGGATCATCGAACGCGAGATCGAGCGCGGCCGCGGCATCATCGAGAAACTTATGCTGCTCGGCCGCTCGTACGACGCGGCGCCCGGGTGGGTCGATCTCAACCAGGCTGCCCGCGACACGCTCGAGTTGTTGCGCTACGACCTGCGCAATCGCGGCATCGAGGTGAGCGAGGCGTTCGATCCCGAGCTTCCACGGATCTGGGCGCGCGAGGCGGCAATGCGCGGGATCTGCATGAACCTCATGATCAACGCGGTCCAGGCGATGAGCGGCGGCGGCCGGCTGGGCGTGGCGACCGCGCGTTCCGGCGACAACGTCCGCTTGTCGATCGAGGACACCGGAGTCGGGATCGCGTCCGAACACCTCGGCCGCATCTGGGACCCCTTCTTCACCACCAAGCCCGTCGGCCAGGGCACCGGGCTCGGGCTGTCGATCACCAGCGGGCTCGTCAGCCGGCACAATGGCAGGATCGCCGTCGACAGTGCGCCGGGCCGCGGCGCGCGCTTCGATGTCGAGCTGCCCATCCATGGACCGGGAGGCGAGACGTGAGCGAGCGCCGGCTGCTGATCGTCGACGACGAGGAAGCCTTCCGCAAGCTCACGGCGCGCGAGCTCGAGCGCACCGGCTATGCGGTGACGAGTGCAGCGAACCTGGCGGAGGCACGCCAGGCACTCGCCCACGGCAGCTACCACGTCGTTCTGCTCGACGTGCGCATGCCGGACGGCAGCGGCCTCGACCTGCTGCCGGAGATCCACGAGTCGTTCCCCGCCACCGATGTTGTCATGCTGACCGCGTTCGGCACGGTGCAGGAGGCGATCCGGGCGATGAAGGAAGGGGCCGCTGACTTCCTGACCAAACCGTGCAAGCTGGCCGAGCTCGAAGCGGTGCTCGACAAGGTGTTCGAGAAACAGGCGCTGGTGCGCGGTCATGCCGCGCTGCAGCGCGACGTCGATCGGCTGGTGCCGAGCGCGGGATTCATCGGCCAGTCGCCGCACGTCCACGAGATGCTCAAACTGCTGGCACGGGTGGCGGAGACGGACTCGACCGTGCTGGTGCGGGGCGAGAGCGGGGTCGGCAAGGAGCTGGTCGCTCGCGCCGTCCATCGGCAGAGCCCGCGATCGCGCCAGCCGTTCGTGGTGGTCGACTGCGCGTCACTTCACGAGAACCTGCTCCAGAGCGAACTGTTCGGTCACGAAAAGGGCGCGTATACCGGTGCGATCCGGCTCAAGCACGGCCTGTTCGAGGTGGCGGATCGCGGCACCATCTTCCTCGACGAGATCGGCGAGGTCACGCCGCCGCTCCAGGTCAAACTGCTGCGCGTGCTCGAGAGCGGAACCTTCCGGCGGGTGGGTGGCACCACCGACATCAAGGTGGACGTGCGCGTGATCGCCGCGACCAACCGCGCGCTCGAAACCATGCTGAAGGAGAAATCGTTTCGCGAGGACCTCTATTACCGGCTCAATGTCTTCAGCCTCGCGATCCCCCCGCTGCGGGACCGCAGCGAGGACATCCCACTCCTGGTCGAGCACTTCGTCCGGAACTCCGCGATCGCCTCGCGGCGCAACGTCCGCGTGAGCCCCGACGCGATGAAGGTCCTGACACGCTACCTGTGGCCCGGGAACGTCCGTGAGCTGGAGAACGTCATCGAGCGCGCACTCATTCTGTGTGACGCAGGCGTGGTCGAGCCGGAGCACCTGCCCCTGGGCGTCCGGCTCGAGCCGTCCTTCCGGCCCGATGAGGAGGACGGACGCCTGGTCACGTTGAGAGAGGTCGAGCGCCGCTACGTCCGGCGCGTACTCGAGGAGTGTCGGGGCCATCGCCACAATGCGGCCAAAATTCTCGGAATCAGCGAGCGCAATCTCTACCGCAAGCTCAAGGAGCTCGAGGAAGTGAAAGGCGGCTGATGGAAACGGCACGGACTGCAGCCGGCGACGTCCGGCGGTGGCGAGGCAACCGGCAGCGCGAAATCGACAGCGCCATGCTGTACGAAACGCTGGCGGAGACGGAACCCGCGACCGCCGTCGCCGAGGTCTACCGCCGACTCGCCGCGACCGAGCGCAAGCACGCGACCTTCTGGGAGGAACGCCTGCGCGCTGCCGGCCTTCCGGTGCCCGGGCTGTCGCCGAGCGCACGCGCACGAATCCTCCGCTGGCTGGCGCGCCGGTTCGGCGCGGGGCTGGTGCTCCCGGTCCTGATCGACGCGGAAGCCGGCGACACCACCGGCTATTCCGACCAGCCGGAGAGCGCCGGGACGGCCCTTCCGGCTCAGGAGCAGTCGCACGGTCGCGTGCTGCGCGTGATTCGCGACACCGGCGGCGGACTCGAAGGCAGCTGGCTGGCGCGGTTCGAGGGTCGCCATCGTGCAGTCGGCGGCAACGCACTCCGTGCCGCGGTGCTCGGCGCGAACGACGGTCTGGTTTCCAACCTGAGCCTGGTGATGGGCGTGGCGGGGGCGGAGCTCTCGGGTCACGGGATCCTGATCACCGGGCTGGCGGGGCTCCTCGCCGGCGCCGGCTCGATGGCGCTCGGTGAGTGGCTCTCGGTGCAGAGCTCGCGCGAGCTGTTCCAGCGCCAGATCGCGATCGAGCGCGAGGAGCTGGAGACCGCGCCCGAGGAGGAGGCCGAGGAGCTGGCGCTGATCTACCAGGCCAAGGGAATCAAGCCCGAGCAGGCACGCGAACTGGCGCAGCGCGTCATCGCATCGCCGGAGACGGCGCTCGACACGCTCGCGCGCGAGGAGCTGGCGATCGACCCGGCGGAGCTGGGCGGCTCGGCATGGGTGGCGGCGATCACGTCGTTCCTGCTGTTCGCCGTCGGTGCGATCGTGCCGGTGCTGCCGTTCATGTTCCTCGCCGGGAAGGCGGCGGTCGTGGTGAGTATCGCTGCCAGCGCCGTGGCGCTGATGGGCATCGGGGCGGCGATTACGCTCATGACCGGACGCAACGTCTGGTTCAGCGCCGCACGCATGCTTGCGTTCGGGCTCGGCGCAGCCGGACTCACCTACGTGCTCGGTCGGATCATCGGGGTGAGCCTGGCGGGGTGATGCCGGGAGTGTCGTTCCCGACATCAGGCGCTGACGCCACTACGATCCGGCTTCCGCTTCCATCCGGTCGAGGCGTGCGTAGTAGTCGCGGATCTCCTTGAGGTGGGCCCAGGCGATCTTGCCGGTCCGAATCACGTTGTCGCCGGTCACGTTGGTCTGCGGGTCGCGAGTCCCATGTTCGAGCTCGACTTCCAGACCGCGGCGGAACTGCTCGAGGTCGATGGTCTTCCAATCGATGCCGAGCGTGTCGCCGACTCCGCGGGCTTGCTCCTGGGTGAAAGGTCGCTTACTCATGGTTTCGACTCCTCTCATTGCGCGATCACGGCCGGGGGAATCATCGGCCCCCTGGTTTGATGACTGGACCGGTCGTCGATGGTTTCCACCCGCGCCGTGACCACAACCTCCGGCGGGTCCATCAGCACCTTCTTCACCTTGCACCGGGCGGCCGCCTCGACGATGGCCGGGCGATAGCGCTCGGGAAACGCCGGCGGCAGCCGGAGCGTGAGCTCGACGCGCGCCAGCCGATGCGTATGTTCATCGAAGTGGTGATGCTGGACGAGCTCGATGCCCTCGGTCGGAATCCCCCGCGTCTGGCAGAAGCTGAGCACGTAGAAGCCGGCGCAGGTCGCGAGAGAGGCGAGAAAGAGATCGAATGGTTCGGGAGCAGTGCCGTTCCCGCCATGGGCCACCGACTGGTCGGTGCGGATCACCCGCGATCCCCACTCGGCGTCGACCCGCTTGCCGCCGGGGAACGAAACGCGAAGGGTCGGGGGGGCCGGCTGCTGAATCTCTCTCGTCTCCATGGGAAAGCTCCCGATGAGTGGGAAGCGGCTGCCTGATCGGGTTGATCAGCGCGGCGCGCTGGTCCTCTCACCAGGACAAAGGGCATTCCCCATGCCAACGCTTCGGGTGGGATGGCGGGGGAGCGCAAGCGACGGCCGCGCGACGAATTGGGCGCTGGGTCCTCCACGACCGTCGCGTGCCGGCAGCGAGGGACGCCGCCGTCCGCATGACGGAGTGGCATGCGTCTCTGACAGATCGTTCAGGTGAAGCGGTGCCGTGAGCCCGGGCAGAGCATCAACGCTTGCGGAACTTCCCGAGCCAGTTCTGGACGAACAGCAGCGGCCGCGGCGCGCCTACGGCGGCCCGCTGCACACCGATGAAGCGCGCGCCATCGGGCCGGGCGTCCACGGGGATACCACTGGAGCGTGTGGGGCTTCCAGGGCGCGAACCGGCGCATCGTGCGGACGACGTTACTGAACTGATTCAGGAGCTCGACCGACGCGAAGACCCGCGCGTCGCTTCCGGCCGATCCTCAGTGCAGCTTGACCAGCTTCTGCGTCAGCGTCATTCCGGCGGCGTGGAGGCGGGCGTAGTAGACACCCGCGTCGACCGGGCGCCCCGCCTGATCGAGGCCGCTCCAGGTGACACGGTGCCAGCCCGCTCCCCGGAATCCGGCCGCCAGCAGCGCGACACGATGTCCGGCGACATCGAAGATCCCCAGTTCTGCCAATCCCGACTGCGGGAGCTGAAAGCTCAGCGCCGTCTCCATCGCGAACGGAGTCGGGACGGCCGGCGCGAACCGGACCCGTGCGCTCGCCGCGGATGGCTCGACGGCGACCTGCGGCGTCGAGAGACAGGTGCGACTCGCCGCATAGGTCCGGATTGCGTCGATTGCCAGCGGCTCCAAACTGGGGAGGCCGAGCCCGGTGCAGCCGCCGAGGCTCGAGCACATGATGTTGCAGGGCATGACGTCATCGCAGTGCCGGGCATTCCAGGTGTGCCCCAGCTCATGCGCCGTGAGCGCGCTGCGGCGGCTCATGTTGCCCGTGAAGAGTGACTGGGAGAGTCCGTAGCCGCGGCTCTTGCTGCAGATCCCGCCGAGCGAGGCGATCCCGATCGTGCTGCCGTCGAGGTTCTTGCCGGTCATCAGGTGTGCGACGTCGCGCACGACCGCGGCCTGTTCAGAGATCCAGTGGTTGCTGAACTCCTCGAACAGCGCACTGGCGTCGAAGGCCGTGTAGGGGTCGTCCGCGTCCGAGCGCACGATGATCGTCGTGATGACATGCGTGATTTCGACGTCGCGCTCGTAGATCGTATTCACCTGCGCCAGAACGTCCTCGATGTCCGCCACCGTCGAGTCGACGGAACTGCTGTTCATCGAGAAGAACTCGAAGTCCGTATCGAAGGCGATCTCCGCCGTGCGGATCGCCGCGGCGGACGCGCCGCGGTCACTGTCGAGCCGGGGCGGAACGAACTCGGCGGATCCTGTGGTGGCGCACGTGCCCTGGTCCTCGAACGCATCCTCGGCCGCATAGACTGCGTGCCGTGTCGGATCCGCGCCGCTCTCGACCGCGGACAGCGGCTCGACGTGATAGACCCGCCGGTCCGCGAGAGCGATGGCGGCGCGCAGCTGGCCGTTTCGAATCGTTCCGCCAACCACTGAACCCGGCATCTCGTCGACGGTTCCCCGAACGCTCGTCGCTGCGGGAGCCGGGACGTCGTGGAGCGAGCCGTTTGCGGCGACCCTCACGCGGAAGCCGGGAGCCCGCAGCGCGGAGGGCGTGAGCGACAGCGTTACCCGGCGTCCTTCCAGATCGATCGGAATCCGGAGTGCCCGCGAATCGACGCGCAGCGACTGGATGCTCACGCGGGAGACACCGAGGCGTGCCATGACTGGATCGGGACCGCGTGTGCTCGCCCGAGCACCGGACGTCGCGAGCATCAGAACCACGAGAGTCGAGATCGAGAGTTGGGAGATCGCCGAAGGACGAAGGGCGAGCGATTCACGAAGGCGGGAATCCACGTCGGGCGCTCCGGTCAGGGGTTCGAGTGCGACGAGCGAGCGATGCGGGGCCAGGAAGATGGCCGTTCGAGTCCGCCCCAGTGTTCGGGAAATGTCGGACTTGCGCAAATCCGATGGCGCCGGCCGTAACGACAGAGCCGGGGGCCCGAAGGCCCCCGGCTGGAAGGTGAAACGCTCCGCGCACTGGCGCGGCTCGGATGGTTCAGTTGGTGGCGGTCGGCATCACCACCGCGGCGAGCGCCGGATCGTAGCTGGCCTCGCGGCTGGCATAGCGCTCGGTCGCATTGGCGGGCATCTTCTCGAGCTTGAGTTTGACGTTCTTGGTCGAGTTGCCGCGCTGAACTGCGTACGTCACGGTGCTGCCGACCTTGCAGCTTGCCTTCGATGCGCACTCCGCGCGGGCCTCGCTGTCGCTGAGATCGTAGCCATTGACCGCGAGCACCACATCGCCGGACTTGAGGCCGGCTTTGGCGGCGGGGCTGCCCTTCGCCACCTCGGCGACCGTCACGGTGCCGGAAGCGGAACGATGCAGCCATGCCCCGGCCCAGCCGGCCGACTTCATGCCCGTGCACGAGGCACTGGCGCTGGCGGCCGTGGTGCTGGCGCCGCCCGAACAGTGATCGCCGCCCGCGAACGCGGGGACGGACATCGCCAGCGCGAGGGCGGCAACTGCTGAAGCCGTGAGCATTCTTTTCATGTTCCCCTCCGATTGAGTTACCGCGACCGCGACGGCCGAGCCCCGGGGCGCGCGTTTGAAAGTAGACTCCCAAAGTCCAGACTTAGCCACCGCTCGATGACCAGCGAGGGCTCGGGCGCAGCGAACGCGATGGTGCGAGCGCTGCGTCGATGCCAATGTTCGGGAGTTGTTCCGAATCGCTCAAAACGGCGATCATGACGACCTGGCGCGATTCGCGATCCGACAGGACACCGGTGGCAACAGAACCCTCACGCTCAACCGCCGAGGCACATGAAGCGACTGGGTGTCCTGCTCGTGGCCCTTCTGTTCTGCGCATGCGGAATGTCGGAGGGTGCCCAGTCGCCGCGTCCCGCGGGGACGACACCCGGCGAACGGCCCAACCTGGTCGTGGTGCTGGTGGACGACCTTCGCTGGGATGAATTCCACGCGGGCGGACATCCGTATCTCGAGACTCCCAACATCGACCGCCTGGCGTCCGAAGGCGCGCTGTTCACCAACGCGTTTCACGCGGTGCCGCTCTGCTCGCCCAACCGGGCCACGCTGCTCACCGGACAGTTCCCCTCGCGGCACGGCATCATCGACAACGTGGCGCGGGATCTCACCAGCCATCATCTCGAGACGTTCAATATCCCATTGCAGGCGAGCGGGTATCGGACCGCGTTCCTGGGCAAGTGGCACATGGGGAACGACCCGACGCCACGACCCGGCTTCGATTACTGGGTTGCCATGCCGGGCCAGGGGCGCGCCACCGATCCGGAGTTTTTCGAGGATGGCAAGCTGCAGAAGGTGACCGGATACACCACCGATCTCCTGACCGATCGGGCGGTGGCGTTCATCCGACGCGAGCACACACGACCCTTCTTTCTCTACCTGGCGCACAAGGCGGTACATCCCGACGTCGTGCAGCGGAACGACGGGTCGCTGGACCCGGAGAGCGATCGCGGCTACATCCCCGCGCCCCGTCACGAGGGCCGTTACAAGGACAAGATCTTCACCCGCCGGCAGGCGCAGGCTGACGTCGCCGCGGACCTCAGCGGGAAGCCGGCGGTCCGGCACGCCCTGGCGAATCTGCCCGCCGCTTCCGGCGCGGGATCCGCAGAGCACCAGCATCCCGTCACCCCATGGACGGGGGAGGAGACGATCCGCCGGCGAGCCGAGATGATTCTCGGCGTTGACGAAAGCGTGGGGCGGATCATGGCCACGCTGGATTCGTTGGGACTCCTGGACAAGACCGTGATCGTGCTGAGTAGCGACAACGGATTCTTCTTCGGGGAGCACGGACTCACCACCGAGCGCCGGCTGCCTTACGAGGAGTCGATTCGCAATCCGCTGCTGATGCGGTATCCGCCGAAGATTCCCGCCGGGTCACGGCCGGGCGGGCTGGCGCTCACGGTGGATCTGGCGCCGACCATGCTCGAGTTCGCCGGAGTCCCGATCGGCACCGGGATTCAGGGGCGCTCACTCGTCCCGCTCTTCAAGGGAACTCCTCTGGACTGGCGTCAGTCCGTGCTGGTGGAGTTCTACACCAACGAACAGCCGTTCCCGCATCTGCTGGATATGGACTACCGGGCGATTCGCACCGAGCGGTACAAGTACGTCCACTGGATCAAGTTTCCTGAAGACGACGAGCTCTACGATCTGAAATCCGATTCGCTCGAGCGGCACAACCTGGCGGACAACCCCGCGATGGCGAAGGTGAAGGCCTCGTTGCGGGCGGACCTGGGACGGCTGGTGCTCCAGGCGGTCGGGCTCGAAGGGAAATGACTCGGCACGGGAGGAGGACTCGATGACACTCACCGATACCGGCCCGGCTCGCACGCTCCGCTCGGGCCCGTGCTCGCAGGCACAGCTCGAGACACCGGAGTTCAAGGCGTGGCTCGAACAAATGGGCGAATCGCATCTCGCGATGCACCGCAAGGGTTGGGAGCACGCCTACATCACCCAGGCGCTCGCCGAGCGTGACCTGCTTCGGCCGGGGCGGCGCGGGCTCGGTTTCGCGGTCGGTCGCGAGGGTCTGCCCGCGCTGTTCGCGAACCTGGGCTGCCATGTGATGGCCACCGACTTGTCGCCCGACGACGCAACCTCGGAGCAATGGGCCGAGACCGGACAGCACGCCTCCGGCGTCGACGCCGTCAACGTCGGCGGCCTGGTTGCGCCGGAGGTGTTGCGACAGCGGGTGGAGTTCCGCGCCGTGGACATGCGGGCGATCCCGGCCGACCTGCGCGGGTTCGACTTCGTCTGGTCGTCGTGTTCGCTCGAGCATCTCGGCAACATCGACCGGGGCCTGCAGTTCATCCTCGACGCGCTCGAGTGCGTGCGTCCCGGCGGCGTCGCCGTGCACACCACCGAATACAACCTGTCGTCGAACTGGTGGACGTTGCCGGCCGGCAACACGGTGTTGTTCCGGCGCCGCGATTTCGAGGGTCTCGCGCGGCGCCTGCGGGCGGCGGGGCACGAGATCGACCTCGATTTCACACTCGGGAACGGCTGGGCTGAGCGTGTCGTGGATCGGCCTCCGTATCGAACCGACGTGCACCTGCGCTTGAGGCTGCGCTGGTTCGACAGCACCTCGTTCGGCCTGATCATTCGCAAGGGCGGGCACGGATAGTCCCGAACCGTCACCTGCGATAGATTGTCCCAATGCCACTTGCCGACGCCGACTCGGCTCCCCGGAATACGCAGGTCATGCTCGTCATGGCGCTGCTCTCACTCGGCGTCCACGTCGCCGTCAACGCGTTCGGCGCGTACGGCTACTTTCGCGACGAGCTCTACTACATCGCGTGCAGCCATCACCTGGCCGCCGGCTATGTCGACCAGCCACCGCTGTCGATCTTCGTGCTGGCGGCGGCGAGGCTCGTGGTGGGCGATTCCGTTTTCGCCATTCGCCTGGTGCCCGCGATTGTGTCGGCCCTGTCGGTGATCGCGCTCTGCCTGCTGGTCCGCCGGATGGGTGGGCGCGCGTTGGCCATGTTCATCGCCTCGCTGTGCTTCATCGCATCTCCCCAAATCCTCGGCTTCCACGCGTATTACTCGATGAACAGCCTCGACATCCTGTTCTGGTTGCTGATCGCGCATGCCTTGCTCGGCGTCTTCGAGAGTCCCACCCTTCGGGCGTGGCTGTGGCTCGGAGCGATCCTCGGCCTCGGATTGCTCAACAAGACCAGCGTCCTGTGGGCGGGTGCGGGTGTGGTCATGGCGATCCTGCTCACGGACCTGCGCCGCCAGCTTCGCCATCCGGGTCCGTATCTGGCAGGTGCCCTCGGCCTGCTGATCTTCTCGCCGTTCGTGATCTGGAATCTCCTACACGATCTTCCGCACCTGGAATTCATGCGCAACGCGGTGAGTGAGAAGTATTCCTCGCTCACTCGCGTCCGCTTTCTCACCGACCAATTCCTCGCGATGAACCCGTTCACCTTCCTGGTCGCGCTGCCGGGGCTCGGATGGTGTCTGTTCAGCCGGGAGGGGAGGCGGCACGGCGTGCTGGGCATCGCGTTCCTGACGGTGTTCGCCGTGCTCCTGGCCAACGCTCACACCAAGGCCGAATACATCGCCGCGGCTTATCCGCCGCTGTTTGGCTGCGGCGCGGTCGCGATCTCGCGACTCGCGAATCCATGGCGCGGGATCGTGGCATCCGTCGTCGGCGCCCTGCTGGTGGTGGCCGGGACCGTGCTCGCCCCCCTTGCGATGCCGATTCTGTCGGCCCACGAGTTCGTTCGGTATGCGAAAGCCCTGCACATCGCGCCCGGCACTTCCGAGAACAAGAGGCTTTCCGAGCTTCCTCAATTCTTCGCCGACATGAACGGCTGGGAGGAGCTGGCGAGGGACGTTTCAGCGGTGTACCGGACGATTCCCGAGGCCGAGCGAAGGACGACGGTCGCATTCGTCGGCAACTACGGCGAGGCCGGCGCACTCGAGTTGTACGCCGCCCGCTACGCCTTGCCCCGGGTCATCTGCGGCCACAACTCGTACTGGTTCTGGGGGCCCGGACCGACCCCGATCACCACGTACATCCGCCTGGGAGGAAAGCGCGACGGCCACCTCGAAAAGTACGGAGAGGTGACGCTGGCCGGCGTGCACTATTCGCGCTACGCGATGCCCTACGAGGACAGCCTCAACATCTTCATCGCCCGACAGCGCCGCGTTCCGATTGAGGAGGCGTGGCCGAAGGCCAGGCACTTCCAATAGCGAGGTGGCCCCGCGCCGGCAGCTGTAACCGCACGTATCCTCACCTTGGTGGCGGCCCATCGACGCTGGCGCGGATCGGCCGATTAAGCTATAAGTCTGCGCCCCGTAAACACCTTGGGGCGGCATAGCCAAGTGGTAAGGCGAGGGTCTGCAAAACCCTTATTCCCCGGTTCGAATCCGGGTGCCGCCTCCATTCCAACCTCGGTACACGTCGTGAGAGCGCGCTACGCGCCGCGACGACCCCGATCCGGACCACTCTCGGATCGTGCCCATCGCCTGCGCGACCGTTGTGGCGCTCCCCGAACGTCAGTCGAACGCCAGCGAGCGCAGGATCAGCACTCCGGTGGCGAGGTCTTCCTCGGTGGCGCAACGGGCCTCCAGGACGAGTGACGGATCCGAGGCTTTCTGTTGACGCGCGGAGAGAATTGCCCGGTGTGGCAGCGGGTCATTCGGGAAGGCGTTCCTTTGAACCAGCAAGGCTGCGTAGTGAGCGCCTTGGATCGCTACGGAGTCGCCCCCGTAGTCGTCAGAGTACATGCCATAGTCGAAGGAAACGGCCAGCCCGGTCTTCTTGAAGGCACCGAAGTAGGAGTCGATTCCCCTCACACTCGGGTCTGGCTGAAGGTCCGGTGGCGCATAGAACGAGAACCCGCTCAGTTGGACTTTTTGCCACGAGTCCGAGGTTTGTGGGCTCTCGACCTTCGGCTTTTCGACGCTGTCGCAGGACAGTGTCGTTACGAACAAAGCCGCGACCAGTGCGCGAAGGCTTCGGCGCATGACGACCTCGCGAGCGGCCAACCAGCAGGGGTCGGGCGCGGAGGTGTTCAAAAAAGGGGCCTGCTCCCCCAGGCGAGGAGCAGGAAGCGTATCACCGTTTTGCCGCGACGGACTGTCACGCTCGCGAGTCGTGCTCTCACCGCCGCGAGTCCCTTGCTCCTTCATAAGGGGCACCGCCGCCCAGGGCCTTGAACCACCGGGCGCGCCCAACTTCATGCCTGGCACGCGGCTGCGGCGAAGTACGCGCGAAACGCGGCGGCCGGCACAGCTCCTGCCCTTGGTTTGATCCATGGCCTCCGACTATCACTGGATCACCGTTCAGGCTGGCCCGCATCGATTCCTGAAGACGGTGTTCGACTCGCTCGGCGTGCGGTCGCTCCGGGTCTTCATCGACTCGTCGGTGACCGCTGAGTCATTCGATCGCGGCAGCTGTGGCGGTCT
>Ga0184628_10000710_pt1 | contig 17214 bp, 18 predicted proteins | sample PLM4_5_b1_FD_133149 | JGI IMG/M metagenome (GOLD analysis project Ga0184628, IMG submission 133149) | Groundwater sediment microbial communities from an aquifer in East River, Colorado, USA - PLM4_5_b1 | ecosystem: Environmental > Terrestrial > Soil > Riparian zone | place: USA: East River... | reverse complement strand
GCCAATCAGCAATATGACAAGCAGACTTTCAGCAGACAAATGCATGACGGTTTCCTCCGGTTGCCTCGAAGGCGGCAATAATCGCGCGTCGGCGCGTCCGGCGCAATACGCGGCAAGGTTGGGCTCGACAAGATCGCCAATCAGTTGAAGTAACGTAATGCGCGCGGGAGGCAGCATTGTGTGCTAGCCTGCCGCCGCCATGCTGAAGCGCGAGAATTTCCTCGTCACCAACATCTATGTGCCGGTCAAGCGGCGCGCCACGCTCGATCAGGCGCGCGTCGATGCACTGGCCGAGAGCATGCTCAAGGACGGCCAGACCACGCCCATTCTGGTGCGGGCGGACGGCGCGCGTTTCGTGCTGGTCGAGGGCCTGCACCGGCTGGAGGCCGCCAAGGCGCTGGGCGAGCAGACCATCATCGGCTTCCGCGTCGACGCCAGAAAACATTAGCGGCCTCTCCCCGCGCGCGGGGAGAGGGTGCGCAAGGCTACTTCAGAGCGCTGAGGATCTTGGCGCAGGCTTCCGCGACGTTGCGATTGGGCAAGTCGTTGCCCGGGAATGTCGCCCAGCCGCCGTCGACGAGGAAGGTGTCCTGCTTCCAGGAATCGGTCGCCTTTAACGCAATCAGCGTCGCCTTGGCGCCGGCTGCATGCTCGAATTTGTCGGCGCAGATCGGCGCCAGCGCCGCGACCAATGCGCTGTTGACGCTCTCGGTGGTTAATTTCAGCGACTTGCTTTGCAGCTGCCAGCCGCCCCAGCCGAAGCCGAGCACGACGGCGATCAACGCGCCGCCGGCGGCGCCCTGCAGCAGGCGTATCAGCGACTCGCCTTGCAGGATGGGAGGTAATGTCATGAGTTTTCCTTTCGCCCGGCAACGGCCGGGTCGAGGGCAACGGACACCCGGATGGGCTCCGGTCGTTAAGTTGGATGGCAGGCCCGGCCGCTTTGCGCTGGCGTTTCGGTCGCGCTGACCGTGCGCTCTATTTGGTTAATTGTCGATGTCGCCGTCGCATTGAAAACCGCGTGATCCGGCATGGCCGGAAGGCGCGGCCGTGCTATATTATATGAATTGGGGTCGGGGCTGGAGGTTACCGTATGCGTCGCCGCCGTCTTGGTCTTGCCGCCGCCGCGGCGCTCGCCACGTTGGCGTTCGCCGTCCCTGCGCGTGCCAATATCATGATCATCATCGACAAGTCCGCGCAGCAGATGACCGTCACGGTCAACGGCGAGGACCGCTACACCTGGGCGGTATCGACCGGCCGCGACGGCCACGACACGCCATCGGGCGAATTCCAGCCGTTCCGCATGGAGCGCGACCATTACTCGCGCGAGTGGGACGCCGCGCCGATGCCCCATTCGATCTTCTTCACCAAGATCGGCCACGCCATCCACGGCAGCTTCGACGTCAAGCATCTCGGCTCGCCGGCCTCGCACGGCTGCGTGCGGCTGGCGCCGCCGAACGCCGCCATCTTGTACGCACTGGTCAAGGACGAAGGCGTGTTCAATACCATCGTGCGGCTCAAGGGCGAGATCCCGGCCCCCAGCCCGGTGGTGGCCAAGCGCGGCGGCGACGAGCGCGAGCCTGCCCGCCGCGACCGCGTGCGCATCACCAGCGCCGACAACGTCGACGATGGCGCGGTCACGCCGCCGCCGCGGAAGACGCGCGTCACCAGCGCCGACAGTGTCGACGATGGCGCCGTCACGCCGCCGCCGCGGAAGACGCGCGTTACGCGCAGCGCGAGCGACAATAGCGACAACTCGCGGTCCTATAGCGACAACTCGCGGTCGTATTATTACCGCGAGCGGCCGTATTACGCGCCGCGCCCCTACTATGGCCGCGGACTGTTCTTCCCCAACGGCTGGTGAGACGCGCTGCTTGCGCCGGATCAATGCCTGAAACGGGAACCTCTGCTCCGCTTGCGCCTTGTAACGATGCGCGCACCATGGAGCAGGCTCATGCCCAAGACCCGCAAACGCCGCACCAAGAGTCGCCGTGCCAAGCCGGGCGCCAGCGGCAGCGGCGGTTTCTTTCACATCCAGGTACGCCCGCGTACCGAATTCGTCAGCTTCCGCAATCAGGATGTCGGTCGGCGCAGCGGCATCGAGCGCGTCGCAGGGAGGCGCGCCAACGGCTCCTGGGACACGCAGAAATGGTTGATCGGCAAGAGCGAGGCGCACCGCGCCGGCAAGCAGCTCAAGCCCGACAGCGCGGCGGCACGCAAGGTGCTGTCCCAGCTCGGCTCGACACCGCGCCATCTCGGCGGCGACCGCTTCATCGCCAAACCGCGCCGCAGGATTCCCGCCAGCGAAAAGCCGACGCCGGCGATGCGCCGCGCGCAACTGGCCAATATCAGGAAGGCGCAGGCCGCGTTGCGCAGTCGGCGCCGCAAACGCCGATGATCCGCAAGCTCGCCAGCGGCAAGTACCGGCTCTATTCGCGCAAGAAGAACCCGCGCACCGGCAAGCGGCGCAATCTCGGCACGTTCACCTCGCGCAAGGCAGCTGTCCAGCACGAGCGCGACATTCAGTATTTCAAGCGGCACTAGCGAAGCGGGCATGCGATGCGGCGCCTTGATCGATCAATGCGGCCGGCAGGTCCTAGCGAACTGATTAGACGTCTTTGCGCTCACGGACACGCTTGGCGTAGGCGGGCTCATAAAAGCAAAGCGCATGCCGGATGACGTCATCCGAGCGGCAGACTTCCTGTCCAGCTATGACCGGCTGTCCGCAAGCCTCACATGTCCCGTGCAACGCGACGAACGGCCTGCGGCGTATTTTCTCTGCCGTCATTGTTTCTTCTGTGTGCATGGCAGGTGCCTATGTGAATTGGCCACGGATTCAGGCTAGTGCAGATGTCTGTTCCCAACTGTTTTATGCTGGAGACGTTTGAGTTCGTCCCTGAGATGCAACATGCGGAGCTTGAGATCCAGGATCATCGGATCATCGGTCGGGCAATGCGGCAACGCCTTGGCAATCTCGTCTTCGAGCGATTTCTGCCGCCGTTCAAGATCAGCAATATGGTCGGGTTTTGCCACGATAGTCCCAGAACTGGCGCATGAGATTATTCGAATGAAGAGCGGGCGCTGTCGCGGAAAGAGTAGAGGACTCTACTGAAAACTTTCCTCAGACCCTTCCTGAAAGCGTCCGCTCACCGTCGACATCGAAGAAGCCGAAGCTCCTCACGCGACATGCTTCTCCAATGCTTGGCGAAAGCAGGCCTGAGAATCGCTAAACCGTCTTTGAGATGGATCAGACAGCACCACTGACCCGTTTTATGCATGGCTGGCGGCGGACCTAGGCGAGAGCGCGGATTGTAAAGCCGCAGATCGATCTTATTTTTTGAACAACGCTGGGCCGCCTTGTCCCATGCCCGAAATTGCGCCCAGCCAAGACTGGCCCCAGCGGGAGCCCCCGCCCTCTGGGGTCATTTCTCTATCTGCCGTCTCGCTGACGTCAGGCCTTGATGAAATGACGTCGTCCTTACGCCACCAGCAGTGACGGGAAGAACGTTTCCACTGCCACACGATCATTCAACGATTCTGCGTCCGCAGACACGTGCGCCTCGGTTTCGTATCGATAACCGCAGCTCGTGCAGGACCAAAGATTGAGAACAAGCCCCTCGCCCACATATTCCGACCATTCAGGGGCAATCAGGACATCGCCACATTTGGCGCAGGTCATCTCGTGAACGGGGCTACGGATGGACGCTACCGTTGTCATCGCGACCTCCTTGTTTTCATTGTTTTTGCCGCTTTAAGAGCAGAGGAGATAGTAAACGACCGTAGTCGAGTAAGGAGCGTAGTGATTTGCATTGACCCTGATCAAAAAAACAGAACTTTTCCCCTGATCCGATATTTCGCAGTGCAGCGCAAAGTCGCTGGTGATCTTGCGACGCAACTCGGCGGCGCAACATCCCGGACAGCAAGACGCCGGCGGAAGGACTGACGCAGCAATTTAGCTCGCGATGCGGTTCTTTTCCTTGGCGAACGGGCTGAGGCCCAGCCAGCCGTGCATCGAGCGCGCTATCGCCTTGTCCCCGGTCAACTCAATATTGCCGCCTTCAATCTCGGCCTTCAGGGTCGAGTGACCCATCCAGACGGCGGTCATGCTGCGGAGTTTGCTGCGCACGTAGAGATCGACTTCGAACCCGGGATCGACACTGCATAGATCGACGTCGCCGCCCTCGATCACGAGCCACCACGTGCTGCGGCCGGCGCCGAGCTCGGGATAGACAAAGCGCACCGTACACCTGCGATCGGGCAGCGAGGACGGCGCAATGTTCCGGCGCATGTCCCACATCAGCAGCGATGGATCGAGATTCTTGAGCGACAGCGATGATTCGATCCACCGTTGGCCCCAGCCGCCCAGCGACATGATGACATCGCGCAAGTCCTCGCCGGCTTGCGTGAGCCGGTATTCGGCGGCGCCTGCCCGGCCCTTCGCGCGCACCGCAATCACGCCCGCTTCCTCAAGTTCCTTCAGCCGCTTCGACAACAATGTCGGCGACATTCGCGGCACGCCGCGCCGGAGGTCGTTGAATCGCGTCGAGCCGCTGAGCAACTCGCGCAGCACCAACGCCGTCCATCGCGAGCAGACGATTTCCGCCGCCATGGCGACCGGGCAGAACTGTCCGTAATTTCCCGGCTCGATTTGATTGCGCAACTCGCACTCCTTTGAATGCGGAAAATCCGCAGGCGTTGGGTAGTACAGATAAAAAACGCCGCATAGTACAGAAACTGTAGCGCTAATTCGTTTGTCCGCCAACCGGCTACCGGAATGTGTGAGCGTTTACAGAACCATGCGTCGAGAGGACGGATTGCCGTGATGCGGCCCGTCCAGTTCATGGACTGGATCGTTCCGGCACTCTGCTGCGAGGTTGCAGTCACGCCACGGGCTGATCCCGTGCCAAACAACCAACTGCAGAAGGTATGAAGACAATGACAGTATATGTGATCGCGGACGTCAAGGTGACGGACGATAAGTGGGTGCCGTCCTATGCCGAGGCCGTGCACAGCCTGGTGCACAAGCACGGCGGCAAATATCTCGCGCGCAGCGGCAACGTAAAAACCATGGAGGGCAAGCCTCTCGACACCACGCTGATTGCGCTCATGGAGTTTCCATCGGCTGAGGCCGCCAATGCCTTCGTCGCCGACCCCAAATACGCGCCTTACGCCGCGGCACGCAAGCACGGCAGCGAAAGCCGCTTCCAGCTGATCGACAATACCGATCTGGCCGGAACGATCACCTACTTGCCTAAAGGCTGACGAACACGTGCGCGCGGCGTCCCCCGATTGGAGGACGCAGCGCGGCGACCGCCCGGTTAGGCATTACGGATGCTCGCCTCGTACTTTTTCGGCATCGCCATCGTCAAATTCAACATGGAAAGGACAAGACCATGACAGCACCCATGAAACGCTATGTGATCGAACGCGACATTCCAGGTGTCGGTAAAATGAACAGCGAGCAGCTCAAGAGCGCCGCCGTGGCCTCGTGCGGCGCGCTCGCCAAGCTTTACGGCAAGGCGCAGTGGGAGCACTCATACGTCGCGGGTGACAAGACCTTCTGCATCTATCTCGCCGACAGCGAGGAATCGATTCGTGAGCACGCCCGGTTGAGCGGCTTTCCGGCGAGCAAAATCACTGAAGCGAGCACCATCATCGATCCGATGACCGCATCCTGATCGAGCGGCGCCGCCGTGCCGGAGCAGCCGGCGGCGCCTCAACTTTCGGGCATGACGCGCAGGGCCGATATGGCCGGGAACGCGCGTATCGTCACGATTTACAGCCATTTTCACGACTGATCCGGAACGGGCCCGGGTGGCGCCGCCACGGCGTTAAGCATCGGTTAAGCGGTGCTGGACGATGGTTAAGCCGCAGTTAACACGGGCGATTCGGCACCGGGGCCGCCGGCCGCACCTCCGCGATCAAGATCGATTGATGAAGATTTTCAGCCGCCTTCTCGACGACAACTCCGACCATAGGGCCGGCCGGCCAGCTATGGTCCGAACGGTGGATCCTGCGCTCGATGCCGACGGCCGGCGATGGCCGACATTCTCGAGCGCTTCAAACGATCGCGTCAACGAACTCGAAGTTAAGATCGAGAATCTTTCGGCAGAATTGTCCCTGCGCTGCACGCAAGTCGCCGACCTTTACAACGAACGGCAACAGCAAGCCGGCGAGCTGCTGACCGCCTGCGATGAAATCGATCGTCTCAGCAAAGTCATCGACACATTCCAAGGCACACTGGCGCAGCGTGACGCCGAAGACGCGGCCGCCAATCAGAAACTTGCGCTGCTGGACAAAGAAAATATCAGCTTGCGGCTGCAGCTCGAGAAGGCCCGAAAAGAATCTGCCGACGCGATGCAACGACTACCCGGCTTCGAAACTGCGCTCAACGATCGGGAAGCCGCAATCGTCGCGGCCCGGGAGTCAAATTCAAAACTGAAGGCGGAATTGACCGCGGCAAAGGCGGAAACAGCCAAGCTTATGGCGGCGATCGAAAAAGCAAACCGGCTGCATGGCGACGAACTCGATCAGCAGACCACGCAACTAAAAGATCAAATCAGAATGCTTGAATCCGCGACTGCGGAGCGAGACATGCAGGTCAGGGCGCTCGAAAAGGCGCGGATCAATCTCGCCGATCGTTGTGACGTCCTGACCAAGAGTGTCGAGGCCCTTGAGAGCGTGCAGAAAAATGGCCGGGAAAAAGTCATTTCGCAATCCGTCGAAGTTCTTGAAACCCTCCTCAAGGTCGAGCGCGAAACGGCAGAAATCAAGATAAAGGAATTGACCGCCGAGCTTCAACGCGAGCGCCTGGAGCATTCCGCCGCGGAACGCGCCTCCGCAGGCATCCGTGAAAATATCGTGCGGCTTTTGCCGAAACTTGTCGAACTGCGAAACCGGCCTGCTTCGCCCGAACCGGACGCGTCGATTTCCAGCAATAACGCGGCCTAGCCCGAATGATGCGCGACGCCGAGCTCCGCTTCGCCGCGGTCGAGGATCAACGGTACGATCAGGTCTTCCTCGTCGTCGAGATGCCGGATCAGTCCCTTGATCAGTCCGCCACTCGCTAGCGCGTAGTCGTCGCCGCAGCGCTTGAGGGTGTCGGTATTGCCGGCAAGCGCGCGCAGCAGCGCACTCGCCGTCGTCACGGTTTGCTCCATGTCGGCATGAATGGCGTGGTGATCGCCTTCCAGCACGTCGAAGCCGCGCGCCAGGCGCGCATCGGCGGCGCGAAAAATCGGAAAATAATGCAGGTCTTCGATCTGGTGATGCACGCCAAGCTGCGAGAGCAGGAATTGCAGCCGCGGCACCAGCTGGCGCGGGAAGTCCGCCGCCGGCAAGACGCCGGCGTGGAACTGCGCGGCGATGTCGCCGATCGCCGCGGACAATTCGCGAAACATGTCGTGGCGCGACAGCCAGAAACGCGCCATCTCTCCGAGATTGGCGTGGTCCTGCCACTGCTCGCGCGGAAAACGCGTAATCAGCACGCGCATATCCTCAGGCCAGCCGCGGCGGCGGGCCAGCGCGAGGGTTTCGGTATCGGCCGTGCTGGGGGTTTCGATGGTCATGCCGGTCTTAGATAGCCATTGCACGGGAAATCACCAAACCGGTGAGCATGGCGACAAGCATGGTCCTGACACGCTAGCTTTTGGGTATGGATTCTCCCACCACGGTCGCCCGCCTCGCCTGCGACGAGCCGATGGCCCGCCAAATCGCGGCCTACCTCGGCGAGATCTTCGGCGCTGATGACACCGCCTGCGCCGCTTTCGAAGGCGACGACGGGCAGTGGCAGGTTGCGATCCACTTCCGCGATCCCCCGGACGAGTCCGCGCTGCGCGCTCAAATCGCGCTGGTGGCCGGCGATGCGGCGGCGGCCACGCTCAGCATCGGACAAGTGGCACCCGCCGACTGGGTGGCGGAAAGCCTAAGCGGCCTGACACCGGTTCGGGCCGGTCGCTTCATCGTGCATGGTGCCCATGACCGCGCCCAAGTGTACCCCAATGACATCGGCATCGAGATCGAAGCCGCGCTCGCCTTCGGCACCGGCCACCACGGCACCACCCGCGGCTGTCTGCTGGCGCTCGATGATCTGGTCAAGCGGCGACGCCGGCAGCGGGTCCTCGACATCGGCACCGGATCCGGCGTGCTGGCGATCGCGGCGGCGAAATCCTTGGCGGCCCATATCGTCGCCAGCGACATTGACCGCGTCGCGGTCGCGGCGGCGCGCGCCAATGTGCGGCAAAATCGCGTGGCGCCGAAGATTACGCTGGTGCACGCGGCAGGCGCGCGCGCTCACGCCATCGCAGCGCACGCGCCCTACGATCTGATCTTCGCCAATATATTGCTCGGGCCGCTGTTGTGGCTGGCGCTGCCGATCCGTCGGCTCGCCGCGCCCGGCGCGCGCATCGTGCTCTCCGGCTTGTTGCCGGCCCATGCCAATACCGCGCTGAACGCCTACCGCGCGCAAGGTTTAGCGCTGGAACGGCGCCTGCCGCTCGATGGCTGGGTGACGCTGGTGATGAAACAAAACCGCCCCGGGCGGGGATGACCGGGGCGGCTTCGCAGGCGAAGTATCCAACGCTTACCAGCCGCCGATCGGGCCTTCCTCGTCACGCGACCACAGCCGCGCGTGCACATCGAAATCGTGCGTCAGCAGGTGGCGATAGCGCGCGAGTTCGCGTTCGGCCCGTTTCATCTGTGACACGGCGATCGCGTCGAATGCGCGCACGAAGATGTTCTTGCGGGCCTTGCCGGCTTTGGTCTCGGCAACGCGGGCAACGCCAAATGTAACAGCAACCATGAGGGCTCTCCTTCTTGAACAAAGCGTCCCGTATCGTTCGGCTCACGCTCGTAATTATCGCAACGCAACATAGTCTATATTGCGACTGCAAACATCTCATGACGATGCATGGAAGCCCTGTAGATACAGCATGATCTCGTTAATCAATCGGTGAGATCAGTGGCATGAATACGACAAGAATAATGCACTGCACAAAATAGAGTCAGGCAGTCGATTCATTGCTGCATTGATCGCCAGCACGACACAAATATTCCCTATGCCGCTGCCCTCTGCGGTGCACATGCCTAACCCAGCGCGTCGCGCATGCCTGCATTGCTACGCTCTGGGACGGCGTTAGAGTGCCGCCGCATGATCGAGGCCCGCTTCCAGACATTCGACGATTCCAGCGAACGCGCGGCGTCAGCGGCGCGCGTTGCCGTTCTGCGCGCTGAGCTCAAACGCCGCGGGCTCGATGGTTTCGTGGTGCCGCGCGCCGATCGCCAGCAGAACGAATATCTGCCGGCGAGCGAGGAGCGGCTGGCCTGGCTCACCGGCTTCACCGGTTCGGCCGGCGCAGCCATCGTGCTCGCCGAGCGCGCAGCGTTATTTGTCGATGGTCGATACACCGTGCAGGCGGCAGCGCAAGTCGACGCCAAAGTTTTTGCCATCGAGCATCTGGTCGAGAACCCGCCGGATAAATGGCTTGAGCAAAATCTCAAAAGCGACGTCAAGCTCGGTTACGACCCGTGGCTGCACACCGCCGACAATGCCGAGAAACTGAGGAATGCCTGCGCCAACGCCGGCGCCGCGCTGGTGCCGGTCGACGACAATCCAATTGACGCGCTGTGGTCCGACCGCCCTGCTCCGCCTGCCGGACCGGTGAGCTTGCACGACCTCAAGCTCGCCGGCGAAAGCGCCACCGACAAACTCCAACGCATCCGCGCTGAACTGGCCAAGCTACGCGCCGATTTGCTGCTGGTGTCCGACCCGCAGAATGTCGCCTGGGCGTTCAATATTCGCGGCGCCGACGTGGCGCATACGCCGCTTGCGCTCGCCTTCGCCGCGGTGCCGCGCGAGGGGCGGCCGATGCTCTATGTGGACGGCGGCAAGCTCGACAATCGCGTGCGCCACGCGCTGGAGGAATTCGCCGATGTGCGCTCGCCGGATGATCTGGTGCGCGACTTGCGCGCGCTGAAGGATCAGACCGTGCGCCTCGACCAGGCGAGCGCGGCCGACGCGCTCACGCGCCTGATCACAAACAGCGGCGGCAAGGCGGTGCGGGCCGTCGACCCGATTGCGCTGATGAAAGCGACCAAAAACCAGGCCGAGATCTCGGGCTCGCGCGCCGCGCACAAGCGCGACGGCGTGGCGATGGTCCGGTTCCTGGCTTGGCTTGAGCGCGAGGCGCTATCCGGCAAACTGACCGAGATCGACGCGGTTGCGGCTTTGGAAGGCTTCCGCCGTGACAGCGGCGTGCTCAAGGATGTCTCGTTCCCGACCATTGCCGGATCGGGCCCGAACGGCGCCATTGTCCACTACCGCGTCACAAAGGGCTCCAACCGGACCATCGGCAAGAATGAGCTGTTTCTGGTCGATTCCGGTGCGCAATACGAGGACGGCACGACCGACATTACGCGTACGGTGGCGGTTGGCGCTCCAACCGACGAGATGCGCGACCGTTTCACCCGCGTCCTCAAGGGCCACATCGCCATCGCCACCGCGGTATTCCCGGAGGGCACCAGCGGCGCCCAGCTCGATCCGCTGGCGCGCATGGCGCTGTGGCAGGCCGGGCTCGATTTCGATCACGGCACCGGCCACGGCGTCGGCAGCTATCTGTCGGTACATGAAGGCCCGGCGCGCATTTCCAAGCTCGGCACGGTCGCGCTCAAGCGCGGCATGATCCTGTCGAACGAGCCGGGTTACTATAAAGCCGGCGCCTACGGCATCCGGATCGAGAATCTGCTGCTGGTGATCGCCGCACCGGCGCCGCAGGGCGCCGAGAAGCAACTCAACGCGTTCGAGACGCTGACGCTGGCGCCGATCGACCGGCGCCTGATCGACACCCGCATGCTGAACGCCAAAGAGCGCAACTGGATCGACGGCTATCACGCCCGCGTTGTCGAACTGCTCGGGCCCCTGCTCGATGCTCCGACGCGAGCCTGGCTTGACGCAGCGGCCAAGCCTTTGTGATGACTTTAATGAATTCATCCTACCCCTCCGACGTCATGGCCGGGCTCGTCCCGGCCATCCACGTCTTCTAAAAAGAAAGTCGTGGATGCCCGGCACAAGGCCGGGCATGACGGAAAATGGATACGCCCAACAAATCTGACTCCACGGCAACAGCCACCCCCTGGCGGCTGCTGGCGCTGCTGATGGCGATGACCGCGATCGGGCCGGCCACGCTCAACATACTGGTGCCGGCAATGCCGGGCCTGATCACGCGGCTCGCCACCGACGCCGGCACCGTGCAACTGACGCTGTCGCTGTTTCTGCTGAGTCTCGCATCCGCCCAGCTTCTGCTCGGGCCGCTATCGGACCGCTTCGGCCGGCGGCCGGTGGTGCTGGCGGGGCTCTCGCTGGCGGTGCTGGCATCGTTCGCCGCCATCGCCAGTTCCTCGATCGAATCGCTGATCGGCGTACGGATCGTGCAGGCGATCGGCGCCTCGACCGGTGTGGTGATCGGGCGCGCCATCATCCGCGATCTGTTCGAGCGCGACCGCGCCGCCGCCATGATTGGGCTGGTCACCACCGCCATGGTGATCGCGCCGATGATCTCGCCGCTGGTCGGCGGCATTCTCGACACTGCCTTCGGCTGGGAGGCGATCTTTTTGTTCATCGCGCTGTTTTCCGCCGCAGTACTGCTGTGGGCCTTCGTGATGCTGCCGGAGACGCGGCCGGCCAATGTGGCGCATACGCCGGGAGCCTTGCGGCAGGACGCGCGCGCTTTGCTCGGTAGCGCGAAATTCCTTGCCTACGTGCTGGCCGGCGCGCTCGGCTCGGCGCCGTTCTTCACGTTTCTCGGCGGCGGGCCGCACGTGGTGGTGACGCTGATGGGCCGCACCTCAGCCGAATTCGGGCTGTGGTTCGCGGTGACGTCGCTCGGCTATATGAGCGGCAACTTCACCGCCGCGCGGCTGTCGCAACGCTTCGGCGTCGATTGGATGATCACGGCCGGCATCGGCTTCGAACTGATCGGCGCAAGCCTCACCGCCGTTCTGGTCGCAACCCTGCCCGACGCCGGACCGGCGATCATTTTCCTGCCGCAACTGGTGATCTCCTACGGCAACGGTCTGCTGCTGCCGAATGCGATTGCCGGCGCGGTCAGCGTGCGGCCGCAAGCCGCCGGCACCGCCTCCGGCATGACCGGCTTCACGCAGATGGCGATCGGCGCCGCATCGACGCAGGTGGTGACGATTCTGCTCGCCGGCGCCTCGACCGCCATGCCAATGGCCTGGATGCTGGTGGCCATGGTGGTGGCGACTGGCGTCGCCTTCGGCGCGCTGGTGCGGCGCTAGGCCCCGATCAGCTTCAGCCACTCGTCCTCGGTCAGCACCTGAACGCCGTGCTTCTTGGCCTCGGCCAGCTTGGAGCCGGCGCCGGGGCCGGCGACCACGTAATCCGTCTTCTTTGACACCGAGCCGGCGGCCTTGGCGCCCAGGCGCTCGGCAGTGGCCTTGGCCTCCTCGCGCGTCATCTTTTCCAGCGAGCCGGTGAACACCACCGTCTTGCCGGCGATGGCCGAGTCGGTCTTCGGCTTTTCGGCGTCGAGGATGGTTACTTCCCTGGTCAGCCGCTCGACAATGCCCTTGTTATGGCTCTCCCCGAAATAGGCTTTGACGGCGGCAATCACGGTGTCGCCGATCTGGTCGAGCGCGTCCATTTCGGCGGCGGCCTCCTCGTCGCCCTTGGCGACTTTCAAGGACGCGTCGTGAAATACCTTCCACGAGCCGTAACCGCGCGCCAGCGCCAGCGCCGTCGTTTCGCCGACATGGCGGATGCCGAGCGAATAGATGAAGCGATCAAGGCCGATCTCACGACGCTCCTCGATCGAATTGAACAAATTACGCACCGAGGTCTCGCCGTAGCCTTCCTCCTCGAGCAATTCCTTCTTGTGTTTCTTCTCCAGCACGAAAATGTCGGCGGGCTCCTTGACCCATTTCTTCTCGAAAAACAGCTCGATCTGTTTCTCGCCGAGGCCCTCGATGTCGAAAGCGCGGCGCGACACGAACAGTCGCAAATGCTCGATCTTCTGGAACGGACAGGCGAATTCGCCGGTGCAGCGGGCGCGGGCACCCTCCTCGCCGGTGGCAGTTTCCTCGCGCACGATGTCGGTGTGCAGATAGCACGGGCATTTTTTCGGAAAGTGATAGGGCTTGGCCGTTTTCGGCCGCTTGTCGAGTACGACGTCGACCACCTGCGGGATGACGTCGCCGGCGCGCTGGATAATGACGGTATCGCCGATGCGGATGTCGCGGCCGTCGCGCAACGGCTCACCGTCGCCGCCGATGCCCTTGATGTAGTCCTCGTTGTGCAGCGTGACGTTCTGCACGATGACGCCGCCAACGCCGACCGGTTCGAGCTTGCCGACTGGCGTCAGCGTGCCGGTGCGGCCGACCTGGATTTCGATGTCCTTGAGCACGGTGGTGGCGCGTTCGGCGGGGAATTTATGCGCGATCGCCCAGCGCGGCGAGCGCGACACAAAACCTAGGCGCTCCTGCCAGTCCAGCCGGTCAACTTTGTAGACCACGCCATCGATATCGTAGTCGAGTTTGGCGCGGCGCTGCTCGATGTCGCGGTGGAAGGCGAGCAACTGCTCGGTCGAATGGCAGATTTTGGTGAGCGGATTGGTCTTGAAGCCGCACGTTTCGAACCATTCGATCATGCCTGACTGGGTCCTGGTGGGTATCTCGCTCATCTCGCCCCAGGCATAGGCAAAGAAGCCAAGTGGACGCGATGCGGTGATCGCCGGATCCTTTTGCCGCAGCGAGCCGGCGGCGGTATTGCGCGGATTGACGTAGAGCTCGCCGCCCGCCGCTTTCTGACGCTCGTTCAGTTCGAGAAACGCCTGTTTGGTCATATAGACCTCGCCGCGCACCTCGCAGATTTTCGGTACCTTCCTGCCTTTGAGCTGCTGCGGCACTTCCTTGATCGTCTTGATATTGGCGGTGACGTCCTCGCCCTCGGCGCCGTCGCCGCGCGTGGCGGCGGTGATCAACTCGCCATCTTCGTAGCGCAATGACATCGACAGGCCATCGATCTTCGGTTCGGCGCTGAAAGCGATTTTTTCGTCGTCGCCGAGTTTCAAAAAGCGGCGGATGCGAGCGACAAAATCGATGACGTCCTGTTCCTCGAATGCGTTGTCGAGCGACAGCATCGCCACCGCGTGGCGGACCTTCTTGAATTTTCCGGTCGGTGCCGCTCCGACTTTCAGCGACAGCGATTCCAGTGTGCGCAGGTCGGGAAAGCGCGCCTCGATTGCCGTGTAGCGCTTGCGCAGCGCATCGTATTCGGCGTCCGAAACGCTCGGCCGGTCCTGCTGGTAATAGCGCCGGTCGTGCTCGGAGACTTCCACCGTGAGCCGCGCGTGTTCGGCTTTCGCCTGCTTTTCGGTCAGCAGATCGACGAGGGTTTTGTCGGTTTTGACTTTGGACTTGCTACTCTTCGCCATTTTACTCTTCGCCATGGCGGACGACTACGACGCCGCCTTGATCAGGCGTTCGGCGGCGGCGCGGGCCTCGTTGGTGATTTCGGCGCCGGCCAACATGCGGGCAATCTCCTCGCGGCGGCGCTCCTCGGCCACCTCGTTGACGCGGGTGGCGACCCGCTTGCCCTTTTCCAGCGCATCTTTGCTGATGACGTAATGCCGGTCGGCGCGCGCCGCCACCTGCGGGGCATGGGTAACTGCCAGTACCTGCACGCCTGTCGCCAGGCGCGCCAGCCGCACGCCGATGGCGTCGGCCACGGCACCGCCGACACCGGTATCGATCTCGTCGAAAACAAGCGTCGGCGCCGAGCCACGGTCGGCCAGCACCACCTTAAGCGCCAGCAGAAACCGCGCCAGTTCGCCGCCGGAGGCAACCTTCATCAGCGGCCCCGGCCGCGTACCCGGATTGGTCTGCACCCAGAACTCGACCCGGTCGATGCCGTTCGGCCCGGCGGCGCCCGCATCGCTGACGATTTCGGTCGAGAATTTCGCCCGCTCCAGCTTGAGCGGCTTGAGTTCGCCGTTGACCGCCTTGTCGAGCACAGTCGCGGCTTTGATGCGCGCCTTGGACAGCGCGCTGGCAGCGGCGCTGAAGTCGGCGTCGGCTTGTTTGGCGGCGGCATCCAGGCTCTTGAGCTTCTCCTCGCCGGCGTCGATCAGCGCCACGTCGGCGCTGTATTTGCGCGCCAGCGCCGCCAGTTCGTCGACCGGCACATTGTATTTGCGTCCTGCCGCGCGCAGCGCGAACAGCCGCTCCTCATTGCGCTCCAGTTCCGCCGGATCGAAATCGGCGGTGCGCAATGCGGCTTCAAGGTAGCCGCGGGTTTCCTCCAGCGCGGTGAGCGCGGTATCGAGCGCCTTCACCGCCGGCTCGACCAAACTCGGCGCCTGCGGGACGCGCCGTTCCAGCCGGCGGATCACGCCGGCCAGCGCCGGTACGCTGGAATTGGCGCCGGCAATCACTTCGTGGGCGTCACGCAGGTCTTCCGCGACCTTCTCGGACTGCATCATGACGGTGCGGCGGGTGGCAAGCGTGGTCTCTTCGCCGGTCTGGGGCGCGAGTTTGTCAAGCTCGTCGACGGCGTGGCGCAGCCAGTCGCTTTCACGCTTCGCGCGCTCGACGTCGGCGCGATGGCTGTCGGCAGCTTCCTGAGCGGCGCGGCGCGCATCCCACAGGGTCTCGACCTGTGCCGCGTCGCCCTCCAGCCCGCCAAAGGCGTCGAGCAGCATGCGGTGGGTAGCGGCATCGACCAGCGCGCGGTCGTCGTGCTGGCCGTGGATCTCGACCAGCGCGGTGCCGAGTTGCTTCATCACCTGGACGCTGACCGGCTGATCGTTGACGAAAGCGCGGGTGCGCCCATCCGTGAACTGGACACGGCGCAGGATCAGTTCGTCCTCGGCGGCAATGTCGTTGGCCTTGAGCAGCGCGCGCGCCGGATGCTTGGCGGCGACCTCGAACACGGCGGTCACCTGGCCCTGCTCCAGCCCCTGCCGCACCAGCGACTGGTCGCCGCGAGCGCCGAGCGCCAGCGCGAAGGCATCGAGCAGAATCGACTTGCCGGCGCCGGTCTCGCCGGTGAGCACGGCAAGCCCTTCGGCAAAATCGATGTCGAGCCGGTCGATCAGAACGATATCGCGGATTGAAAGTCGGGAAAGCATCGGCCGGGCAATCCATTGAGGCTTCATCATGCCCGAACTCGTTCCGGGCATCCAAGCCTTACAGATTCGCCATCATTAAAGACGTATGCGGCCGGCACAAGGTCCAGGCACGCCCTAGCCCAGTCCGACCTTCTTGAAGGCCTTACTGATCCAGGAACCCTGGTTCTCGGACGGCTCGGCGCCGCCGGTCTTCACCAGCGTATAGGCGTGGCGGTACCACTCGCTGTCGGGGAAATTATGCCCGAGCACGGCAGCCGCGGTCTGCGCTTCCTCGACAATGCCGAGCGCCATGTAGGCTTCCGTCAGCCGCATCAGCGCCTCTTCGACGTGGCGCGTGGTCTGGAACCTGGTGACGACGACTTTGAAGCGGTTGATGGCGCCGGTGTAATCCTTCTTTTCCAGATAGTAGCGGCCGATCTGCATTTCCTTGCCGGCCAACTGGTCGCGGCCGATTTCAATTTTCTGCTTGGCGCTGACCGCGTATTCACTGCCCGGATATTTGCGGCTCACCTCGTCGAGCGCGGCCAGCGCCTTTTCGGTGCGCGCCTGGTCGCGGGTGATGTCCGGGATCTCGTCGAAATAGGACGAGCCGATCAGATACTGCGCGTAGGCGGCGTCGGCACTGCCGGGGTGGAGCGAGATATAGCGCTTGGCCGCGGTCACGCAATCGTCGTAGGAGCCCGCCGTGTAGTAGGCATAGGACGACATGATCAGCGCCTTGCGCGCCCATTCCGAATAGGGGTGCTGGCGGTCGACCTCCTCGAACTTCTTGACCGCCTCTTTCGGGTCCTTCTTTTGGTTGAGAAGGTAGAGGCCCTGATTGTAGAGCCGGTCGGCGGGCTCGTCGGACGGGGCGTCGTCCTTGCCGAACAGACTGCTGCAGGCGCCAAGGCTCATCGCCAGCAGGATCGCTGCCGCTGTGCGCGTCAACGGCGTCCGCCAGCCGGCACGAACCGGCTCCGCTGCAGGCACGGTCATGAGTGCCAGGCCTTGGGGTGCCAAGCCTTTAGGTACGACGTCCATCGGTATGATTTCCACGAATAACCTTGGCACAAACTCAACCACGCGTTCG
>Ga0184628_10000709_pt1 | contig 17216 bp, 13 predicted proteins | sample PLM4_5_b1_FD_133149 | JGI IMG/M metagenome (GOLD analysis project Ga0184628, IMG submission 133149) | Groundwater sediment microbial communities from an aquifer in East River, Colorado, USA - PLM4_5_b1 | ecosystem: Environmental > Terrestrial > Soil > Riparian zone | place: USA: East River... | reverse complement strand
TTGAATCCGGAAGTCAATCGCGGCGACTGGCTGATCACGCACGGTACAAAGGATGACATTCTGCCAGTGGAAACAACTCGGGCGCAGATGAAGGTGCTGAAGGACGGTGGCTTTGAAATCGATTACCGTGAATATCCGAAGACTCACACGGTGGACTTGGAACGGGAGTTGCCCGACATCCGCAGCTGGATCGCAGATCGCGCCGGGGGCAGATAGACCATCGCTCACCCGAAGGGAGAGGGTGGCGCGCATCGCCGGGTGAGGGCTAAAGAGCCGGATCCTCTTTCCAGGTTTTACTTCATGTGGCGCCCGATGAACTCCAGCACGGATTCGTACCAGACGACGGCGTTCTTCGGCTTGAGAATCCAGTGATTCTCATCCGGGAATATCAGCAGCTCTGATGGAACCTTGTGATACTGCAACGCCTCAAATAGATTCAGGCCTTCACTGATTGGACAGCGATAGTCGCGTTCTCCGTGGATGATCAGCGTTGGCGTCTTCCAGTTCTTCACGTGTTTCACGGGCGCGTACCGATCGAATCCGGGTTGATCGGCAAACGGGTCTTCTCCTCCCATTTCGAGATACCACCAGGCGGGATGGTCCGTCACTCCGGTGAACTGGGCCATAGTGAATATACTGGCATGGGTGATGAGGCAGCGGAAGCGATCTGTCTGCGTGCCGATCCAGTTCGTCATATAGCCGCCAAACGAACCGCCCATAGCCATGGTGCGCGTGGAATCGACATCGGCGCGAGCTTCAACCGCATCGGCAACGCACATCAAATCCTTGAAGCACTGATCACCCCAGACGTTGCCCCAGATTCCCTGAATGAATTCCTGACCGAATCCAGTCGAGCCGCGCGGATTCGGCAGAACCACGGCATAGCCCGCCGCCACGGCAAGAAGCGGATTCCATCGCCAGTGCCAGCCGTCCGCGTCCATACCGATGGGACCGCCATGAATCCAGACCAGCGTGGGCACCGGCCCTGTCGCCCCATTCGGTTTCATGAAGAAGTATTGGATCGGCACGCCGTCCGTCGATGCCACCTGGCAGCGTTCCACGGTCGCCCAGTCCGCGAGCTCAAATCCGGATATGCGTGCTAGTGGCCGTGGTGTGGAGTTTGGATTTGTATCGACGACATTACACTCGGGCGCATCGATCAGAGTCGAACGGATACACGCCAGCCGTCCGTCTCGAAGTACTACCGTATGGGTGTGAGCACCGCCGGACGGGACCGCGGTGATTCTTTCGACCTTGCCGCTCGAAACATCAATCATGAACAGAGGCGTGTCGCCGTTGTCGTCCGCAGACACAATCACGCGTTTGCCATCTTTGGACCAGGCTTCCAGCTGCGGCCATCGGTCCCAGCCGTCAGCGAGAGTGCGCTCTGCACCGCTTGCTGTGTCGACGACGGTCAACCTGGGGCGCATTGCCTTCTGCGACGAGCGTCCGCTACGAGTTGTCGCAAGCGATTGGCCGTCAGGAGAAAAACGCAGGGAGTCATAGTTGATGTTGGTTCCAGTGCCGAATCTGGTCTGTCTGCCGGAAGCGATGTCGACAAGAAGAATAGTCGAATCGAGCACGCGGTCGGCGCCTGGAGTCTGACGAATGACGGCGAGCTGTGTGCCATCGATGGACACGTCGAACATCGGATCTATCGAAAATTCGCGCTTCGCATCCGGCGTCAGGTCCTTTCGATTCCTGCCATCGCCGTCGTATGCAATGAAGTGCGTGTTCGCCAGATCGGTGTTTTCGTGCAACCAGTGATCCCAGTGACGAACCGGCTGCTGGGTGAACCGCCGGGCATGCGCGCCTTTCTTCACCTGATCAGAAGCGAACTCCCGCTGCTTGTCGTGGGCGATCTCCGGTATGACGCCCGTGGAAAGAACGAGGCTGCCGGCCTTCTTCGCAAACAGGAAGGCGTCCACGCCGAGTGGTTCGTCGATCAATTGCAGTGGTTCACCGCCCTCGGCCGGAAGTATCCACAACTGCGATCTTTTGTCGGCATCTTCATCCGCCTTGATTTCATTGGGTCGGCGATTGGAAAGAAAACCCAGGGCCCCGTCGTGACGAAAACAGGGCGACGTGTCGTTTGAATCGCCGCGAGTCAGCTGAGCCGGCGTCGAACCGTCGACAGGCACTTTCCAGATATCCCCAACGTATCTTGCTCCGTCGCGATCCAGCCGCTGGACTTCGACGGCGAGCCAGGTGCCATCCGGCGACGCGGCAATCGACGTGACACGCTTGAGTTTAATGTGATCATTGATCGAATAATTCATGGTCCGAAATTGTAGGCGCGGTCGATGACAGCACACAATCACTCAATCCAGCTGGCGACGATTTCAGTGACGTGATAACAACGGGCCGCGTTGATGTGTTTTAAGAGTGAGCAGCATGATAGCGACGAACACCATTCTGACTTTGCGCCAGCTTCCGGAGGAGTTCGAAGTCATATTCCGTGAGCATTCCGAGTTCGTCTATCGAACCGCTTATCGAGTGACGGGAAGTGCGGAGGACGCGGAAGACGTGATGCAGACTCTGTTTCTGAAGCTACTTCGGAGTCCACTGCCTCCGGAAATTCAGCAAAAGCCGAGGGCGTACCTGTACCGCGCGGCGGTCAATACCGCATTGAATGTGGTGCGTTCGCGAAAAAACCAGGTGTTGACGGATCGGTCCGATGTTCTGGAACCCAGCGTGCCATGGCAGCATTCCGACAGAGAATCCGACAATCAGGAATGCCTGCGGATGGCGCTGGCGGATCTGAAGCCCAAGGCAGCTGAAATCTTCATCCTCCGCTACGTGCACGGCTATTCGGATGCAGAGATTGGCGCGCTGCTGGGAACTTCACGCGGGACGATTGCGATCAGTCTGTTTCGAACGCGGTCCCGCCTCCGGAAATCCATACGAAACTATCAGGGAGAAAAGTCATGACATCACGCAGCGAGAAGACGGACCGGATTTTGGATCGCTTTCTTGAGGAACTTGGTGAACCGTTGCCGTCAGCGGTACGCATGAGAAGGGCTTCGAACCGCGTTCTTGAAAATCTCAGCGGCGTCAACACTTTCGAGTATCCAGGCGCCGGAATTCTTCCAATGCCGGTTGCGCTGCCAAAACGTCGCTGGACGCCTTTGGCAGCAGTCGCGGCAGCATTGCTCGCGGCGGCAGTTCTCGTCGGCACGCTGTCGCTACCGAGCAGCGCCCAACCCATAGCGAAAAGAATGAATGGGAATCTGATCGCACCGGGAGACGCCAGCAGCATCGGCGAGGGCAAGCTCATACGCGCCGAGGGTTCCGGCAGTGAGGTTCTTGCGCTGCGGGATGGCTCGCGGGTGGAAATGGGTGCAGGGGTGGAACTCTCCATCAATCGTGCTGCCGATGGCATTCAGATCGATCTCGCGCAAGGCAAAATCATCGTGACAGCGGCGAAGCAGCGCAACGGGCACCTTTATGTGAAGACCAGGGACTGCGTGGTATCCGTGGTGGGAACCGTGTTTTCAGTGAAGGCGGAAGCGACCGGGTCTCGCGTCGCGGTGATTGAGGGTGAGGTCCATGTGCAGCATGGCGATGTTTCACAAACACTGCTGCCCGGGCAGCAGGTCGCCACGGGTACAGAAATGAAGGCTGTTCCGCTCCAGTCGGAAATCGGATGGAGCCAGGATGCGGCGGTGCATGTGGCCATGCTGCAGGGCACAGTTCCTGCGGCATCACCCGCTACTGCACCGGCTGCAGCTACGGTTGCTAATCCCGATCTGGTTGGTGAGATCAAATTGATTCTTGCTCCGGTGGATCAGGGGGAAGCTGGCGGTCCGATTGTGAAGAACAAGACACTTTTTCTTGGGTTGTGGGAACAACAATTGCAGGTTCAGGCCGATTCCGCGAAGTCGGGAATATCACGCTACTATGAAACCCTGATCGCACCTCCCAACAGTTTTTCTTTTGCGATTGTGGGAATACAGGGACGGACGATTTCCTTCAATAACAACAAAGGCGAGACGTTCAGCTTCGGTTGCACCGATTGTTCATTTGTGGTTTCCGAAAGTGGCGTCGCGAAGGTTGTTTCGGCATTGGAGCCTGGCGTGGAATTCAAGCTGGGTGCAGACGGCAGTACCCTGACTGCGACATGCCATGCCGCTCCGTGTTCCATGGGGAGGTGGCTAACGAGTGTTGGCTGGACCCAGACCGGAAAGACCAATAGTTGGGGGAATTCCATCGCATATACAATCTCGCAGACCGATCCCGCCGCTCCACGAACGTTCACGATCCCGACATCGCAGTTGATGCAGCAACAGGGCGGCTCCGTTCTCTTCGTCGTCACGAAGCAGGCTAGCCAATAAGGGACGGAAGATTTGAAATCGAGACAACTGCCCTCCTGAGTCAGGAGGGCAGTTTTCCCTTCCTTCAAATGCACGACACCAGTACGCTCCCACTTTTCCACAAGCCCCTAAACCGAAACGGGGATATCTTGTCCATGCCGTTATGAAGAAACCCGTATCGCTCGCTTTCCTCATGATTTTGGGATTCTGGCTGAATGCCGACGCTCAGTCTCTTTCCGAAGCTCAGCGCATCACACACCTGCTGAACCGCATTGGCTATGGGCCGCGTCCCGGGGATGTCGACAGGGTCCGCCAGACAGGAATCAGCAAGTACATCGACCAGCAGCTTCACCCCGAATTGATTGACGACAACGTCACGAACATCCGACTTGAGCCGTTCAGCTCTCTTCAGATGTCCATCGCGGAAATCTTCGAACATTTTCAGGATCCACTCCAGCTGGCGCAGCAGCTCGGAATCACCTCAGACAATGCCGCTTCACGTCAGCAAGTTCAGGCCACCATGCAGGAGAAGGGTATATATCTTCCGCAACGGCTTGCCCAGGAACTTGCCGGTCAGAAGCTCGTTCGCGCCGTCTCCAGCGAACGCCAGCTCCAGGAAGTGATGACGGACTTCTGGTACAACCACTTCAACATATTCTTCGGGAAAGGCCTCGACCGATATCTGACGACGGATTTCGAAATGAACGCCATCCGCCCTCATACTCTCGGTAAATTCAAAGATCTGCTGATGGCCACGGCGAAAAGCCCCGCCATGATGTTCTATCTCGATAACGTGCTTTCGACTTCACCCGACCCTCGCGCTGCTGCGGTTCTGGCTCAGCGCGGAGGAAATAACCAGCAGAAACCGGGTATCAACGAAAACTACGCGCGCGAGCTCATGGAACTTCATACGATGGGCGTGGACGGCGGCTACACCCAGAAGGACGTGCAGGAAGTGGCGCGCGCGTTCACGGGTTGGTCGATCGCACAGGTCCAGGACACCGAGTCCATGGCGCAGATGCAGCGGCAGGCGTCTCGCCTTGGTCTTGGTTCACAACCCGGACAGCGCGGCGACTTCATGTTCCGCCCGTTCATGCACGACACCGGAGAAAAGACCGTGCTGGGACACACAATCAAAGCCGGAGGTGGCATTGACGACGGTGAACAGGTGATCGATATCCTGTCCAGGCATCCGAGCACCGCACGCGTCATTTCTACGAAGCTGGTTCAGCGATTTGTCAGCGACATGCCACCGCAAGCTCTGGTCGATCGTGTGAGCGCGACATACATGAAGACGGACGGCGATATTCGCGAGATGCTGGGTGTCATCCTCACTTCGAACGAATTCTCAAGCGCCGAGTCCTATCAGGCAAAAATCAAATCGCCTCTGGAACTGGTGGTCTCCTCGATTCGCGCGTTGAGCGGCAGAACCGATGGAAGCCCTCAGCTGGTTCAGACCATCGATCGCATGGGGCAACCCCTTTACCGGTTTGAAGCTCCGACAGGGTTTCCAGATCGAGCCAGCTACTGGATGACCAACGGAGTCCTTGTGGAGCGCATCAATTTTGGAATTGCTCTCACCTCAAGTCGGATACCGGGAACGAAGGTCGATTTGAAGGAATTCAAAGATCCGCAGGCGGCAGCGCTTTACCTGGGATCGCCGGAGTTCCAGAAGAAGTAGATCTGTGACCACGGGGAATAGGGGAATTTGCCAATGTTCAATGTTCAATTGTCATCCGAGTGGAAGGGAATTCTGAATACCGCTCGGCTGACAAATGACAATTGAACATTGGCAAATTCCCCGGTTCTCTACTTCGCTTCGCGAATCATCCGGAATCCAGCGCTGTTGTTCTTGAAATTTGGCGGAATGGCAAAGCGATTCGAAACGCGCATCTCGATGTCCGTAAGGTCCCAGGAGCCACCGCGCAGTACTCTTTTGTCTCCCTTGTTGTTCACCGGATCGCTGACGGCATTTTTCTTGTAATCGCTATAGGCATCCTGAACCCATTGCCAGACATTCCCCTGCATGTCGTAAAGGCCCCATGCATTCGCCGCTTTGGTTCCCACGGGTTTAGTCTTCGCGCCGCCCTTCTGGTCGTACCAGGCTATGGCGTCCAGTGAATCTCCGATGAGCGGACCGGCCGTTCCCGCGCGTGCGGCATATTCCCATTCCGCTTCCGTGGGCAGCCGGTACTTGAATCCATCATTCAGTGAATTAATTTTGGTCAGGAATTCCTGGATCTGATTCCAACTGATGTTCTCCATCGGAAGATTGTCGCCCTTGAAGGTACTCAAATCCGTACCCATGACCTTCTTCCATTCCCCCTGAGTAACGACATATTTTCCGATCTCAAATGGCTTGGTAATCTTCACCATGTGCGCGGGCGACTCCGAAATATCTTTAAAGAGGCCATTCAGGGATAGCGGCGATTTGGGGTCATGCATGTCGCACATCGTGTCGCCCTTGGAGCAGCCCATCATGAATTCCCCCGCAGGAATCTTCACATATTCGATCTTCACCGGAGCGGCAGGAGCAGCGGCAGCCCTTGGGGGCGCACCCTGCGCCGCAGCGGCAGGCGGTTGCTGAGCAGCAGTGGCGCTGCACGTCAGCGCTACTGCGAACAAAATTGCCAAACTGGATTTTCGAATGGGATTTATCATCGTTTTCTCCTCATGGCTCCAGGTAGTTGGTGCCGAATACTTCTGCGCTTCAAATAATACTTCCAACGATTCGAAATGCCACGCTGGAATTCTCCGGCCGCACATCTCGCGATGGTCACCCTCTCCCCCGGGAGATGGATTTTTCCAACAGCGAATGTCCTGAAAACTTCAAATTCCGGTGTGCAACTGAGGAGTTCTGGATAACAATGCCAGAGCCAATTGAATTCGAGGGGAGGAACAATGAAAGAAAAGGGAAAACGGAATCGCCTGCGATGGGCACTGAACATTCTCGCGATGATTGCAACGACGGCTGCAAGTGTGGTGCAGGCGCAGGTGCCGCCGCTCGTGGAGGCCGAGCTCGTCAAGATGGGACGAGTCGTTGATCCAGGTTGCACGGGGAAGCTCTACAGGACTCTGTTCGACAAGAACGACTACAACACTTACTGGCCAGTGGACGCAACAGCACCGAACGCAAAGGTGAAACTCTATCCAGGCGTGACCGTGACACGCGACGTTTCCTACGGTCCACAACCCAAGGACTTGATCGATATCTTTGTACCGGACAAGGGCGGAGCGAATCGAACAGTTTTCATCTTTATTCCGGGAGGAGCAGGAAACAAAATCGAGCAGCAAGCCGTTGAATCCAACATGTTCTACGACAATATCGGAGCATGGGCGGCAAACAACGGCATGGTCGGTGTGACGATGCAGCGCGGTGGAACGGCTGCGGGTCAGAACGTGGCTTTGGTGATCGAATGGCTGCAGGCCAACGCAGCGAAATATAAGGGCAATTCCGCCGACATGTTCCTCATGGCTCACTCGGCAGGAACCGGACCGCTGACCCAGTACATTGGCCGTCCGGATCTCTATGGCCAGGGCGTCAAGGGCGCAATCTTCATGGGCGCGCATCCAAATCTTGGCATAGGTGGCGCAGGTGGTCGTGGGGGAGCTGGAGCTGGAGCGGGAGCCGGCCGCGGTGCCGCACCAGCTGGTGGTACACCGGCAGCCGGTGCAGCAGCCCCAGGAGCAGCGCCAGCGGCCGGAGCAGGTGGAGGCGGTCGAGGTGGCGGAGCAGCAGCGACACCAAGTACGGCCACCTGTCTGGCCAACGCCAACGTTCAGGCCGGACCGATTCGAGGGCCGAGCAGCTCACTTGCCGATCAGGGAGCCGGCGCTGCAGCGGCCCGCGTGGCACTTGCCGGATCTTCGCCGTGGCGATGGGACGGTAAGCAGTGGATTTCCACTGGAGCCGCGGCTCCGGCGGCCGCCGCTGGTGCAGGCGCAGGTGGCGGTGCCGGCCGTGGCGGAGGGGGCGGCGCGGGAGGTGGTGCCGGAGCTGGTGGTCGCGGCGGTGCGGGAGGTGGAGCCGCAGGAGCTGCGCCCGGGGCGCCTCAGGCGGCCGGCGCAGCTCCTGCGGCGCCAGCGTTCACGGTTCTGGATGGATTCAAATCGACCCGAGCTGCGATAGCGTTGGCCTGGGGCGAACTGGATACTGACGCCTCAGCCGGAGCCGGCATGCCGACACAATCCGTTGCCATACGCGACGAACTTTGTAAGCTGGAGGGTCCAAAAGCAAAGGACGGCGTTGGTCATTGCCCAACAATGATGTGGTTCAAGGGCGAGAGCCATATGTCGGAAGTGTTTTCCTTCGGCAGCATCGACAAGACCGTCTCCGAACAAGTCCTCGCGTTCGTAAAACAGAATCACTAGCGGGTGAGGCGCATCGAAACATCATTTAACAACATTCCGATGCGCCTCACCTGAATTCTCGGTGTAAACTCTCGGACAACATGAACAGGAAGCTGGTTGCTGCTGCCATCATCGCTGGCGCTTTGGGGCTGGTCGTTACTGCGTATGCGCAGTTTGGCGGAAGCCAGTTTGGTGGCGGGCAGTTTGGTGGCGGGCAGTTTGGCGGGATACAGGGAGTCGGCGGTTGCATGGTTCCCGGTTCACGAAATGGAACCGGTGAAGCCGATACCGCATTTCCACGCGACATCAATCGTACCGGTTTTGTCTATGCCCGCGTTCGTTACCACGTCCGGCAATGGAACGGCCGAAGCGAAGTCCCGTGGCACCACGACTACCCGGACGGCGATACAATGTTCCCTGACAACCTATCGAGGTTGACGACCGTTACCACAGATCCGAACTCCTACCAGATCGTGGATATCGACAGTAAAGAGCTGTTCCAGTATCCATTCGTTTATATTTCCGAACCGGGCTTCATGGAGTTCTATCCAGATGACGTCAAGAATCTTCGGGAATACTTCGACCGCGGCGGTTTCCTCTTGATGGACGATTTTCGAGCCAACGATCGCAACCCTGCCCAATACCTGAATATGCAGGAACAAATGGCGAAAGTATTCCCCGACCGTACGATTGAAGTCGTTTCGCCAAATCATCCCATCTTCCACACGTTCTTTGATCTCAACCCGAAAGACATGATCGCGCCTTATTTCAATCCCGGAGAATCCGGCCCGGTCGAGTTCCTGGCGATATCGGACGAAAAAGGCCGCATTCAGGTGATGATTGATTTCAACAACGATATCAGCGAGTACTGGCAGGCCCTGGACGTCGGCCAATGTTCCATCCACGAATCCGGCCGTGCCGTGCAGCTCGGCGTCAATTACGCCATCTACGCGATGACCCACTAATTCCCTGTCCTGAAGTGAGAGAAGGGGCCTCGTTCAATTCTCAATTCCCATCCGAATCGGATGAGAATCGAACATGGATCAGATCCGCCTTTAGACCGTCACCGACCGCGGACCAAATTGATCCGCGCCAGGCGATGAACCAGAAAACACGTGCGGGGAATATGCGGTGATGCGGTGATACTTCGCAGCAATCGCTGCGATGCTGTCACCCGCATCCGCACGACCCAGAATGACAACCGTGCCGCCGCTTCCTCCGCCGGAGATCCTGGCGCCGTACAAGCCGCCTTCCGTACCGGCTTCTCGAACGAGTTTGACGATCAAATCCGTACCGGGCGACCCGAGCCCGCATGCGGAATAGCTCTCGTGCGATTGAAGCATCAGTTCGCCCAGCTGGCTCCGCTGTTCCGGGCTGGGCGAAGCCAGAAGCAATCGCCGAAACTCCTGAACGCGATAGTTCTCGAAGACTGGATGGGCCGCGGCCTGGCGAACACTATAAACACGTGACGGTTCGACCGTGGTGACCGTATCGGCTGTGCCGGAATAGCGAGCAAGAAAGTCCGCCCCAGTCATCTGATCCGGCAAGAGCGAAATGACTTTTCTGGCAAACTCCACAGGGGTCACATTTGCCAGATAACCACCAGAGGAGTCTTCGGAGGTTAGATCAAGGATCCTTTGCCCCATGAACGCCGCAGTACGAACGGAGGTATAGTCCGATCCGCTTACAGCATGGCGTTCACCGGAATCCAGGCCCCAAAAGGCAACTTCTTCCGGAATGGGCACCAGAGTCTGCAATTCCGCAGGCTGACAGAGCAGCGCCAGCAGCGAATCGCTTTCACCGCATGCCGAGGTCATCTGGTCCATCACGCCACATGGCGCACCGGCAACCAGGTTCTCCGCCAACTGGCAGAGCAGCGCCATGTCCTTCGCAGATATGAGAATACCGAAGGCGGAGCACACTGCCTGAATTGTGGCCACTTCCAGGGCCGCGGAAGAAGCGACGCCTTTGCCTTCAGGCACGCGCGAAGAAATCAGAATCCTGGCTCCCTGTGGGAATACCACCCCGCGCTCCCGCATGAGAACGATGAATATTCCGACCACGTATGCCGCCCAACGGTCCGATGCGCTACTGAAGATCCTGCGCGCATCGGCGTAACCGACCGGCCAGCCATCCTTCAACAGAGCCGCGAGAGGCAGTGCAAACACCCGGGGGATGCCATTCGAATCCGGGCTCAAACTCACGATATTAAGAATGGTCCGATCGGTTCGCTGCACGGCGGTGAATGTGGCCTCCGTCGTTGTGCGCTGCAGGACGAGAGATCCGGAGTAATCTGCAATTCCGCCCATCACATCAAGACGCCCGGGAGCCCGCGACACAACGATGGGTGCGGCCTTTTCGAAAAACCCGGTGAATCGGAGCGCATCGATGAAGGCGGTCAGATCTTCATTCAAATCAAACCTCGATTTCGCAAGGCCGAGTGCAGCAGAGGTTCCACCTGCCTGCGAATTCGTTCGTTGGCATATCCGGCCCAGGCCACATCTGCGATCACATTCAGCATCGGATTCAATGGTTGCCCGAATGCGTCGGTGACAATGACACCCAATTCCGTCGCGATCAATGTGGCGCAGACATCATAGGGATGGCAGCAGATGCCTGGCTGCTTCATCAGTGGACGGAGATCCGCTATGAATCGATCCTTACCGGCCATCAATTCATGAAGCTGCCCGCCGCTGGAAATGTACTGGTCTTCGAAACAATGCGCCTTGCCCGGCGTCACGGGGCCGAGTGCGCCCATTACAATCTCATCGTCAATGGCGGCCAGTTCCTCTCGCACACCCGGAAAGAAACGCGAGATGGTCGCAAAACCATGCGCAATGGTGCTGGATTTCGACGGGCGGAGTGCAAGCGCCGAGCGTTCTCCGTTCAATCGGTTGTATCGCTCGGCGTGCGCGCCCTGGCCTTTGATGGCCCACAACTGATCAGACAAGTGTTGCTTGATCAAGGGAATCTCCGTTTGAACAGCGGCGACAATATCCTGCAGCGAAGTCTTCTCTCCTCGATTCGGCGCAACGCCTGTCAAAATCCAGGCGCTTCTCTTCTGGTACATCAGCCCGCGCGTCCCATCGATGGGATCCACGATGATTCGCCAGGTCGCCGAGGTTTCGCTGATCCCATGTGGAAACACCATCGGTCCATGGAATCCTTCGCCGATCAGTACGAAGGAATGCTCGCGGGACAAACCCTCAAAGAATTCGAGGAGCATCTCTTCGCTCACAACATCGATGGCGTAGATTGTATCGCCTTCATCGTCTCTTCGAACGTCGGCGAGTTCGTCAAGTCTCTGCCGCTCTGTGGCTGCGACGACCGCATCACGAACACGGTCGTGCAACTGCCGAAGTGGCAGTATCAAATTGGGGAATGCGGGGCCATCAAGAGATGGCCACTCGTTCCCCAATTTCGTCATAGACCAGGTCTCCCGTCCATTTTGTAATGGACGTTGGAAAGGTTTCGAAGTTCCTGGGCTTTGTCTTCCGGAAGCGTATCGCTGAGAAAATTGCCGCCTCCGATTTCAGGACCTGCCAGATATTTCAGGAGGTTCGGCTTGCGCAGCGGCGGATGAAATTCGACATGAAAGTGAAATCCGCTGTAGTCGGCACCGTCGGTTGGAGCATGGTGCAGCGTCATGACATATGGGAAAGGCATGCGCCAGAGGTTGTCGTATCGCACGATCATGACTTTCAACGCCTCGGCGAGATCGCGCAATTCATTGGAAGCCAGACCGGCCAATCCCGCGTGGGTTGCCTTTGGCGCAACGTAACATTCATAGGCGTATCGAGCGAAGTACGGAACGAACGCGATAGCCGATGCATTCTCAAATACGATCCGGCGCCCGTCGTCGTGTTCGGCCTGAAGAATATCCTGAAACAGCACTCGGCCCGTTTCCTTGAAATGCTGCCGTGAAACGATAGCTTCGTTTTCGATGGTCGTGAAAACAAAATTCGTCGCGTAGATCTGACAATGGGGATGTGGATTGGAGACGCCAACGACCTCGCCCTTGTTCTCAAAAACCAAAACGCAACGAACCTTCGGATGCGAGCCAAGTTCGGCGTACTGCGCCCGCCAGGCTTTGAGAAGTTCCTCGATTTCGGAGACCTCCATTTCCGCCAATGTAAGATTGTGCTTTGGACTGTAACAGAGTACCCGTGCGAGGCCATCGGCCGGCCGGTTCTGGTATAAGCCGGCGGGTTGTGGAAGTTCCTGCGGGGCGTTCGATCCGACACACGGGTGATCGTTGTCGAAGGCATAAATGCCACGATAGCTTTCGTTGCGGGAGCCGCTTACTCGGAGATTGCCGGGACAAAAGTAGCAATCTTCAAGATATTCCGGAGCGTGAACCTGAGAAGGCACAGCCGCGCCCAGCCACGGCCGATCCTGGCGGTGTGCGGCAATAACGACCCACTCCGATCGCAATGGATGCCACCGCTGTTCCCAATGGCCCTGCAAGGTCACCGCAGCACATCAATCGTTTGGTGGAATTGCAGAATTGGCGTCATGCGCGATAGTTTCTGTGAAAACCATCACGCTTGTCGAACGGATTCTGAGGAACGAGGGGACTGTCCCCTCATTCCCCAAGTCTTTTTACCAGGCGCGCTTGCCTTTGGTGCAGGCGGTCACGCCGGCTACGTAGTCGGCGCGAATCGAGGCGATACTTTTCGACGCTGAAGACCACTCCGCCTCGGACAACTTTGAATAGAAGCTTTTCGTGATCGGTTCAAGGAAACGGCCGTAAGTTTCCAGAACGGACCGATCGTTTGTCCGGATCGCTGCGAGGACTTCATCCTGAGTCGCAGGCGTGATGACTTCCATGCGGCCGACAAATGCGCGCGCGATGCGAGCAGGCTGAGGCTCGATCGTCAATGGAAGAATGGAATCGACGGTGCGCGACGGAACGAGGTAGAAGATTCGAGTGCCCTGCTCAAACCACGTATCCTTCCATGTGTCGACCATGGCCGCAGCTTCAGCCGCGTACATGCCCTGCGATCTCAAAATTCCCTCGAGCGATTGCTGAAGCGATGAGAAGTCCGAGGTCAATTTTGGAAGTTCCATCGTCATCTGCTTGTCGAATTCGCGAACAACGGTGAAACCGATCCTGCCGCCGCGATTCTCAAAGAGTATGATGCTCGGAATTTCTTCCGTGCCAAGGTTGGTCACATTGATTGTCCCGTCACCGTTCATCACGGCGGCAATTGGCGGCTGGAAGCTGGCAATGCCGCGATAGAAAAGGAACTTTTCCTTTTGATTCCCAACCTGCAGGGGATCCGATCCTGTCCGACGCGCGGCATAGTAGTGGCTCTGTCCGGCTTCCAGTGGATAGGATTCCGTCGCGCCCGGCATGATCTTCACGTTGTTCCATTCGATCGTGCCTGTTGCAGACCGGAGATCCTTGATGGCGGTCCAAAGGCTGGCAGGACCAACTTTCGCAGTAGCCGGATACCATTCTGTGATGAGACCGTGCGGAAAACTGACACGCACATTGACGGTTTCTTCACGTGGTGAATAGAAATAGAGGACCGGCGTTTCCATGCGCACGGTTCCCTGACCGGCTCTTCCTCCGAGCTGATTATCCGAGCCACCTGATTTGAGGCCGGACGTATCCGTCAATGCCACAAAACACGGAAGGTCCGTCGGACCGCCAGCAGGCAGCCAGTCCATTGCCTTTCCATCGGGGCCTGCGATTGAGGTGAAAGTTCCCCACTCGTGCACAGTCAGAGCTTTTGGTGCTGGCACTTCATCGTAGACGGCCGGTAGCGTATCCACAGGTCCGGCAACAGGCTCCCAAACAATTGTTTTTGCCTTTGCGAGTGTTTCATACGTCAATGTGCCGGCCGCTTCGGGATTCGCAGCGGCAGCCACAAGAATCGGAGCCACGACGAGAAGAGTTATCGCTGTCAGATGCTTTAGGGTCATACCTTCTCCTTTTCGAATTACTTGTGTTGAAACTCGGGCGAACCCAGCGCGAATCCTCATTGCAGATCCACCCTGGTGATGTACGTCAGCGTGCTGGAACCAGCCGTCGCTGTCACTTCCCAGCAGCCGGCCTTCGGAAATGTCATGGCTGTTGCGATGTATCCGGCAGTGCTGTCTTTGGCCAGCTGGATCTTCAGTGGAGTCGAATCGCCGTCGAGCCGCCGGCCGGTGATCACCAGGTCCACGTTGGCCGGTTTCATCCACATGGTGTTCACGGCGGCGCCGGCAATATATGGCTGATCCCAGGCCCAGATCGTCCGATCGTCGTTAATGTGCCACGGACCCGAGCCGAGCGCCGACTTCGCCTCTTTCATTTTCGTTTCCTGAATTGTCGGCGAAACTCTGCATTCGATTGGCGGCGGCGCGGCTACGCGAGGTTCCGAAGTGGAAGGCAAATTCAACTTTGCTGTCTGAACAGGCGAGACCCGGAGAGGAGTGGCCAATGGAGTCTCCGATTGAATCTGGATGGGGGCCCGAACGGACGCCGGAACCTCTTCTCTTGGCAATTCCTTCTTCAGCGCACCCGGCATCTGGTTCACTGCAGTGGGCGATGCAGATTTCGAAGGTTGTTCCAGTCGAACAGCACTATCCGAATCATTCGATGTGAGCCGATCCGCGGACGGAAAGACCGCAGAAGGAAGGGCCGCGGCAGGAGCTGCAGCAACGACCTTCTCTGGTGCTCGCACTGCAGCCAGCGGAAGTGTGAGCCCAATTGCCACGAGCGCCACAACGATAACAGACCACGGCGTTGCGGCCAGGCGGTTCAACGCGGGATCGAGCAGCGCCACCAGTCTGCGTTCCAGATGCGACGGTTGCGCCATGGCCAGGATCGGTGATCTCACGGGATTTTCGTTACGGAGAGTTCGAGCCAGTTCCAGAAGCTCCTCTGCGTAGTGCGTTCCCGCCGCTCCCATGCGGATCACCGTGTCATCACAGGCATGTTCGCTTTCGCGGCGCAGTCGTCCATAGGCGAGCCAGAACACGGGATTGAACCAGTAGATGGCACGGGCCGCTTCCGCGAGAACCTGCACCACCCAGTCGTGACGCTTGATGTGTGCGAGCTCGTGACCCAGCACCATCCATGCGCGATCGTCCGACCACTGATTCGCGTTGAACGGCAGCAGAACGCGAGGCACAAGAATCCCCCAGGTGCCGAGAAAGTGGCTGGACTGATCTTGGAGCAATCGCACGGGCCGCCGAAAGCCGAGCGACTGGCGAACGCGTTCGGCCATTTCGATCCAGCGAGGGTCCGTCACGGGTTCAGATCGGATAGCCACCCACGCCAGACGAAGTGCCCCGAGCAACATGAAAAGAAGCCCTATCGCAGCTCCGCCAATCCACACCGCGATTCCAATTTGTCTGATGGTCCAATGGCTCTCCGGGTCTGCTGTCGTGCGAGGAAAAGCAGACGGCGCTGCCTCTGGTGCGGGGATCACCGCAGATTCAACTGGTGCGACGGTATTCGACGACAGCGTAGAAGTGTCCACGCCTTTCGTCTGGAAGAGGTTTTCAGCCCAGCCAACGAATCCGTTTTGCCATGCGGGGAGCGTGATGCTGCAAAGAGGCACAACCAGAGCTCCGACCAGCCCTGCGGTCCATATTGCATGCCGCAGCGCCGCGGACTGGCGCCGCAGTGCGCTGGCAATACAGGCGGCCACGGCAAGGACGATCGCCGATTTGATCATGATGGAGATCATTTGGAACCTCCCTTTTTGGCCTTATCGATGAGCTTTGACAGGCGGCCCAGCTCTTCATCCGAAATCTTCGTGCCGCCACCCAGAAGCGCGGCCATCATCTTCTCGGCGGAGCCTTCAAAGAATGTTTCGATCATGTGGCGAAGCGCGGTCTGTCGGACGACATGGCGCGGAGCAACGGGGAAATAGACGTAGAGCATTCCATGCTCCTCGTGACGCAGGTGTCCCTTCTCTTCGAGAACCCGGAGCTGGGTGCGCACCGTGGAGGAATGCGGATCGCCCGTCAACTGCGCAATCACTTCGTTTGCGGTTGCGCGGCCCAGACGATAGATGATGTCCATGATCTGGCGTTCGCGCCGGCTGAATACGGAATTGGGATGTTGTGGCATATTCGTTAGTTTTGTAACAGAGTGTGTAGAAAAATAACAGCAACTCTCGAAAACTGTCAAGGAATGATTTCGAAGAAATCCCTCTCCTGAAGGAAGAGGGATTTTCTTCTAATACATCACGAAGTCGTAAATCGTATCGCCGGCGGCAGCCATGACATGCTGGCGCCCGTCGAGCAGGTAGGTCTGTGGAGCATTCGAAAGATTTCCAATCCGTGTGTGCCACAGCGGCTTTCCGCTGGAAGCATCGTAGGCCACGAAATTTCCACTGCCATCTCCGGAGAAAACCAGTCCCCCGGCTGTGGCCAGCAATCCCCCGCCGCCGCCTCCCGGGTATTCGTGACGCCAGGCGACCTTGCCTGTCTTAGGATCGATCGCGGTAAGGTAATTCCCCAGCGACCCCAGCTGCGATACCTGTTTTCCTCCCAGCCCCATGGAACCGCGCGGATCCGGATCGGTGAGATAAACGAGATTGAAACCGT
>Ga0184628_10000708_pt1 | contig 17224 bp, 18 predicted proteins | sample PLM4_5_b1_FD_133149 | JGI IMG/M metagenome (GOLD analysis project Ga0184628, IMG submission 133149) | Groundwater sediment microbial communities from an aquifer in East River, Colorado, USA - PLM4_5_b1 | ecosystem: Environmental > Terrestrial > Soil > Riparian zone | place: USA: East River... | reverse complement strand
TTCCAACTCCTGACGGCGCTTTGCGCCAGCATCGTCGGAGCACTGATTGTTGTCGCCGGCGGAGGAATCGCACGGGACTTACCCGCTTCCTGGATGCTGATCGGCACTCTCTCGCTGGTACTTCTCGTTGGTCTCATTCTGTCCGCTCTGGTAATGGATCTCCGCGTCCTGGCGCGGTCCATCACGTTCCTGATGCGTCTGGGTATTTTCCCAATTCGTCTGGAACGTGTACGCGAAGCCGCCGCGGACATGGAAGAGACCGTGCGGGGACTTCTTGTCCGTCACAAGGCGCCGTTTCTCGCGGCTCAGCTGCTTGCGTTTCTGTCGCCACTGGCAAGCTTTCTGCAACCGGCAATCTTCTTCTGGTTCCTGAGATCCGCCGGAGGCAGCGGACCGCAGCCCGGCGTGGGTCAGCTGGCTTCATTCTTTGTCCTCGTGGAGCTCCTCTTCATGCTTCCGACAACGCCTGCAGGCCTTGGAATTTATGAAGGCGGCATCATCGGCATCTTTCATCTGCATGGATGGAGTATTTCCGATGGCGCCGCGTACGCGATTCTTTTACGCATGGACGACGTTCTGTTTTCGCTTGCCGGCGCTCTGTTCCTCGCCCGGTTCGGTTTTCGCGAAGGCAAATAGCGATCAAGGATTCACCGCGGCTTCCAGCGGATCCAGGTCCTCCATGTATTCGACCGTGCGCCCAAGGTAGTTGTGTGCCGGTTCCGGAAAGCCAATTTCCGTGTCGGCGATCAAGCGTGAATTGTCGAAGCGCTGTCCCAGGTCGATGAACTGCCAGTACGCATCAAGACCGGAAAGCAGCATTCTCGCTTTCTTACGTCCAATCCCATATTGGATGTAGTCGAGATGTTTTGAATAACGAGAGAGGGCGGGATCCGGGTTCTTTCCCGTCCTGAGCCATTTCTTGAGCAGTGCCAGATGTTCCCTGGGGCAGTAGACCAGCTCGGGAGCTCCCGAGTTGTCGTAACCGATGGCCTCTAGTATGGTGCGGCAGTTTGAGGAACCGACTCCAGCGCTGACGTGATAGGTCGTATGCGAACGCGAGCCTGTCAGGAGAGTGACAATCGCCTGGGCCGCATAGTCGACCGGAATGATGTCGCAGGCGGCATCCGGATCGCCAAAAAACATTCGAAGATGACGAAGGGCAACGATAATCCAGGCGATATCGAAGGAACGTGGGACAACGCATCGGCTGTCTCCAACAAGAATTGACGGACGTATGACTGCGAGCTTTTCTTCAGGAAGAGCGGCACGCGCCGCCATTTCGGCGAGCATTTTGGATTGTGTGTATCCCACCAGGTGCTTCGCGGAAGGATTTGGTGTTTCATCTTCATGAATGGTGCGGCCGATCACGTCGGGCCCCGCGCCCGCAATGGTCGCGGTGCCGATATAGGCAAACGTTTCAAGCGACTGGAGTCCGGCTGCCCACTGCACCATTCGTTGTGTGCCGGCGATGTTTGTTTCCGCGACGGCCGCATACTTCTGACTGAGAAACGACGTGTTCGCTCCAGAGTGAATCACCAGATCGATATCTTTCAGTCTGGAATGGCGCGTCAGATCGACGGGGAGCTTCTCATCCGTCAAACTGCCGCGAATCGCGATGACTTTTCGGGGATCGTAAAGGTCCTCATGCAGTGCGAATACGCGTTCGAGCCGGTCGACCGCTTCGCAGTCGTCTTTTGCACGAACCAGACATGTAATCTTCTCGACAGAGTCGAGCTTGGAGAGCGCTACGGCCAGTTCACCGCCGAGGAATCCGGTCGCGCCCGTAAGGAATACCTTCCGCATTGGAATGCCTCCCGCTGGAAATTTTGAATTTTTAGGAACTTCGTGCGCTGAGGAAACTACGCGGCGGGAGGAGCTCGGCCAACCGGAGCGGCAACGCTGCGGTTGCAGCTATCTGCGGACTCGATCAAAACGCATGGGGTGGAAGAGACATCGATATGCAGAGAACAAGCCGAATCGACGTGTAAGGATTCCAGACCTTCGAGCAGAGTTGCCAGAACAGAATCGTGATTCGAGTCCGGACAATCTCCTTTGACAGTCAGCGAATCATCGCCGGTGCCTTCATTGGTAAGGAATGCAGACAAACGGATGGCATCATCATGAAACGAGATGGCCGGAACCAGAAGTACAAGTGCTAAAAACCACGTGCAAAGACGTTTACTAATGACCATGTATCAACGCGGGGCAGGTTAGCATATTAGTCACACTTTGAACAAAGAGAGCTACAGCGTATCCGACCCCCTACTTTGACGACACCGACATCTTTTCGACAGCACAACCCGGATTCGCTTATGCTCAGTGTTTTCGAAAACGCTCAACGTGAAAAGGAAGCGACATGCTGTTCATAGTGCAATTCGAAGACAAGCCCGACGTTGCCGAGCTTCGGCAAAAACTCCTGGAGGAGCATTTCGCGTTCCTCGATCGCAAAAAAGACAAGGTGCTCGTCGCTGGGTCGGTTCGGGAAATACCGTCCGACCGGCCGCTTGGTGGTTTGTGGATTATTGAAGCTCAGGACGAAGCGGAAGTGCGCGACATCTTTAAAGACGATCCGTTCTGGGTGAACTCGCTGCGTGCAAGCGTTCGCATCAATCGCTGGGTCAAAGCATTTCCCGACAGGAAGACCCTCGTCTAGTTTCTTTCATGAGCCCCTGGTGCCTGCTCACAGGCCTCCAACATAGCTTGCAGGGATACGGGGTCGGCCAGACGATGATCGGAACCGGTCTCTATCAGCGCGTCGCTGGGGAGTCCGCTATTTCGCAAAAGCTCCTCCGAATCTCGGAACGCAACGACGCTGTCCGCGCGGCAATGCAAAATGACGGTTCCGGGTTTCACGATATGTACGGATCCAAACCAACGCCATGCCGGACACAACAGGACCAGCGGCACGGCGACACGTCGGAGATTCATGGCCACGGCCCCACCGCGGCTGGATCCGACGACGACATCGGGCTGATGCTGATCCAATTCATCCTGGGCAATACGGACGGCCTCGTCAAAGTCGTCGTCGGGTAACTGGGGATTGAACACGATGTGCCCGCGTTCCTTCAGAAACTCCGGCTTGACGCCTCCGGGAACCGAGTGCCATCCGTGCAGGAAGAGAATCTTCATAATTTGGGGTCAGACCCCTCGTTCCCTCCAGACACCGGCTTCGGTGACGATGAGATTCAACGGAATGTCCGTTGGCAGCGGATGAATCGTTTCGATGCCGGAAAGCTCGAAACCCACTCCGATTGACAGCGGTGGAGGCTGCAGGGCTGCCAGCGTGATGTCGAAAAACCCGGAACCATAGCCGATGCGGTAATTGCTTTTGTCAAAAGCAACGAGAGGAGCGATCACGACAGTCGGCTGAACGATGTTTCGATCACGCGGCACCGGAATATCGTAGGCCCCCGGGTCCATTTCCATGCCGGCGATCCATCGCAGGAATTCCAGCGGACGACGGCGGCCAACGACTCGTGGCAGAGCGGTCACCCAGCCTTTGTTTTGCAGTCGCTCCATCAACGGACGCAGATCCACTTCTGCCTTAAAAGGCCAGTAGGCGCTCAACGTCTGCGGCGGAAGAGAGCCGAGAATCGCCTCAAGCCGATTTTCTATGGAAAGACTTGCACGCTGGTGTTCTTCTTCGGAAATTCCAAGCCTGGCGTCGATGAGGCGCGCTCGCATTTCGCGACGCCATGCTGTTACATCCATGATTGGTGCACATGAAACATGGTCGCAATTTTACCTTCATTCGGGTGACGTGAGAGTTATTTGAACAGATACCGGAATCGAAGGAGATGGCACGATATTGAGCGGCCCGCTCATCAGATCTGTCGATCGGCTCATCATCGACTTCACCTTGAATGCCGCGGGAAGATTGGAAATCGTCACCGTGTATTGCACTCCCGCCGGCACAGACGCAAAGAGCAGTTCGTCCGTGGGGCCAGACTTTGTAATTCGAAATTCCGGCGACGCTGGATCAGGATCCGACGCAAAGGTCACAGACCACATCGAGCCCGGAGGCAGACTGACACCATCCGTGCTCAGGTTCAGAACGACGGAAACGAATTGCGCCGATGACACGAGTGTACGTCCCGATACTCCCAGGCTTCCCACATCAATTGCAGGATCCACGATGCGAGCAGACGGAGTGGTTCTCAGTTCCGCAGAGTACTGGCCCGGTGGAACGTCGGAGAATTCGAAGGAACCATCGGTACCAATTGCCGCAGACATTCGTTCGAAAGGACCGGTCGTCATGCAGCAGAGTTGCAGGCGACCAACCGACTGGGGACTCCCGGTAGCCGCATCCAGCACCTGTCCACGGACTTTCCCACGAATATCCGCTGGGTTTGATGGAGCGGGTGCCTTCGAAATTCGCACCTCAACGTCAGACGGCCTTGTGCTGCCAATGTCGATCGGCTCCTTGATGAGGTCTGTGATTCCGGACCGGATCGACTTGATCGTGTAACCCTGGGGAAGATCTCGGATAAAGAATTGGTATTTACCGGAACCCAGCACAATTTTGAACGTATCGATGGTCGCGGCCGAAAAACCTATCGTGTCGAAAATGTTGGGAATGGAAGCCGATCTTACGGCGACTTCAGTGATCAAAGGAGACAGAATCGGGCTTCCGTCCTCCCACAGAACGCGCGCGGCAAATACCGAGGCCTGAAAATCGAAATTCAGATTCACCGATTGATCGGCAACGACGATGCTTTTCGCAACCGATGCCGCACCAGGCAGTTTAGCCAATATGAAATACGAGCCAGGCCCTACATCGGGAATTTCATAGGACCCGTCGATGCCAGTAACGATCGCCTTGTATGTCCTGGTGGGCAGAAGGGACGCGATCCCCAAGGGAGTCGAACCGAGGCTTTGAATTTCCAGAGTTGTATGACCCGCAGGTTCCCCGGTCATGTCGAGTGTGCGGCCCCGAATGGAGACGCTTTGGGAGGGAGAAGTGATGGTGATGTTCAGTGTGTCGAGCATCGTGGTGGGCGTCGTGGTGACCGCTTTCGCCGAGGCAAGGTCCGGCGTTCCTGGATAGAAAATCGGGGATTCGGAATTCCCCGCCATGATGTAGTAGCTTTCCGGCCAGATATTCTCCAAACGGTAGTGGCCATTGCTGTCGGTGAATGTACGCGTCGTCCCCCGGACCAAACGCATCATGGAAAGCAGCGAGTCCGGCATAGCGCTGACTGCAGCCGCCGTCAGCGCGTTCGACTGGCTTAAGGCCGTTAGCGGGGCGGTAAGGTAAATGCCTGAACTCACATTCAAGGTGGACAGTGGAACTGCAATCACGGCGACCGAAGATGCCGGCTTGCCGTCCGCAAATCGAATGAAACCGGAAAGGACACCCTTGGAGTCCGGAGGCTGTGGTACCGGAATGAAAGTGGGAAAAAGAATGGTCCTGGCAAGGGGACCAGTCTGCGGTATCGCAGCAATGTACTTTGAAAAATTGATGCCTTCGGTAGTCGTTCCGGCAGTGATCAGGACTTGTTTGGCAGAGGAGAGGGTGGCGGTGTCCGGAAAGTACGTTGGCGCCTGCACAGATCCTGCGGCAATGTAGTAGCGGCCTGTGGGCACCTCAAGCCGGTAATGTCCGTTTGCATCCGTTTCCGCGAGCCCCTCGAAGACAATGGGATTGTTTGCCGAATCCGCGGAATCGCGCGCCAAAATGGCGTACACGCGAATTCCGGCGCTGGGTGTTCCATCTGGGGAGAGCACGACGCCGGTCGCGATACCGTTTGAAGCGGCGACTGGCGGCGGACTGATCTGAGCAAGCAATAGTGCGAAGAGTAGGACTGTCATCGCGATCCTGCCGGGACCTCCCCTGTTGCTGATCGGTTTACGGATGGGTCCGATCCTATCAGGTGCCGACGATTTTTGTGTAGACCGAACGGGCGAGACCTGGGTCTTCCGTACCTTTTATTATGGCGCGGCCATCACGGAAGAGCGTCAGTTCAAATGGGGGACACGAACAGCGTAAAAGGAACTCGTTGAATTGAACGGTGCCAGAATTCCCGATGGAATCGCACAACTGCGAAAAATCCAGGTCTCCTTTTACAGCAGGGATGAGCTGGACAGCATTTCTGCCGCAGAGCGTGACGGTTCGCAGCGGACTGCCGTTGAGGTAATCGAGACGGCCCTCTGAACATACCGGACAACTTTTCATCAGGTCCGAGCCCGGCGCCGATCGATGAAACCGTTGCGCCCATGCATTGTAGGTGATCAACGCGAGGTTCTTTGTTTCCCCACTTCCGGTAATCCACTTCAACGCTTCGGCGACCTGGATGGAGGCGATGATGTGCGTGATCGGACCGATGACGCCGACGCTATCGCATGTTGGCGATGATCCAGGCGCGGGCAAACTGCCGATCATGCACCGCAGGCAAGGCGTCTTTCCCGGAACGATGGGCATGACCAGGCCATAGCTACCTACCGCTGACGCGTAGATCCATGGCCGAGTGTGTTTGGCGCAGGCGTCGTTGATGACGAAACGCGTTTCAAAGTTGTCGAGGGCGTCCAGCACGAGATCGACATCCTTAATATAGTCTTCGACCGTGGACGGATTGACGTCGTCCACGATGGAGTCCACCTGTACCGTTGAGTTGATTCGACCCAGTTTGGCGGCTGCAGCAACTGCCTTGGGAAGGTTTTCGCGGACATCGTCCTCGTCGTACAGCGACTGCCTCTGGAGGTTGGAGAGTTCCACGAAATCCCTGTCGATGATTCGCAGGTAGCCGATGCCGGCGCGCACCAGCAATTCCGCGGCGACACTGCCGAGCGCGCCTGCGCCAATGACGGCGATGCGGGAATTGCTTATCTTTCGCTGCCCTTCGTCTCCGATGGGTGTAAATCGAATTTGCCGGGAATACCGGTCGTCACTTTCCAAGTTGCGTCATCTCTCGTTTGACGGTTTGGTAGATCGCATTAATCAACGGCTGCATCTCGATAATCATGGAGTTTGCGACAACCTTCTCAAACTCGGGCTTGTGCTCCGGAAGGACGAAGAACGGCGCAAGTCCGGCGTCGTACAAAGCCTTGTTTGCAAAAACGATTGCGGTCGTGAGATTTCCAAATTCGAATGGCCAGATGTCGACAATGCGTGTCACCGTGAGTGCGCATCGCTCGATGGGATGAATTTCCTTGAAGCTGTCCGCAGCGAGCCAGACTTCCAGGTTGTCTATCGACCGCTCGATAAACTCCGGCGGAGCGCAGTCCTGGCCACGGTAGAGCGGCTGGATGGCGAGAGACCGAAACTGGCCCGCGCCGGGCCGACCCTGGAACAGCGCAGCATGAACGCTCAGAAGCTCGCTCTTGGTGGAGTTGTGGATTGCCCCACGAGCTGCAGCGACGTTGGAGGCGCCTTCCATTTTCGCGAGAATCTCGTCGGATTTTGACCAGACGTCGCTAAGATCGCGGTCCTTGAAATTGGCCAGATCGGCGAACTGAAGGCCAGTTCGCAACATGGTGTTGGAATAGATGGGAAGGTCTTCGGGCATCAATTTCTACCTTAGTGCTAAGTCTGCCGCCGGTCGCTGACGGCCTGTTTGGCTTCCTTATCGATCGTCTTCTGACGCGAAACTTCGCGCTTGTCGTGAAGCTTGCGGCCTTTGGCGAGAGCCAGCTCACATTTCAGTCTACCGCTCTTCAGATAAACGCGGAGAGGAACAAGAGTCAGGCCTTTTTCGACGGTCTTTCCGATGAGGCGGCGAATCTCGCTTCGATTGAGAAGCAGCTTTCGGGTGCGCAGGGGATCGTGGTTGGAAAAGTTTCCATGGGAGTACGGACTGATGTGACAGTTCAGCAGCCATACTTCTCCGGCTTTCACCAGTCCGTAGGCGTCCTTCAGGTTCACCCGCCCGTCCCGGGCAGACTTGATTTCGGTGCCGGTAAGAACCATACCAGCCTCGAATTTTTCCAGGATTTCGTAGTTATGGAAAGCCTGACGATTAACAGCGATGTCCAGACTTACCGTCCAGGTTGCCCAGGTAGAACAGTCGGGAGCGGGGCTCCCAAACTCTGTCCTGGCACCGGAAACAGCGGGGCCGGCGCCGAGCCTCCCTGTGCCGGGGGCAAATTCGTTGCGCCCGCGGGTTGATTCAAAGGAGTACCGCTGACTGGCGCGGGCGCTGGCACTGGCCCGGCCTGGGCAAATGGAGCCGTATTCTGCGGCTGTGGAGGCTGCGGATCGTTTCGAGTATCAATGTAGGTCGGGAGCGAGGAGGTAGACACGCCCCCCGTAGCGGCCGTCACGGCTGTGGCACGATCGATGACGGTAATGCCCTTGCCGTTGATAACGGCCCAGTTCCAGGGCTGACCTTGAAAGCTCTTGCGAATGGCAGCGTTTACTTCCAGACCATCCAGCCGAACGCTGATCTTCTCGTTTGCCAGCTCAGGTTTCACCTTTGAAGTCATCCCGGTCGCAGCATCCCAATACTGCAGAAACTGCTTCAACGTAATGGCTTCGGCCTGAATGGAGATCTTTCCGTCGACCATCTTAAATTCAGGGTCTTTGCCGGCAGCAAAGGCACTGGCTGCCAGTAGCATCATTAAAGCTGAAGGGACCAGAATTCGTTTCATAGGTAGACCTCTAGGTAAGGACATCGGCGATTATACCGCGGTTCACCAAGGCTACAAATTACTTCGCCCCTTTTCCAAATAGAACGACAGGAATGGTTTTAACCAAAATTTTTAAATCCAGCAGCAGGGACCAATTGTCAATGTAGGAGAGGTCAAGCTTCATCCAGTCCTGAAAGCTGACTTCGTTTCGCCCGCTGATCTGCCAAAGGCACGTCAGGCCGGGTTTCATGCTGAGCCGCCGGCGTTGCCATCGTTCATAACGTGCAACCTCCTGTGGCAGGGGAGGACGTGGGCCCACAAGGCTCATATCTCCTCGAAGTACGTTGTAGAGCTGGGGAAATTCGTCGATGCTGAATCGGCGAAGGTACCGGCCCAGTGCGGTTATGCGGGGATCTTTTGAAGATTTGAAGACCGGACCATCCATTTCATTGAGGACTTCGAGCTCGAAACGAGCCTGTTCGGCGTTATTGACCATGGAGCGAAGCTTGTACATTGTGAACGGCCGTCGATTCAAACCGCAGCGTTCCTGTTTAAAAAAGACGGGTCCCGGCGATGTCAGCCTTATTAGAATTGCGCTGATAATGGTCACGGGCAGGGTGACGACAGCCACCACCGAGGCCACGCATATGTCCATGATTCTTTTAAGTATCATCAACACTTCGTTGGTCGGGGTGGTGCTGAACGACAGCAAAGGCAATCCGTCGAATCGAAGAAGTTCCATTCGTGAAAACGAATGCGGAAAGAAATTGAGAACGACGCGGGTGGTCACGCCCATTTCCTCGCACTGCAGAAAGGTATCGTTGAAGTCATCAAGGTTCTCCTTGTCTGCAACAATGATGAGTTCGTCGACGCCGCCCTTCTCCAACAGTGCTCGAACGTCCTTTGGTGCGACAACACCGATCAGCTTCAGGCCCCAGTCCAGGTGTGCTTCAATTCGGTGTGCGAAATCGCTGGCAGCGGGGCCATTACCGGCAACAGCAACGTGACGAACATCGAGGGCACTGTGCTTTTTCAGTTTCAATAGCAGGACGCGGTATGAAATAAGAAGAAAGTAGTTAATTCCAAGTGTGAAGAAGAGCATGAGACGGCTGGAGGCATCCTTGTCCGTTAAAAACACAAGTGCCGCGACAACAAGCCACGCGAATACAATGGCTTTAGTCAGCCGTAGGACCTGATCGAGCGGTCGCATTGCCGGTTCTGAGTAGACACGAAAGAGCGGCAGGATGATCGCCCAGGTCGGAAGAATAATAACCAGCAACCAGAGATACACCTGTACGGACATAACGGTATAGCCAGGTATGGAAACCAGCAGGCGGAGGCGATAGGCGAAAAAGAAGCTAACCATGGTCAGCAGCAGATCCAGAAGCCACAGGCTGACCGCGAAGATTCTTTTCCTTTGATCAATCATGATGAATGCGCATTATAAACTCAAAATCTTTGGCACGCTTCTCATCGTTGCCAGCCTGTACGGATGCGGCGGAGGTAAATCGGCATTCAGTGACGGCGGTAAAGCCGAAGTTCTGAGGGACTACGAAACCGCCATGGTTGAGTACAAGAAGGCCCTCGACGCGGATCCGGAGAACACCGAATACCGGGTGAAATATGAGCGAACCCGCTTTGCCGCAGCCTATGTCCATTTCCAGAAGGGAAAGCAGGCACTCGAAACAGGCAATCTCGAATCGGCTCAAACCGAGTTCATGCGTGCAAAGGAAATTGATCCTTCTCATGACTTCGCGGCTCAGGAACTGGAAAGAGTAAAGGACCTCATCGCAGGCCGAAGGCCCGGAGCGCCTGTAGCGCCCGCACCGACCTTCGAATCCATACGCGCATCGACTCGAACGCTTTCATACCAGTCTCAATTGGAACCAACGCTGAAGGTTCCCATAACGATCCATCTCTCCCAACCGACGAAAACGGCATTCGAAACGATTGGGGAAATGGCGGGGATCCATGTGCTCTTCGACCGGGATCTGCGAACCTTTGCACCGGCGACTGTCACACTGGACCTGGATAATGTCAGCTTCTACCAGGCCCTGGATATTCTGAACGTTCAAACGAAAACGTGGTGGCAGGTTGTCGACAAGAACACCATTCTGATTATCGAAGACAACAGCACCAAGCGGCGCGATCTCGAAGAAGTCGTATTGAAAGTGATTTACCTGAGTAATCCTACATCCACTCAGGAACTCAACGACATCATGAACCAGGTCCGCCAGAATCTGAACATCACGGTCATGACGGCCTATCCTCCGCTGAATGCCCTCGTCATCAAAGACTCTCCAGACAAGGTTGCGATGGCAGAAAAGCTGGCGTATGCGCTGGATAAGGGCAAGGGGGAAGTCATCATCGAAGCGACCATCATGGAAGTGGATCGAGGCCTTTTGCGGCAGCTCGGTGTTACTCCTCCAGCCAGTACAGCGCTGACATTTGTACCAGCGGGCAGCAGCGTATCGGAGGCGGTGACGGCAGTCAACAATTCGGCAACGCTTCGCGAATTGCAGACCATCGGACCAGACAGCTTTGCACTGACGATTCCGCAGACGCTTGCATCGTTTCTGGCAACCAGTTCTCTGACCACGTTGATTCAGAATCCGCAGCTGCGTGCGACCAGCGGACAGCAGGCAACACTGCTTGTGGGTTCCAATATCCCGATTCAGACGTCCAACACCCAGCCGACCCTCGCCGGTGGATCCACAACAACGGCCGTTTCGTATACCAACGTCGGTGTAACGATGGTGATTACGCCCTACGTGTTGCTGAACCGTGAAATCTCCATACAGGTGAACGTCGACGTGAAAGCTCTGGCGGAGGACCGGCAGGTCGGGAATACGGTTTCACCAAGTTTCACCGATCGGAACATCGTTCATACCATTCGGCTGAAAGAAGGCGAAACGAACGTTCTTGGCGGGTTGATCAGCCAGCTGGAACAGACGTCCATGACCGGACTTCCTATCTTGAAGGATATTCCAGTTTTGAAGTACTTCTTCGGACGGGAAAACAAGCAGCGTAATGACGTGGAAATTATCATCATGCTCACGCCGCACATTCTCAAAATGCCGGACGTCACGGCGCAGGACATGATTGCCCTGGATGTGGGAACGGTGACGCAGCCACGTCTTCCATCGCTGACGGTTCCGGGACCCAACGCGACCGAACCGCCGGCTCCGCGCCCCAATGCGGCGGCTCCTGCGACGGGAGGCCCTGCACCGGCACAGCCGGCATTTGGGACGCCTGTCCAGCCAACGTCCTCCCTGACGCCGGTGAATCCTCTTACGGCTGCCCAGGCCGCTCAGGCGCAGGCTTCCACAACAATTTCATTCCCGACAAATCAGTCCGTGATGGCTTCGCAGAAGGCAACATCCGTGAACATCGTCGTCAATGGAATGGACATAACGGGCGCTGAACTGACGCTGACGTATGATCCAGGCTCAATTTCGATCAGCCAGATTGCAGATGGAGGATTCCTGAGCCGGGACGGTCAGTTGATTGCCGTGGTGCAGCAGGTGGAGGCGGAATCCGGCCGGGCTCACGTACGCATCGAAAGGCCACCAAACGCGGCAGCTCTTGCAGGGACAGGGAATCTGATTACGTTGACTGTCGTTCCGAAGAATAAGAAGGGCGATTCGCTTCTTCGAGTAACTGACATTAAATTGCGAGACTCCGCTCAGGTGGTTCGTCCGGGACCCGAGGTGGAGACAAGGATTACCGTTCAATGATGCGGAAGAAAACAGGCGGATTTTCGCTTGTCGAACTGATTGTCACGGTTGCACTGATTTCCATTCTCGTTGGTCTCGCGCTTCCCCTTGCGCGAAACACCATACAGAGGGAAAAAGAAAAGGAACTGCGACAGGCTCTACGGGTTATGCGGGAGGCAATCGATCGGTATAAGACTGCAGCAGACGCGGGTCAGATCATGGCAGACGCCATGGCGAATGGATATCCTCCGGATCTGGAAACCCTGGCTAGCGGCGTGGACCTGCTCTCCGCCGTCGGCAAGAAAATCTACTTCCTGCGCGCGATCCCGATCGATCCGATGAGTGAATGCCGATGCAATACGGATTGGGATCTGCGATCGGATCAGGACGATCCCACCGCCGGATCATGGGGCGGACAGGATGTTTTCGACGTTCATACAAAATCAAGTGGGACGGCAATGGATGGAACGAAATACAAAGACTGGTAAACAGAAAGGCTTCACGATCCTGGAATTGATGATCGTCATGACGATCATTGCGATTCTGGTTGCCATCGCGATACCCCAGTATTTTGCGGCGCTGGTGCGAGCCAAGGAAACCGTATTGCTCGACAACCAGAGGTCTATTAACGAAGTCATCGACCAATACACTGCAGACAAGAAGAAGGCGCCGCAGTCCCTACAGGATCTCGTCGATGCGCACTATTTCCGTGAAATTCCGGTGGATCCCATAACCGGAATGCGGGATTGGGTACCCAAAATGGACAGTGGTGTTTCATACACGGACCAGACCGAAAGCGGTATGGGAAACGTCTGCAGCGCATCGTCGGGGATTTCAAGCGACGGGCAAACGCCGTATAACACGTGGGGACCGAACTGCCCGTAACGTTCGCTAGCGGGGCCGCCATTGAAACCGGGCAAGGTCAATTCTCCCGGACCCATCGAAAACAATTCCCTCCTGCTTCAACAGGCGCATTTGCAGCTGGTCTGATCCCGAACTGGATCGCAGGCTGACCATGCCTTTTGCGTTGATCACACGATGCCAGGGGATGCTGGTATTTCCCGACAGAGCACTCAACGCATAACCGATTCTTCGCGATTGTCCGGGAATGCCAGCCAGTTCCGCTATCTGACCGTAGGTCGCAACCCGCCGTCGCGGAATTTGAGCAACAACTTCATAGATATCGCTGTAGGCAATCTTCAAATCGCCTCACTTTGTGAAGCCCAGATTGGTCAGCTTGGATTCGTCGTCACGCCAGCCCTTGCTCACCTTGACATGCAGTTCAAGAAACACCTTCAGGCCAAAGAACGATTCCAGTTCCTTTCGCGCGGCGGTTCCGATCTCTTTCATCAGAAGGCCACCTTTGCCGATCACGATGGCCTTCTGAGAATCACGCTCGACAAATACCGTCGCGTAGATGCGATAAATTTTCTCCGACTCTTCAAATCGATCGATGACTACGGCCGTGGAATACGGCAGTTCGTCGTGGGTGAGAACGATCAGCTTTTCACGGATGATTTCGGCGGCCATCGTCCGCTCCTGTTGATCGCTGAACTGATCGTCCGGATAATATCGGGGACCTTCCGGCAGATACTTCACGATCGTCTTGAGGAATGTCTCGACACCCTCTCCGGTCTTCGCGGATATCGGAATGACTTCCTCAAGCTTCAGCAACTTGCTGTAGTGATCGATTCTCGGCAGCAGGTCGATCTTTTTCACTTTATCGATTTTGTTGAACAGCAGGAATTTCGGAAGCGTGAGGGGTTTGATGAGCTCCAGCGTGAATTCATCACCACCTCCAAACGGTACGGAGGCGTCCACAATCAATGCCAGAACGTCGACCTCGCTCATCGAGTTCCGCACGGCCTGCATCATCCGGTCGTTCATGCGATGAATGGGCTTGTGAATTCCGGGGGTGTCCAGAAAAACGACCTGGCCTTCCGGCCGGGTTACTATCCCTCGAACGATGTTTCGAGTCGTTTGGGGTTTGTCGGTGACAATGGAAATCTTTTCCCCGACGAGAGAGTTGACCAGGGTGGACTTCCCGGAGTTTGGCCGGCCAACGATAGTTACGAAACCGGACCGGCCAGGATGTTCAGGCATTTTTCTGTTTTGATTCGGATTTTTCTTCAGCTTGAGGGACCAGAACTCTCATTCTCAATCGGTGAACTCTGCGGCGGTCTGCATCCAGTACTTCCACTGAAATCCCTTGATGCTCAATCTTCTCTCCACCGGAGGGCAGCCGGCCAAAGAGCTCCACAACTGCGCCCGCGACTGTCGTGCATTCGGTGTCCTGGACGAACGGGGTTCCAAGCGTTTCATTGAGCGAACTCAGTTCAAGGCTTCCCGGCACAATAAAGACTCCGGGGCCGTCTTCCACGATCTTTTCGCCATCAGAATCCCTGTCATGGATTTCACCGAGGATTTCTTCGACGAGATCTTCCAGGGTAATGAGACCGGAAATTCCGCCATACTCGTCGACGACAAGGACTATCTGCTCGCCCTTCACCTTCATCTCCTGCAGCAAATCGTTCACAGGTTTCGTCTCGGGGACGAAATGGACGGGATTGACAAGCGATCGAAGAGAATCGAGTCGTTCCCCACGTTGCCAGACCCGCAGCAAATCGCGCTCATGAATCACGCCTTCGATATTGTCGAGGTCGTCTCTAAAAACCGGGATCCTGGCGTGGCGGCGTGACGTGATCAGCTGCACCAGTTTCTCCACCGGAGAACTGATGTCGATGGCAACGATATGGGTTCGCGGCGTCATTACTTCCCTGGCCACTTTGTCACCGAACTGCACGATGGACTGAATCATTTCGCCGGCATCCTGTTCGAGAATGCCTTCTTCCTGTCCAGCATCGATGAACGCCTGAATTTCTTCCTCTGACGTTTCTTCTTCCTTATCCGGCTCCATGACTTCTTCCCAGCGGTTGAAATAATTCAGCACCGCCGTGAGCATGTGGGCAAACGGCCGCATGATCAACTGCGAAGCCCTCACCAGCGGAAAGACACGAACCAGCAGGATTTCCGGATTCCGCGCCGCGATGAGCCTCGGCAGCAACTGTCGAAACATCAGTATCAGGGCGAACATCAGAAGAATCGTTCCGGACATCCCTTCCAGATACGGAAGCTGGCGGCGACCGAAAGCGGCAAAGATAAACACGGCTCCACTGACAAGCAGCAGCTGAATCAGAATCTGAATGGACATCAGCACTTCATTGCGGCTCTCAACCAGCGTGGTGAGTCGAGGAGCAAACTTCAACTTCGGTGTATCCAGAAGGCGGCGGACAGAAATCTTGTTGACGCTGCTGAACGCAACCTCGATTACAGAAAGGAACAGCAGTACGACCACAAACAGGAATGAGATCAGCAGCTCAGTTCCTGTTAGCACTTGAACTTTCGACGCAGCCGAAATTCAATCGCCCGCATCTCTCCATTGTCGGTTTCATGATCGTATCCGGTGAGGTGAAGGAATCCGTGAAGGACCAGACGCCGGATGTTGGATTCCAGAGTCAGCGACGGAGACCTTCGCGCCTGAGAAAAGGCCGTTTCCACCGATATCAGGATGTCTCCGAGATAATCCCCGTCACCGCTGAAGGAAAGCACATCGGTTGTTTTGTCAAAGCCCCGATATTTCCGGTTGTAAACCTGCATCGCCCGATCATCGATAAGCACTACGGAAAGAGACATTGAGTGTTTTCCCTGATGCCGGATCAATTCCGAAAGGAATTTCTTTACCGCTTCCGTGTCTACAGCGTGTTTCCGCTGCTTGTTTAGAACGAGCCGGTTGCTTGCAGTGTTGTCGAGCACTTTCATGCTCAGGGAGTTCATCTGCAAATCATTCTTTACCCGGCACGGTGTCATCTCCGGAACCGAAACGCAGGGGCTGCTGCCGGGCGATTCCGTCTGCGGAATACGCTTCGTAAGCACGCACGATGCGCTGTACCAGAGGGTGGCGCACGACATCCCTGTCGTTGAAGTGGACAAACGCAATTCCTTCCACTCCACAGATAATTTTCTCCGCCTCAACAAGGCCCGACATTTTCCCTGACGGCAGATCGATCTGCGTCACGTCGCCGGTGACGACGACCTTTGTGTTGTAGCCGATGCGCGTGAGAAGCATTTTCATTTGTTCAGCTGTCGTATTCTGCGCTTCATCCAGAATGACGAACGAATCGTTCAGGGTGCGTCCGCGCATAAACGCAATTGGCGCAATTTCAATCGCGCCGCGTTCCAGGTGCCGATCCACACGTTCGACATCCAGCATGTCGTAGAGGGCGTCGTAGAGCGGCTTGAGGTAAGGATCGATTTTTTCCTGCAACGTGCCTGGAAGAAACCCGAGACGTTCTCCGGCTTCAACGGCAGGCCTGGTGAGAACGATTCGGTTCACTTTCTTTTCGGTAAGAGCGCGAACCGCCATGCTCACGGCCAGATATGTCTTCCCTGTTCCTGCCGGCCCAATGCCAAACACCAGATCGTACTTTTCGATCGCCTCAAGATAAAGTTTCTGATTCAGAGTTTTGGGAGTCAGGCTCCGTTTTCCGGCAACAACCTGCTTGGACGTTGTCACGACTCCCCGAAGACTTTGAGTGGCGTCCTCCGAAATGATCCGGATGACGGATTTCAAATCCGAATTGGAAAGCTTTACGCCTTCGGCGCGCAGTTGCACGTAGTCGGCAATCATTCGCTCCACCAGATCCACGTGCTCGTCATCGCCATCGATAGTGAGTGTGTCGTCCTTGATTTGAACCTGAACGCGTAGAAGTGACTCGAGATACTTGATGTTACCGTCGTGGGTTCCAAAGAATTCGGCGATGCCGCCACCGATCCTGATGCTCTTTTTCATTAAGTTATCAAGACCCGGGCGGATTATAGCATGCTATGATCAACGTTTTCGTATCGCACCATAAGGAGATCCGATGGCAAATCATCCATCCGCA
>Ga0184628_10000707_pt1 | contig 17236 bp, 10 predicted proteins | sample PLM4_5_b1_FD_133149 | JGI IMG/M metagenome (GOLD analysis project Ga0184628, IMG submission 133149) | Groundwater sediment microbial communities from an aquifer in East River, Colorado, USA - PLM4_5_b1 | ecosystem: Environmental > Terrestrial > Soil > Riparian zone | place: USA: East River... | reverse complement strand
GTCTATTCCGTGTCGATTCAGGTTTTCGACGCTGACAACAATGGCGCCAGCACCAACCTGGTTTTCGACACGATCATTCCTGCCTACACCTTCGAGGCCGAGGACTGGAATTACACCGACTACAACTCCTTCCCCTTCGTTTCAGGCCTGTTTTTTGACAATCCGCAGACCAACGCCTACTCGAGCCTCAACGGCGAAGCTGAAATTGATTTCCATCGCGCCGGGGGCGGCGGTGGCAATGCCTACGGTGGCCGTCTCGGCCTCGCCACCGAGAATGCCGCGGATGTTCCCCGGCTGACCCACGAGGGCCTGCCTGACTTCGATATCGGAAATGCCTACGGCGGCAATTGGGCGAATTACACCCGGACCTTCCCCGCTGGAATCTTTAACCTCTACGTGCGCGCTTCCCGCGGAGACGGCAGCGTGCAAGTCAACGCCGGCAGCATCTCCCTGGTCAACGGGGCCGGTAGCGTCGACCAAACCGCCTCCGTTCTGGGCACTTTCGATGTCCCTGGCACGGGCGGCTGGCAGAAATACACCTGGGTGCCCGTCAAAAACACCATCGGCGATCTCTCCCGATTCGCGGGCGGCGCGGCAAAGACGCTCCGTTACACCGTCACCGGCGGCGGCCACAACCCGGGCTTCTTTATGCTGATTCCGGCGGACTTGAGCAGTAGCCCTCCCCCCTACGTCAGCGATTTCAAGCCCGCCGCCAATGGCATCCTGCAAATGACGAATAAGCTGGCGTTCCTCGCGAATTCCTCCGTTGGAATCAGCGCCACGGGCGTCAAAGTCAGATTAAACGGCATCGACGTCAGCAGCAGCCTGGTGTTCGGGGGTTCCCCTTCCGCGCTGACAGTCGCCTGTCCGGTGGAATCGAATAAGCTCTACACCGCGGTTATCACCCTCACCGACGCCGTCGCTACCACCAGCTCCACAAACAGCTTTGACACGTTCAGTCCTGACACCTTCGTGATGGAATCTGAGGACTACGATTACAGCGGTGGGCAGTTCTTCGATAACATGATCAACGCCTACAACGGTCTGCCGTCCGTCTTCGACGTGGATGAGCACGATGGTTACCACTCGGGCGATGCCTATCGGCCCTCCGGGGCTGGCGTGGCGGGACAGTCAATTGAAACCGCCGGCGATACGGTCCGCCCGGCGTTTCAAGGCACCGGGTTCGTTGATTACAACCTCGGTTATAATGACTCCCCCAACTGGGCGAACTACACCCGCACCTATCCGGCCGGCGTTTACAATGCTTACATGCGCATCGCCAGCCCGAACGATGGTCCCAACGGGCGGGCGAATCCGGCGAAACTATCCCTTGTGACTGCCGGTTTCGGCACCACCAGCCAGACTCTCACGGACCTGGGCACGTTCGCTCCGAAATTCACCGGCGGCTGGCATGCCTTTGACTGGACGCCGCTGATCGACGCCGGCGGCAACCCGGTGCGGATCACGCTCACCGGCACCACCAACACGCTCAGAGTGTCGACCGTAAATGGCGGCTACAACGTCAGCTTCGTCGCGCTGGTTCCCGCGGACCTGACCATTCCGGTGTTGAACAATGCCTATCCGAACGGCGCCTACAGGTTCCAGGCTTCCGGCACGCTGTCCTTCACGGCGAGTTCCACGGCCGGGATCAACGGCAGCGGCATCTCGGTGCAATTAACCGCGACCGACCTGCTGGGGCACACGTTCGTCACCAACTACACCACGGCCAACGGCCTGGTGGTGACCGGTCCGCCTGCGAATGTGAATGTCAGTCTCCCGCTGGCAGCGAACCTGAACTACAGCGCCCTGATCACGGTCACCTCCATCAACGGCAGGACCACGACTGCCACGCTGAGGTTTGACACCATCACGCCGGCGTATTCGTTCGAGGCAGAGGATTGGAACTACACCGCGAATTCGGTTCCGGGATTGTTCATCGACAATCCGCAGACCAATGGCTACGCCAGCCTGGGCAGCACCGACAGGGTGGACTCACATAATGCCAACGGCGGAAACACATACCGGCCGGGCAGCGAAACCGGCGGGCTGGCTACCGAAAACGCCGGCGATACAACCCGTCTCAAGTTCATGGGCACCGGGTTTGCGGACTATAACGTCGGCTTCACGGATGGTGGCGACTGGGCCAATTACACGCGGCACTTCCCTGCCGGGGTGTATAACATCTACCTGCGTGGCGCCAACGGCGGCAACAGCTTCCAGGCGGACGCGGCCAGTGTCTCCCTGGTGACCGCTGGAGTGGCGACCACGAACCAGACCTCCATTCTGCTCGGCACGTTGAGCGTTCCCGGATTCGGGTGGCAGGTCTACCGTGATGTGCCCTTGATTGATCCGGATGGCAATTATGCCCAGTTCGTCGGCGGTTCGGCCGAGACCCTGAAGGTCGCCACCGTGGGCGGTAATTACAACGCAAACTACTACTTCCTCATGCCGGCTGACAATACCCTGCCGGTCAATCCGCCAAAGCTGACCGCGACCGCGATTGGGGGGAACATGGTGGTTTCGTTCCTGAGCCGGACGAACACCAACTACCAGTTGCTGTTCAAGAGCCAGTTGTCGGATGCCAACTGGGCGCCGTCTGGTGGCGTTATCCCCGGCACTAGCCGAACCCTCTCCGTCACGAACGCCCCAGGTGGCAGCAGCGGATTCTATCGGCTGCAAATCGTGAACTGAACTGCGATGCGGCTTCCGGCCACCGGCATTCCCCGGTGGCCGGAAGTCCGCCAAAACCCCGTGGATCACGCGGGGTCAGAGTTTGGGGTGGGCCTCAGAATGCTTCGGCGGTGTTGGGTTTTCGCCGACCGGAGCTTCGGATGCATGGTTCCGAACTTGAGGTCAAAGTCAATGGCCCGGCGCAAGCCGGGCCATTTTTCATTAAGCAATTTGTTGCCCGGAGAGTTTCACTTCTTCCTCAGCGGCATCAGGCCAAAATGCAGCAGCGCCCAGATTGGCAAGGCGAAAATGCCGATGGCAGCGAGGCGATCCCACGTCCAGGCAAGGTAATGTGTTTGGATAGGGAAAATCGTGATCATGAAATAATTGCTGAACCGGGTATGCCCAAGAAACGAGAGATACCTGGGATATTTCCGGCGCAGGCCACTGAACAAGGCCACGGCTCCCAGGACGAACACCAGCGCGGTCACCGTGAGGTTAATCGGCAGCATCGCGCGGTAGTCCACTTGCGGTCCATCGGGCGTGTTTGCCCGGAAATACGGATACACCCATTGTGCTGCCGCCCACAGAAAACTGAATCCGGTCTGGAGCGCCGTTCGAAAATTCGCCTTCGAGGATGTCAGTTCGTTCAGCAACAGCGCGAAATAGAGCGGCACGATGCCCCAGATCAGCGCCGCGTGGCCGAACGGGATGGTAATCAACTCGACGAAGGTGCTAAGGAGGTCGGGCTTCAATCGTGAGTCTGATCAGGGTTTCAAAATCTCCGCGCGCAGGCGGCCAACATAATGCTGCGGCAGCCGCTGGTCAATCGATCCCGGCACCGGTGTTTCCATGGCCACGTGGCTGTCCATGAACAACACCGTGCCCTTTTGTGCGTGCCGGAAGTGGCCGTTGGGCTGCGAGGTGTTGTCATCCACATAATACCATTCCTCGAGCATTGGGTTGTTTCTGGATGCCGGCGCCTGCCAGGTGTTCACCTGGGCGGAATCCGCCATCAGCGTGATTTCGGCCGGCCGGGGGATTTGGTGCACTTTCAAGGCTGGCTGGTTGGTCGGCGCCGACAGGAACAGATTATAGCCATAGCCGAAAGCCGCGCCCGACGCCTTGAGTTTGACTTGCGGGAGGAAGTAATTGAAGCCAGGGCACAATTCCACGCCCCGACCCTGCAGGTAGGGGTAAAGCACTCCCTGTTTGATGTCGAACTCGCGCTGCCCCTCGGCGCCCGGCCCCATCCAGCCGAACCAATACCAGTGCCCGCCGTTCATGGGGAATCCTCCGTATCGAAAGCAGCCTCCGTTGTTGTCGTCCCAGTACATTTGTGCCGCCAGTCCGAGTTGGTGCAGATTGCCCACGCACTTGATGCGTTTTGCCGTGGTTTTGCTGCGCCCAAGCGCCGGCAGCAACATCGCCGCGATGATGGCGATGATGGCCACGACCACCAGGAGTTCGACCAGCGTAAATGCCTGCCCGCGCGCCACCCGTTTCGAGGATGGCGCGGGGCGAGGCTGCGAATTGAGATACCGGGTCATGGGCGTTCGACGCGCACGCGATAAACCGCGCTGCCGGCCGGAGGAGTTGGGTCCTGCAGGGCCAGGTTGGTGCTGGTGGCGGTGACTCCCGCCGAAACCGGCAGCCAGGAAACCAGGTTGGTGGATCTCTCCAACTGGTAAACGTAGTTGGATCGGCAGGCAAACTGCACGGTCCAAATCTCGTTGCTATATACGCCTGAGATCCGGGGTGGGGGAGTGATGAGTTGGAACGAGAGGTTGTCCACCACACCGTGCGCCAGAATTGACCCGGCATAAGCCGGATCCTGTCCGGCCTCGCTGTAGCTGCAGACTGCCACGTGGTCGACGGCAAAGCCCTCGAAACTGCTTCCCAGCCATGCGTCCGGGATGGTCGAGTAGGCCGCGCCGTTGCGGCTGAGAACCGTTCGCATCCGTTGGTCCGCGCCGCTATAGCTCATCGTCACCTGGAAGGTGTCGTTCGAGGTCAATCCTGTCGGAAGGAATCCGCCTGAAGCCCAATTGAATGCCGTTTCATCCACCATGACGGCGGTCAGGGAGGGGCCCCACTGCCACGCCCCGCCGGGATCGGGAAAAAAGCCGAACTCGACCAGGTTCGGGGATTCGTAGCCGCTCCCGCGATGAAACCCCGCCTGCGTGGCGTTGGTTAGGTTGATGAATCCGACCGCGAGTTGAAAGGGATTGGGCATCAGCGGATTGTTGCCCGCGGTAAAATCGGTCAGGCGCAGATCAAATTGCAGGGTGAAGTCATCGTTGCGCGTGACGCGTGTGCCGAGCGCGCGGCAATAGTAGCTGTTGGTCCGTGAGGAATCCCAGGTTACTTCCAGATTTTGATTGGTTGAATTCCACCGGAACAGGCTGGTTTCACCGGCCACCTTCCAATCCTGGAGGGCCGGGTCGGAGGCAAAACTCTCCTCGAAGGAGGCTGCACGGGCGCTGCTCGCCGGGAGCAGGTTCAGGGCGGCAATGGCCGCGAGTATCGGACGGTTCAATCGCATGGCTGATCTTTCTTTACTAAGCCCCGCCATAGGCGGAGCGGTTGTGGTTGAGAGACCAGCGCGCGGGCAGAAAACAAAAATGCCTTCCGCCCCGCGAAAATCGGAGAATGAAGGCATTCAGCGAAACCCTGCCGCACACGCGGACAGGGCTGGCCTCATCCTTCTCTTTGCGGAGAAGTTGGCCGGGGCTACCAGCAGGCGGTTTGCTTCCGCACAGCTTCTAATCTCCAGGCCTGACGAGCACCATTCGACCGGTATCCTGACTTCGGGCATGGCCTTGCTCCCGCCTTCCCGGAATTAACCAGTGGCTGTGGGAGTTCGTAGCCCGTTACAGTGGCGCAACCGTCCCCGATTTTCACGGGGTTCCCTGACGTCGAACGGTGGTAAAAGCGGAATTGCTCCCGCCCTTTTCAAAGAACACCTCTTACCTACCCGGCCGGGCCGGGAATGCAAGAAAAATTCCTGGCTTATTCCGCCAGGATTTCGATGCCGCAGATCTTGGCGTTCTGATCCGGGCTGCCCGGCGCGGCGCTCGTACGGATGGCAATATTCCCATGCGCATCCGGCGTGATGCCCGGAAACTCCTTGACCACAGCTTTGTTCAGCCCGCCGGCCGCCACGAAGATGTCGAAGTTCGTGAGCGCCGGTTTGCCATTGATATGAATGTTCTCCACGCGGCGCCCGGCGCCGTCATCGAAAATCTCGGCGAAATGCAAACGCACGAGGTATCGCCCGTTGGCCGGCACCGGGAAGGTGTAGGTGAAATCCCTGCCATAGCGCTCGGTCTGATACACCGCCGCGGGCGCAGCGTTGGCCGCGCTCGTGTCGATCCGGTTCCCGGCGCGATTCACGTTTCCATACATCATGTTGGGATCAGGCACGAAACCCTCTACCGGGTCATCGCTGCCGCAAATCACGCGAATGGGCACGGTCAGCACCGCCGCTTTTTGCGACGAAGGCTCCGGCAGCGGGGCATACTTGAAACCGGAAGGCATCGTCGGGGGCGGGCGCGTGGACGTCGATCTGCCCCAATCCTTGTTCGGTGTTGTACCCATGACGAAACTGAGTTTTCCGCCCCCGATAATCTCCTCGTGCCTGATCCACGGGCGAATCAGCGGCTTGCCGTTCAGTTTGGCGGATTGGATGTAAATATTCTCCGGCCCGTTGTTTTCGGCGGTGACAGTGAAAGTCCGGCCGCCGTACTGTTTGCGGTCCAGTTTCAGCACCGCCCTGGTGATCAGCGGACTGCCAATGGCGTAGATGCCGCTATTTGGATTCACGGGGTAGAAGCCCAGGGCGCTAAACACATACCATGCCGCCATCTGGCCGCAATCCACATTGCCGCACTGCCCCGTGGGAGTGTCGTCGTAGAGCGTGGACATCACCTGCCGGATGCGCTGCTGCGCCTTGTAGGGAGCCCCGGCGTAGGTGTAAAGGTAGATCACGTGATGGCACGGTTCATTGCCGTGCGAATATTGGCCAATCATTCCGGTGATGTCCGGTATGTCGGTTTGGATGGTCGAATCCGCCGCAAACAGCGCGTCCAATTTGTTCACAAATCCCTCTTCACCACCGTAGAGATCAATCATCCCGGGTATGTCGTGCTGGACGGCCAGGGCGTATTGCCACGGGTCAGCCTCGGTATACTCGTCGCCCACCAGGGCGTTGGCCACAAACGGGCTGCGCCACGAGCCATCCGCCTTCCTGCCACGGAAAAACCCGACGGTCCGGTCGAAATGATTGCGGAAATTGGCGCAGCGCTGATAAAACAGCTTTGCGTCCTCATGATGTTCCAGCGCCTCGGCCATCTTCGCCAGGCACCAATCGTCAAAGGCGTATTCGATGGTGCGCGACGTCGCCTGCTCGCCCTGCTTCGAGGCGACATAACCAAGCTTTTTATACGTTTCGAGGCCGTTCCGGTCCTGCATCGCCGTGTCCCGCATCGCCTGGTAGGCCGCCTCGGCATCAAATCCGCGGAATCCCTTGAAATAGGCGTCCACGATCACCGGCACCGAGTGGTAGCCAATCATGCACCAGGTTTCATTTCCCCACAGCGGCCAGATCGGCGTTGTGTGCAATCCCGATTCCTTGTACTCCGCCACCAGCGATTGGACCATGTCGTTGACGCGCCCGGGCTGCAGCAAGGTCAGCAGCGGGTGCTCCGCGCGATACGTGTCCCACAGCGAGAAAATCGTGTAGTTCTGGAAGCCGGCCCCGGCGTGGTTCTTCCGGTCCATGCCGCGATAGGTTCCATCCACATCGTTGAAGAGGATGGGAGCCTGGAGGCACAGGTAGAGATTGGCATAGAAAGTCGTGCGAATTCGCGGGTCGAACGATTCGACGTTGACCGTCTCGAGCAGGTCTTTCCACTTCCCAACCGCACCACTTCGGATCTTGTCGAAATTCCAACCTGCGATCTCGGCCTCCAGGTTCTTGCGCGCCCCGTCAATGCCGGTTCCCGAGATGCCAACTTTCACCAGCACCTTCTCATTGGCTTTGGTTTTGAAGGTGACGAAGCCTTTCACATTGCGCCCCCGGCCCTCTTTTGTCGCCGGGTCGAGGCGTTTCCGGTCCTGCTCGATGCCGAACGACTCAAAGGGCTTCGAGAACTCCATCACGAAATACGCCGCCCGCCGTCCGCCCCAGCCGTTCGAAACTCGCGAACCGCTGATCGTCGTGTTGTTTTCCACTCTCAGCGTGGCCTCCACCGGGCTATTCCCGATCCCATGCACCAGGTCCAGAATGAAGTGCGCATCCTCGGCGGCGGGGAACGTGTAACGGTGAAAACCGCACCGCTCGGTCGCCGTCAGTTCCGCCGTCACTTTCGGATCATCCAGGAATACCCGGTAATATCCGGGTGTAGCCGTCTCGTTCGTATGCGAAAACCGCGAAACGTAACCGTTCCCGGGAGTGCCCGGTTCCAGTTTCACCTCGCCCACGGTCGGCGTCAGCAACACGTCGCCCAGACAGCCCACCCCGGTCCCCGAGAGATGGGTGTGGCTGAAGCCCCGGATGGCCGAGTCCGAGTAGTGGTAGCCGGAACTGCCGTCCCACCCTTGTAGGGGGGTATCCGGACTCAACTGCACCATGCCAAAGGGCACCATCGCGCCCGGAAAGGCATGCCCATGGCCCCCCGTGCCAACCATGGGCAAGGGCAGATCCACGGGACTGGGCGCGGCACAGGCCAGGCCAGCGAGCAGGCACGGCGCGATGACCGTGGCGAGAAATCGACGAGTAATCATATACATTTTGGGTCTTGTGCAGACACGTGCGGGCACGCAGACAATCACCAGTCAGGGTGGGATCTGCATCTCCGGCAGCGTTCCCGAGCAACCTACTATCCGCCCCCGTGTGCGCTCAACATTAAAAACCAACTATGGGCGCAGTATTTTGCAGTAGCGTAGCCTATGTCGAGGTTAAGCTAAACCACAGACTACCCGCCGCTAATGGTTCTACGCTCGCAAGGTGCTGGCGTGAACATGATGAGATGAAGCGTTCTCGACCTACTCCTGCAGCAGAGCGGCGGCCCGGCGCTCGAGATCACCGCGCGCGTTGGTGTCGCGCAAGTTTCCGCGTTTGTCCACCAGCCACATGGTGGGAATGCTGAAAATGCCGTATTGAACGGCAAACTGGTTTTGCCAGCCCTTGCCGTCGAAATGCTGCGGCCAGGGAAGCGCTTTCTCCTGGATGAATCGGCGCAACGCGCCTTCCTTGTCGTCGAGCGAGATCCCCACCACCTCGAATCCGCGGTCGTGCAGTTTTTCGTAAGCGGCTTTCACGTTTGGCATTTCGGCGATGCACGGGCCGCAAGAGGTCGACCAAAAATCGACGAGCACAACTTTGCCCTTGAGTTTCGCCAAATCCACCTCCCGCCCATCAAAGGCGGTGAAACGGATGTCGAGCGGTTTGCCGACCTGGTAGGGCTTGGTGCCCTTGAGTATATGCTTCGCCAGTGTCCTGGCGCCCGGAGGGGCGCCGGGCGCGTTCAGGATCTCGTTGGCCAATTCCTTTTGCCGGTCGCCCTTCGAGCGCTCCGCCACCGCCGCCAGCATGGTGAAGATCATCGAATTCGTCGGAAACTGCTTCAAGGCGGCCCGCATGGCCTCGATGCTGTGAGTCTCAAATTCGTCGTGGAGCTTGCTCAGGCCCTCCGTGAAGAGGCGCATTCCCACCTTCTTCATAAAGGCGCAGTTGCCGGCATACATCAGGACTCCCACGCGGTCGTCCTCCGCGAGACCTTTGTCGGCGAGGACGGCGGCGGCAAACTCGGAGACCTGCTTTTCCGCGTTGGTATCTCCTGCGGCCACTGCGTGACCCAGCGCGTGCACCACCGTGATGCGGGCGTCGCCGATGTTTTCGTTGGTGGGAAAGCGAGAGACGAATTCGCGCGCCTTGTCGGCGTATGCCACCGCCACCTCACGAACCTGCTTCTGGAATTCCGTCACCTGCTCCGGGGTGGGTTTAGTGGAACGCCAGGCGTCCGGTGGGCGGAGGGCCTGGTGCACCTTCTCCACCTCTGTCCAGGCTTTCTGGGGATCATCGGGAAGCGTACGACGCGGCGTCGCGTCCTGCGCCGAAAGTGAGCTGTGGTTTAGCAGGAAGGCCGCAACCAGCGCCGGGAAAATGGAGAGCTTGGTTTTCATTCTATCGGTGAATGTCTCGTTGGGACATGATGAAATAGGCGAGAGTGTAGCCGGTCATGGCGATGGCCCAAAGGACCAGGAGGTTTTCCACGGGGAACGGGCTGCCCATGATGAGCTCAAACGGGGTATTGTATTTGAAGGGCGATACCCACCCGATCCGCTCGAGTGGCGGCCACAGTTTTTGAGCGTAGTCCAGGATCAAGGTGCCGAACGCAAGCAGGGAGGTAATCGCCGCTGCGGCTCCGCGGCGGCAGCCCGCGCCGAACGCCATGGCAACGCCGCTCCAGCACAAAAGCAGCATTCCCAGGTTTGAGGCCAGCGCCGCAATCTGGTGCGCGGGCGGACCGGGATTGCCGGGGGGAGCAAACAGTGCCAGGCCGGTCCAGGTCCCGGCAATGATCGTGAAGAGCATGAGCAGGACCGAGAAAATCACGAGAGCGATCGTGCGGGTTATCAGCCAATGGCGCGGGATCGGGCGGGAAAGCATGAGGTCGGCGAACCCGGTCTCGATTTCGGATGCGGGCAGCGTCGCCAGGGCAATGGAGAGGCCGACGAGTGCGAGGACATTGCCGAGGTCGAAGTAGCCCCCGCAAACGATGCCGTTGAACGACATCACGCTGGTCAGCGAAGGGCCAAGAATGGCGCGGACGGCCGGGGGCATGAGGGCGGCGATCTCCGCGAAATCTCCGGACTCATGGACAGAGGCCGCGATGTGGACCCGCAACACCTGGAAGCCCGCGAGCAGGAATCCCGTGGCAAAGAGCAGTTTCCAGACGCGTTTGAACGAGAGCCTGAACAATAGGAATTGGCGGGTCATCGGGCCTCCTCCCGATAGTAGCTCAGGACCACGTCTTCGAGCCGGGCCTCAGCGACGTCCAGGTCTTTCACCGGTAATCCCTCCAGTTGGGCGAGCAGCGGACCCAGCGGGCCCGCGACCGACAGCCGCCAGAGCCGGGGATGTCGTTCAATCATCCGATGGTCCGGCGGGAGTTCCGGGATGGCCTCCACATCCTTGCTGAACGCTATGGTGACCTGCCGTGGAGCCAGGCGGCGGCGTTCGCGCACGGAAGTCAGGAGGACCATCTCGCCCTTGCGCAGGAGGGCGATCCGATCGCAAACGCGCTCCACCTCGGACAGCACATGGGACGACATGAAGACCGTGGTGCCGCGGCGTTTGACCTCGGCGAGCAAGGCGTAGAAGGCCTCCTGCATGAGGGGATCAAGCCCCTCGGTGGGTTCGTCCAGAATCAACAGCGGCGGGTCCGCCTGGAAAGCCTGTATGATGCCCAGCTTCCGTTTCATGCCGGTGCTGTATTCGCGCAGCTTCCGCCGAAGGTCGCGCTGCGGCAGTTCCAGTCGCTCACTAAGTTCCTGCCGGTGTCGTTTGTCCACGGGCTTATCCTGGAGTCTCGCGAAGAATTCGAGCGTTTCCAGGCCGGTCAGGTCGAGGTAGAGGCCGAGTTCGGCGGGCAGGTAGCCGATGCGCGCCCGGGTTTCCAGGTTCTGCGTCCAGCAGTCGTAGCCGAAGATGAACGCATTGCCGCTCGTGGGCCGCAGCAAATCCAGCAGGAGACGGATCGCCGTGGTTTTGCCCGCCCCATTGAGGCCAAGGAAGCCGAAGACTTCGCCCTGGTGGATGTCCAGCGTGAGATTGTTCAGGGCCAGGAGCGGTCCGTACCGTTTGGTAAGGCCGCGAAAGGAAATCGCGGATGCGGCAGCAGGCTCCGCGGCCGAGGGCGGACTGCGATCAGACTGCTGGGGGTTGACTGTTTGAGCCTGCAAAGTGCGTTGATTAGACAGGGCGCAGGGCTCGGTGTCACGCTGGAAGAGGGCGGCGTATAATCGAATCCCAGAGATTGGAGCCTGCGAATGAACGGTAGCCCAGCCTTGCCAACGTTGACAAAGTGATAGACAAAGTGGGAGACGAAGTTCGGTTGGCTGGCCGATTTGTTACACCACTCGGGCGAGGCCTTTCCCTTTGACGACTCCGCCGATAATCCAGGCCTGGTGGCGCTTTTGGCAGGCTTTCAATACGGCGTCGGCGCGGGCGCCTTCGACGATTACCGTCATGCCGATGCCCATGTTGAACACCTGGTAGAGCTCGGCGTCGGGGACGCCGCTGTGGTTGCGGATCATTTGGAAGATCGGGAGCATGTCCCAGCTGCCTTTGCGGACCACGACGTCGCAGGTCTTCGGCAGGACGCGGGGAATGTTGTCGATGAAACCGCCGCCGGTGATGTGCGCCAGGCCTTTGACGACGCGGGTCTTGCCGGGGTTGAACTTCTTGAGGAGTTCCTGCACGAGCATGCCGTAGCTGACGTGGACTTTGAGGAGTTCGGCGCCGATGGTGTTCTTAAGCTCGGGCACCCGGGTGGTGGGCTTGAGCTTCATTTGCTCGAAGAAAATTTTGCGGGCAAGCGAATAGCCATTGGTGTGAAGGCCGCTGGCCGCGAGGCCAATCACCACGTCGCCGGGGCGGATGGTTTTGCCGTCGAGCATTCGGGATTTTTCTACCACGCCAACAATCGTGCCGCTGACATCGTATTCGCCCTTTTGGTAGAAACCGGGCATTTGGGCGGTTTCACCGCCAATCAGCGAGCAGCGGTTTTCGGCGCAGGCCAGGGCGAAGCCCTTGATGATTTCGGTGAAGACTTTGGGCTCCAGTTTGCCTGTGCCAAGGTAGTCCAGGAAGAAGAGGGGTTCTGCCCCGAGCACGGCGATATCGTTGACGCAATGGTTGACGAGATCCTGGCCGATGGTTTCGTGCCGGTCCATGGCGAAGGCGATCTTGAGCTTGGTGCCGACACCGTCGACGCTCGAAACCAGGACGGGCTGCCGGTATTTCCGGGTGTCCAGGGCGAACAACCCTCCGAAACCGCCGACCTTGCCGAGGACCTCGGGGCGGCGAGTGGCGGCCAGGAGTTGTGGCAGCGTCGCCTTGACCTTGTTCCCAAGGTCAATGTCAACACCGGCGCGGGCGTAAGCTTTCGTCTTCATGTCGGCGGAATTAACGGTGATTCGAGGGCCGGAGCCAAGATAAAAACACGGCTTTTTCGGGTTGATATCGGGGCGATTTGAGCCTATCAAGGCTGTATGCGATGGCGAGGCTTGGCCCTCATTTCCGCCGGGGTCAATTTGTTATTGGCCGTGGTGCTGTTTTTGTCATCCGGGACCCACATGCGTGCGCCCGGAGCGAGTGGCACCAATGCGCCCGGGACGCTCATCGGTCCGGGCAGGACCAACACCATTGTTCAGCGCCAGTTTTTTACGTGGCACGAAATCGAATCCCCGAATTATGCCGACTATGTCGCCAACTTGCGGGATATCGGTTGCCCGGAACAAACCATCCGCGACATCATCATCGCGGACGTGAACGGGCTGTTTGCGCGTCGTCGCGCCACGGAACTGGTTACTCCCGACCAGCAATGGTGGCGGAGTGAGCCGGACAGCAACGTGGTAGCCACAGCCGCGTTAAAGGCGCAAGCCCTGGAAAGCGAGCGCGCCACTCTCCTAACGGAATTGTTGGGACCGAACTGGGAATCCGGCGACCTCGCCAGCATCCCGCGTCCCACGCGCTCCGGCGTCACCCTGGATGGGCCGGTTCTCGGGACTCTGTCGATTGAAACCAAGCAGGCTTTGCAGAACATCAGCGCGCGGTCGGAGGATCGGGTGCTGGCCTACCTGGAACTGATGAAGCAGGAGGGCAAAACCCCCGACCCGGCGGAAATGGCTCGCATCCGCCAGGAGACCCGCCGTGAACTGGCCGGGGTGCTGAGCCCGTTGCAGCTCGAGGAATTCCTGCTGCGCTACTCCGAGAATGCCAGCGGCCTGCGCAACAATTTTGGCGATCTGAAATACTTCAACGCGTCGCCGGACGAATTCCGCTCGGTGTTCCGCGCGGTGGATGCCATTGACCAGCAGATTGCGGCCATCACGGGATCGGACGCGAACAGCGTGCAGGGCCGGCGCGCGCTGGAGGCCCAGCGCGAGAATGCGATCAAGCTGGCGCTCGGGCAGAAGCGTTACGAGGAATACCGGATGCTCCAGGATCCGCTGTATCGCCAGGCGATGGCCACCGCGATTGCTGCGGGCACACCCGAGCAGGCCCGCACCCTTTACCTGGTGAACCTCGCGGCGGCCGAGCAGCAGTCGAGCATTACCAACAACGCCGCCCTGACGGCCTCGCAGCGCGATATCGAACTCAAGCAACTTGAAGCCGATCAACTCCGCGCCAATGCCGTGGCCACCGGCCAGGAGCTTCCGGCAGAGACGCCTGCCACACCGCAACCGCCGCCGCCGCGCACCTATACCATTCGGCGGGGCGATTCGCTCTCCGTGGTGGCCTTGATTTACGGGGTCCCGCCCAGCGTCATTCGCGATGCCAATCCGGGAGTGAACTGGACCCGGCTGCAGGTGGGGCAGTCCCTGAATATTCCGCGCAATGCGCTGGTTCCGCCGCCCGGTCCGCCGTGATTCTTCAGGATATTCAATCAGCCGCGGAACGCATCCGCGGCCACGTGGTCGAAACGCCCTGCCCGGGCTCCATTCCGTTGTCGGAACTCACCGGCATGCAGGTGTATTGCAAGCTCGAGTATCTGCAGCGCACCGGGAGTTTCAAGGAACGCGGCGCACGCAACGCCCTGGCCTTGCTCGAGGCGGATAAGCGGCGCACAGGAGTAATTGCCGCTTCCGCGGGCAATCATGCGCTGGGCCTGGCCTATCACGCGCGCATGCTCGGGATACCCGCCACGGTGGTCATGCCGCGCTTTGCCCCGCTCACCAAGGTGGTTAATTGCCGGAAGCTGGACGCCAACGTGATCTTGCATGGCGCAAACATCGGCGAAGCCCGGGATCGGGCCATGGAACTCGTGCGGGAAAAAGGCCTGACTTACATCAACGGCTTTGATGACCCCGCCATTATCGCCGGACAGGGCACCATCGGGATGGAGGTAGCCCGCCAGGTGCCCGATCTCGATGCCATCATCGTGCCCATCGGGGGAGGGGGCCTTATCGCCGGCATTGCCTTGGCGCTGCGCACCCTCAAACCCGGCATTCGCATCATTGGCGTGGAACCCAAACGGGCGGCGAGTTGGACCGCCGCTGTCGCCGCGGGCTACCCGGTGGAGATTGCCATGGAGCCCACCCTGGCGGACGGCCTGAGTGTTCCCAAGGTCGGTGCGAATGCCTTCAAATTGGGCCGCGATCTGCTCGACCGCGTCGTCGTGGTGGACGAACACGATATTGCCCGCGCGATCCTGCGGTTGATGGAATTGGAGAAAGCGGTGGTGGAAGGCGCGGGGGCGTCGCCGCTGGCCGCCTGCCTCTCCGGCAAACTGGAGGAACTGGCCGGGAAGCGCGTGGTGTTGCCTCTGTGCGGCGGCAACATCGACCTTACGACATTGGATCGCGTCATTGCCCGCGGATTGGCCTCGGAAGGGCGATTGTGCCGATTTACGGCGACAATCAGTGATCGACCCGGCGGACTCGCGCGCTTCGCAGGCCTGCTCGCGGAGGAAGGCGCGAGCATCGTCGATATTTCCCACGACCGCGCCTTTGCCGATGACGACATCACCACCGTGGCGGTGCATTGCGTGGTGGAGACGCGCGACCAGGAACATATCGCCACCGTTCGCGCACGACTGAATAAGGAGGGCTTTCGGGTGGTGTAGGTGGGCGCCGCGACACGGGGGCACTCCTTACGTCGTGCGCTACAGGGAGCCTAAATCCCTCGTTCTTGTAGCGCACGACGTAAGGAGTGCCCTTCGCGGTGCACCACGGTGGGTTCGCGACAAACGGCGGGTTCGCGATTGTCTGGCGCAGGCGGGTGGGTTAGGCTCCGTTTATTGGCACCCAAATCGAACAAGCATCGGCGTGAGCTTCGTCGTGCCGCCGCCCAAGGGCCTGTCGCGGAATCGGGGTCCCGTGGGACGGCAGCAAAACCCGGTTCAACACCCGGGACCTGTAGCGCACGACGTGAGGAGTGCCCCCCGGCGCGCAAATGGACTTTTCGTCTCGGCGCCTTACTCCTTGTGCCGGCGCTCCTTCTCGGAGTGCTAGAGCTGGCTTTGCGCCTCGGCGGCTATGGATTTGATCCCGCGTTTTTCACCAAAGCCAGGGTCGAGGGACGCGACATGCTGGTGGAAAATGATCGATTCAGCCGCCGGTTCTTTCCGCCGACGCTGGCGCGGATGCCGTCCCCGATCGTCATGGAAGAGCGCAAGGCGGCCGGCACTACCCGGATCTTTGTCTTCGGCGAATCCGCTGCTCTGGGGGATCCGCGGCCGCATTACGGTGCGGGCCGCTACCTGGAAGTGCTGTTGCAGGAACGGTATCCCGGCAGAAAGTTCGAAGTGATCAATACCGCGGTCACCGCAATCAATTCGCACGTGATTCTGCCCATCGCGTGGGATTGCGCCGCCCGGGAGGGCGATATCTGGATCATCTACATGGGGAACAACGAGATGGTGGGCCCCTTCGGCGCGGCTACAGTTTTCGGACGGCAGGCCACGCCGTGGCCGATGGCACGGTTGATCGCCGGGGTGCAGCGATTCAGGGTGGGGCAACTCATGGTGAACCTGGCGCGCGCGCTGGAGAGCCGTGGCTCCAGGCCCGAGGTCTGGCAGGGCATGGAAATGTTCATGAAGAATACTGTGCCGGCAACGGATCCGCGGAGGGAAACCGTTTACCGGAGTTTTCAAAGGAACCTTGAGGATATCCTGCGCGCCGGAACTGGTGCAGGTGCGAAGATAGTCCTCAGCACGGTGGCGGTGAATCTCAAGGATTGCCCCCCGTTTCGGACGCAGGGTTTGGAAAGCCTGGCGGAGCCGGACCGGGCGGAATTCGCGCGGCGCTTCGCCGAGGGGAAGGAGGCGGAAGCAAAGGGCAACCCGGAATCAGCCCGGCGCAGCTACGAGGCGGCGCTGACGGTCCTTCCGCAGTCTGCCGAGGCACACTACCGGCTGGCGGAGTGCCTGGTGGCGCTGACCAATTATCCAAGGGCCGGGGAGCATTTTCAGCGCGCCGTCGATGGTGATAATCTGCCGTTCCGGGCGGATTCACGGATTAATGAGGTGATTGCCGGGATCGGCCGCAGCTTTGCGGATCGGGGCGTGGTGATCTGCGATGCGGTGGAGTCCCTGGCGACGGCAGCCCCGGCGAGGATTGCCGGCAAGGAGTCGTTCTATGAACACGTTCACCTGAATTTTGATGGCAATTATCGGCTGGGATTGGCCTGGGCGGCCGAGGTGGAAAAACTGCTGACAGACTCACGACTCCTTACGTCGTCGCCTGCGGCCGGCACAACAGCCCCGGCGAGCCCCAGCCAGTTGTCCCTTGTAGCGCACGACGTAAGGAGTGCCTCCCCGCACGCTCCCACTGC
>Ga0184628_10000706_pt1 | contig 17270 bp, 21 predicted proteins | sample PLM4_5_b1_FD_133149 | JGI IMG/M metagenome (GOLD analysis project Ga0184628, IMG submission 133149) | Groundwater sediment microbial communities from an aquifer in East River, Colorado, USA - PLM4_5_b1 | ecosystem: Environmental > Terrestrial > Soil > Riparian zone | place: USA: East River... | reverse complement strand
TTCGAAATGCTTGTCCACTGCGGTCACGTCGATGTAGAGGCTCTGCGTGGTCTGGCCGAGCCGCTTCGGGTTGCGGTAGCCCGACGGCGGACGCCCCATCATCACCAGGGCGCCTCCGAGTCTCATCGTGGCGTGATGGACCTTGCCGTCCGGCCCTCGCATCTTGACGCCGACGGCGCGGAGTCCGAACGCCTTCGCTAGGAACGCGAGCGCGCGGTCCACATCCTCGTAATACAGGTAGGGCGTGATGGCCATGGCGCAGACTCCTTTCAGGCCGGTGAGGTGTCGACGAGCCCGCGTCCGGCGCGCTCGACCAGATCGATGCCGTCGGCCAACGTGCGCGACCGCCAGGCGTCCGACTCGGGATAGAAGAGGTCGCGGAGCCGCCGCTTGGCGCGAATCGTGGCCGGGTCGTCGGGCCGCCCCCAATGATGTGCCTGATTCTCCGCCCGTAAGCCGGACAGCACCGAGAGGTTGCCGTAGGTGCCGAATTCGGCGAACGCGAACAGGTAGTCCGGCGCGAAGTTCTGGGCGATACACCATTGGCCGAAGCTGCCCCTGGCTTGATAGGCGACTCCCTTGGGAGAGTGTTCTTCGAACGATCCGGACCCAAACCACCGCACGAGCATCTCCCGTTGCCGAGCGCCCAGAGGATGATCGATGAGCAGCGTGTGGGCGCCCGACGCGCCAAGGCCGGTGTGGAAGTCGAGGTGTGCCACATGCTGGGCAGCACCAATCCACGCGCGCATGTGCTGCTGCAGGATCTTCAGCGTCGGCGACGGCGCGTTGCCGCCGAAGAACAGTCCCTTGGGAAAGTCATTCTGGCCCGTGATCAGGGCCTGCTTGAGCGCTGGCCTTCCATGCCTGGCGATGTGCCACATCCCGCGCAGGTAGAACAGATCCCAGGGCGACGGTGCGCTTCGGGGGTTGAGCAACGGATCGAACCGCCGATACCCGTCGGTGCTACCGGCGTACGGCGCGTTGCCGCCCAGGAAGTTCCGGTTGAGGTCCACGTTGTCGGCGTCGGCGCGCCGGGAGTTCGCGAAGCCGTACGGGTTCAGCGCGTGCAGGAAGACGCATCGAACGCCCGCGGGAAGGCCCGGCCCACTGGCCCACCGCTCGAGACAGGCCGCTTGAACGGCCGAGCCAAACGCCCCTTCAATCCCGTGCAGCCCGCTCGACACCACGAGCACCCCGTCGGCGCTCCTCGCGGACGACATCGCGACGTCGATCGTGAGGTCTCCGTTGGGGGAGGTCGCAACGGGATACCGGTGACAGATCCATCCCAGCCGTTCCGTCACGTCGCGAAAGCGCTGCCGCGCGGTGACGTAGTCTGTCGGCGCACTCATCCGATGTTGATGAGCGGAAGCTGTCCTGTGTAGACGGCCATGCCGACGACGGCGTCCACCTGCGCCGCGTCGAGGCGATCGATCTCGTCCCACGTGGTGATGCCGCCCGCGGCGGTCACACGGCGGGCCGTGGCCTTGCGGACGGCCATGATGGCGTCGAAGTCGGTGCCCTGCATGAGCCCCTCCTTGTCCACGTGGGTGTAAAGGAACTCGCCACAGAAGGGTTCGAGCGCACGCACGGCATCGACCGCGGTGATGGGCAGCACGGTGCGCCACCCGTGAATCGCGACATGGCCGCCGCGGCTGTCGACGGCGGCGATGACGCGGTCGGCGCCGACCGCCTCGGCGAGCGACCGCGCGAACATGGCATCCACGGCGCCGTTGCGAAAGAACGCCGAGCTGGCGATGACGGCGTGCGCCCCCGCGCCGAGCACCTCCTGCGCCCTCGCGACGCTGCGGATGCCGCCGCCGACGCGGCAGGGCAGTCGGCCGCAGATTGTGGCGACCATGCCGGCGTTGTCGCCGTTCCCCTTCGCGGCATCGAGGTCGATCAGCTGCACGCGAGGGAATCGCGAGAAGCGCTCGATCCACACGTCGGGGTCGGTCGCCTCGATGGCCAGCTTCTCGCCCTGAACGAGCTGGACGATGCGCCCGCCCTGGAGATCAATCGAGGGAATCAGCATTCGCTGTCACGGCCCAGAGCTTCATCTCTCGGCCTCAATTGAGATTTGCGGCTGGGAGTCACACGGCTCTCGGTGTGGATAATCACATCACAACCGGACGGGGATCTGCTGGCTGCGGAGGTACCGTTTGAGCTCACTCACGCCGGTGTCGGCGAAGTGGAAGATCGAGGCGGCCAGCGCGGCGTCCGCGCGTCCTCGCGTGAACACGTCCGAGAAGTGCTCCAGCGTCCCTGCGCCGCCGGAGGCGATGACGGGGATGTTGACGGCGCTGGCCACCGCGGCGGTCATCTCGCAGTCGAATCCGGAGCGCGTGCCGTCTCGGTCCATCGACGTGAGCAGGATTTCGCCGGCTCCTCGCGATTCGGCTTCGCGCGCCCACTCGACGGCGTCGCGCGCGGCGTCGGAGGTGCCGCTGCGCACGTAGACGGCGAAGCCCTCGTCGCGGCGCTTGGCGTCGATCGCGACGATCACCGCCTGGCTGCCGTAGCGGCGCGCCAGCGTCGTGATGAGCCCGGGCTCTTTCAGCGCGGCGGTGTTGAGGCTCACCTTGTCGGCACCCGCCTCGACGGCCGCCGCCGCGTCGGCCTCCGAGCGGATGCCGCCGCCGACGGTGAGCGGCAGAAAGATCCGGTGCGCGACGGCGTCGATCGTCTTCGCGAGTGCCTGGCGGGTTTCGAGCGTCGCGGTGATGTCGAGCACGACCACCTCGTCGATGCCCTCGACGTTGTATCGCGCGGCGAGCTCGGCCGGATCGCCGGCATGACGCAGTTGCTGGAACTGGACGCCCTTGACCACCTGTCCGTCGCGCACGTCCATGCACGCGATGATGCGCTTGGTCAGCACCCTCGGGCCACCTCGAGAAAGTTACCGAGAATGCGAAGCCCAGCGTCGCTCGATTTTTCGGGGTGGAACTGCACGCCGAACACATTGCCGCGTTCAACGACGGCGGCGAACGCTTCGGCGTGGGTCGTCGAGGCCACGCAGGCAGCGGTCACCGGCGCGGCGTACGAGTGGGTGAAGTAGACGTGGGCGCCTGGCTCCACGCCCGCCAGGATTCGCGAGCCGCCGGTAGGGTCGAGCGCGTTCCACCCGACATGCGGAATCTTCAGTCGCTGCTCGACGTTTCCGTGGAGCCGTACGACACGACCCTCCAGTACGCCCAGCCCCGGCACCTCGGGCGCCTCGTCGCTCCCCTCGAACAGCCACTGCATCCCCAGGCAGATGCCAAGCAGCGGCGTGCCCGACCGCACCGCCGCGCCGATCGCATCGCGCCACGAACCGACGAGCGCCGCGGTGGCAGCGAAGTTGCCGACCCCGGGGACGATCAGGGCCGAGCAGCGGGCGCAGTCGGCCGGCGTGTCGGGCGTCGTGAATTCGGCGTTGAGGGCGGTGAGCGCCTTGCGCACCGACGTCAGATTTCCGGCGCCGTAGTCGATCAGCGCGATCACAGCAGCCCCTTCGTGCTCGGCAGCATCTTCTTCAGCCGGGCGTCGCGGGAGCACGCTACGCGTAGCGCGCGAGCGAACGCCTTGAACACGGCCTCGACGTGGTGGTGGCTCGAACGTCCGTACAGCACCTGGACGTGCACGTTGGCGCGGGCGCCCGACGCGAAGCCGTCGAAGAAATCGTGAACGAGCTCGGTCTGCAGGTCGCCGACCAGGCGCGCCTTGACCTTGAGCTTCACCACCGCGTGTGCCCGGCCGCTCAAATCGATGGCAGCCACCGCCAGCGTTTCGTCCATCGGCATCACAAAGTAGCCGGCGCGATTGATCCCCTTGCGGTCGCCGAGCGCTTTCAGCACGGTCTCGCCGAGGACGATGCCGACGTCTTCGACGGTGTGGTGCTGGTCGACGTCGAGGTCACCGGTCGCCTTGAGCGTCAGGTCGAAGCCGCCGTGACGCGTGAACAGCTCGAGCATGTGATCGAAGAAGCGGATGCCCGTACGGATGTCATACCGGCCCTGGCCATCGACGACCAGCCTCCCCTTGATCTGCGTCTCCGTCGTCTGGCGACTGAATGCGGCGGCTCTCTTCATCGTCTCTGCCTTCCCGCCACGACCGACTCGAGCGCCTGGATGGCCCGGTCGGTGTGTTCGATGACGCCGGCGGTGATGCGGATGCATCCCGGCGTGGCCGGGTCGTTCGACCGATCGCGGACGTGGATCTTCTGCGCGGCCAGCGCTGCCACGAAGGGCGCGGTGTCGCCCACACGCACGAGCACATAGTTGGCCGCACTGTCCCAGTAGCCCAGCCCGAGGCGTCGACAGGCGGCATAGAGCCGCTCGCGTGAGTCGTGCACCTGGGCCGCGTACCGCGGGAGGAACTCGACGTCTTCGAGCGCGGCGCTCACCGCCGCCATGGCGATCACGTTGATGTTGAACGGCAGCGTGACCGCGCGCACGGGGTCGAGCGCGGGAGGCTGTCCGATGACGATGCCGACGCGCATGCCGGCCAGTCCGTACGCCTTCGAGAACGTGCGGCCCACGAGCACGTTCGGGTGGTTCGCGAGGCGGGGCAGGAAGGTGACGCCGCCGAACTCGATGTACGCCTCGTCCACGAGAACGATGGCCTGCGGCGCGGCGCCGGCGATGCGCGCGATGTCGTCGAGCGCGATGAGCTGCCCCGTGGGATTGTTGGGCGTGTTGAGGAAGACCATCCGCGTGCGCGGCGTGATCGCCTTGAGAATTCCCTCGGTTGGAAAGCTCAGGTCGGCGTTCGGAGGCACCCGTACTGACGTCGCCCCGGCGGCCGCGGTGGAGTTCGGGTAGGGATCGAACGCGGGTGTCGGGACGATCGTCTCGGCGTCGTGGATCCGCTGCCGCGAGATGTGGCCGATCGCGGCCATGAGGATGCCTTCGTCGAGGCCGTTGGTCAGCAGCACCCAGTCGGGATCGACGTCGAAGTGCTTCGCGCACGCGACGACGAGACTGGCATACGACGGATACGTCGAGATGTCGGTGGGCGTGAGCCGGCCGATCGCCTCGATGACGCGCGGCGAGCAGCCGCCGGTGTTCTCGTTGAGGTGCAGGCGCAGCCCTGCGCCCGGATCGACATACCCCTGGATCACCATGTCATCTACCCTTCATGCGAACCGCGATCGACCGCGCGTGGCCCAGCAGCCCCTCGGCGTCTGCCAGCGTCATCACCGTGCCGCCGATGCGCCGCAGGCCGGCGGGCGTGACTCGCTGAACGGTAATCTGCCGCACGAAATCGGCGGCTGAGAGGCCGCCACGCACGCGAGCGGCTCCGGCGGTGGGCAGCACATGATTGCTGCCGATCGCGTAGTCGCCCGCGACCTGCGCCGACCAGGGCCCCACGAACACCGAGCCCGCGCAGCGCACCTGCGACGCCAGCCGCTCCTCGTCCAGGACGAGGTGTTCGGGCGCAGCGTCGTTGGCCAGATCCATGGCCTGCTGGATCGATCTCGTCACGATGATGCCGCCGTGCGCGCGCAGCGATGCACGTGCGGGGCCGTCGGACGGCATGTGCGCGGCGACGGCGCGCGCGACGCGCGCCGCCAGCGTCCGGCTCGGCGTGATGAGTACCGCCCGGGCGTCGGGGTCATGCTCGGCCTGCGCGATGAGATCGGCGGCAATCCAGTCGGCCGAGCCCTTCGCGGCGACGATGACAATCTCCGTGGGACCCGCATAGAAATCAATGCCGCAGTCAGAGGCGACGAGCGCCTTCGCGGCGGCGACGTAGCGGTTGCCGGGGCCCACGATCTTGTCCACGCGCGGCACGGTGGTGGTCCCGAAGGCGAGCGCCGCGATGGCGTGCGCGCCGCCGAGACGGAACAGGCGAGTGATGCCGGCCTCGAGCGCGGCAGCCATGACCACGGGCTCGGGACGTGGGCAGACCGCGACGATCTCTCGCACGCCCGCAGACGCGGCGGGAATCGCCGTCATCAAGAGTGACGAAGGGAGCGGATAACGCCCGCCTGGCACGTAGCAGCCGACACGGTCGAGCGGAATGACGCGCTGTTCGACCGCTACGCCCGGCGCCACGCGCACGCGAAAGCCTTGCGGCACCTGCCGCTTCGCGACGGCACGAATATGTGCCGCAGCCGCGCGGATGGCGGCGCGAACCGGAGCGGGCACCGTCCTGGCCGCGGCGACGATCTCGGCACGCGGGATCTCGATCGGCCCGTCGAGGTTGTCGAATCGCCGCGCATAGCGCAGCAACGCCTCGTCGCCGCGACGACGTACGTCGCCGACGATGGCCGCGACGCGCCGATCCGTGGCGGCGTCAGCCGGCCGCGACGGCGCGAGGAGCGCCCGCACCGCCCGGACATTGGTCGATTCAACGATCCTCAGCATCTGTCAACCACGAACCACGAACCACGAACCACGAACCACGAACCACCAACCACCAACTACACAACGATCTTATTGAGTGGGTACTCGACGATCCCCTGGCCGCCGGCGGCCTTGACCTTCGGAATCAGGTCGCGGACGGTGCGCTCCTCGATGATCGTGTTGACCGCCACCCAGTCCTCATCGCTGAGCGACGAGATGGTCGGCCGTTGCAACGCGGGCAGCAGCGACAGGACCTTCGACAGGTCGGTACGCCGGACGTTGAGCATCAGCCCGACGCGGCCCTGCGCTTCGATGGCGGCCCGTAGGAGCAGGGCGATGTTGTCGATCTTGGTCTTCTTCCAGGCGTCGCCGAGCGCCGTGCTGTTGGCGATGAGCTGCGTGTTGGACTCGAGGACGGTGTCGATGATGCTGAGCCGGTTGGCGCGCAGCGTCGACCCCGTCTCGGTGGCTTCGACGATGCCGTCGGCCAGCACGGGCGGCTTCACTTCAGTTGCGCCCCAGGAGAACTCGACGCGCTTGACCGGCACCTTCAGCTTCTCGAAGTAGTTGCGCGTCACCTGCACGAGCTCGGTCGCGATCGTCGCCCCCGCGAAGTCGGCGGGCGACCTGAAGCGCGAGTCTTCGGGCGCGGCCAGCACCCAGCGGACCTTCCCGAAACTCTGCTTCGAGTAGACGAGGTCGGCGAGGCTCGCGACGCACGTGTGCGCGTCGCGGCCCAGCTTGTGCTCGGCGACCCAATCGAGGCCGGTGAGCCCCGCGTCGAGGACGCCTTCGCAGACGTACCGCGTCATCTCCTGGGCGCGGATCAGCATGCACTCGATCTCGGGGTCGTCGATGGTCGGGAAGTACGAGCGCGAACTGATGTAGATGTTGAAGCCGGCGCGCGCGAAGAGCTGCGTCGTGGCGTCCTGCAGCGAGCCTTTCGGGATGCCGAGTCGGAGCTTCATGGGATCGTCACGCCCTCCACGCGCTGAAAGAAACAGGTGCGTTCACCGGTGTGGCACACGTTGCCGCCGCCCAGCCGCTCGGCCTTCACGAGCAGCGTGTCCTCGTCGCAGTCGAGGAGGACGCTGCGGACCGCGAGCTTGTTGCCCGAGGTCTCGCCCTTGGTCCAGAGCGTCTGGCGCGTGCGGCTGTAGAACGTCACGTAACCCGTGCGCTTCGTGACGTCCCACGCCTCTTCGTTCATGAAGCCGACCATGAGCACCTCGCCGCTCACGTGGTCCTGCACGACGGCCGGAATCAAACCATCAAGTTTCTTGAAATCCACAACGTTCCTCTACAAGGACACGTGCGAAAGTGCGAACCGTGCGATGTGGGACCTTTCGCACCACCGCACCTTTCGCACCGTCGCACCGACTTCCCGTCGGGTTCCGTGTTCCGTACAACAAAAAACCCCGCCAGATTCCGGCGGGGCTGCTGTTGCGTTCAGGTGTCTGTGACTCGTGTCGTGAGCGTCCCTTACGCGCGCAATCCCGCCGGCCGGCCCGCGTGGCCGTGGTCATGGTGGAGGTGCGCGTGGTGGAGGGCTCGCATCACGTGAAGGCAAGAGCGTATCAGAAGGCTCAGCAGACTGGCAAGACGCTCGCTTTGCTGCTACTTCGCCCTGGCGATCATCACCTCGGTGGACTTGATGATGGCCAGCGCCTCTTGGCCCCGCTTCAGCTTCAGTTCGTCCACGGCGTCGCGCGTGATCACGGCCGTCAGGCGCTGGTCGCCGATCCGCAGCCGTACCTGCGCGAGTAGCCCCTCGGTGCGGACCTCCTCGATGATGCCGTGCAGCTGGTTGCGCCCGCTGATCGCGACGAGCAGGCCTGCCTGTGGCGGGCGCTTCCGTCGTGACGCGACAGGCCGTCCCTGCGACGCGAGCAGGCGGTCGATCTCGGCGTCGGTGATCCGGTAGTGCCCGCCGCTCGTGCGTACCGTGCGGACGGTGCCTTTGTAGATCCACTGTTTCAGCGCTGAGTAGCTCACCCCCAGGCGAGCCGCGGCTGCCCGAACGGTGATGAGCGGCATCAGCGGCCCCCTCGCAGAGGCTCCAGGTGTGCAATCGTGTGAAGAGCGATAAAATCGATAAAATCGCAATTCATATCGTCGAAAATCATACTAAATTATCGTGAATATCATGCGAGACACTTCGCCTGGCCGAGCGACGGCGTTGATCGCGCCGCTCCTCGTCGCGTGGGTCCTGGCAGCCGGGTGCTCGGCGCCGGCGCCACAACCGCGGCGCCAGGTCGCGATTGCCGCCGCCTCGGACCTGCGGTTCGCTCTTGACGAAGTCGTCGCGGCGCTCAGACAAGAGGCTCCCGACCTCGAGGTGAAGGTCACCTACGGATCGTCGGGCACCCTGTATGCACAGCTCGTCAACCACGCGCCACACGACATGTTTCTCTCGGCAGACAAGGAGTATCCGCGGCGTCTTGTCGAACAGGGTCTGGCGCTGCCCGGAACCGAATTCTTGTACGGCGTTGGGCGTCTGGCGTTGTGGGTGCCCGGGTCGGTCGCCGGCGAGCTGAGCATCGCGCTGCTGACCCAACCATCGGTCACGCGCATCGCGATCGCCAATCCCGAACACGCCCCTTACGGGGTCGCCGCCGTCGAAGCGCTGCGCGCTGCCAAGGTCTACGACGCGGTGCGCGACAAGCTCGTATACGGTGACAACGTGACGCAGGCCCTGCAGTTTGCTCGGAGCGGCGCCGCCCAGGCGGCCATCGTCGCGCGCGCGCTCGTCTTCGCGCCCGGTCTTGGCACGGAAGGCCGCGTCTGGGACATCCCGCCGGAGTGGCACTCCCGCATGGAGCAGCAGGGCGTGATCCTGCGGTCGGGTGCCGATCCCGGAGCGGCGCAGGAAGTACGAGCGTTTCTGATGAGTGGCCAGGGGCGCGCGATTCTGCTCAAGTACGGTTTCGCCGGGGCGGGCGCGTAGCGATGGACTGGACCGCAGTGCTCGTGAGCGTAAAGCTTGCCGCGGCGACGACGACCGTGCTGCTCGTTGCAGGTCTTCCACTGGCGTACTGGCTCGCCTATTCGCCGTTCCGCTTCAAGTTCCTGATCGAGGCGATCGTCTCGTTGCCGCTCGTGCTGCCGCCGACGGTGCTCGGCTTCTACGTGTTGACGGCGATCAGTCCGGCCAACCCCGTTGGCCGTTTGTATGCAGATCTCACAGGGGCGCCGCTGCCGTTCACGTTCTCCGGCCTGTTGATCGGGTCGGTGCTGTACAGCCTGCCGTTCGCGGTGCAGCCGTTCTGCTCGGCGTTTGCGGCGGTTGACCAGCGCCTGATCGAGGCCTCGTGGTCGCTCGGCGTCGACCGCGTGGGTACGTTTCGTCGGGTCATCCTGCCGTTGTCTGTGCGCGGCGTCACGACGGGCGTCGTGCTCAGCTTCGCGCACACGCTGGGCGAGTTCGGCGTCGTGCTCATGATCGGCGGCAACCTCCCGGGCTCGACACGCACGGTGTCGATCTCCATCTACGACTCCGTGCAGGCGCTCGACTTCGCGCGCGCGGGCACGACGTCCGCCTTTCTCCTTGCCATCTCGTTCATCGTCCTTGCGACGACCTACGCACTGCAGCGATCCCCGTGGCCGATCCGGACGACGCCCTAAGACTCGACCTCGTTCGCCGGTTTCCGGGCGGGGCGACGATCGCGCCGGCGCTGGACGTTCCGATGCCGGGCGGATCGACCCTCGTGCTATTCGGGCCGTCGGGCGCCGGCAAGAGCACCATTCTGCGGGCGCTGGCAGGGCTCGACCGGCCTCAGGAGGGGCGCATCACGTTTCACGGCGACGTGTGGTTCGATGCCGCGGCGGGCACATGGGTGCCGCCGCAGCGTCGTCGCGTCGGCTATGTGACGCAGGCGCCGACGCTGTTTCCACACTTGAGCGTGCGCCAGAACATCGCGTACGGCGCGCCGGACGTGGCGGCATCTGAAGTTGGGGTGGACGAGCTGGCCGTCATGTGCCAAATAGGCGAACTGCTGGATCGACGACCGGGCGAGATCTCAGGCGGGCAGTACCAGCGAGTCGCGCTTGCCCGCGCCATGGCGGCGCGGCCACGGCTCATGCTCCTCGACGAGCCGTTCGCGTCGCTCGACTTCGCGACGCGTACGCGCCTGCGCGCCGATCTGCGATCGCTGCTCCGCGAATGGCATGTGCCGACGGTGCTCGTCACCCACGACCGGACCGACGCGCTCGCGTTGGCCGATCGACTGGCCGTCGTTGCGGGTGGCGTCGTCCGGCAGTGCGGCACGGCCGAGGAGGTATTCGGGCGTCCTCTCGACGTCGAGGTCGCCGGCGCCCTCGGCGTGGAGACGATCGTCCCGGCGCTCGTCGACCGCTTTGAGTCGGACGTCGCCATCCTGCGTGTTGGCCAGGGCCTGCTTCGGGCGTCGGCACCTGAGCCGCTTGCCCCCGGCACTCGCGTGTTCGCGTGCATTCGAGCCGAGGACGTGGTGCTGCAGCGCCCGCCCGCGGCCGCCAGCAGCGCCCGCAACCACCTCGACGCGCGGGTCTCGTCAATCGTGTCGGAAGGAACCGCCGATCGCGTGACCCTCGACTGCGGGTTTTCGCTCGATGCGCTGGTCACTCGCCAGGCACGAGAGGAGCTGGGCATCAGCGTCGGCGCTCGCGTCGTCGCCGTCTTGAAGGCGACCGCCGTACACCTCGTCTTGCGGGGCTGATAACGTCACAACGCGAGTGCTATGCTCATCCGCATGACACGACATATTGCACGCGTTGCAGTCGTCGCGGCTGCCCTGTCGCTGACGGCGTGCCAGATGGCCGATGGGCCTCTTCCTGCGGAGACGGGCGACCGTCCCAACGAAATCGAAGAGATTAGCCGCGACATGTTCAACGCGGCCAATCAGGACCCCGCCGCAGCCGACGATCTGGTGAAGGACGTGACCCACTACGCCGAGGGCAATCCGGCCGGCCTGGCGGCGGCCGTCGATCTCTCACGGCGACTCGCCGAGGTGCTCGCCGGCAAGACGTTCATGGCAACCGAGGCGGTGCCGCTCGCGCGTTCGTGCTGGATTGCGGTAGCCGGGCGTCAGCTGAGCGACAGGCAGGTCGAGAACCTGCAGAGCGAGTTCACCTCACAGCTGGCGATGCTGGGCGTGGACCAGTCGCAGGCACAGGCCCTTGCCACGCAGGTTGGCGTGGTGCAGCGAGCGGTGAACACGCGCCAGCGCCGGTGGTACGAGCTGCGCTAGCGCGCGACTGCCGCGGCTTTCTCGACGGTTTCCCACGGCAGCCCGGGCCGGCCGAAGTGCCCGTAGTTGGTTGTGCTGCGGTAGATCGGGCGAAGCAGATTCAGCTTCTCGATGATGGCCCGCGGCCGGAAATCGAACGCCGACATCACGAAGTCGGCCGCCGCGCGTTCGTCGCCGGTGCCGAAGGTATCGACCTTCACTGACACCGGCTTGGCCATCCCGATTGCATAGCCCACCTGGATTTCCGCCTTCTTCGCGAGGCCTGACGCAACGACCTGCTTGGCGACGTAGCGGCAGAAGTAGGCGCTACTGCGATCGACCTTCGATGGATCCTTGCCGCTGAAGGCGCCGCCGCCGTGCCGACCCCACCCGCCGTAGCTGTCGACGATGATCTTGCGGCCCGTGACGCCGGCGTCGGCCGAAGGGCCGCCGTGGCTGAAGTCGCCGGTCGGGTTCACGTAGAGCGTCACATCCTTCCGCCACCAGGGACCCAGCATGCGGGGACCCAGTGTCTCGCGCACGTACTCGGTGATCCGCCGCTGATCGGCCGAGGGCGCGTGCTGCGTCGAGATGACGACCGCCGTCACTTCCTTCGGCTCGTTGTTTTCGTAGAGGACGGAGACTTGCGACTTGCTGTCGGGGAGAAGGAAGTCGACGCGGTTTTGCTTCCGGTCTTCCGAGAGGCCCAGCGTGAGCTTGTGCGCGAGCAGAATGGGCAGCGGCATCATCTCGTCGGACTCGTCGGTGGCGTAGCCGAACATGATGCCCTGATCGCCCGCGCCCTGATCGCCGCTCTGGCTCGTCGCCGCGGTCACGCCCTGTGAAATCTGCGACGACTGCCGCGTAATGATCGGGATGAGCTTCAGGGTCGTGTCACAGAACGGCTCCGACGTGTCGGTGTAGCCGATCTCCTTGACGGCCCGGCGCACGATCTTCTCGTAGTCGAGCGTGGCGTTGGTCGTGATCTCGCCGGCGATCACCACCGTGTCGCTCTTGCACAGCGTCTCGCACGCGACCCGGCTCGTCGAGTCTTCGGCGAGGCAGGCGTCAAGAACCGAGTCGGAGATGTAATCGCAAACCTTGTCGGGGTGGCCTTCCGAGACCGATTCGGAGGTGAAAATGAAACGCGACATGTCACTCCTTCGAGGATCGGCGGGCGGTCGCAAGGACCGAGGAATCACCGCGCGATGAAACGGGCCAGTATAACATCCAGCGTGCTCGTCCTCCTCCACCACGGGCCCGCGGTAGGGCCGGATGTCGACCCCATGCGGCCCCTGTCGACCCCGGGGCGCGCCGTCTCGCAGCGCGTTGCGGCCGCCATGGCCGGGCGTGGCGTGAAGCCCGATGCCGTCTGGCACAGCGGCAAGCTCCGCGCCCGGCAGACGGCCGAGTTGGTCTGGAGCGCATGCAACCCCCTGGCCTCTCTGACGGCCGAACGGGGGCTCCAGCCCGGAGACCCGCCACGCTGGATCCACGACCGTCTCATCGGCGAAGCGCGGTCGATCGTGATCGTCGGTCACATGCCGTCGCTGCCCGCACTGCTGGCGAGCTTGCTTGGCGAGCCCGAGGGCGCGTCACCGGTCACGTTTCCGCTGCACGGATGCGTGGCGCTCGAGAGAACAGGGGAAGAGGAGGACGGGGAACGCTGGAAGGAGGTCTGGCGAATTGAAGCCTGACGCGCCCGGTCGACAGCCGGGCGCGCCAGCGAGTCGACCTTACTTGCGGTGCGCTGCGATGTAGTCGGTCGCGAACGTCTTCAGCGCCGGATTGATCGCGCTGATCGCTTCGGCCTCCTGCACGGCACGATCGGTGGGCCAGCCGTCCTTGAGCGCGCGCTTGATCATCCACATGGCCGCCGCGCGTCCCCCGGAACCGCAATGCACGTAGGCCGGCTGGTTCGCCTTGTCAGCCACGGCAACCAGGAACTGATCGGCGACCTTGGGATCGGGCATCGCACCGTTGAACGGGATGTGCACGTACTTGATGCCCGCGATCTTGATCGCGTCTTCCTCTTCCTTGACGCCCGCCTCGGAATCGAGACGGAGGTTGATGATCGAGACGAACCCCTGTTTCTTCAGATTCTCGACGCCGCCGGCGTTCGGCGCGCCGCCACAGGCGATCGTCGCGTCCATCTGGGTGAAATTCTGGACGCCGGCCACGTCCGCCTTCTTGACCTGCGCCAGTACCGGAACGGCAAGCGCACTCACGAGCAGCACGGCAACGAGTGGATCAGTACGCATCGGTTCACTCCTCGCCGCAGATCCTACTCCAAGGCGCGTCAGGGCAGATCGACAGTGACCGTCGCGGGCTTGGCCAGTCGAACGGTCACGGGGGTCCCGGCTGGCAATGTCGCCGGATTGCGGCCGCCGGCCATCACCGCGGCCGTGCCGGCGCCCGCGCCCACCGCGCTGCCAATCGCCGCGCCTTTGCCGCCGCCAAAAATCCCGCCCAGGATGGCGCCACCAATCGCGCCGCCGCCAATCTTGGCCGCGCTCTCGCCGCCGGGGCCGTCACCCTCACGGAAAATGGTGTCGGTTTCGATCGGCACGCGAGTGCCGTCGGCCAGCACAACCGAGGTGAATCGGACCGCCAGACGAGCCTTCTCCTTCAGCTTTCCGCCGCGATCGACCATCGTCACCTCGCCATTCGCCTTCGAGCCCGCGGGAATGACGACGCGGTCGCCGACACGGACATCGCGGGTGACATGCGCGACGACCAAGTCCTCGACCTGCGCGCGCTCGCTCGTCAGCGAGGTGTCCATCTGGAGACCGAGCACCGAGTCGGTCTTAATGACGAGATCTTCGAATTTGGGCGCGGGAGGCTCAGCCGAAGCGAGCGGCGCCTCGGCGGGCGCAACGGGTGCGGGGGCCGTCCACGCCGGCTCGCGCGGCGCTTCGACCGCCGCACGGCTCTCGGCCGGCACAGCGGCCGGAATTGCCGGCGTCTGAACCGTCTGCCTGCTGGTGGTCGCCGGGCGCGGGGCGGCGACAGGCGCTGCTACAGGTCGAGGAGCCGCTACAGGTCGAGGAGTGGGCCGGGAGGGCGCCTCGCTCACAACCGGAGTGGGGGGAGCCGGAGCCTCAACGAGGCCTTCGGACTGTTCGACGCCTACGGCAACCGAGTCAGCCGTGACGGGGCTGGCCTGCCGTGTGGCCAGATACGCGGCTGCTGCACCTGCGGTCAGGCACGACACCGCCACGATCCCCACGGTCGTTCTGCCGATTTCCATTTCTTCACACTCCTGGGCCGGTCTAGGGGCAAGGGCTGTACCAGGGCTCTGTCCCGCCCTGGCACGCTGTCCACCGGAATATCGTCGCCTAGCCGTCACCCCGGGAGGCCACTAGGTTTCGTTGATACCGGTCACCCATTCGACCTGCGGCAGGGCTGGCGATCCGGCGAGGTCGTCGAGCAGTTCCCCGGGATCGGCCTTGCTCAGGACGATTTGACGGTTGACGTCCTTGATGAAGCCCGCCTCGACCCCTCGGTCGAAGAGCGCGATCAAGGGATCGTAGAAGCCCCCGACATTGAGCAGGCCGCACGGCTTTCGGTGTACGCCGAGTTGCGTCCAGGTGATGACCTCGCAGAACTCCTCGAACGTGCCGAATCCCCCGGGCATGGCGATGAATGCGTCGGCAAGGCCCGCCATCATCGCTTTCCGCTCGTGCATCGAGTGGACGACGCGAAGGTCGGGAAGGGAGAGGTGGGCGACTTCACGCGCGACCAGCGCATGCGGAATCACGCCGATGGCGTGCCCGCCCTCGGCCAGGACGGCGTCCGCAATCACGCCCATCAGACCAACCGCCCCGCCGCCGAACACGAGCCCGATGCGTCGTCTCGCCATTTCGCGCCCGAGGCGCGCGGCCGCGTCGGCATACGCCGGGCTGTTGCCCGTGCTCGACCCGCAAAAGACACAGATTCTGGAAAGGCCGTCCACGCGCGTCCCAAGAGGATAGCGCCGGTCGTTACAATTCACGGGTGAAGATCACCATCGTGGGCGCGGGCATCGTCGGATGCGCGGTGGCCCACGAGCTGGCTGTCCGGGGTGCGCATGTGTGCGTGATCGACATGCGAGGCACCGGGGCCGGGGCGACCCAGGCGTCGGCCGGCATCCTGGCACCCTATGTCGAAGGTCACATCGACGCCCTGCTGCGGATAGGAGTACGGAGCCTGTCGATGTACGACGAGTTCGTCGCTCGTGTCGCCAGCGATTCGAGCCAGGCGATCGAGTACGAGAGATCGGGAAGTCTCCAGGTCGCGCTCGACGACGCAGGAGCGAGAGCGTTCGACTCGGACGCACGTCGATTCACGCGAGACGGAGTCGAGCACACGCTGCTCGACGGTGACGGTGCGCGTCGGATCGAGCCGGCGTTGTCGTCGCAGATTCGCGCAGGCCTTCTGCTGCCGCAGCACGGCTACGTGCGAGTGACGCAGCTGACCGCCGCGTTGGCCGCCGCCGCGGCGCGATACGGGGCGACGCGGACTGCCGCGTCGGTGCAGGGCGTCGAGTCGCGCGCCGGAGTGGTCACGCTGACGACCTCGGAGGGTGTCGTCGAGAGCGATGCCGTGATTCTGGCTGCGGGAAGCTGGACGAGCTCGCTGGCGAAGCCGCAGCCGCCGTCACCTCCTGTCCGGCCCGTCCGCGGACAGTTGGTGCATTTGCGTTTCGGAGACCGTCCGATCGCGCGCGTCGTCTGGGGTCCCGACTGTTATCTCGTGCCTTGGAGCGACGGATCGGTGCTGGTTGGCGCGACGGTCGAGGACGTAGGCTTTGACGAGAGCGCAACCGTCGCCGGCGTGTCGGGCCTGCTACGCGCGGCGGCGGATCTGCTCCCGGCGGCAGGGGCGGGACGGTTCGACAGCGTCAGGGTTGGATTGCGGCCTGGCACCCCTGACGAACTGCCGTTGATTGGGCCATCATCGACGCAGCCCGGCGTTTACTATGCAGCCGGTCATTACCGCAACGGCGTCCTGCTGGCGCCGCTCAGCGCCGCGCTCGTCGCCGACCTGGTGTTGGACGGCCGGCGATCACCCGAGCTCGATCTGCTGAGACCGGATCGTTTTGGATTGTGAGGGACTATGGCGCTTCTCTCGAAGGCTGATCTCGACGGACATCTGGCACGACTGAGCGGCTGGACGCTCGACGGCGATGCCATCCGCAAGCAGTTCACGTTCAAGGGCTTTCCCGAGGCCGTCGCCTTCGTGCAACGGCTGGTGCCCGACGCCGAGCGCGCGGATCACCATCCCGACCTCCCGGTCAAATATCGTCGCGTCACCGTGTCGTGGTCCACGCACGACGAAGGCGGGCTCACCCTGAAGGACGTCGCCGGCGCGATGATGACCGACCGCCACGCGTCCGAGGCGTCGTGAAGCTCAAGAAGTTCTATTCCTCCCGTGAGGTGGCCACCCTCACCGGGCTGACCGCCCGGCAGCTCCAGTGGTGGGACGCACGCCGGCTCTTCGCGCCAGCTATCGCGCCGCAGCGCACCGAGGCCGGAGGTTTCACCGAACGTCGCTACACGACGCTGGACGTGCTCGAGTTGCAGGTGCTGGCCGACCTTCGCCGCAGAGGCTTCACGGTTCCACGGCTCCGCCGCCTGCTCATGACGCTGCGCGACGTCTTCGGGGTCCGCCTGTACGAAGCGATTGGGGAGGGCGGGCCGCTGACCCTCTTCATCGGTGGCGATCAGCTGTTCGCGCGCACGACTGATGGTCAGCT
>Ga0184628_10000705_pt1 | contig 17274 bp, 18 predicted proteins | sample PLM4_5_b1_FD_133149 | JGI IMG/M metagenome (GOLD analysis project Ga0184628, IMG submission 133149) | Groundwater sediment microbial communities from an aquifer in East River, Colorado, USA - PLM4_5_b1 | ecosystem: Environmental > Terrestrial > Soil > Riparian zone | place: USA: East River... | reverse complement strand
TACCGCGAGCGCATCCACCGGTGCGTACCTCCGAAGAGGGCCGACGAGAATAGGCCGTATCAGTCTGCCGGCACGCAAGCGCCACGGCTTCGGCCGCGCGCGGCTCTACGCGCGCGCCGACCAGGAAGGATGGTCGCACAATCACGAGCGTCGAGAACCCAATGGCCGAGATCGCCACCTCGCATTCGCCTTTGGTGCGCGGATACAGAAAGGAGGAATCTGGTGAAGCGCCCAAAGAAGACACCAACATGAAGCGCCGCGCCCCGGCATGCTTCGCGAGCTGACCAAAAGCAACGACGTAGTCGAGGTCCACGCGCCGGAACGCAGCAGCGGACCCAGCGTCTCGCCGTGTGGTCCCGAGACAACAGAACGCATCGTCGAGAGGCGTCAGTGTTAGTTCCTCGAGCCGCTCGAAATCTACTTGCCGCAAGGTGACCCCAGGCGGTGCCGGACGCTCCCGCCTGATGAGGCTCGTCGTCTGGTGGTAGATGGGATCCCTCGCCAGGAGGTCCAGGAGTGCTCCGCCCACCAGGCCCGTTCCGCCAGCCACGATGGCAGATCGGGATTTCTGACAGTCGTCACTCAAGATGCCCGCACTCCATGTAGATCGATCGGCGCTGGCCAAACGAAGGGGCTACCGGGACTTCCACAAGCGAATCGTCGCGATCGACGCTTGCGTATATCCAGGGGGATTGGTCTCATCGCCGAACCCGGCCTTGCTGGTGATCGTGTTCGTCGTCAACAATCCGCCCACGTACGGGGCCGGTAGTCCGTCCAGGACAAGCTGACAGCGGACGGGGAACAGGCCGGCCTCAGGGAAATCGACCTTCATGGCGAGGCACTCGCCGTTTCCATGAAAGGACATCGACGACAACGTGATCTCGGCGTAGAAGTTCTGTCGAGCCGGTTCGCCCGCCGGTCCAAAGCATCCACGCAGTTCGGCGACGCGAGCATCCTTCGCTTCAATCACACGCCCGTCCGCGGGACGCGATCGCACGCTCCAGAACGAAAAGAAGCGCTCGGCATCCGTTGCGAAGGACTCGAAACCGGTCTTGCCTGACGAACACCAGCCTGTGGTCGGCTCGCGGTATTCTCGAATGCTTCGGAGGATGTAGATCTCCTCTGGCGCTGCGGCGGACTGAGCCGCGGCATTGCCCGACGGGGATGCGCACACCGACAGCAGCGCAACCGCACCCATGATCACGGTTGTCCGGCTCATTTCGACTCCTCCGGACCGCGAAGCCCGGCATGCGCTTCACCGCCCTGCAGCCAGCCGATCGCATGCGCGTGCAGGCTGTGGATGTACAGGCGGTCGGCCGTTTCCGTCGCACCTGTGGTTTCGGGATACGCGCCGGTCGGATCCTGCAGGCTGGTCGTGACACGGCCATCCTCGTCGATGGCGAAGACGTGTCCGTACGAATCGCCGAGCGGCAACAGCGACTGCGGCAGTCTGAGAACGACCTTCCGAAGCAACGGTCGTTGCGCGAGTCCATCGGCGGCCGGGTTGCGCGGCTTGAACAGGCCGACCCAGATGCGCCCGTCGCGTCCTCGCATCAGATTGTCCGGATATCCTGGCAGGTTATCGAGCAGCACCCGAGCCTGCGCCGAGCCACGTCGAACATCGACGTCATTCGCGTGCCCGTCGATCTTCCACACGCGATACTGACCTGTCTCGTTGACGAACAGCGTGTGCCCGTCGGCCGACAACGCGATACCGTTCGCGAATGAAAGGCCGTGGGCCACGACGCGTGTCCGCCCGGTCGCCGGATCGTGGGCGAGTACGCGCCCAGTGGTGGACTGCTCCATGATGTCGAGGACGCTTGCTTCGTAGGTGCCACCCCATCGCGCGGGTGAGAAGCGCCTGGACGCATCTGTGAAGTAGTACGTGCCGTCCGGCGCCACGACAACCGCATCGGCATACAGGATCGGATCGCTTTCGGTGACGCGATCGGCAAGTACGGTTACGCGGCGGTCGGGCGTGATAGCCAGCAGCCCTCGTATGGCATCCGCCGCGATCATCCGGCCCCCGGGATCGAAGTCGAAGCCGAGAACGCGCCCGCCCGTATTGACGAAGACTTCCTGCTTCCCGCCGTCCGATTCCATGCGCAGCAGGTTGCCGCTCGTCATCGCCGCATAGAGCCGGCCGTCGGGTGCCATCGCGATGTGTTCGGGACCGATCTCGGTGCCGACGTTGATGACGCGCAGGCCCGCCAGCCGCGTGTTTGGCGCGAAGGCGCCCGTGAAGCCCTGCGGCATCGGTGCCGGCCATGACACCGGCTCTGCCGGAACTGGCCAGAAAAGAAGATACGCAACCGCCACTAGCAGCGCGAGTGCGGCGGCGCCGATCACTCGCCGAATGATGGACCTCACGCTTAGCCTCCTTCTAGAGGACTGGTTCATCGCCGGCACTAGTTGGTGGCCGGTACCGGCGCGGCTGCCGCGGCCTTCGTGATGATCGCGGCGACGGGCTGTGGCTGCGACACATAGATCGCGTGACTTCCCTTGACCTCGACCACAGTCGAACCGGCGCGCTTCGCCATCCCTCGCTGGGCGTCTGGCGGAATCATCCGGTCTTCGGTTGAAATCAGGTACCAGCTTGGCTTCGCCTTCCACGCCGGTTTGGTGATAGCCCCTCCAAGCGCCTCGAGCCCCCCACGGGACCTGCGAATCCGCCATGAACGCAGCGGTGTCGGGTGCGACTGTCAGCGGCGAACGATTCGCGGAACTTCCCACGGTCCAGGAAAAGGTGACCATCTGCGGCGGCAGAATGGGAGGAGCTGGTGTGCCTGGCGGCGGGTTCTTGATGAGTGAAGACACCGACTCGCCCTCGTCCGGAGCAAAGGCGGCGACATAGACCAGGCCCGCAACCTTGGGATCGTTACCTGCTTCGGTGATTACGACGCCGCCATACGAATGGCCGACCAGAATCGCCGGCCCGTTCTGGGCGGCCAGCACCCGCCTCGTGGCGGCCACGTCCTCCGAGAGAGAACTCGGATTCTGGACGATCGAGACGGAGTAACCATCTCTCGTCAGCGCCGTATAGACGCCTTTCCACCCGGATCCGTCGGCAAACGCGCCGTGTACGAGCACGACGTTCTTCACTGTGGACACTGCGCTGGCCTGCGACATGGTGACCTCCCAGAGGGCGACCTTCCGTTTCCCGTTTACCGGTCAGCGGCCGGTGGCGCTGAGACGCGCCTCGCGCGCGCCGTCGAACACCCGTTTCACCGGCCCCAGTGCCTGCACGAACTCGAGTTGCTCACCCTCTGAACCCTTGCAATAGATGAGCGTCCACCCGTTGGATGGGCCTTCGGTGATGCTGTTCCCGTAAGCCTCGGTCGGCGCCGACAGTCGCTCTGGCTCCGTAGTCACAGTGAGCACACGGTTGGCCTTGACTTGCGTCATGCCACGACGCGCGGCCTCCTTCTCGAGATCGCGGATGAAGACCCGGAAGTCGACCTCGTCGTGGACGTGAAAGCAGATGTGCATCGACCGCGGAAAGGCGGGGCTCATGTGGTCGCGCGGCTCGGCGAAGCTCGCACCACTGCCGGCCTGCTGATCGGCGTCGCGATACTGGAGCAATTCGATCACAACGTTGTCGAACTGGATAAATCGCACGTCGAGGCGTTGGGCGCCGCCTCGCAGGTCGGGGATCCCCAGCGTTCGGGGATTGACATGGCGAGCCCGCGCCTCGATGTCCTGATCGGTCAGTAACGTGTTGTGGATGCGCTCGCCGTAGAAGTCGCCGTCGCGCATCACTTCGGTACCGCCGAGCACTTCGGTGTAGAACGCGAATGCGCGATCCATGTTCTGCACTGTGACCCCGACATGTTGCACGCCTTGCAGCCGCGCACCGAGCGGCCCGGTGTTGCGCGCCGTTGCGCGTATCGGACGCACACCCTGTGCAGCCACCAGTGAGGCCCCTGCGGCGGACGCCGACAGGCCGCCGATCATCGCGACGCCGGCAGTCTGAAGTATGCGTCGCCGGGACCGGTCGGGTTCGTCGACGAGCGGTCGGTTGCTCATGTGGCGTCTCCTTCGCGACATGACTACTGCGCTCGCGTGATTGCATCTCGTGGGTCCACCCTTCGCACGCCGGGACCCAGGACGAACCACCAGTGACTCAACAGGCCGATGCCCCAGGCCGGGAGCACCCACAGCGCCCAGTACGGCGGGCCTGTCCACAGGTTGATGGCGACCTGCAGCAGCATGGCCAGCACGAAAACAAACGCGTGAACCTGAAAGCCGAGTCTCTTTCCCGCTGGGCTGAGTGGTTTCATGACGCTCTCCTCAACTCTCATTAGTCGGCTGCGCGCGCTGCTGCGTCGATCGCGTCGGCGACCGCCTCCGGTTGCGAGATGTACACCGCATGGCTTCCGTGCACCTCGGTGATCACGGCGTTGGCACGCGTCGCCATCTGACGCTGGGCGGCAGGAGGGATGATGCGATCCTCGGTGGCCAGGACGTACCAGCTGCGCCGGGTCCTCCATGCCGCCTGTGACACCTGCGTGCCGAAGACACCGCCCGCAGGTGGAATCTGCGAGGCAGCGAGAAAGGCGCCTTGGGCCGTCGTCAAGTCATGAGCGAAGACTTGCGGGAAGAGGGCCGGGTTGAAGAACAGGAAGCCGTCTGCCGACGGCTGCAAGGCCGCCGGCGCTTCACCCTCGATCAGCGATTCCACTGACTCGCCGGCATCGGGCACGAACGCCGCAACGTAGACGAGGCCCGCAACGTTGGCGGCGTCGCCCGCTTCGGTGATCACCACGCCGCCATAGGAGTGCCCGACCAGCAGGGTGGCGCCGTCCTGCCTCGCCAGAACGCGGTCGACCGCCGCCACGTCGTCAGCGAGCGAGGTCAAGGGATTCTGTACAACGCTTACGGCGTAGCCGCGCGCGCGCAGGATGTCGTGGATGCGTTGCCAGCCCGAGCCGTCGGCCCAGGCGCCGTGGACGAGGACGACGTTTCTCACGCGAGCGAGTGTAGGACTCGCTCTGGCCGGGGGGAAGTTAAGCGATGTTAAGCGTTGTGAATCGGCGTGAGCGGCTGCTCACATGGAGCGGATTGCCTGCGCCGCGGCCTTGAGGTCGTTGGTATCGAATCCTTCGGTGAATCGAGAGTAGACGCGTTCGAGCGTCTCCCTGGCCTCTTTCTTCTTCCCCTGAGACGCACGGACGTGCGCCACGGTCCGGGCGACCCTGAGCTCCCAAGCAAGCGCGCTCTGCGTTCTTGCCAGGTCCATTGCCTGTGAAAGCACGTTCTCGACCTCTGCCGTCTCTACATGCGGAAGGCCCATCATCACTTCGGCCTTCGTTCTCAGCAGGTCCGCAAAATTGAAGATTCCCAGGGTCTTTCTTGCGAGCTCGATCGCTTCGTCAATTGCGACCACAGCGTTCAGGATGTCCCCGCTCCTCCGGTGCGCTTCGGCGAGGGACTGCAGCGCATCCGTCCTCACAACACTCATCTTGGGAGGTGGCAACATAGCCAGGCATTCCTGGAGATGCCTGATCGCGGCCTGGCAGTCCCCCTGCTGGAGCAACAACTGGCCCTTCAGCACGGCGATGACCTGACGGCGTACTGCGACTTTATAATCGATCGCGACGTTCTCGAGCTCTTTGATGAGAGCTTCCGCCTGATCGTACAGTCCATTACCGAGAAGGATGGGGAAACACAACGTCACACACATGTAGAGCGAGTCCGGCTGGATCCGGCCATCGTCTATGGCCTTGATCGCCATGCGTAACGCTTGTTTGGGCATTCCCAGGGCCCACTTGACACGCGCGATGCCGATGCTGGCAATGATCCTCTCCTTCATCTCAAAGTAATGAAGAGGACGAAGTTCCTGCTCGGCACCCAGCTCCGAGCTTGCGGAGTAACTCGCGTCGGCCGCTACCTGGTTTCCCGAGTAGTGCTTCGATGACACCTCCATCCAACCGACGATGATGCGTTCAGTTGGACCGCCGTAGGTCTCTGCCGTGGACACGTACTGCTCGCAGACGGACAAGGAGTTCTGGAACTCACCATTGGCCATCATCGCCAGATGAAGACCGGCGAGGAAATGAAACATCGACCGGTTGTCGCCCAGCTGTCGGGATATTTCCAATCCGCGCTCGACAACAGGCCTCATGGCGCCATCGTAGTCGCCGCCGGAGTAGTACGTGATCGCCGCAGAATCCAGGAGGCCCAATTCAATTCGCGTCGATCGGAACTGGTCTGGCAACGCCTTGATGGCCCGTTCGCAGGTCCGCTTGCATTCCCTGATCAGGCCCTGTTCCAGAAACAGCGGCGCCGCCATGCAGCTGATCTCCGCCGCCAGCGACGGATCGTGCCCTTCGGAGGAAGCCCACTCGAGCGCTGCACGTACGTTACCGAGTTCCGGCACACGAAGTTGCATGCTGTGGGTCTGGGGCATGAGGCGGCCATTCACGTGCTGGCGAAGCTGCTCTGCGTAATACTGTGCATGCCGACGTGCAAACTCGTGCGGGACTCGTAATCTGGCAAGCCGCGAGGCCGCGTACGCCCTGGTGGTCTCGAGCAACCTGATATGGGTTCCCTGGCTGTGCTGGCTGACGGCGACGAGAGACTTGTCCACCAGATCGCCGATGGCCTCATTCACCTGCAAGGCGTCAATCGCGTCGTCCGACGTGACGGCGACGGCGGCCTCGAGCGGAAACGATCCGGAGAACACCGAGAGCCTGTGGAGAACCTGACGATCTCGTTCGGGGAGCAGTCTGTGGCTCCAGTCGATCAGGGCCTCGACCGTCTGGTGACGTGGAATGGCATCGCGGCGCCCCTGCCAATGCAATGCGACCTGATGCTCGAACAGATCGGCAACCCCTTGTATCCCATAGGTGCCAACGCGACTGGCCACCAATCCGATCGCGTGAGGATTGCCGTCCAATCGGCGACACAAGCCAGCCACAGTGGAGGCGTCATCGTCACTCAGCGTGCCCCTGGCGCCTCCTTCGCGTGCACGCTCCATGAAGAGCTGAATCGCTGGCCAGGCCATCGCCTGTGTCGCGGTCAGGCCTCCGGTGTCCGGCGGGGAGGCTAGGGGACGCAGCAGATACACGAACTCTTCCTCGATCCGCAACGCTTCCCTGCTGGTATTCAAGAAGGACACATTGGACGTTCCTTCGACGATCTGGAGACACAGGGTGGCGACGGCGGCAATCACATGCTCGCAGTTGTCGAGAATGATCAGCGTCTTTCCATTCGAAAGCACTTCCAGGAGCCCCGTGAGGAAGTCGCCTCCTGGTGATATGTAACCGACTGTCGCGGCCAGCGCGTCCGCCACCATGTCGTCGCCATCCACGGTGCTCAGATCCACGAAAGAGATGGAGCCATCAAATGCGTCAAGGGCGTGTGCGACGAGTACGGCGAGGGTCGTCTTTCCGGCGCCTGCCGCACCGACGACCGTCACCAGGCGCCTCTCGTTGACGACCTGCACCAACTCCGCGACGCAAGCGTCCCGGCCAATCGCGCCGGCCAGTGGTGTGGGGAAGCTCGAGTGCGATCCCGACCTCTGCCTGACTCCCTCAGCGTGAGGTGTCGGAGGCGAGTCTGCCGGTTCGGATGTCCATGGCAAGGGATGATCGACAGCATCGATCCGCCTCACGGACTCCACGAAGCAATACCCACGGCCCGCAACGTTGGCAATGTACCGCGGTCCGTCGCGACCGCCCCCGAGCGAGCGGCGAAGGTTCGCCATCTGCACCCGCAGATTGGATTCGTCGACAGCCAGCCCAGGCCACGCGATCGCCATCAACTCGTCGGGCGTCAGGACTTTTCCGTGCTGATCGACCATTGCCACCAGCAAGTCGAAAGCGCGACTCCCTAGCGTGACGACCGTGTCGTTCTTCCGCAGAAGCCGCCTGGACGGATCGAGGCGAAATGGCCCGAACGAGAATACTTTCATGTCGCTGTGTTGAGAGTGTCAGAAGACGCGGGGCGCCGCCATCCCGCGTCTACAGGATAACGGGATCCGCAACGGCCCTCCCCGTTCATTATCCGAGAACGGTCGGGGCTCTCGCCTCGTGCGACTTTGGCGCCACTCGGAAATACGCCTTCGCAAGTGACTGATTCTGTTTGGTTATAGGCTGGCTCCTCGGGCTGATTCGAACCAGCAGCCCTCCGGTCAACCGATTAGTGCAGATTAGGCGCCTGCTGGATGTGCCCTCTGATGCCGCGCAGATCGATTTGGTAACGGATGGCGTCGCCCCGGCATCGAAACACCTGGTGACCGAGCGATATGCAATCGTGCTGGCGGAGGCGCGACACCTCGCCGTCCTCGACGACATCGAACTGGCGGCGGCTCGACTGCTGAGTGGGCACGCTCCTCGCCGGGTCTTGGAGGAAACCACCCCCCACGGTGTGTTCGTCGCAGCGATGCAGCGCGGTCATTTGTGGGTTGCCCTCGACGCCGATTCGCCGGTTGGCTTCGCTCAGGTCGAGATGCTTGCGAGTGACCATCCGCACCTCGACGAAATCGACGTCCATCCTGCTCATGGACGACGTGGCGTGGGTACCCGTCTGGTACGGACGGTCTGCGCGTGGGCCGCGGCCGCCGGCTACGCGCAGATCACGCTGACGACCTTCCGCCGGGTGCCGTGGAACATGCCCTGGTACACACGGCTCGGGTGGGTCGAGCTTCCACTCAAAAACTGGCCAGACGAAGTGCGCCGACAGGTCGCCTCGGAAACGGCTCGAGGCCTCGATCCGGCCCGCCGACTCGTCATGGTGTATCGCTGCGCGCAATGAACGCTGACACGACCCTTCGGGTGGCAAGACCGACCGATCGACTCGATGAGGTTGTGCGTTTCTACGTCACCGGCGTCGGGCTCCAGAAGCTCGATGAATTCAGCGACCACGGCGGCTTCGACGGGGTGATGCTGGGGGTCCCCGGAAGTCCGTACCACCTCGAATTCACCCGTCAACGAGGACACCCGGTTGGACGAGCACCCACGCGCGAGCATCTGATCGTCTTCTACCTGCCCGATCGAGCCGGCTGGAAAGCGGCAGTCGACCGCATGGTCGCGGCCGGGTATCACCCCGTGGCTCCAGTCAATCCGTATTGGAGCCGTGTCGGGCGGACGTTCGAAGACCCCGACGGCTACCATGTCGTGTTCCAGCATGCGAGCTGGCCGGCATGAGCCCCAGCTTCTTCACTCTCGAAGCCAGAGTACCCCCATTGATCCCGAGCAACGCCGCCGCGCCGCCCGGCCCGTAGACGCGAAACCCTGTGCGTTCAAGGGCTCGCCGCACGTTCGCCCGCTCCAATTCACGCCAGTCGCGCTCGGTGACGACGGCGCCTGCATCGGATACCGGCGGATTCAAGGGCGTGACGGGGGCAACCGTGGTCCCCGATCCGTCGGGCAAAGGAAATGCGAGGGTCCCACCGCGCGCGAGAATCACGGCGCGTTCGACGACGTTCTGCAGCTCGCGAATGTTCCCCGGCCAATCGTAGGCCTGGGCTCGCTCCATCTCCCGCACGGGTAGCCTCGGCAACGAGACGTGCAACCGCGTACAACACTGCCTGACGAAGCGCTCGATCAATTCGGGAATGTCGTCGCGGCGGTCCCGCAGCGGCGGGATTTCAATCGGGAAGACACCGAGCCGGTAGAAGAGATCGAGACGAAATCGCTGCGCGTTGACTTCGGTCTGCAGGTCGCGGTTGGTGGCGGCGACCACCCGGACGTTGACTCGCCGAGTCGTCTCGTCCCCGACGCGCTCGAACTCACCCTCCTGCAGCACTCGAAGCAGCTTCACCTGCAGGTCGAGGGGAATCTCGCCGACTTCGTCGAGAAACAGCGTGCCGCCGTCGGCCAGCTGGAAGCGCCCGATCCGATCGCGGACCGCGCCCGTGAACGAGCCCCGCACGTGGCCAAAGAACTCGCTCTCGAACAGCTCGCGCGGGATCGATCCACAGTTGACCTTCACCATCGCGCGCGCGGCGCGTTGACTGCGCTGATGGATCGCCCGTGCGATCAGTTCCTTGCCGGTGCCGCTTTCACCCAGAACGAGCACGGTCGTATCGGTGGCCGCAACCGTGTCGACCTCCTGCAGAACGCGTCGCAACGCAGCGCTGCGGCCGAGGATCTCGCCGAAGGCGCCAACGTCTTCCACTTCCTCGCGGAGGTAGTCCCGCTCGAGCTCCAGTTGGCGCCGCAGCTGCTCGGTGTGTTCGAACGCCCGCGCGTTGGCGACCGCGACGGCGGCTGCGTCCGACAGGGCCTGGAGCCACGACCAGCATCCGTCGCCGATCTCCGCGCGGCGAAAGGCCGCCAGCACGCCCAGCACCTCGCCCCGAAAGACCAACGGCCGCCCGGCGAAGGCCACCAGGCCCTCGTGCCTGGCCCAGTCGGGAAACCTGATCCACTGCTCGTCGTCCGATAGCCGGTCGATCCGGACGGGCTGGCCGGTGCTCGCGATATGAGCCAGCTTGAGCGAACTGTCGAGCGGCACCCGATGGAACGAGCCGGTTGTCCTCGACCAGTCCGCTGACGGCTCGAGCGGCCAGCCTGCGCTGGCGCGCAGGTGCAACGCCGGCCCCATCTCGCGGCCTTGACGCAGGCACACAGGACACGATCGATCGTCGTCTCGCAACCACACACGCGCCAGCGCAACGTCGGGTTGCGTGGCGACGGCCTCAACGATCGTCGACAGCACCGAGTCGAGAGATCGCTGCTCCGCAAGAGCCAGAAGAATCGGCGGGAGCAACGTCAGCTCCATGAGCAGACCTCAAACCTTCCTGATCGCGTCGAGAGAATTCACGACTCGTGACTTCTCACGATCGGCTGCCGCGCGTCTCGCGGACGTTTACCACTCGTTCCACACACACCCGGGTGGCACGCGACGTGCCTTCTCTTCGATCGAACGCCGGCCGCCGTTGCGGGCCGCAGAGAACAGGAGAAGTGCATGCCCAGAATCACGCCGCTCGAACGAACGGCCGCCAGCGGACCCGCCAGGGTGCTGCTCGACGCCGTCCAAGCCACGCTCGGCACCACGCCGAACCTGATGAAGACACTGGCGGCTGCGCCCGCCGCGTTGAAGGGTTTTCTCGATCTCAACGAGGCGCTCGCCGCGGGAGTCCTGGATCGCCGCTTCCGCGAGCAGATCGCCATCACGGTCGCGCAGGCGAATCGGTGCGACTACTGCCTGGCCGCTCATCACGTGCTGGGGGGCCTCGCGGGTCTCACGCCCGACGAGATGGCACGCAACCGCGACGCACGATCGGGCGAGCTTCGGCGGGAAGCCGGTCTCCAGTTCGCAAAGGCGGTCGTCGCCGAGCGCGGACAGGTATCGGACGCTGCGCTGTCGAGCGTGCGCGCTGCCGGCTTCGGGGACGCCGAGATCGTCGAGATCGTGGCCAACGTGGCGCTGAACGTGCTCACCAACTACATCAACCACGTCGCCCAGACGATCGTCGACTTTCCCCCCGTCGCCGCCAAGGCCGCCTGAGCAGACCAGATCGTCATGTCCGCTGTCATCACGCCGCCCTTCACGGCCGAGACCGCAGTGCGCAAGGTGCAGATAGCGGAAGACCTGTGGAACAGCCGCGAGCCGGAGCGTGTGGCCCTCGCGTACTCGATCGACTCGGTCTGGCGCAACCGAACCGAGTTCCTCGAGGGCCGAATACAGATCGTCGCCTTTCTCCGCCGCAAGTGGACGCGAGAGCTCGACTACCGGCTGCGAAAGACGTTGTGGGGCTTTCGCGACAACCGGATGGCCGTGAGCTTCGAGTACGAATGGCACGACGACTCCGGCCAGTGGTTTCGCTCCCACGGCACCGAGCTGTGGGAGTTCAACCCCGACGGGCTGATGCGGCAACGGCAGGCCAGCATCAACGACGCACCGATTCTGGGCGCAGAACGCAGGATTCACGGCTAAACGGTCGTGCGACGAGCGTTAGATGCTCGTCGCGGACCGCGGGTTACAGCGACATCAGAGGAACTCAGATGGACACTCGAAGCGAGCCCGACCGATGACGTCAGGGTCGTACGCCCGCTGGGCTCCGCTGGCACTCCGTCTCATCACTGGCTTCGGCCTGATGGACCATGGCTTCGCGAAACTGGCTCGGGGCCCGGAAGCATTTGCATCCGTGCTGCATGGGATGCACGTCCCCACGCCAGCGCTCTTCGCCTGGTTGACCATTGCCACTGAGCTGGTGGGCGGTTTCGCCGTGCTCGTCGGCGCCGTCATCTGGCTCGTCAGCCTTCCCATCGCAGCCGTCCTTCTCGTTGCGATGACCACAGTGCACTGGCCTTACGGCTTCAGCTCGATCAAGCTGCTGGCCTTCACCGAGGCGGGACCCCGGTTTGGCCCGCCCGGCTACGAGCTGGATCTCTTCTACCTCGCCTGCCTGTCGGCTCTCGTTCTGACCGGCCCCGGTCCGTGGTCAATCGATCGCGCTCTGGCCGGCGCCGGAAACAACCGGTCACTCAAGGTCCTTGACCAGGACCACTAGGAGAACACTCATGTCCAAATTCGTTCGGCTATTCTGTGTGGCCGCCCTGCTTGTCGCGGTCGTGGCTCCAATCTCCGCCGCAGCGCGGCCTCGCCGCGCGCTCGCCGTGGTTATGACCAATGATCCGGCTGACAACGAGATCGAAATTTACGACGCGCATTCCGGCGCGCTGCTTCAGCGATTGCCCACCCATGGAAAGGGCGGTGCGAGCAGCAACGCCCGCGGCGTCCGCCAGCTCGACGGCGACCTTGTGGCGGTTGTGAACCATGGTTCCAACACCGTCGCCATCTACAGGCGTGAGGGCGAACGCCTGCGGTTCGACACACTGGTGACGACGACCAGCGCACCGGTGAGCGTCGATTTCGGAAACAGCCACATGTACGTCGCTGGATCAACGACGGTAGACTCGTTCGTCATGCATGGCCGTGACGTCGGCTGGCTGGATGGCACTGCCCCGCTTCAACTGGCGGGTGGGGGCCTACCGCCGGAGGGCAGCACCGCACAAATCGGCGTGCTCGACCACACGCGCGCGCTGATTACGCTCAAGGGCCCTGACCCGGGGACCGTCGACGTTGTGTCGTTGCTCGACGGCGTGGTGTCGGGCGAAGAGCCGACGGCGGTGGCGGCGCCTGAAGGTTCGCTGACGCCATTCGGTTTCGCCGTGGACGCCGACGGGACAGCGCTCATCACCCTGGCACACTCGAACGAGAACGCTCTCTTCCGCGACGGCGCCTTCGTCGCCGTGACTGCCGCGGGACAAGGCGCACCCTGCTGGATGACGCGGGTTGGCAAATACGTGTTCGTAGCCAACACCGGCAGCAAGAGCGTCAGCCGGCTGGTCGGCACCGGCAGCCATGTGTTCGTCGACGACGCCGTGGCCGCGAGTACTCCGTTGGGCGCCCCAGCGGATCTGGACGCCGCCGGAGGCATACTCGCTGTCGTCGATCACGGTGGCGGCCAGGCGCATCTGTCTCTTTTTGCCTACAACGAGTTCGGCGAGCTCTCCAGCGCGAACACTCCAATCAGGCTTGGGGGAGCCGACACGAATGGTGTCGCCCTTCTGACGCGCTAGCCATGCGAGACGACGTCAGCCTGTGTCGAGACGATGCCGAATGCCAGATTCTCGGCGGGTTCCTGTCTGATCGCATTTACGAGTTCAACGCGGCCGTGACAGGGTATTTCGACGGCAGGCTGATCGCCGGGTGCGTCCGGGATGACAAGGGCGAGATCATCGCCGGATTCGACGGGTACACCTGGGGCGGCTGTTGCGAACTCTCCCATGTCTGGGTCCACGAACGCCACCGCGGCCGAGGTCTCGGGACCCTGCTCATTGGTTCGGCCGAAGCCGAAGCAACCGCGCGCGGGTGCTCGCGCGTGGTTCTTGCGACGCACAGCTTCCAGGCTCCCGGCTTCTACGAGCGCATGGGCTATGAGCGGAAATACGCCATCGAGGGACGGCCGCGTGGCTACGAGGACGTAATCTACGTCAAAGTTCTTCGGGGGGAGACCGCCTGATGCCCCGCATCATGCCGAAGCTCGGCCAGCCTAGCGTCGGCTCCTGGTTCAGACGGCGATTTAGCGGCGATGCGGCGGGCCGTCGGCGCCGGTATATGCACCGCCTCCGCCTTTGCCGAACGTGATCCCGAGGCCGGTCGAGATGAACAGATCGTTCTGCACCGCCCCGCCGGCCGGCGGGATGTTCAAGTAGCGATCGGTGACGCTCACGGTCCAGTGCAGCCACCCGTTCAACTGGGCGGACAGGGACAAATCGAACGAGACGCGGTAGTCATTGGCATTGCTGACGGCCTGAAAGAACGTGAGCGACTGCGTCGCGCTGACGTTAGCTGACAGCTGCTGCGTCCAGTCCTCCCCGACCAGCAGCTCGCCGAGATTGCGCGACAGGGAATTGCGGACAACCTCGGGAGGCGTGCCGCTCCGGCGGGCCTGTCCGGGCGGCGTGCCCCCTTGCCCGGGTGGAGTCGCCGGCGGGCTTGGTGTCGTTGTGGTCGTGGTCGCGACCTCGATGTAGGCATCGCGCGCGTATGACACGCCTCCGAGGACGTTGAACTGGGCGGTGGGCGTCTTGCGGAGGTGCACGCCGGCGCCACCGCCAACAACGGTGCGGAGGTCGAGGAGTTGCGGCGGATCGTGCTCCGCCTCAGCGAAGCCGAACCCGAAGATCACCCGCGACAGATCGTGGTCGTAGCGCGCGCCGCCCCGCAGGGTATTTGCGGTCGTGACGGCGTCCGCGCCGGTGCCGACGTTCGAGAAGAGGTAGGCGCCAAATACGCCAAGGCGATCGGAGGGGCCGAGCCGCGTGGCCGTGCCGCGCGTGACCACCGAAGCTGTGGTCGCGTTGCCCCGGCTCAGGTCCAATCCGGCGTCCATTGACGCGCGCCACGAGCGGACCTCCCCGCTCGACGGGGTTTGCGCCGACTGAGCATCCTGCGTCTGCCCATGCGCATCCATGGGAAGCCAGCCAAAAATCAGCAGAGCAATGGGAAGAACGCCAGCGCGTTGGCTGGACGATGAGACACGACTGCTCATGATCCGATCGTCGGCTCATCAGCAGCCGCGCCGTAGTCTGCTCAGAACGTCACTTCCTGGAGGCAAGGCGAGCGAGTCTTCAGCGGCGGATATCGCGTGGCGCTGGCATGCCAGCGCCGATCCACGCCGGCCAGCGCCAGAACACGTTTCGCGCCCGCGTTCCTGACGTCGGCGTGACGCGAAGAGAGGCGCAGAATGCCTGTCCGACCGTGCACCCGAACGTGATCCGTCCCGCGTAGGTCACCTCCAGGGTGCCGCGAACGAAATGCGTCTCCTCGACCTCGACTTCAGTCAGCGCTGGATCGGCAGCGACCCGGGTCTGCACCTGACGCGCGGTGGCGATGACGCGAGTGTCCACGGACACGGACGCTCGCTCCACGTGCCCGGCGTCGTCACCGAGGTAGTGGAATTCCAAGTCGTGGTCGCGGAGCAGTTCCGCAGCGCGGTCGAGGTGGTCGCATCCGGCGCTCACGCCAGCGACGCACGCAAACGCCAGCAGCCGTGCCAATCGAGGGCGGGCAGTCATGGTCGACTCATCCGTTTTGGTGAAGTGCCGCTGCATGATCAAACGACAAAGACGAGCCGACCGCACGCGCCCCTGAGGATCGGGGGTCTACTTCGGACAGCCGGCCAGAAGATCGGCCACCTGATCGGCGCCTCGAGATGCTATTTCCTCTGCTGTACCCGCGCATCTAGCTTCGAGACCCTCGTCGCGGATCGCCCGTGCCGGCGCTCGGTGCCTGAGGGCTGTCGTCCGCAACGGTCCGCCCACATCGGCTGGCCGGGCAGCCATGTCACATTTCAAAGCCCCATCCCGTCTCACCGTTGCAGACACGAGGAGCGACATGATCGACGCGAGGCCGCGCTCCGCGCGGATGGTTTCACGAGTCGCACACCTGCTTGCCGCGGCCGCCCTGGTCTGCGGGGTCGGGCTTGCCGCACCGGCGGCAGCACAAGTCTCGGTCCAGCCAGCCGTCAACGCTTACACCCTAACCCCCAAGCGAATCATGGCCAGCGGGGCCGCCGTGACGGGACTCATCGGCGCAGTGATCGGTGGCCTGGCTCTGGCTCGCGCCGCCGGTCGTATCGGCAACGGCAACGGGCGACGCTGGGCCATCGTGGCCCTGGTGCTGGGGCCGATCGGCCTGGTCATCGGTGGGCTCGTCGTGGCTACCGCCGACGGCGGTCTCGGCACCGGCAACGGGCTGGCCGGGGGTATCGTCGCTATGATGGTGGGGCTGATCGGCATGGCGCTCGGTGCGCTCGCACTATCTCGCTCCCGCCGCACTGCCTGACCTCGCGAGAACGATGTCGAATCCCGCCGCGAGCTTCGAGCCGTACCGTCGACGCCTGCTCGGTCTCGCTTACCGCATGCTTGGGTCGATGTCTGACGCCGAAGACGCGGTGCAGGACGCGTACTTGCGCTGGCACGCGGCCGACCGCAACAACGTGTCGGACCCGAGAGCGTTTCTGATGACCACGACGACGCGACTGTGTCTCGACATGCTGACCTCGGCGCGCGCACGGCACGAGGAGTACGTCGGTCCCTGGCTGCCGGAGCCGGTTGTCGATACCGCTGCGCTCGCACCCGACTGCCGCACGGAGCTGGCCGAGGATCTGTCCATCGCGCTGCTCTTGACGCTCGACCGACTATCACCGCTTGAGCGGGCTGCCTTTCTCCTGCACGACGTGTTCGATTTCACGTTCAATGAAGTGGCTTCGGCACTGGAGCGGACCGAAGCTGCGTGCCGGCAGCTTGCCGGCCGCGCACGCACGCACGTGCGCGAAGCGCGACCACGTGGCGCGACCGCGGCGCCGGCGCACTCGGGTGAGATCGACGCGAAACATGCGCAGCTCCTGTCCGCATTCGCGGCGGCAACGCAGTCGGGCGACCTCAATGCCCTGACGCAGCTGCTCGCGAGCGACGTGCGCGTCGTGACGGACGGCGGCGGCAAGGTCAGGGCGGCACTGGAGGTGATCGACGGCGCCGATCGCGCCGCACGGTTCCTGGTTGAGGTCACGCGCAAACGCCCCGATGCCTGGTGGCGTGACGAGTTCACGGTACGTTTTGCGACCATCAACGGCCTCCCTGGTGTCATCGTCGACGCACCCGAGGGACCGGTGCAGACGGCAGCGTTCGAGATTGAGGACGACGTGATTCGAGCGTTGTACGTGGTGCGCAATCCGGACAAGTTGCGGCATTTGGCGACGCCCGGACGGAACTGACCTGGACGGTGAAGCGGGAGTAATCTAAACAGCGATGT
>Ga0184628_10000703_pt1 | contig 17279 bp, 15 predicted proteins | sample PLM4_5_b1_FD_133149 | JGI IMG/M metagenome (GOLD analysis project Ga0184628, IMG submission 133149) | Groundwater sediment microbial communities from an aquifer in East River, Colorado, USA - PLM4_5_b1 | ecosystem: Environmental > Terrestrial > Soil > Riparian zone | place: USA: East River... | reverse complement strand
GAGCCTGGCCGGCCATCGAATCGTCAAGGCATTCGGTGCCGAGGCGCGTGAAGCCGAGCGGTTTAGCGGTGCCACACAACGGCTGTATCGGACGAACATGCGGGTGACGAGTGCGCTTTCGGCGCTGCCGCCAATCATGGAGTCACTGGGCGGTGTGGCCGCAATCGCAGCACTCTGGTACGGCGCGAGCCGCATCCAGCAGAAGTTGCTCACGCCGGGTGAGTTCTCGGCGTTCCTCGGCGCCGCATTCATGATGTATCAGCCCATCAAGAAGCTGAGCCGCGTGAACGCGTCGATTCAGCAGGCATTGGCCGCCGCGCAACGTATTTTCGAAATGCTCGACACGCACAGCGAGGTCAAAGACGCCCCAGGCGCGCCGGCCATCGCGCCACTTCGTTCCGGCGTGGAGTTCCGCGACGTCGGTTTCGCCTACGACGACGACCCTGACCGCTTCATTCTGCGAAACGTGTCGTTTTCGGTGAAAGCCGGCCAGGTGGCGGCCATCGTCGGTCTGAGCGGCGCCGGCAAGACCACGCTCGTCAACCTGATTCCGCGGTTTTACGACGTCACGGAAGGGGCTGTCACCGTGGATGGCGTGGATATCCGCAGTGTCTCGCTGAAATCCCTGCGCGCGCAGACGGCCCTCGTGACGCAGGAGACCGTCCTGTTCGATGACACCGTGGCGGCGAACATCGCCTATGGCGTCCCGGGCGCCAGTCGCGAACGGATCGAGGCCGCCGCACGCGCCGCGCACGCCGAGGAATTCGTCGCGCAGTTGCCAGGGCGCTATGATGCCCGGATTGGGGAGCGCGGTCAGCGGCTGTCTGGGGGACAACGGCAGCGGCTGGCGATCGCCCGGGCCATCCTGAAGGATTGCCCGTTGCTGGTGCTTGACGAAGCCACGTCGGCGCTGGACGCCGAATCAGAATCGCTGGTGCAGGACGCGCTGTCGAATCTGATGCAGAACCGGACGACGTTTGTGATCGCGCATCGATTGTCCACGGTTCGGCGCGCGGATCTCATTGTCGCCCTGGAGAAGGGTCGTGTGGCCGAAGTCGGCACGCACGACGAATTACTGAGCCGGCCGGGTGGCGTGTACGCGAAGTTGTACGCAATTCAGATGTTTGACGACCGGCTGCACGACGAGACGGACGACGGCAGGGAGGAGCGGGCGTGATTCGTTCGATGACGGGGTTCGCGGCGGTCGGGCGTGAGGACGCGGGTGAACGCGTCAGCGTCACCGTGAAGTCCGTGAACCACCGGTTCCTCGACAGCCAGTTGAAGGCGCCGCAAAGCCTCGGGTCGATGGAGTCCCGGTTGCGTGGCCTGCTGCAGAAGAAACTGACGCGAGGCCGCGTGGAAATCGCGGTGAGTGTGGATCACACGGCGCCGCCGGTCCGTGAGGTGGTCCTGGACGAGGCGTTGCTGAATCAGGTGTCTGCGGTTGTCGAAGCGGCTCGTGCGCGAGGACTGGTCACCGGCGCGCTGACCGCCTCTGACCTGCTGCGGATTCCGCAAGCGATGGAGATCAGGACAAAGACCGAGGCCGGCACCACGGGCGTTTCGGAAAGCCTGTCGGCCATGGTCGAGTCCGTGTTTGAAGAAGCCATTGACGCGCTCATCGTGATGCGGTCGACCGAAGGACGATTCCTCCAGGCAGATCTCGATGCGCGGCTCGCGACGATTGCCGCGTTTGTCGACGACCTCGAGCGTCTGTCGCGCGCCGGACAGGCTGATCTGAGCACCCGGCTGCGCGAGCGCCTCGCGCTGCTGCCGGCGGACTTGGCCGGAGATCCGACGGCCGTCGCGCAGGAGATTGTTCGCTTCGTATCCCGGTCCGACGTGGACGAAGAAATCGTGCGCATGCGGGGGCATCTCGATCACTGGCGCGCGCTGGCCGCCGGGCCGGAACCGTGCGGCCGCAAGCTCGATTTTCTGCTGCAGGAAATGAACCGCGAAATCAACACCATCGGATCGAAGGTCGATGCGGCTCGCGCGACCGAGACCGTCATCGCCGCCAAGGCCGAACTCGAGCGGCTCCGCGAGCAGGTGCAGAATGTCGAATAGCGTGGGCCGGGGCCTGCTCTTCGTGATTTCCGCCCCCTCGGGGACCGGCAAGACCACCGTTGTGGAACAGCTGGTCCGGGTATGCCCGGGACTGGCCCGATCCCGCTCATATACCTCCAGAAAAGCCCGTGCGGGGGAGCTGGACGGGGTCGACTATAATTTTGTAGAGCGGTCGGCCTTCGAGGCGATAGCGGCCCGCAACGGGTTTCTCGAATGGGCCGACGTCTTCGGTAATCTGTACGGCACCGGTCAGCAGGACACCGAGTCGTTATTGGCCGCCGGGTCCGATGTCGTGTTGGTCATCGACGTGCAAGGCGCGCAACAGGTGCGCGCCCGGATGCGGGAAGCCGTCGGGATCTTCATTTTGCCGCCATCGTTTGCCGTGCTCGAGTCCCGGCTGCGAGGGCGGTGCCAGGATGACGAGGACGCCATCCTGCGACGGCTGGCCACGGCCCGGAGCGAGATTACCGCGATCGAGGAATACGAGTACGTGGTGATCAACGACGAGCTCACGCGCTGCGTGGGTGAGTTGTGCGCGATTGTGACCGCCGAGCGCGCGCGACGCGCGAGGAATCGGGCAAGCATGGAGCCCATCGTGAACACCTTTCGAACACAGGGAGTTGAACAATGACCGAACGACCCAAAGGCACGTTGAAGCCAGAAAATTCTTTTGAGTTCGTGACGATCGCGGCGGCACGCGCCCGGCAATTGCTGAAGGGCTGTCTGCCGAAGGTTGACGGATCGGTCAAGCCGGCGCGTCGCGCGCTGCAGGAAGTGGCGAGCGGAGCCGTCGGCCTCTCGGATTCGCGCCTCCCGGATCCACCGGCCCACCGGTAAGGTTTCCGATGGCGTTCGTCGGCCTTGGCGTCAGCGGCGGCATCGGCGCCTACAAGTCCGTCGAAGTCGCGCGCCTGCTCCAGAAGCGAGGCCATCGCGTGCAGGCGGTCCTCACGCGGAACGCCCGCCGGTTCGTCGGTGCGCTGACGTTCGAGGCGATTACCCGTGAGCCGGTGATCACCTCGCAGTTCGCGGCCGGCATGAACGCCGACATCGAGCACATCGCGCTCGCATCGAGCCTGGATCTGCTGCTCGTCGCACCGGCCACGGCCAACATCATCGGCAAGTTCGCGCAGGGCATCGCGGATGATTTTCTGTCCGCGCTGCACCTGGCGACCAAGGCGCCCATCCTGATGGCGCCCGCGATGAACACCAACATGTGGGAGCACCCGGCGGTCGCGGCCAACGTGCGGACGCTGACGGCGCGGGGCGTGCAGTTCGTCGAGCCCGGCGACGGCTATCTGGCATGCGGATGGGTCGGCAAAGGCCGCCTCGCCGAGCCGGATGCGATCGTCGCGGCTGTCGAGCGCATACTGTCTCCGGCTACGGGCTCGTGGGCGGGCCGGCGCGTGCTGGTTACGGCCGGACCGACGCTCGAGGATTTAGACCCCGTCCGCTTCCTCGGGAATCGATCGAGTGGACGCATGGGGTTTGCGATTGCGCGCGAGGCGACGCGACGCGGTGCCGCCGTGACGCTCATTGCGGGACCGACGCCGATCGATCCGCCGGACGTCGCCGAACTCGTGCGCGTGCGTAGCGCGCGGGAGATGCACGCGGCGGTCCTCGCAGCCGCCGAACGGGCCGACGTCGTGATCATGGCGGCCGCGGTGGCGGACTTCATGCCGATCGCCGGTGCACAGAAAACCAAGATTGAGAAGTTAACCAAGGATGAGAACTTCACCAAGAACGACGGACGGCTGACGCTCGAGCTCGAGCGCACGCCGGATATTCTCGCGGACTTGGGCGATCGGCGCGGCGCGGGCCGGCGACCGGTGCTCGTGGGCTTCGCGGCGCAGACGGGCGATCCGGTACCAGCCGCTCAAGCCAAGCTTACGCGCAAGCACGCGGATCTCATTGTCGCCAACGACGTCTCGGCGCCCGGTTCGGGCTTCGACGTGGACACCAATCAAGTCACGTTCGTGACGGCGACGGCCTCAGACCCTCTGCCGCTGATGCCCAAGATCGACGTGGCCGCGGCCATTCTCGATCGCGTGGAGCCGCTGCTGCTGGCTGTTCCCACGCTCGTGGCAGCGCGATGACGAATCGGCGTGATCTCGCCGATCATCTGCAGTTCTTCCAGGAGTTGGGCGTGCGCGGCATCTCTCGAGACCCCAAGTGGCGCGAACGAGAAGCCGGCGGTGCCGTCGAAGTGGGTGTAGCCGCAACTCCTGAGCCTTCGGCGCCGGTCGCTGGCGATGCGGCGCAGGAACTGCTGGCGCTGCGCGAGTACATCGGCGATTGCACGCGGTGCAAGCTGCACAAGCAGGGCCGCACGCACGTCGTGTTCGGCGCCGGCAATCCGCAGGCGCAACTGATGTTCGTCGGCGAAGCACCGGGCTCGGACGAAGATCTCCAGGGCGAGCCGTTCGTCGGGCGCGCCGGCCAGTTGCTGACCAAGATCATTCAATCGATTGGCCTCGAGCGCAGCGATGTGTACATCGCCAACGTCATCAAGTGCCGGCCGCCGAACAACCGGAATCCCGAGCCCGACGAAGTCGCGACCTGCCAGCCGTTCTTGTTTCGGCAGATCGACATGATCCGGCCTCGCGTCGTGGTGGCGCTCGGCACTTTTGCGGCGCATGCCTTGCTCGGGACCGACGCGCCGATTTCCCGCATCCGCGGGCATGTGCATCCGTTCCGTCACGATTCGAGCCTCATCCCGACGTTCCATCCGGCGTATCTGCTGCGCAGCCCGGACCGCAAGCGCGACGTGTGGGAAGACATGAAGAAAGTGCGTGACCTCCTCGCCCGTCCCGACTGATCGGATCATCAGCGTCGCCGTGCCGGTACCGGGACTGGGCGTGCTCAGCTATCGCGCGCCCGGCACCGCACCCTTGCACAAGGGCGCGCGCGTGCGCGTCCCGCTCGGCGGCCGGTCAGTCATCGGTTGTATCGCCGACGCGCAGGCGCAAGCACCGGCGGACCAGGAACTCCGGGACATTCTCGAGATCATCGATGATGAGGCGTTTGTGCCGCCGGATGTGGTGGAGCTCGCGCTGTGGGTCGGCGAGTACTACGCCAGTGGGCCAGGAGGCGCGCTCGCGCTCGCGATGCCGCCGGCAGCCCGATCAGGTGACCGTGAGTCTTTCAGGACCGTTCGCGTCTTTGCGATGATCGCCCCGGCTGTGGCGCCGGCAGGGCGCATGGGTGCGAAGCAACAGGCGGCGATGTCGTGGCTCGAGTCACGGCCAGCGGGCGCCACGGCGGCGGACGCCGCGAAAGAAGGCATCAGCGCCGCCGCGCTCAGATCGCTGGTGTCGCGCGGCGTCGCGCTCGTGCGCGACGAGGTTGTCATGCGCGACCCGTTCATGGAGTCTGCCGACGGCGGATCGGGGCGCTGGTCGGTGGACGTGAACGGCCGGCCTGAACCCGAACTCACGCTCGAGCAGGCAGATGCGTTCAGGCGACTCGAGGACGCCGCGACCGCACCCGTGTTTAAGACGATCCTGCTGCAGGGGGTCACCGGCAGTGGCAAGACGGAGTTGTATCTGCGCCTGGCGCGCCGTGTGATTGAGTCCGGCCGCCGCGTCCTGATTCTGGTGCCGGAGATTGGCCTCACGCCGTCGGTCGTCGGCCAGTTTCGCGCGCGCTTCGGTGACCGCGTGGCCATTCAGCACAGCGCGCTGTCGGATGGAGAGCGTCACGACCAGTGGCACCGGATCCGCCGCGGCGAGGTGGACGTGGTGGTCGGGACGCGCAGCGCTGTGTTCGCGCCCCTCGAACAGATCGGTCTCGTCGTTGTGGACGAGGAGCAGGACGGCTCCTACAAACAGGACGAAGCCCCGCGCTACAACGGCCGCGACGTCGCGATCGTACGCGCCAAGGCGCACGGTGCGCTGGTTGTGCTGGGATCGGCGACGCCGTCGCTCGAGTCGGCGTCCCACGCGCGGTCAGGGCGCTACGACCACATCCAGCTGACGCGTCGCGTACTCGATCGTCCACTGGCCGCGGTACGCATCGTCAACATGCGCGAGGAATACGCGGCGCTTGGCGCGGACACGGCGCTCAGCCGGCCGCTCGTCGCGGCCATGACCGATAGACTCAGCCGCGGCGAACAGACCGTGATCCTGCTGAACCGGCGCGGTTTCGCGACGGTGGTGTTCTGCCGGCAGTGTGGATCCTCCCTCGAGTGCCCGCATTGCAGCGTCTCGTTGACGTTCCACAAGATGCAGCGGCGCGTACGGTGCCACTACTGCAACTATGCGTCGCCGGTGCCGCGTAAATGCGGCGCGTGCGGTGGCGAGTATCTCGAGCAAACGGGCATCGGCACCGAACGGCTGGAGGCCGACGTGCGCGAACAGTTCCCGGGCGCGCGCGTGGCGCGCGTCGATCGCGACACGATCCGGCGGCGCGGTGCCATGACGCGCGTGCTGCAAGCCGTCGCCAAGGGCGATCTCGACATCCTGGTCGGCACGCAGATGATCGCGAAGGGCCACGATTTCCCGGCCGTAACGCTGGTCGGCGTTGTGTCCGCCGATGTGGGACTGGGACTCGCCGACTTCAGGTCAGCCGAGCGGACGTTTCAATTGCTGACGCAGGTCGTCGGCCGCGCTGGCCGCGGCGAGATCCGCGGCGAAGCGATCATTCAGACGCTGTACCCGGACCACTACGCCATTCAATCCGCGGCGGCCCAGGACTACGAGACCTTCTATCGCCGCGAGATGGAGTTTCGCGCGAGCCTGCACTATCCGCCCGCGGTCGCGATGATTAACGTGGTGGTGAAGAGCCGCTCGAGCGATGGCGCGCTGGCGGACGCGCACGACCTCGTGAAACGGACGCGACATCATCATCCGAACGGGCAGGTCATCGGCCCGGCGCCGGCGGCGGTCGCGAAGATCAACAACGAATACCGCGCGCAGTTCTTCATCAAAGGTCACCAGCGCAAGCCGATGCGCCTGGCGTTGGTCGCCGCCCTCAACGAACGGCCTGAACTCAAGCGGCGCGTGATTGTGGATGTGGATCCGGTGAGCGTGATCTGACAGGAGAGCTATTTCCCTAAGAATGTTTCGATCGGCACTGGCGTAAAACACAGCACGAAAATCAGCAGTGCCAGGAAGGCGACGACGCGCCGGCGTGGATCCAGCGGTTCGTGTTCGTCGGTGATCGTGGGGTGCCGGAAGCCGAGGAATACGGCCATGGCGATCATGATCACCGCCATCGAAATCCAACTCAGAGAAACCACCACGAGGATGACGGTGACGCCGAGTGTCGCCATGGACACAAATCTCGCCCGCGGTCCGAAGACCGAATAGGCGATGTGCCCGCCGTCAAGCTGGCCGAATGGCAGCAGATTCATCGCCGTCGCGAGCATGCCGAACCAGGCGGCGAAGCCCACTGGATGGAGCGTGATGTCCACGCCCTTCGGCAACGCGCCGAAGTGCCACCAGGCGATGGCCTTCAGCAGCAACGGCTCTCCGAAATAAAACACCTCGTCAGTCGGCGGGAACGTCACTTGCGCCGAATGGATCACGCCCCATATCAGGAAGGGCACCATCACGACGAAGCCGGCAATCGGGCCGGCGACGCCGATGTCGAAGAGTGCCTTCTTGGACGGGAAGGCCTCCTTGATGCGAATCACCGCGCCGACCGTGCCGGTGAGCGGTATTGGCGCCGGCAGAAAATACGGCAGCGACGCGTCAACGTCGTGCCTGCGGCAATACCAGTAGTGTCCGAACTCGTGGGCGCCAAGGATGGCCAGGAGCGGTACGGAATACGTCAGACCGGACACGACCCACGGCCAGGCGAGGAAGAACCACGGCCCGGCGGCTCGCAAGTCCGCGACGGTGATGACGCCCTTCGCAGACTGAAAGCCGATGTAATGAACAATGCCGACGAAGGTCGTCGTGCCGAGCGTCAGCAAGAACAGCAGGGCGTGCCGCCAGTAGCGGTGCTGGAACTTGCGGGGCGGCTGGTACGTCGCGAAGGAGAACGGCTCGGCTTCCAAAATCTCAGCCGCCGATGTTCTGGAGCTCTTTGCCTGGCTTGAATCGAATCGTCCGGCCGGGCGGGATGCGGACTTCCTTGCCCGTTCGCGGATTGCGTCCGATACCGCGCTTGCGAGGCTTGACCTGGAATACGCCGAAGCCACGCAGCTCGATCCGCTCACCACGCATCATCGACGCGCGCATCGCATCAAAGACGGCATCCACCGCGACCTCGGCCTTGACCTTGGTGATGTCGGCAAGCTTGGAGACTTCGGTGACGATGTCGACTTTGATCATGACTTAGCCGGTTGGGAAAGCCCGTAAGTGACAATAAAGAAAAGGACTTACAGAGTCAAGTATACGGCTAAATGTCCGAAGGCGATGGCCCGTTCAGCCCATGCGCGGGATACACTCGTCGAGCAATGAGTCAGCGGCAAGATGGTCCCACCGTCGTCTTGGTGGGGCGGCCCAACGTCGGCAAATCCACCCTCTTCAACCGAATCACTGGCACGCGCAGGTCAATCGTGGCGCCTGTCGCCGGGACGACCCGGGACGCGTTGGCGGCGCCGGCCGAATGGGGTGGCAGACAGTTCACGCTCGTGGACACCGGGGGCCTGTTCGGCGAGACCACCGACCCGTTGCACGCCATGGTCATCGAGCACGGGCTCAAGGCCTTGGAGACGGCTGATGTGGTTGTGGTGGTCGTCGACGGGCGCGAGGGTCTCGTGCCGGGTGACGAAGAAATTGCGCGACGCGTGCATCACATGGGTGTGCCCGTGCTGTTGGCCGTGAACAAAACGGACGACAAGCGATCGCGCACACGGGCCAACGTGTTCTTCAGTCTGGGCTTTGAACAGATCTTCGAAGTGGCTGCCGAGCACGGTGACGGCGTCTTTGAACTGCTCGACGCGATCGTCGCCCGGCTGCCTGGGACCAAAGGCATTCTGACGGCGCCTGACGAAGAAACGGCTGTCGCCATTGTCGGCCGGCCGAATGTCGGGAAGTCGTCGCTGGTCAATCGTCTTCTGCGCGAAGAGCGTGTGATGGTCAGCGAAATGCCTGGCACGACACGCGACTCGGTCGACGTCGTGTTGCAGTGGCACAAGCGCAAATTCCGCCTCGTCGATACCGCCGGGATGCGCCGGCCCGGCCGTGTGGCGTCCGCCGGCCAGGTCGAGGCGGTCAGCGTGGTGCTGGCCAAGCGTGCGATGGCGCGCGCCGACGTTGTGGTGCTCGTCGTTGATGCGACTGAGGGCGCGGGGGACCGCGAAGGCGCCATTGCGGGCGAAGCGGAAGAAGCCGGCTGCGGCATTGTCATCGCGGTCAATAAATGGGACCTGATGAAAGGCCGAGGCGAGGACTTTGCCGCGGCCTTCGACGACAAGTTGCGATTTCAGCTGAAGTTCCTGGACTTCGCGCCGATCGTGCGGCTTTCGGCGTTGACCGGCGATCGCACCGGCAAATTGCTGGAGGTGGTCGATCGCGTGGCGGCCGCGCGCCAGCATCGCGTGTCCACGTCGGAACTGAATCGGTTCCTCGAGAAGGTCACGTCGGCTCACAAGCCGACGAGCAAAGCGCGGCGGGAAGTGCGAATCCTGTATGGGGTGCAAACCGCCACCGCGCCGCCGACGTTCGTTCTGTTCACGAACGTGGCGTCTGAACTGCACTTTTCCTACGAGCGCTACCTGATGAATCAGTTGCGCGAGACCTTTGGCTTCGAGGGCACGCCGATCCGCCTGACGATCCGGCGAAGGGAGCGATCGGAGGCAGGTCAAAGGTCAAAGGTTAAAGGTCAAAGGGTTGAGGGCAAAGGTTCGGGGACGGAGGGCATCGGGGAAAGAGAGGGCGGCAAAGGCAGAAGGAAGAAGGACCGAGCGCCGCAGAAAAAAGACCGGGGACAACGGGAAAAAGGGACCGGACATCGACGGCCAGGCAAAAGGTAAGTCAGAAGTTAGAAGTCAGAAGTCAGAAGTTGGGGCGTGGGTCGGGCTATACTTCCAACCGAACCGTGACGACCGCTGCGATTCCCAATCGGTCCGTGTTTAGGGCGCCAGACGTCTGTGAAATTGCCCAGGTGCAGCCATACGTGCTGCGCAGTTGGGAAGCGGAGTTTCCGGATCTCGGCGTCTCGAAGAGTCCGGACGGCCCGCGCCTCTATCGGCGCGCGGACGTCGAGCTGGTGCTCAAGCTCCGGGATCTGCTGCTGGTCGATGGATTGACGCTCGCCGGCGCGCGACGTCGCCTCATTGAAGAGGGTGCGGCATCCGCGGCTCCGGACGCAGAGACGATTACCGATGCCGACGTCGCAGCACTCGTCGATCGACAGACGCTGAAAGGTCTTCGCGATGTCCGGCAGGGGCTGGGCTGGATTCTCGAGGTCCTGAACAAGAAGGCGGCAGCCCCGCGGGTCGCGGTACAATCAAAGACCGGTCGGGCTGGACAGAAGGACGTGAAGCGCGGGAAGGTAGTGAAGAGCGCCAAGGCCGTGAAGAAGGCCAAGAGCGCCCCACGAAAGCCCAAACCTGCCGCACGCGGTCGTAAGAAGCGATAATCGTTCGATTCGATTCGGGATGTAGCGCAGTCTGGTAGCGCACCTGACTGGGGGTCAGGGGGTCGTGGGTTCGAATCCCGCCATCCCGACCATTTTAATCTGGGGGCTTCGCCCCCAGACCCCCAACACTCTCACTCACGCAACTCGTCCGATGCGATCGAGGCGGACAAGTTGCGTTGCGTTCGCGTGGCTCACTCGCTGCCGCTCGTTCGCTCCTGCAGCGCCATGCCGCCCCTTGCGCCTGGAGCTCACCGCCACGTCACTTTCATCGCCACGCCCTTGCGCGTCGGCGACACGATCGGCGCCACGGCAATCGTCGTCGTTCGGCGGTAGTAGTCATACAGGATGTCGTCGTTCCGGCGCGCGTGATTCAGCGCGGCCCCGATCGCGGCGCCCGCGCCGGCGCCGATGCCGCCATAGACTGCGCCGAGCGCCAGAATACCCTCCGGTCCCTCCGAACAGTCCCAAATGACGCAGGCGGTCCCCATACCGATCGCCACCCCGGCCGCGGCGCCCAGCCAAGCCCCTTTCCGCATGCGATAGGTGGGTTTTTCGATTCGCCCGATCTGACCAAACGGCACCGCCGCGCCCTTCGACGTCTCCAGTGCCGTCCTGGAGACGTTGATGACGCCTTCGTACCGCAGGCCGTCCTTCGTCGTGATGATGAGGTGCCTGCCCGTCACGCTCTGCGCGAAGGCCGCACTCCACACGAGTTCGTTCCCGGCCCCTGCGTTCGGTGAAGCGGGTGGCGTTTGCGCGGCGGCAATCGATGAAGCGATCAGGCCAATGGCCAACGAAAGGGTCATCGTGCGTCGTAGCGAAACGGCGTGGCGTGTCATGCTGACCTCCACCGGCTAATGCGCAAACGCCGGTGACTTCGGCTCAACCGGTTCCGGACAGGCCGACCAAAGTCTCCCGCTGGAATGTCATCGGGGCACCGGCGAGAGATTGTGCCAATGCTCCCGTGGGCACGACTCTTGCTCGGCATCCCCCCGCGCTCAGCTCGACACCTGAAAAGAGGCCTGAATGAATTCACGAATCGTGCGCGCATCGTTGTATGGGCTCGGAATGACCCTCCTGGTCAGCTCCATGAGCACCCGCCTGTTGGCGGCGTTGGTTGCGGTGCCCGAGATCGATGGCGGCACCATCTCGACCGGCCTGGCCGGCCTGGCCGCCGCGACCTTAATCCTGCGGGCGCGGTTCCGCTCGCGTCGTCGTACGAAGTAGCAAGCTGAAAAGGGAGAGGTTCCGAATGCGTTCAATAATTGCCCGCGTCAGTCTGTTCGGTCTCGGCATCGCGCTGATGGTCTGCGCCATGGAGGGACTCGCCTTGGCGAGTACGGTACCGGTCCCGGAAATCGACGGCGCGGCACTCTCTGCCGGACTGGCCGCGGCGACGTCGGCCGTCTTGATCCTGCGATCGCGCCGCCGGGCGAAATAGCACGTTGGACTTGCCAATGGGCGTACTCCTCCAGCACGCGGCGGAGGTGTACGCCCTTGTCTATTTCGGCACGCTGATCGGCGTGTCGCTCCTGGAGTGGGCCGCGCCGCTCCGGCCACCGCACGACGCGATGCGGCTGCGGTGGCTGAGCAACGTCGGTATCTCGATTCTCAACGTCTTCGTCGTCAGAGCCCTCTTTCCCATACTGGGTGTCGGCTGGGCCGCATACTGCGCTGAGCGCGGCTGGGGACTCTTTCATCACGTCGCCTGGCCGGCCTGGCTGACCATTGTCATCAGCATCGTCTGGCTGGATTTCCTGTTCTACGTGCAACACGTCGGGATGCACCGCATACCGGTGCTCTGGCGCGCGCATCGCACGCACCATACCGATCACGACTTCGATTTCACGACCGGTTTGCGCGCCCACCCGACCGAAACGCTCCTGACCAATGTCGTCACGTTCGCGGGCATCCTCGTGATTGGGGCGTCGCCGTTGGCCGTGTTCCTCGGCCAGTTGATGTCCATCGCGCTCGCCTTCATCGGCCATGCCAACATGCGCGTGCCTCGGGTGCTCGATCGCGTGCTGCGAGTCGTTCTCGTGACACCCGATATGCATCGGGTGCATCACTCCGTCGACGTCCGTGAGGGCGAGTCGAACTTCTCCAATGTGTTCCCCTGGTGGGACTTCCTCTTTGGCAGTTATCGGGATCAACCGGAGTCCGGTCACACGGCGATGAAGTTCGGCGTGCACGGATTTGAGGCACGCAGGCATCTCTCGCTGCCGTGGATGCTCGCCCAGCCCTTCCTGCGTCCGGATCGGTCCAGAAAACCATGACGACGTCGAGTCTGGCCTCGACGTCGGCCGTGCGACCTAGGTTCGCGTTCGCGCCGCAGGCAGCCCTGCTGGCGCTGCTGATCGCAGAAGTGCTGTTCCTCACCGTCAGTTTCGATACGAAGACGCTCGATCGCGTGCCAAACGAATGGGTCCGACTGATCGGGTGGGCGCCACAGTTACTGCGGCTCTCGATCGCGGTGGCCGGCGTGACGCTGCTCCTGGGCGGCCAGAAACTGTTGAGCGTCCTGAAGCGGAATGCCAGCCTGAATCCGCGATGGCCCTACTTCCTTACCGGTCATCTGTTGGCCGTGGCATTGTTCGCGCGAGTCACCGCGATCGTGATGAACCGCGGGTTCCCATCGGCACCCCATCAAGGAAGGTGGGCGCTTGGCTGGCTGCTGGCTGGCGCGCTGACGCTGGTGCTGTGGGCATTGACGATGTGGTCACGGTCTGTCTGGCTCGAAGCCGCGCAGGAAACCCGGCGGGGACTACTCTGGGGCAGCGTGGCAGGAACCGCCGCGTGGGGCACTGGGTTCTTCACCGAGGAATTCTGGCGTCCGCTGGCGGGCTACACCTTCACCGTTGTGCGGTGGATGGTGGGTCTCATCTACGCCGAGACGTTTGCCGACCCGGGGCGACTTGAGGTCGGCACGCCGACGTTCAGCGTGGGCATCACACCTCAATGTTCGGGCTACGAAGGCATCGGACTGATCGTGGCATTTCTCGGCGCGTACCTGTGGCTCTCCCGCAAGACGCTTCGGTTCCCCAACGCCTTGATCCTCTTGCCGATTGGCGCCGCTGCGGTGTGGATTCTCAATTCGGTGCGGATTGCGACCCTGATCGTGATTGGCACCTCAGGCTGGCCCCAGGTCGCGCTCGGCGGCTTTCACTCGCAAGCAGGTTGGCTCGCGTTCAATGCCGTCGGGCTTGGCCTTGTCGCGATTACGATCCGCGGCCGTTATTTCGCGACGACGACGATGCCTGACGATGCCGTTACCTCCGGTCACGACCCCACGCCGGCGTACCTCGGTCCGTTCCTGGCGATTGTCGCTGCGTCGATGATCACCGGCGCCATGTCGGCTGGGTTCGATTGGCTCTATCCGGTGCGCGTGATCGCGGCTGCGGCGGTGCTCTGGACGTACCGGCACACCTACGCTTCCATGCGGTGGTCATGGTCGTGGCAGGCGATCGTGATTGGCGCCGTCACGTTCATCATCTGGCTTGCGCTCATGCCGGCCGACGCGAACGCGAAATCTGGTTGGGCCGCCACACTAGGCGCGATCAACCCGGTCTGGGCGGGCATCTGGCTCGCCATTCGCGTGGTCGGCTACGTGGTCACCGTGCCCGTGGCTGAGGAGCTCGCATTCCGCGGCTTCGCGATGGCGCGGTTTCAGCGCGTGGACTTTCAGAACGGGGCGGGCGACTTCGCGTGGCTGCCGTGGGTCCTGTCGTCGGTACTCTTCGGCGCGATGCACGGCAGCATGTGGCTCGCCGGCAGCATCGCGGGATTGCTGTTCGGCCTCGCGCTCTTCCGCCGTCGCTCACTTGGCGACGCCGTCCAGGCGCACGCCACGACGAACCTGCTGCTCGTGATCTATGCGGTCACGACGGGCAGGTGGTCTGCCTGGAGCTAGCTCAGTCGCGTCGCGCCACCGAAAGAATCCGAACGTCGCGAGCATGAAGCGCGACTAAACTGTGAGCCGCCCCCATGCGTCGCCTTGCAACCTTCCTCGTCGGTGCGGGTTTCGTCGTCGGTCTCGCTGCGCAGAGTCCCGCGACGCCACCGCCCGCCCCACCGTCGGGCGTCATCGTCGGTCGCGTCCTGGATGCAGCCACCAACACCCCGATCCCTAACGTCATCGTCGCTCTCGCAACCGCGCAAGGCCCTCGCCTCGTCACCGCGCTGACCGACGGGCAGGGCCGCTTCCTTGCGTTGACCGACGGGCAAGGCCGCTTCCTCTTTCGCAACGTGCCGAAGGGTACCTTCACGCTGAGCGCGACGATCGGCGGCACCGGCTACGCTCCGAGCGGGTTCCTGGTCACGGGCGGGAGCCCGCAGATCGGACCGTATCTCAACGGCGGTTTCGGACAGCGGCGGCCTGGCGGCCAGCTTCAGTCGTTCGATGTCGACGATGGCGCGCGGATCGGCGATGTGGTCATCAAGCTGTGGAAAGGCGGATCGATCGACGGAACAGTGGTCGATGAAGCCGGCGAGCCGCTCGTGAACGTCGTCGTCGCGGCGGCGAAGCGCAGCACCGATGGCCGATTACTCAGCGGGCCGTCAACACGGACCGATGATCGTGGCGCCTATCACCTGGGCACACTGGTTCCCGGCAGCTACGTGGTCGTCGTCCCACAGGTGCAAGCCGCAATGCCGACGGCCACCAGCGAGACACTCGCGGCGCCGCCGGATCGGTTGATGGGCTCGACACTCTCGAATACCGCCGCGCCGCCGTTCGCCGGAGGGATCAGGGTCGGCGGCTCGGCGATCTCGACGACCACCGACTTCATTACGAGCGCGGTCGTGCCGGTCCCGCGTGGTGATGCGTTCTACGTCTATCAAACGACGTTCGCGCCCTCGGCAACGTCGCTGGACCAGGCCTCGAACGTGGCCGTGCATGCCGGCGACGAGATCGCGGGCGTAAATATTTCGATGCAACCGGTGCGAGCGGTCGCCGTGTCCGGAACGCTGAGCGATGACCTCGGAGCTGTCCCGCACTTCGGCGTCCGATTGATGCCGCGCGAAGCCGCAGACGGATCGGATCTCTTCGATGTGGCAACGACGTCGACGGACGCGCGGGGCCGCTTCACATTTCCACTCGTGCCGCCCGGGTCGTACCGAGTGATCGCGCAACGGCTGGCCACGACCCGTTTCACCGACGGTCCCGAGGCGGCTGTTCAACCCTCGCGGGTCGCCGACCGGTCCGGTGCCTCGGCGGAGCAGGAAGTGGCCGTCGGCGATCGCAATCTGCCGGATCTTGCGCTTCAGCTCAGGCTCGGCGTCCAGGTGTCGGGCCGCGTCGAGTTCCGCGGTACCGGGAATCGTCCGTCCGCCGATCAGCTCCGGCTATTCAATATCTCTGTCGCCCTGCTCCAACCACTGTCCCGGGTGTTCTACAACGTCTCGCAATCCGGACGGTTGGGCGCTGGTGACGAGTTCGTGATTCCCGGCATCGCGCCTGGACGTTACGTGATATTCGAAACGATCATTCCGGGCTGGACGTTGCTCGGTGTCACGATCGGTGGCCGGCCTCTGACGGATCGTCCCTTCACGGTTGAGACCACAGACATGACGGATGTCGTGTTCGAGTTCACCAATCAACCGTCGGAAATCACAGGCGTCGTGCGCAATCGCGCCGGCGCGCCGGATCCCGACGCTGGCGTGCTGATTTTCTCGACCGATCGGATGCGCTGGCGGGAGGCGCGCTCGGCCACGCGCACGTTCCGGGCGGCCCGCGTGTCGAAGACCGGCGCCTACCGTCTGCCGGCGGTTCTGCCGGGCGAGTACTTCATCGTCGCCGTGCCGGACGAAGCCACGGCCGATTTTCCTGACACGAAGGTCATGGAAGCACTGGCCGCCGTGGCGAAGACGGTTCGCATCGGTCCCGGCGAAAAGTCCGTTGTGGCGCTGACGACATCAGAGATTCAGCCGCCAAAGTTCCCGTTGGTTGTTCAGGACACTCGCGGCCCACTCACGGGCGAATCGTCAGGGTACGGTCCATTTGTTCCAGAGGCGTCAGATGAGCTTGTCGTGCAGGCCCTGCCAACTGCACCGGCCGGCGCTGTTCTGTCTGGCCTCGTCACGACCGATGAAACGCCGGGGCGCCCGATGCGCCACGCGATCGTCACGGCGACCGGCGCGGAAATCATCGGCCCGCGTCAGGTGGTAACCGACGACGAGGGGCGATTTGCCTTTTCGGATCTGCCGCCGGGCCGTTACTCCCTTGTCGCCGAAAAGCCCGGCTATGTGAAGACGTATTACGGCAGTAAACGTCCCGGTCGGGGGCCGGGCACGCCTGTGGCGATGATCGCCGGTCAGCCCGCGGCGAATGTCGTGATTCGCGTCTTACGCGGCGCGGTCATCGCCGGCACGGTGCGCGATCCGTTTGGGGCGCCAGTCGCCAGCTCGCAAGTGATCGTCAAACAAGCGGTCGTCGTCAATGGCCAACGGCGGATGATCGACGTGCCCAATCTGTTGGTGCCGAACGCGACCACGGACGACCAGGGTAGATATCGCATTTACGGATTACCGCCCGGCGAGTACACGCTGTTCTGCGGCGGCGGCAGCGCGAGCTACTCCGGCGTTCGCGAAACGAACAGCGTCGACGTCGAGGCGGCGCTGCGCGACATGAGCGCCGCAGGCGCGAGGCCGCCGGCTACCACGCCGCCGGAGCCGCGGCAGGT
>Ga0184628_10000702_pt1 | contig 17286 bp, 9 predicted proteins | sample PLM4_5_b1_FD_133149 | JGI IMG/M metagenome (GOLD analysis project Ga0184628, IMG submission 133149) | Groundwater sediment microbial communities from an aquifer in East River, Colorado, USA - PLM4_5_b1 | ecosystem: Environmental > Terrestrial > Soil > Riparian zone | place: USA: East River... | reverse complement strand
GGCAGTTTGAAACCTTCCGCGATCGCCTTGGCCACCTCCAGCTGCTCGACCCGATCCTGAATCTTTGCAACCTGTTCCATCACATCACGAACGGCTTCCGCCTTGACGGCCGGCTGGTCCAGGTCGAAGCGTACTTTTGCTTCCGACATCAGGTACTGCCAGAAATATGGAGCTGCCGCCAGCAGACGGCCGTATGTTTCGCCGCCTTCCTTGCGGACGAAATCGTCCGGGTCCAGGCCACCGGGCAATTTCAGAATCCGGACACTCAACTTCTTAGCCAGGAGCAACTCAATGGAGCGACGCATGGCATTTTGCCCGGCTGCGTCCGGGTCGTAATTCATGACGACCTCGGGAACGTATCTGGCCATCAACGCCACTTGCCGTTCAGTGAGGCTGGTTCCACAGGAAGCCACGACGTTCTCGATGCCGTTCTGATGGAGACTCAGACAATCGAAATAGCCTTCGACCACGACCATCCGGCCGGCCTTCTGGGCGGCGTCTCTTGCGAGGTGCAGCGCATACAGAACATTGGACTTGGTGTAAAGCGGCGATTCCGCAGAGTTCAGGTATTTCGCGGGAGAATCACCCAGCGCACGCCCACCGAAAGCGATGGTCTTGCCCCGTTCGTTCCATATCGGAAACATCAGGCGATGGCGAAAGCGCTCATAAATTTCGCCTCGGTCCTCGTTTTTTGCGAACAGACCGGTTGACAGCGGATCCCGGGGTCTCAGCTGAGCCAGCAACCCGGCAGGGGGCGCATATCCCAACCCAAACCGTTCGATAAAAGTCTTGTTGATCTGACGTTTCTCGAGGACCTGACGGGCCATGGCGGCCTCGTCCGTATTCAACATCTTGCGGTAAAAGGAAGCGGCCTTTTCATGAATTTCAAAGATCTCTTTGCGATCGTCTTCCCTCTTCTGTTCCGCTTTATCGACACCGCCTGCCGGCTCCGGGATCGAAATTCCGCACTTATCGGCCACGATTCGCACCGATTCGGGGAAACTCACATGCTCGATCAGCTGTACAAACTTGAAAACATCTCCGCCCACACTGCAGCCGAAACAGTGGAAGAACTGGCGCGCGCGGGAAACATTAAATGAAGGCGTTTTTTCCGAATGGAAAGGACAAAGGCCCAGAAGACTGTTGCCCCGGTCCTTCAGGGCGACATACTCCGAAACCACACGGACAATATCGGCAGATTCGCGAACGGTGTCGCGTACGGTTTCGGCAAAGTTTTTCATTAAAGGGTGCCGCAGAGGAACGAAAACGAATCAGGTAATGTATACGGGATTTGCTGGAAATAACAAGGTTAAATTGAGTTTAAATCAATCCCGAAGCACCGCAATCGTGACTCCGCGACCGCCTTCCGACTGTTGCGGGGATTCAAATCGCTCGACCTGAGGGTGCTCGCGAAGCATTGCGATGATGGCGTTTCTCAAGGCTCCGGTCCCCGTGCCGTGAACGATTCGCACCTGAGCGAGCTGTGCCAGGCTGGCTTCGTCCAGGAACTTGTCGACCCGCTCCACGGCTTCATCCACTTTGCAGCCCAGAAGATTGATTTCGTTGGACTGCATCTCCTTGGACGAAACAGAAAGATGAACGCCCGCCGGCAGCCGAATTCCAGGCTTCTGGATGGCCTCGAGGTCTTCCAGAGGCCGCCGCATTCGGATGTTTCCGACAAGAACTTCCGCATCGGAACTGGCGAGCGTTACAACCGAACCTGTCACTCCGAGGGAACGAATTCGAACGGTGGCTCCAACCTCAATTGGCAAGGGCACGCCCGGAGTCAGGGGCTTTATCGGGGTTGAAGGCTTTGGGACGTCGTAGGCTTTCGCTTTTTCCGCCCGAATCTCTGCCGTCGCATGCGCCTTGACCGCATCGAGTTTTCTCTCAAATTTTTTCCGGACGGCTTCATCCTGCACAGACTGCAATTCCCGAATCGCCCGGTCCGACATTTCTTTTGCGATTTCCTCCAGTCGGCGCTCCATCCGGGCGATCTCTACTTTCTGATGGTCCTTGAGCTGGCCAAGTTCGCGCTGCCTCCAGACCTCGAATTCCCGGCGCGAGGCTTCGAAGGCTGCCTTGTCTTCTTCAAGTTCGGAAATTCTCCGGCGAAGTTCATTGGCGTAGTGTGCGGCTTCAATCTCTCCGGTTTCGAGGAACGTGGTGGCATCTCTTAGTACGGACTCCGGCATCCCCAAACGTTCCGCAATCTTCAATCCGCTGGATGCCCCAGCCAGACCGTGCAGGAGCCGGTACGTTGGCTCCAGTGTGGCTTCATTAAATTCCATGGCGGCATTGGCCACTCCCGGCGTCGATTCCGCATACATCTTGAGGCGGTTGTAATGCGTGGTTGCGATGGCAAGCACACCCATTTCACGAAACCGTTCCAGAACGGCGCGGGCCAGGGCTGCACCTTCACCGGGCTCGGTACTGCTGCCAATTTCATCCATGAGAATAAGAGAGCTCGGAGTTGCGGATTCCATCATCGATCGCACACTGAGAACATGGGCCGAGAATGTACTCAGGTGGTTGGCGATGGACTGCTGATCCCCAATGTCGGCAAGAATCTGATCGAAGACAGGGACTGTCGCTTCCTCGGCAGGAACGGGAATTCCGGACTGAGCCATCATCGCAAGCAACCCGACGGTCTTCAGTACAACGGTCTTCCCTCCCGCATTCGGACCGCTGATGACGAGAATGCGTCGCGTGCGATCCAGATCGAGCGAGACGGGAAATACTTTCCGATTCATGCTCCGCAGGTTGTCTTCAAGCAATGGATGACGCGCTTTCACCAGGCTCAGCAGTCCACCGCTTGAAAACGCCGGCCGCGAACAATCAAATTCCCGGCCGAAGCGTGCTTTTCCAAAGGTGACTTCCAATTCACAGGAGCGCGTTCGGGCGGCGAACAACTGGGGTGAGCTGGCCTGAATCAATGCAGACAGCTCCGCAAGTATGCGGGCAATTTCACGCAGTTCCTGCTCCTGCAATCGCACGAGATCATTGTTGAGTTCCAGAACCACGAGAGGTTCCATGAAGACCGTTGCGCCGCTGGAAGAAGTGCCGTGAACAATGCCATCGACTCCGCGCTTCTGCTCGCTGCGTACCGGCAGGACGAAACGGCCGTTGCGTACCGTAACCAGTTGATCCTGGAGCTGCGCGGAGTAGTCGGGATTTCGAAGCATCGATTCGAGCTTCGATGTCACGGTCCGCCGCACGGATTCCAATGCCCTGCGGATGCGCCCGAGTTCCGGACTGTACCGCTCGTCCACTTCGCCATTTTGTATTCCGCGGTTGAGCTGCTTAGCAAGCTCCCGCAGGTCGGGGAATCCGGCAGATCTCTGTGCCAGACGGGGAAATGCGGCGACCTCTTCCTTCCAGCGCGTGCGGAGGCCTTCAATGTGGATGAGAAAACTCTGTACGGCTTCGATCTCTGGAATATCCAGAGCTGTACCTGCGATTTTCAGTTTCTCCATCGCCTCGGCGAGAAACTCAATTTCCCGGAATGGAATGCGATTCACGCGGAGATAGGCCATCGCTTCCGCCGTCAGTTCGTGCTCGGACTCCAATTCCGAGAGTTCAGTGAAGGGTTGAATTTCCGCGATTGCGGATCGCGCATCTTCGGACGAGACATACCTCGACAGTAGATTCTTGAGCCGCTCGAATTCCAGTGCACTGAATGAGTAAGCCATGCCGAGATCAAAGAATAGGTAGGATAATCCGCGCGTGCAAGCGGCAAGAGAGTCGGCAGATCCCTGCACGAACGCTTCAAGCTTTCCTCAAAAAAGGGGCCAGACGTGTCATTCCCCTTTTTTCTTCAGAAAAAAGGGGAATGACACGTCTGGCCCCTTTTTCGCTATTTTTTCAGGGAATCCTGTAGTTGCTTCACAACCTCCGCGAGGTTTCCGGTGTTCGAAAGTCTGGTCAGACCCATATTTATTGGATAAGTGATGGGCGATGCTGGAGCCGCGGATTCAGCGTGGACAGGGTTTCCGGAGCGACATAAAACGGGATTGTCCGGGTTTCCTCCCCAACAAAGGTTCGATGGGATTCCCGCTGGTGGCGAAATCAGATCCGCCGAAAAGACACCCCCATAGCCAAGACTTCCGAATGCCACAGCCTGTCCCGTGCCTGCGATGACCTTGAAGTCGGCCCATTCCTTTAACGCGACCCCTCTCTGATAGGGGTTACCGTCTGCGGAGGGCAGCGCGAAGTAGAGGTACCCACGTCGCGGTGTGAGCGTCTTGCCGCCGCTTCCGGCTCCTCCATCGACAAGTGTGAACGCTCCCCAGATCTGGATTCGCTCCGGAGTTTTGTCATCGGGCTCAAAGACCACTCTGCTCACGATGGCGTAAATTCCAGCCCCGCCGCTGGCCATCAACGTTGTGGTTGCCAAAACCAGAATCAAGGCGAATAGCAAACCTGTGACCGCTGTTTTCATAACTTGCTCCTGTGCTCGTTGCCGCAATGCTAAGTCGGAAGGCGCCGAAGGGGCAAGTAGTCCGGAAGCTCATCATCTTCGGCCAGCAGGATAGCCGATGACTGCGAAACATCTTGCGATTCTCTAACAATTCTCTGACATTGCCTCTCCGGGCGGCGCGTACAATCGGTCGCATTCTTGAAACGTATGCGAGGCCATCACAAACGACAACTCATCTTGTTCCTGGCGATCCTGATCCTTCCGACTCTAGCCATCGTCGTGCAGGGCCGGATGATCGCATCGAGGGACCGCGCTATTGCCGAGACTCGCATCCAGGAACGAATGACCGATATTCGAAGACGGGTGGCGGCCGAGATATCCCAGGATATGCTCGCGGCGCTCGAGCGCATCAAGGGACAGGAAATCGCCAATTCTTCGAACGGGATCCCACAACCCGGCACATATTCTGATCCGTCCGTCGTGCTTGTTGGCCGCATCAATGGCAATCGCCCAATGTGGCCGTGGAACGCTCTTGCTGGTTCCGATCCGCGTCACGAAGTGTTCCTTTATTCGTTAAGAGGCGCGCGGTTCGGCCAAATGGCGGCGGAAGCCAACCGCGAGCAGGATAACAAGCGAGCTACCGACCTGTACCGCGCATTGATCGGCATCGCGCAGCTGGATGAAGAGTACGCCTATGCGCGTCTCGGATTGGCACGAACGCTGAGGCAGGGTGGAGCGCAATCGGAAGCCATAGCGCTCTACCTCAAAGTACTCAAGATTGATTCTGAACACGTTGATGAAAACATGATCTCCTTTGCGTCTCTCGCTGCTGCGGACCTGGCGGAGATGCGAGTCGAAACCTCAGAAGTATTGAAACGTGTACAGCGAGATCTGGAAGTTGGGAAAGCTCTGCTGCCCATTCAGACTGAACGTTGGAAATCCATACTCGAAACACTTCAGGGTTCAGGAGACAAGACAGTTGCTGCGACTGCCGCAGCCCTGCTCGATCAACTGTTGAAGCGAGCACGTGATCTGGAAACCGCCAAAGCGGTGCCGGAGTTCGCAACTCTGCAGAAGGAATTCCCTGCCATGTCCCTCACACCCACGACCTGGCAGCCATTCCATGGAAGTAATAACGAGGTGTGGCTGGTGGGAAGGGCGGCCAGTCGGTCCTTTCCGCCTCCCGAAGGCAAGTTCGAACTGGACTATTATCGGGCAGTATTTACCCCGCTCGTGATTGTGATTCGGGCGGACAGTGTTTTACCGAAACGGCGTGCGATGAGTCCGCAGGATTCCGAGTCCGATCGCATTTGGCGTATCGCCACGGAAAAGTTTCAAATCCGGCTTGACGGCGACGGCGAACTTCTCAACGAAGACCAGCTTCCGCGGTTGAGGGTGACCTTTCCAGACTTTCGTCTCGAAACGATGGCGAAGGGCACTCTCGGGCAAACCTTCTACGCCTGGTCTTTGGTGACCATCGTGCCTCTCACTTTTCTTTGTGGCTACCTGGTCTGGCGAGATACGCGACGCGACGTCCGTATTGCTGAATTGCGTTCTCACTTTGTCTCAAGCGTTTCCCACGAGCTCCGGACGCCGCTGACTGCAATTCGGATGTTTGCCGAGGCGCTTCAAATGAAATATACGGCCGATCCCCGGGTCCATCAGGAATACCTGGACACCATCGTCAACGAAAGTGAACGGTTGACGCGATTGCTCAACAACGTCCTGGACTTCTCACGCATCGATCGTGGCCAGAAGTCGTATCAAATGACGCCAAGCCAGCTATCGGAAGCCGTTCGCACGGCGGCCCAGACGATGGAATATCCGCTGCAAAAGCAGGGGTTCGTTCTGGACCTGACCGTTGACGATCAGATTCCGCCAGTAGCAATCGACCGCGACGCCATTCAACAGGCAATCCTGAACCTGCTTGCAAACGCAATGAAGTACTCCGGAGACAGCCGGAATATCGGTCTCGTGCTTCATCGGGATGGGGATAGCGCGGTCATACAGGTTTCGGATCACGGCATAGGCATCCCGGAGACGGAGCAACGTCATATATTCAATGCTTTCTATCGAGCGCCTATTCCGGAAAACCAGTTCATTGCTGGTACTGGCCTCGGATTGGCTCTCGTCGCACACGTGGCGGAAGCGCATGGTGGAACTGTCCACGTACAAAGCAACCCGGGTGCGGGCAGCACATTTTCAATCCGAATTCCTTTGAGGGTGGGTGGTAGCGCATGCGTACGGTATTGATCATCGAGGACGATTCCGCAATCCTTCGAGGTCTGAAGGACATCCTTCAGTACGAACGCTACGACGTCCTCGTTGCAACCGACGGCCAGGCAGGGTATCGACTCGCCCTGGACAAGAAGCCGGACCTCGTCATCCTGGATCTGATGCTTCCGCGAATGAGTGGCCTCGAAGTCTGCCGGAAATTACGCTCGGAAAACTTTCCACAACCAATTCTGATGCTCACGGCGCGCGGCGAAGAGTCCGATCGCGTGCTGGGCCTCGATCTTGGCGCTGACGACTACGTCACCAAGCCATTTTCTATTCGCGAGCTTCTGGCTCGAGTGAGGGCGCTTCTTCGCCGGACGCATACGGAAGAGACAACGCTCCCCAACGAACTTCGCTTTGACGACGTGGTGGTGGACTTCCGAGCCTTTGAAGCATTCAAAAACGGTGTTGCCGTTGAGATGACTCCGAAGGAATTCGGTCTTCTTCGGATGCTGGCCGCCAAAGCCGGCGACGTGGTAACACGCGACGACCTGTTAAATGGAGTGTGGGGATTCGACAACTTTCCGTCAACACGGACTGTGGACACTCATATGGCGTCGCTTCGCGCAAAGCTCGAAGATGACCCGGCGATACCTCGGCGTCTGATCACGGTCCACGGCGTTGGCTACAAGCTTATCGTTTCCTGAGTCTGAGAGGGACCAACCATGAATAGCATCATTGTGATCGAAGACGACCCCAACCTCCTGCGGGGGCTGGCGGATACGTTGCGCCACGAATCCTACGATGTTTTGACATCGGCGAATGGCGAAGAGGGATTCCGGCTGGTGAGCGAAAAACAGCCGGACCTGGTCATTCTTGACCTTCTGCTCCCAGGGGTTGACGGCTTCGATGTCTGCCGCCGCGTCAGACATCATGGTCTCAACACTCGCATCCTCATGCTCAGCGCACAATGCGACGAACACAGTCGCGTCCAGGGATTCGAGGTAGGCGCGGATGACTATGTGACCAAACCCTTCTCACTTCGAGAATTGATGGGACGGGTGCGCGCGCTGTTGCGGCGGGATACTTGTCCCGACGTGTTCCCAAGGTCCGCACCTGGGGTTCTGACAGTGCGACGAACACGGAACTCCGACGGATCCAGGGAGTCGTCGCTGAATGAATTTGGGGAACAGATCGCCCTCCTGAAAATGGGGCTGGAGCTGGAATCTGGCGAGCGAGAGGAACTCCCTTGCCAGCCATATTCAGGCAGTAACCATTGCCAATTCGAATCGCCAACGTCGTCCCACGAACAGGCCAGAGGCTTTCGGGATGAACGCCCGGGAAGTCTTGCAGGACGTCGTGTCGGTCCTTACGAACTCTTCTCGCTTTTGGGAACCGGCGGAATGGGCGAGGTATACCTTGCGACAGACACTCGATTGAACCGCTCTGTCGCGATCAAGCTTCTGTCGGCGCACCTCTCGCAAGATCCCGAATTACGCCAGCGATTCCGGCGTGAGGCACAGGCAGTCTCCAGTCTCAATCATCCTCACATCTGCACGCTCTACGACATCGGTCAGCATGACGACGTCGACTACATCGTCATGGAATTCCTGGAAGGGCAAACCCTTGCCGATCGCCTCCGCAGGGGACCGCTAACGATCGAACAAGCCCTGCAATCTGGAATACAACTTGCCGACGCGCTGAGCGCTGCACATCATCAGGGCGTGATTCACGGCGATATCAAGCCAGCCAACATGATGCTGGTTAAAACAGGTTGCAAGCTGCTGGACTTTGGTCTGGCAGTGTCTGCGAAGGATGAACGGGCCATCAAAGGAACCATTGCAGGAACCATTCCGTACATGTCGCCTGAACAGTTGGAAGGCACAAACGTCGATTCAAGGTCCGACATCTTTGCCTTCGGCACCGTCCTGTATGAAATGCTTGTCGGACGGAGGGCCTTTGACGGGAACAACAAGGCCCAGCTTGTATCGGCGATCCTGAAGTCAACGCCATTGCCGGTCTCTGTAAGTCGGCAGTCGATTCCTGATGGGTTGGATCATTTGATCCAACGGTGTCTGGCCAGGGCCCCACAGGAGCGATGGCAGAGTGCGTACGATCTGAAAAGAGAACTTCAGCGTATCGCGCGAAAGCATGTTGAAGCCTCAGAAGACAATGCAGCCGCCCATTGCACCTCAAACTGCAGGTGAACCGCGGACGCGGGTGTGCTCGCGATTGGTGACATCACAGTAAGGAATCGGCGCCGGGGCAGCGCGGCATGTAAGGCCAGGGGCAGGCGGATGACAATGAACCGATAGATTGAATCTGGTGTCTAGCGGCACTGAAGCACAAAATCCGACGGCAAATTAATTACCTCGCCGTCAAAGGGCTCCATTATCATTGGGAACAAATCCGGCATGAAACCGCTGCTCCCGCTCTTAATCGCGCTGCTTATGGCACAGGCTCCTCAGCCGCCTCCGCTGACGCCTGTGACGAATCCGGCTGACAACGGAACCGTTGAAGGCAATGTGATATGGGCAAGCAAGTCTGCACCGCTTGAAGGGATCCCCGTCTATCTCCGGAAAACAGCGACAGAGAATGCGCAGGAGGCGCAGCGACGAGGCGTCGCGAACTCCGACAACTCCGGGCACTTCGTTCTGAAGGACGTCCCTCCAGGCACGTACATCGTCGTCGCAGAACGAAGAGGTTATTTCCGGGAATCCGACGCCGAAATTCGAGTGACCGTACCGGCGCGGGGGACGGTGAGAAACGTGGATGTCCGAATGATCGTGGGAGGCACCATCAGCGGCCGAATCCTCGACATGAATAACCTCGGACTTGCTGGTGTTCGAGTTTCCACCGCACAGGCTGTTTATCTTCCATCCGGTAAGCGCGACATGCAGGACAGAGACAGCGGTTCCACGGATGATCGCGGCGAGTACCGTATTCGCGCACTACGTCCCGGTTCCTACTATTTGCGAGCCAACGTCGATGTCTGGGCATCCGATTCTCTCACCTACTACCCTGGTCTGCGGGATCAGTCGGGCGCCGTCGCCGTGACGGTTCGCGAGGCGCAGGATACCAATGCGAGCTTTCGCATGGAGCCCCGCTTGAAAACGGTTTTGACCGTATCCGGCACCGTGGTCAGTACGGTGCCCGGAGTTCCTGCCGACAAAGTTGGGGAAATCTGGATTTGGACGCGAGACGGCGGAGCCACGTTCTACGACAATCGAGCCGACGACATGTCCAACGGGCGGTTTGAAATCCGAAATATCTTTCCCGATGTCTACGATTTGTTTCCCGACGCTCGCGACAAGGACGGCACGTTGTACACGAGCCGCACAACGGTGGAACTTGTCGATCGCAGCGTCGAGAATCTGACTCTGGTGGCATCTCCCCTGGTTGAGACACGCGGACGTGTGACCTTGAATGGCGAATTCCCTGCCGGGCGACTGGAAGGCATGACGCTCGGTGTCGAAGTGCTGCGAGGTCTCGGGCCATATGCAACTGCTCCTTCAGCGGGTGGCATGAGCGTGCCCAAACCGATCGTCATCGACCGTGAGAATGGAGAATTTGTATCTGGAACTCTGGTTCCCGGCACATACAGATTTACGCCCGGACGGTTGCCGCCGGATGTCTATCTGGAGGATCTTCGTCAAGGCCCGGTTAGTGTCTACTCCGACGGATTCGCAATCAGCGACCGGCCTGGAGAGCCGATAGAAGTCGTGCTTGCCTCACCCGGAGGCAGACTTGAAGGCGTCGTTCGAAATCTTCGACAGGAACCCGCAGCACGCACGACAGTAGTTCTTGTCCCGGATGCGACTCGGCGTGAAGACCGCCGGAAATACTTCAACGTGCAATCCGACTCCGACGGCAAATTTACATTTCGTGCGATTCCTCCAGGCACATACAAGGTACTCGCATGGGAAAGCGTCCCCGGAGCCGCCTGGCTGAACGCCGAATTCATGAGGAAGTACGAAGCCAGAGGAGAGACGGTTGTCTTTACGAAAGGCGCGTCCTCAACGGTGCAGCTGATCGCAATACCGAAGGAGCCGGAACCATGACGTTCCGGACTCTCACCACTGTTGTAAGCGGATTGCTGATTGCCCTCGCGCTGGTTCCGAACGTTTCCGCGCAAAACAATTCGGGAATCATCGAAGGCATCGTTACCCGACTTGGAACAACGGAAGGCCTCGCCGCCGTGCGAATCACCATCACGCGCGAGGGACAGGACGAACTGATCGGCGAACCGGATGCCATGACGGACGCTGCGGGTCACTTTCTCATTCGAAACGCATCGCCCGGCCTATATTCGATTCGCGCAAGGCGTCCCGGTTATGCCGCTCCAATGCAGGATGGAGTCGAGCTCGAGGACGGCGGTGCGAAAAAACACATTGTTGTCAGTCTCGAAAAACCGTTGGACATCACTCTCGCCCTGACTCCCGGTGCCGTACTGGCGGGTCGTGTTCTGGATCCATTGGGAAAGGCCGCAGAAAACGCCAATGTCCAGGCATTCCTCGTTGCAAGTGACGGCACCTCGAGGGTCGTTGGAAACAGCGGGGTCGATGACCTTGGGATGTATCGGATCTGGGGATTGCCGTCCGGCAAGTACAAGCTTTCGGTCGAATACAGGAGAGGGGCGCAGATATTTGAAGATGACCGAGTCGTCGTGAGCAGTAGTGGCGGAGTTTTCACGGTTGTGGCGGGTCCCGCGGCCGTCGTGCAGGATTCCTGGGTGAAAACGTATTTCCCCGGAACTGTCGATTCCAACAGAGCCGCTCTCATCGAGGTTGGTGAAGCCGGAGTCATTGAAGGTCTCAATTTTGGTTTTCAAATGGCGCAGTCCTTCAAGATTTCCGGAACAGTGGTGGATCCCGGACGCAGCCAGCGTTCCGGCATACCGGATTTCTATTTGATTCCTTTGGGAGCGAATGACGGCAAGGTTCTCGATGCCCCGAGGATGTCGCAGAACAATTTAGGTATTGGTCCAAATCGACAGCCAGGCGCGTTCGAGATTCGAGGAATTCAGCCAGGCCGTTACATTCTTTACGCCGAGGATTGGGCAAACGGCGTAAACCTTCACGATAATTTTGTCGTTTCGCAGACCATCCTGGACATCTCTTCCGATATCAGCGATATCACATTGGTCATGAGCGGAACGAGCGTCGTCGAAGGAGTGATCCGAACCGCCGACCAGCAACCGGCACGAAATGCGCGAGTCGTGTTGATACCTCCCGAGGAGCTGCGCGGACATCCGATGTACTACAAAGAAGTAAAGACCGACGCGTCCGGAAAATTCACAATCAAGGGAGTCATGCCAGGCGACTACACCGCATTTGCCATCGACCCCGCCGAATTCAAAGATACGCCGCCTCCTTCTTCCGTGTATGCCTTGCCAACGTTCCTCGGTTCCTATGCACAACAGGGCACGGTCGTACGTGCAAAGGCGGAGGAGCGGGTGACGGTGTCGATAGCGCCGGTTCGGAAGTAACGCGCTCGTACTCCAATGAAGAGTTGAAATCCGCCCAAATCGTGATTAGATAGCGGCGTGTTCATCACAAGGAAATGTCTTTCCAGACGGACTTTCTTAAGGGGCACCGGCGTGACGTTAGCGCTGCCTTTCCTGGACGCCATGGTCCCGGCCCTTACCGCTCAAAGCAAGACCGCCGCAAATGTGGCTCCTCGCCTTTCGTTCGTCTACTTTCCGCATGGCGCGATCATGGACAAGTGGACGCCGAAAAAGGAAGGAACGGGTTTTGAGTTCACGCCGATCCTGGAGTCTCTCAAACCCTTCCGGGACCAGATCAACATCATCAGCGGCCTTGCACATGCTGCAGCAGACACATCCGCTGTCCATTCTCTGAGTCCTACAACGTGGCTCAGCGGCGTCCGTCCGAAAGCCACACAGGGCCTGGACGCTCTCGCCGGCGTAACTGCGGATCAGATTGCGGCACAGAAGATCGGCCAGGAGACTCCGCTACCCTCCATGGAGCTGGGCACGGAGGATCGGTCCGGAATGAGTGGCTCCTGCGATCGCGATTACGGATGCATTTACATGAACGCGATGTCGTGGCGCACACCCACGATGCCCCTGCCGATTGAAATCAACCCGCGCAAAGCCTTCGAGCGTATGTTCGCTGTCCGGTCACAGGAAGACGCCAGCATTCTGGACGCAATCAAGGCTCAGGTCTCCGATCTCCAGCGCGACATGGGTGTGAAAGACCGCTCGACGGTCAGCGACTATGTCGACAGCATCCGCGAAATCGAGAAGAGAATCCAGAGAGCCGGTGCAGGATCGTCCCCGGTCGATCCCACGCAAACTCCGTCACCCGCGGGTATTCCGGAATCGTACGAAGAGCATGTGAAGATGATGTATGACCTGCTGGTGCTCGCTTATCGCGCCAACATCACACGTGTATCGACGTACATGGTCTCGCGGGAAACCAGCAATCGAACGTACCCTCAGCTTGGCGTGCCGGATGGACATCACGAAATTTCACATCACCAAAACCTGCCTGACGCCATCAAGAAGAACATCAAGATCCAGATCTATCACGTCGGACTCTTTGCTCAGTTTCTCGAAAACCTGCGAACCACTCCCGATGGTGCCGGCTCCCTGCTCGATAACTCCATCGTTCTCTTCGGCAGCAACATGAGCAACAGCAACCTTCACGATCATTTTCCATTGCCGAATCTCCTGGTCGGGAAAGGCGCAGGCCGCCTCAAGGGAGGCCGTCACATCAAGTATCCGGACCGTACTCCCATGACCAATCTTCTTCTGACGCTACTCGACAAAGCCGGCGCTCCCATCGACGTCCTGGGAGACAGCACCGGAAAGTTGGCGGATCTGTAGAGGAGATCGTGAAAGGACTTCTCCTTTTTGTCGTGCTCTCCCAGATCCCCGCCGCTTCGAATGCCCCACTCCGCAACCCAAACGACAAACTGATGTATGTGTGGGTTCCTCCAGGGACGTTTCGAATGGGATGCTCGGACGGCGACAAGGAATGCTACGAAGATGAGAAGCCTGCCCACACGGTTCAGCTCACGAATGGCTTCTGGATGGGACAGACCGAAGTGACGGTCGCAGCCTTTACGTCTTTCACCTCAAAGTACGGCAAGGCGATACCGCCCGGCCAGAAAGGAAGCAAGTATCCCATTACCGGCGTGATCTGGGCTGAGGCCGATGCCTACTGCAAGTGGGCCGGAGGGCGTCTCCCGTCGGAAGCGGAATGGGAATATGCCGCACGCGGCGGAACTTTCGGCATTCGATACGGGGAGCTGGACTCCATTGCGTGGACGAGCGCGAACAGCGGGAATACCGTTCATGAAGCCGCCAAAAAGAAACCCAATGCATATGGACTATTCGACATGCTGGGCAACATGTGGGAATGGACGGCAGACTGGTATGGCGCCCGATACTACGAACAAAGTCCGGCTGTGGATCCCAAGGGCCCGCCGACTGGAGACACCCTTGTGGACAAAGCCAAAGGCGCCAACGGCGATGTCCCGACGCGAACCCTGCGGGGCGGAGGATGGCGCGGTTTCCCCGGGGTCGCGCGAGCATCGTATCGCTACTGGTTCGTTCCCACCCTAAGAGTTGCCAACATCGGGTTTCGCTGCGTGATAGACAAGCTCCCATAAAAAAAAGCCCCTGCATTTCTGCAGGGGCCCACGGGGGTGATTGAATTAGAAGTTGAAACGGGTATTGATAACGAAGCTTCGCATTCCGCCGTTGCCTCCTATGTTTTGACCACTGGCCAGCGATGTAATGCGGCCAAAGGTGCCGTTGGCATTGATCGACAGTCCCGGGTTGCTGAAGTTCGGATGGTTCATGACATTGACCACATCCAGCCGCAACTCCACGGATTTCGATTCGCTGACCTTGACCCGTTTGACCACGTTCATGTCGAGATCGAAACGTCCCGGGCCACGGACCGTCATCGCGCCCAAATTGCCGGCTTGTCCCGGCTGTGCATTCACCAGGACGATGTTCCCTGCAGGATCCTGGAGCGCTCGGTTGCTAAAACCGGAAGTCAGCCCATTGAGAGGCGAAACCAGAGAGAGACCGGGGTCTGGAACCGTTGTCCAACCATCGAAATAGTTCACTCCGGTCGAAGTCTCAGCAATCTTTCCGCCGCCCAGATTCTGCTTGAGGTTACCCGCGATGACCGGGTTGCCGGTGCCTCCAGCAATGGTGCTGATCCCCGTGATAGAGAGCGGAGCACCCGTGGTGTAATTCATGATGCCGCTCACCTGGATGTTGTTCACAATGCTTTGGACCCAACCCGGAGCATCGCCGGCTACATAATGGTTCGCTCCTAACGGCAGTTCGTAGGTTCCATTGCTGCTGATCTGGCTCTTGTGATCCACGGCCTGGAGCTGCTTGGTGTTCTGATGGAACGGATCAATAGCCCCGCCAGCGCCCATCGCCTTACTCCAGATATACGTTGTCGTATTGGTAAAGCCGCGGGTGAGCCGCTGCGTGAATTGAACGTTCAAGGAATGATACGTCGAATTATCGGGGTTTTGGGTGACGCTTACGGACGAATACTGCGGATCCGGCACCAGGTAATTATCCGGAAGGCCGGCATGACGAAGGATGTTTCCGGAGTCGGAGTTTGTATTCTGCGTTACGACTCCACCGACCAGCGATTGGGTGTAGTTGGCCGTGTTCAGAGTACCTAAGAATGCCCCGAACGTACCGTTCGCGAGTTGCGCGCGGGTCGTCGAGAAGGTACGGGCAATCGTCGCGCCGGTGCAGGTTACACCGGCGGTAACGGTTCCGCCCACGCAGGTCCCGGTAAATCCGATGCCATTGAACATCTGATCCAGCACCGGTGATTCGCCGCCTTGACGAACGGTATTGAAGGCGTCCAGAAGTGCCGCCGTGTTCTCATTCTTGTACCAACCGAGGGTATTGAGGTCCACGTTGCTCGTGATCTTCGTGCCCTTGGTACCAACATAACGGACACTGACAGACATCCTCTTCGTCAATTCACGTTGGACTTCCAGGTTCCAGTTCTGTGTGTATGGAGAAACCATGTTGTAGGTCGTGATGCCCAGATTCCGGGCCGTCGTCGGGACAGGGAACGGTGACGACGTTGGAGTTCCCGTTGGAAACGGAATCGGCAGTGTCAGCGTGCTCGTGTTCGTGAATGTGGCCGGAGTATAAGTCAGTCCGGTTCCACCGGAAATCAGGTTGATTCCCGGCACGGTGCCGATGACGCCGTCCACTGTGATGAAGTTGCGAAGAGCGCCTTCGTAGCTGATGCCGTATCCGCCACGCAGGACCGTCTTGCCTTCGCCAAACCAGGGCACATTCCATGAGAATCCTGCCGATGGTGCAAAGTTGTTATTGTCCGTACCGTGGACATTGGATTGAATATCGGGATGTGTGGAATTCTTCCCGACAAACTGGACCGTCGCCAAATTGGTACAACCATTTGCCGAGTCGTAGGCGCCAGACGCAGTAAGAACACCCGGGGTGCACTTCACGTTCAGAAATGAGTCGACGTCTCCGACGACCCGCGCCGCCAAGCCATTCTTTTCATACGGCGAGCCATACCATTCCCAGTGAATGCCGAGGTTGAGTGTGAGATTCTTGCGGAACTTCCAGTCATCCTTAAAGTACGCACTCATTTCATTCTGGATGTTCCAGTGGCGGTTGTTCGGGATTACCGGTGTCGATCGCAACAAAGTGTCCTGGGCACTCAGCACGCCGAAGGCCTGATTGACGTTAGCCACCGAGCCGGAAAGGTCATACAGGATGTTTTTCGCCGTCGTTGCGGCATTGGCGGTCAGGTCCGTAAATCTGCATCCCGTCCCACACAGATTATTCGTCGTGCCATCGATAATTGCCGGATTTGTCCCGCCGCCGTACGTGGTGGATGGAGTCATGTTGGGATCGTTGAATCCGTTTGAATTGGTCCTGCGGAATTCATAACCACCCTTGAAGGCGTGCTTATTGTAGGTCCAGCTCAGGTCGTCCCCGATCGAGTACCGTGGATTGATGCCTTCACGCCACCGGCCAAATTGGCCGATTTCGGCAAAAGCACCGATGCCCGTGGCAAAGGTGACACGATAAGGGATACCGCTAGCGGTAGAAACCAGATTGCGGGCTTCCGCACCCACCTCGTCCCCGCGGTTTGCAGCTCCCCATTGCCAGTTATTCGTTCCACTCTTGGAGAGGCGGAGCTGATTCAACAGGCTGCTGGAAAGCGTGGACGTCAACTGAATGCTGTAGACAACGGGACGCTTTACGGCCAATCCGTCATAGGATTCCGGCCAATTCCGCAGGCCCGCCTGAGTGGCGGCTCCCCACGTGTGTTCATTGGTTCCGATAAGGCTGAGCTTATGCTTGGAATTAAAATTGTGATCGATGCGCACGTTGTATTGATCGCGATTCACCTCATCGGAGTTTCCATTGGTGGCATCCAGCCCCACCTGGCGACGGGTAAAATTAATGCCCGCGGTGTTCAAACCATCCCCAGTCTTGAAATTGTTCGGGGACGGCATGCGCTTGAACTCTTCCTGCAGGAATGCAGTCACCGCAGGACCCGGGCGGTTGGGATCGTTGAACGTTTTGCAATTCGGAACCAGGGCGCCTTGAAAGTTGCAGCTGCCGAAGAGGCCGATGGCATACGGGAGCGAAT
>Ga0184628_10000701_pt1 | contig 17300 bp, 12 predicted proteins | sample PLM4_5_b1_FD_133149 | JGI IMG/M metagenome (GOLD analysis project Ga0184628, IMG submission 133149) | Groundwater sediment microbial communities from an aquifer in East River, Colorado, USA - PLM4_5_b1 | ecosystem: Environmental > Terrestrial > Soil > Riparian zone | place: USA: East River... | reverse complement strand
CGTGACCGGGTTGGTCGTGACCTTTACTGATCAGGTTTCCGAATTGTCCGGCAGCTTGACGCTGCCGTCCGGCGCGCCCGCGACGGATTTCTTCGTCATCGCGATTCCGGCGGACAAGACCTACTGGTTGCCGCAATCGCGTCGCATCGTGAGCGCGCGCCCGGATCGCACGGGCCGCTACGTCTTCCGCGGTTTACCGGCCGGCGACTATCGCATCGCGCTCACAACCGATCTTGTGCCGCGCGATCTTCAAGAGGTCAGCGCCCTCGAACAACTCGCCGCGCAGTCAGTGCCCGTGACGCTCACGACGGGTGAGAAGAAGACGCTGGACCTGCGACCGGCCGGCGGATCCACTCCCTGAACTTCCTGAACGCTGCGCCCCGATGTGAAACCGCCAGTTTCTCCTCGTCGGTGGCCTCGCCGAGGGTCCGTCCGTACGGCGGATAAAAAAAGATCGGGTCGTAGCCGAAGCCATTCGCACCCCGCGGTTGGGGAGCGATTTCGCCTTCGACCTTCGCTTCGCACGTGAACAAGACCGCCGAACCCTTCGGACCGGGCACGCCAACATAGGCCAGTGAGCAGACGAACCTCGCCGTCCAGGGGCGCGGATGGCCGGACAGTTCCTGGTACAGGTTGGCGAACTTGTCCGCGTAGGTCGCGCCCGGATACCTGGCGCTTTCAATGCCGGGCCGCCCGCCCAGCGCATCGATCACCAGGCCGGAGTCTTCCGCGACCGTCGCCAGGCCGCTCGACCGGGCGTAGTAGTTGGCCTTGAGCAGGGCGTTTTCGGCAAAAGTGCGCCCCGTTTCTTCGGGTTCCTGAAACGGTGGCAGGTCGCCGAGCGTCTTTACATTGATCGGAAGGCCGGCGAGTACCCGTCGAATCTCCCGGACCTTCCCGGCGTTGGTCGTCGCAATAAGCATGAGGCCTGTGAGTATAATCAGCGCCTTCGTACAGTTCCCGGAGGAATGAGCATGTCGCGAAATCGTAGAGTTCACGCGTGGTCGATCGCATTGGTGTGCGCGCTGGTGTTTCTGTTCTCGGCGTCACCCCTGCAGGTGTTGCGCGCCAATCAGGATCCGGTGCCGCCGCCTGCCGCAGGACAAGATCCAGCCGCGCCGGCCGCGGGCCGCGGCGCAGGCCGAGGTGGGCCGCAGCCCTATGCGTCGGTCGTCACCAACGCCTTCACGTCGGACGACGGTGTGTTCAAGGTGCACACGAACAAGAGCCCGGACACGGTCCTCTTTGAAATCCCGAACACGCAGCTCGACAAGGACTTCGTGTGGGACGTGAGCATCAAGAAGACCACGATCGGCGCCGGATTCGGTGGCCAGAACGTCAGCAGCCGGACGGTGCGCTGGACCAAGCGCGGCGACCGCCTCCTGCTCCTGAACATGGATTACAGCATCACGGCTGATGCCGACGAGATGGTGGCGCGGGCCGTCGCCGACGCCAACTATCCCGCCATCATCAGCACGCTGCCGATTGCGGCGTACAACGCGGACCGGAGCGCATCGGTCGTCGACATGACGACGTTCTTCAAGGACGGCGTGGCTGAATTCCGTGCCGGCGCGGCGATCGGCGGCCGCGGTGTCGCCGCGGACCGCTCGTTCCTCGAGCGCGCCGTGTCGTTTCCGGAAAACGTGAATGTGGAAGCGATGCTGACCTTCACCGGTGGCGGCGCGGCTGATGCCGGCGGCGGTGGCGGCGGGAGAGCCGGCGGCGCGGCGCGCGGCATGCGCGGGCCCAGCGGCACGGTCGTCGTGCACCACAGCATTCTGAAGTTGCCGGACACGCCCATGATGTCGCGCAACTACGACGAGCGCGTGGGCTACGACTCGGATAACAAGGTGTCGTTCGGCACGGATGAACATCGGTCCGTGCGCGACCAGATCATCAACCGGTTCCGGCTGGAGAAGAAGGACCCGAACGCCGCGGTCTCCGATCCGGTCAAGCCGATCACCTATTACGTGGACCCGGCGACGCCCGCGAAGTGGGTGCCGTTTGTGAAGAAGGGCGTGATGGCCTGGGCGCCGGCGTTCGAGGCCGCGGGCTTCCGCAACGCGATTCAGGTGCTCGACGCGCCGAAGGATCCGGAATGGAGCGCTGAGGACGCGCGCTACTCGGTGATCCACTGGGTGCCGACGCAGGCTGAATCGCAGACGTACATCAACGATCCGCGCAGTGGCGAAATCCTGTCGGCGAACCTGAGCGTGTATCCGAACATCGCGACGTACGGCGACACCTGGTACTTCGTCCAGGCCGGCGCGGTGGACAAGCGCGCGCAGAAGCTGCCGCTCCCCGATGACCTGCAGGGCGAACTGCTGCGCTTCGTGGTGTCGCACCAGATCGGCCACACGCTCGGTCTCACGCACAACCTGAAGGCCAGCGCGCTCTACACCGTGGCGCAGGTCCGCGATCCGAAGTGGGTCAAGGAAAATAGTTTCGTCGCCTCCATCATGGATGACGCCCGGTTCAACTACGTCGCGCAGCCGGAAGACAACATGGATCCGGCCGACTTGATTCCCAAGATTGGTCCCTACGACAAGTTCGCAATTAAGTGGGGCTACGCGCCGGTGCCGAACGCGAAGTCGCCGTCCGCCGAACACGCGACGCTCGACCAGTGGGCGCGCCAGCAGGACGCGACGCCGTATCTGCGGTTCTCGACCGAGGGCGCCGCAGCCACCGACCCGGGCGACGAAGCCGAGGCGGTCGGAGACATGGACGCCGTCGCCGCGACGTCGCTGGGTCTGAAGAATCTGAACCGGGTCGCCGCGTTCATGTTCGCGGGCACGACGTCCAAGGTCGGCGATCCGTGGGACGACCTCGAGACGGTGTACGGCCGCATGGTCACCCAGTGGAGCACCGAGATGGGTCACGTCGCGAAGGTGATCGGCGGACTCGACTCGCAGCAGGTGCACATCGGTCAGCAGGGCGTGCGTTTCAAGACGGTGCCCAAGGCCAAACAGGTTGAAGCGATGCAATTCCTGCTCGCCAACGCGTTCCAGACACCGGCGTTCATGGTGAACACCGACGTGCTGCGTCGCATTCAGGCGTCCGGCGCGGTCGATCGCGTGCGCGCGGCGCAGGCGGCGGTGCTGACAGCGCTCTTGCAGAACGCCCGCATCGATCGCATGACCGAGCAGATGACGATTGACGGTCCGACGATTGCCTACTCGCCGCTCCAGTTCCTGATGGATCTGCGCAACGGCGTGTGGTCCGAGGCGGCCAAGCCGGGCACGGCGATCAGCATCTATCGCCGCAACCTGCAGCGCACGTATCTCAGCCAGATGGATCAGAAGCTGAATGGCACGCCGGCGGCGGGCGCGGAAATCCGCATGCTGGTCAAAGGCGAGCTGAAGGCGCTGGCCACGCAGGTGAAGGCCGCGGCGGCCGCGCCTGGACTGGACGAAGCCACGCGTCGTCACCTGGTTGACGCGGGCGAGGAAATCACGACGATTCTCGATCCGCGCATCCCGCGACCGGCTCCAGATCCGGCTGCGGCCGCGGCTGCGGGCGGACGCGGACGAGGAGGGATTCGATGAGGTCAGAGGTCAAAGGTCAAAGGTCAGAGGTGAAGGAAATCCCTATGTCCCGACACAACACTGTCTTTGTCTGGTCGATTGCCGCACTCGGTGCGGCGGCGTTTGTCGTCGGCGCCATGGTGCCGGCGGGATTGCACGCCATGTCGGGCGCGACGCCGGTCAGCGCGGCACAAGCTGTTGACGGACAGCGCGGCGGTGGCGCGGGCGGTGGTGCGCAGGGCGGCGGGCAGGGCCCCGGTCGCGGCAACGTGGTGGTGCTCCGGCCGTACGCCGAAGTCATCACCGGCGCCGGACTGAAAACGGAGAGCGGCATCTTCAAGGTGCATCGGATCACTGAGGGCAACAACGACAACTTGTTCTATGAGATTCCGGTCAGCCAACTGAACAAGGACTTTCTCTGGAACACGCAGCTGAAGAAGACCACGATCGGATCCGGCTACGGCGGTCAGGCCGTAGGCACGCGGGTCGTCCGCTGGCAGTTGAAGGAGGGGAAGGTGCTCCTCGTCAACATGGATTACAGTGCCGTCGCGGATCCGTCCAACGTCCTGATGGACGAAGCCAATCAGCCGGCGATCATCCAGGCGTTCCCGGTCGCGGCCTATAAGAATGACGACAAGAACAGCGATCCCGTGATCAACGTCACGTCGCTGTACACGGGCAACGTTGCGGAGTTCGCGGCGGGTCGCGGGGTGGGCGGAACGGGCGCGCCTGACCCGAACCGGACGTTCCTCGAACGCGCGAGCGCGTATCCGGAGAACATCAACGTGGAAGTGACGGCGACCTGGGCGACCGCGGCGGATGCGGCGGCGGCCGCGGCGCCAGCACCGGCGCCAGGCGGCGGGCGTGGCGGTGGCGGCGGGCGCAACCCGAGCGCGACCGTGCTCGTGCACCACAGCATGATCAAACTGCCGGAAAAACCGATGATGCCGCGCCTGTTCGATGAGCGCGTCGGCTACTTCACGCAGGGCCTCACCGACTACGGCACCGGCGAGCAGCAGCAGATGCAGAAGCGCTTCATCACGCGCTATCGTCTCGAGAAGAAGGATCCCAGCGCGGCGATCTCCGATCCGGTGAAGCCGATTACCTACTACATCGATCCGGCGACGCCCAAGAAGTGGGTGCCGTGCATCAAGGAAGCGATTGAATCGTGGCAGCCGGCGTTCGAAATGGCCGGCTTCCGCAAGGGCATCGTCGCGAAGGAAGCGTCCGAGTCCGGCGATCCGAACTGGAATCGCGAGGACGTGCGCTACTCGACGATTGACTATCTGCCGTCCACGACCGAGAACGCGGTCGGGCCGCACGTGCATGACCCGCGCAGCGGCGAGATTCTCGAGGCGGACGTGCAGTATTACCACAACGTCATGAACCTCGCGAAGAACTGGTACTTCGTGCAGGCCGGCCCGAACGATCCGCGGGCGCAGCAGCTGCCGCTGCCCGACGATCTGATGTGCAAGCTCGTGAAATACGTCGTGGCGCACGAAGTCGGCCACACGCTCGGCTTCCAGCACAACATGAAGGCCAGCTCGACGTACACCATCGAGCAGATTCGCGATCCGAAGTTCGTGGCCGAGAACGGCCACACGCCGACGCTGATGGACTACTCGCGGTTCAACTACGTGGCCCAGCCCGAAGACAAGATCGCGCCGATCGACCTCATCCCCAAGATTGGCCCGTACGACAAGTGGGCCACGATGTGGGGCTACGCGCCGATTCCGGGCGCGCGGACGCCGGAGGAAGAGAAGCCGACGCTCGACAAGTGGGCGCGCGAGCAGGATACGAAGCCGTACCTGCGCTTCACGACCGAAGGCGGCGGCGCGACGGACCCGGGTGACGAAACCGAGGCCGTCGGCGATGGCGACGCGGTCAAGGCGACCGCGCTGGGCATCAAGAATCTGGCGCGCGTGTCGGAAATGCTGATGAAAGCCACCAACTACAAGGTGGGCGATCCGTACGACGAACTCGAGGAAGTCTACGGGCGCATGGTGGGCCAGTGGACGACCGAGATGAATCACGTCGTCAAAGTCATCGGCGGCGTGGACTCGCAGCAAAAGCACATCGGTCAGACCGGTCCGCGGTTTGTGACGGTGGCCAAGTCGCGTCAGCAGGAAGCCGTGCAGTTCCTGATCAACAACGCGTTCACGGTGCCATCGTTCATGATCCGGCCGGAGATTCTGCGGCTGATTCAACCGACGGGCATCATCCAGCGCGTGAGCGGCGCGCAGACCGGCATCATGGGCGGGTTGCTCCAGCAGGCGCGGCTCGATCGGATGACCGAGCAGCTGACGCTTGACGGCCCAACCATCGCCTACTCGCCGCTGCAGTTCCTTCAGGATGTGCGCGCCGGCGTGTGGTCTGAACTCGCGAAACCCGGCACGGCGATCAACATTTACCGCCGGAACGTGCAGCGCGCGTATCTGGACAACATGGAAGGCCGTTTGAACGGCGGGAGCGAGGAAGTGCGCGCGCTCGTCAAGGGCGAGCTCAAGCAACTCGACGCCCAGTTGAAAACGGCCATCGCGAATCCGGCGACGACCGACGACCTCACGAAGCGCCACCTGCAGGACAGCCGCGACGAGATCGCGGCGATGATGGACCCGATGGTCCCGCGGCCCTCGCGCGGCGGCGGCGCCGGCGGCGGCGGTCGTGGAGGCGGAGCGGGGCAGAGATAGGAACTTCGAAGTTCGAACTTCGAACTTCGAAAACAAGCTCACGACGGAGGGGCGGCCAGCCACAAACTGGTCGCCCCTTTTTCTTTTAAGTCGGGTGACGTTGCCCGCGTGGTTGGGTTACCGGCCTCGGCCTGATCGGAGGTGGCGCTCGAAACGCGCGCCTCCACCTTAACGTCATTCGTCAGAACGGCGTGGGGGCCCCCATCCCCACGCTTATGACCGAAGGGCTCCGGCGCGCGTTTCATCCTCTCGGACATCGCGCCACTCCGACACGGCTCGAGGCCGGCAACCCAACCACGCGGGCAACGGCGTGGCGACGGCGCCGGGTTGGTTCGCGGTTGAACTGACCCCGCCAGGCCGTGTCGAAGCGACGCGCATAGGAAGGCTTGAAATCGTGGCGAAGGCAGCGAGTGATTTCGAGCGCGAAGCTGCGCGGCTTGAGCCAGAAGTGTCGCAGTCGCGCGATGGGCGCCAGGTCGAAATCCGAGCGAACGGAGCCGCGATTTCCGCGCGTCGTCTTCGAAGGCCGGGCGGGGTCAGTTCAACCGCGAACCAGGCGCGGGGATCAACGAGTGCCGGTCAGGCCGAGGCCGGCAACCCGCCACCCGGTGGCGTCACGTGCGGTTACCGGCGTGACCTTCGCTATACTCCAACCCACATGAACCTTCGGCTGTCAGCGATTGCGCTCCTCGCCGTAGTGTGGGCCTTGGCCGTCGCGACGCCCGCGTGGGCTCAGAGCGCGCCGCCGCCGCCGGCGCAGACGCCGCCGCCGGACCAGGGCGAGCATCTGATGCTTCAGGGTGATGGGGAATACCCGCGCCTGCGCATCGCCGGATTTGGCGACATCAATTTTTCGGCGCAGCCGCGCAGCCAGGGAGCTCGCGGGTTCACCATCGGCCAGTTCGTACTGCACCTCACCTCGCAGTTGTCGTCGCGCGTGACCTTTCTTGGAGAGATCAGTTTTTCGGCGCGCAGCGACGCCGGCACGGGCGCGCCGCCCGCCGGCGGATTCAACGCGGAAATCGAGCGGCTGATTCTGCGGTTCGACCAGAGCGACATGCTGCGCGTGTCCTTTGGCCGGTACCACACGCCGATTAACTACTGGAATACCGCGTTTCACCACGGCCAGTGGCTGCAGACCACGATCAGCCGCCCGGAGATGATTCAGTTCGGCGGACGATTCCTGCCGGTGCACTTCGTCGGCGCCCTGGTCGAAGGCGCCGTGCCGGCGGGCGGATGGAACGTCGGGTACAAGGGCGGCATCGGCAACGGTCGCGCCGGCGTGATCAGCCGCGCCGGTGACGCCGGCGACAGTAACGACAATCTCTCGTATCTGGCGAACGTCACGTCGAAGCCGGACAGGATCTATGGCCTCGAGGCCGGCGCCTCGTTCTACGCGGACACGATCGTGCCGGCGATTGGCGGCAAGGTGGGTGAGCGCATCGTCGCCGCGCACGTCGCCTACCAGAAGGAAACGCCGGAAATCATCGCCGAGTACGCCGGTGTCCGTCACGACCAGGACGGCGGATCGACGCTCTGGAATCACGCCTACTACGTGCAGGCCGCGTATCGGCTGCCGGGCGGCGCGCGAAAGTTCAAGGGCTATTACCGGTTCGAACACATCGGCATTGCGCCGGGCGACGTGGTGTTCGCCGCGGTGCAGCCGCTGGATGGTTCGACGGTCGGCCTGCGCTACGACATCGCGTTGTTCGCGGCGATCAAGGGCGAGTACCGTTCGTGGACGCGCGGGTCCGGCTCCGTACGCGACCAGGGCGGGTTCTTCCAACTGGCGTTCACGTTTTGAGGACCTGGTTGATGCGAAGGTTGTTTCTGCGAACGGCCATGAAACCGCTGGCCATCTTCTGGCTGGCCACGTTGCTGCTGACCGCGGGCCGGCCGGTTCGCATCGTCGCGCAGGCCGGAGGCGCGGCTCAGGATCTGGCCGTGGTCGTTCATCCGGACGTGCCGGTGGACAATCTGACCTACGCTGAGTTGCGCCGGCTGCTGCTTGGCGACCGCGAGTTCTGGGCCTCAGGCCTGCGCGTCACGCTGCTCATACGCGCGCCGATCGCGCGCGAACGCGATGCCGTCGTCCGTGACGCGTGTCAGATGACGGAAGCGCAGTTCCGGCAGCATTGGATCGGCAAGGTCTTCCGCGCCGACACGGCCAATGGTCCCAAGATCGTCTATTCAGCGGAGATGGCGCTCGATCAGGTGACCCGTACGCCGGGCGCGATGACGTTCGTCGCGGCATCCGCGGCGGCGGGCAAGGGCGGCAAGATTCTCAAGATCGACGGGAAGCTCCCGGGGCAAGCTGGCTACAAAATACATTGATTCCCGCGGACTGAAGTCCGCGGGCTCCAAAATGGCTACCGAGGCAATCCGAGGCGCGCGATCAGTTTCACAAATCGCGGATCGTCCTTCAGCGTCTTGAACCACGGCGCGATTCCGATTTGGGTGATCGCGAAGTCGTGCTCGTCATACGCCTTTTCGAGCAGATCCAGCGCACGGGTTCGATCGCCTTTGGCGGCATGCACCATCGCCATGGCCGATGACGGCACGTATTGCCGTGTCGCTTCGCGATCGAGATCTTCGAGCACGCGATCCGCGTCGCCCCGGCGTCCGGCCGCGGCATAGGCGGCGCCAATGTGTCCGAGGATGACCGGACTGTTCTCGGAGAGATTCAGCGCCTGCTTCAGGTGAGTCAGGGCTTCGTCGTGATGGCCGTCCTGGCTCAGCGCGATTCCCAGGCCTCGGTGCGCCGAGACGGAGTTCGCGTCGAACTCGAGCGTCTTGCGGAATTGCGCGATGGCTTCCGCCGTCTGTCCGCCGTACAGCAGGTACCAGCCGAGGTCGCTGTTCACCATCGGTGAGAGTGGATCGAGTTCCTGCGCGCGCCGCACTTCCGCGATCGCATCGGGCACGCGGTTGAGCGTCGCCAGGCACAGCGCGTATTGGCTGTGCGCGATGGCCGACGATGGATTCAGCGAGATGCCCTGCGTGAACGCGCGCTCCGCGGCGGACCAGTCCCAATCGAGTAAAAGTTTGATGTGACCCTGCGCCACATAGGCCTCGGCCAGGTTCGGATCGAGCTTGAGCGCCTGTTCGGCCGCGCTCTTGGCGTCTGTGACCGCTTCGACCCAGTAACTGCCGAGCAACAGATACGAATCCGCGAGTCCGGCATACGCCAGCGCGTAGTTCGGATCCTTGGCGATGGCCTGCTGGAAGTACTCGATCGCCTTCTTGTAACCGGCGATGGTGCCCTTGTTCCAGTGGTAGCGTCCCTGCAGATACGTTTGATACGCGACCGGATCGTCGGTGTGCCGCTTGGTGACTTTCTTCCGCTCCGCACCGCTCAGTCGCGGCTGGATCTTGTCGAGGATCTCGCCCGCGATGTCGTCCTGCACGGCCAGCAGATCGGACACGGGCCGGTTGTACTGATCGCCCCACAGTTGCGAACCGTCCGCCACGTTCATCAGTTCGGCCTGAATCACCAGCCGGTCGCCGCGCACCGTGACACGGCCGGTGACGACCGCCCCCACGTTCAGGTCGCGGCCGATCTGCTGCGCGTCGGTGTCCTTGTTCTTGTAGCGGAACACCACGCTGCGCGCGCTGACGCGCAGGCCCGGCAATTGCGTGAGGTTGTTGATCAGGGTCTCCGTGATGCCGTCGGTCAGATAATCCGTCTCGCCCGCTCCACCGGCCGCGACGAACGGCAGCACCGCCACGGAATCAAAGTTGGAGGCGCCCCAGCCGCGCAGGAAATACGCACCGGCGGCGACGATGACTACGGCGGCCGCCGCAAGGCCGATGAGGAGAGGGCGGCGATTGGGACGCGCCGGTTCGACGGCTGTCTTCGACGACATTGCCGGATGCGAAATCGGCGTGAGCCGGCTCGATCCGGTTTCCCGCTGCAGACGCTTCAGGTCCGCGCGCAATTCCGCCGCGCTCTGATACCGCATCGTCCGGTCCTTCTCGAGGGCCTTGTCGATGACGTGGTCAAGTTCGGCCGGGACGAGCGGGTTGATCGAGCTGGGCGGCGCGGGTCTTTCATTCAGGATGGCGTTGAACGTCAGCGCAGACGTTTTCCCGGTGAACGGTTCGCGTCCGGTGGCCATTTCGTAGATGGCGGTGCCCAGCGAAAAAATGTCGGTGCGTCCGTCAATGTCGTCGCCGCGCGCCTGTTCCGGCGACATGGATGACAAGGTGCCAAGCGTCTGGCCCGCGACCGTGGCATTGGGCGAGTGGCCGGCCGCGAGCGTCGTGTCCGCCGACGCGATCACGTCGTCTGGTTGCGCGAGCTTGGCCAACCCGAAGTCCAGTACTTTGATCTGGTCCCTGGCGGTGACGAAGATGTTCGCGGACTTGACGTCGCGGTGGACGATCCCCAAGCCATGCGCCGCATCGAGTGCGTCGGCGGCCTGCACCGCATATTCGAGCAGCGCGTCGATCGGCAGGGGCCTGCCGCTGACGCGCTTGCGGAGCGTCTGACCCTCGAGCAGCTCCATCACCAGGAACGGCAGATTGCCATACTGGCCGACGTCATAGACGGCACAGATGTGCGCGTGATTGAGCGCGGACGCGGCGCGTGCCTCGCGTTGAAATCGTTCGAGCGCGATCGGATCCGCGGAGAGTTCGCTGGACAGGAACTTGACCGCGACTTGCCGGCCCAGGCGCGTGTCCTCACCGCGATAAACGACACCCATCCCGCCCTCGCCTATCTTCTCGAGGATGCGATAGTGCGTGACGATTTCGCCGATCATGTGAAGCTACGATCGTACGGCTGACGGACGCGGGCGTCAATACTTCAGGATCGAGCCGACCACTTCGCGCTGCTTCGCGATCAGCATGGCGATCCCGCTGTCCGCCAGGGCTATCAGCGCATCGAGGCCGGCCCGGTCGAACGGCTTGGTCTCGGCCGTGCCCTGCAATTCGATGAATCGGCCGTCCGAGGTTTTGACGACGTTCATGTCGACTTCGGCGCGCGAATCTTCCTCATAGGCGAGGTCGAGCATCGGGACGCCATCGATCACGCCGACGCTGGTGGCGGCGACGTAGTCGGTGATCGGAATCCTGCTGATGGCGCCCTGCTCGCGCAGCCGCTCGAATGCGAGCACGAGCGCGACGAAGCCGCCCGTGATGGCGGCCGTGCGCGTGCCGCCGTCGGCCTGAATCACGTCGCAGTCCACATACAGCGACCGTTCGCCGAAGTCCTTGAGTGACGTCACCGACCGCAGCGATCGGCCGATGAGTCTCTGAATCTCCATGGTCCGTCCGCCGACCTTGCCTTCTGACGCTTCGCGGCGCATCCGCGTATTCGTCGCGCGCGGCAGCATGCCGTATTCGGCCGTCACCCAGCCCTTGCCGGTGCCGCGCAGAAACGGCGGCACCCGCTCTTCGAGCGACGCGGTGCAAATCACGCGCGTCCGTCCGACCTCAATCAGCACGGATCCCTCCGCGTGAATCGTGAAGCCGGGCGTCAGTTTCGTCTCGCGCACCGCATCGGGTGCGCGTCCATCAATACGTGGCATCTGCAGCTACTGTCCTTTCCGAATCCAGCCGTCCGCGCGGCCGAGAGGTTCCCGAAGATCGATATGGCCGGCGAGCGAATCCACTTCCTTGCCGTCCACCAGGATTTGCACCGCTTTGACATCCGGCAAATTCACCGTGACGGCATTGACGATGGCGAAGACGGCGAGGGCTTCATCGAGTGAACCGCCCACGTGGCCCAGCAGGCCGTCGGGGTTCAGGTCCACGTAAAGTTCGCCTTTGGATCCCAGGAACACGGAGCGGATGGTCGTGCCGCCGGGAATCGCCGACGCATGGCCCTCCGGCGCCGGGCGGACCTGGGCCGTGAGAATCTCCCGCGCCTGTTCGGCCGGTGTGGCGCCATAGGGCACGTCTCTGGCCACGGGCATCAGATCGCTGCCATCCTCGGACACATAGAAGAGCGTGGCCTGGATTCGGCGGCCGCTCGAGGCATCGGCCGGTTTCTCGGGCGCGTTGACGTTGGGATCGCGTGAGAGCCAGCCGGGCACGAGCGTCACCAGCCACAGGCCGACGAGAAGCAAACCCACGCCGGCCACGATCGCGACGCGAAGCCCGCGGGCTTCGGCTTTCTTTTCCGGTGCCGGGGTCTCGGTCATAGGCCCCGTCGCATTTCGGACAGCGCGGCGATCACGCTCTCAATCACCGCCGACTGGAATTCCTGCGTCCCCAACGCCTTCTCGTCGTCGGCGTTCGAGAGAAAACCGATTTCGATGAGGACGGCCGGCATGTTGGCGCCCATAAGCAGCCGCATCGGCGCCTGGATCGACGGCTTCACATAGAGTGCGACCTTGCGTTCAGTGAACTGTCGGACGAGTACTGAACCCAACGCGGCGGACTGGTCGGCAAATGGGAGTTGCGCGAGATCCCACTGCACGGGTTCGATGAGGCGAGAGCCGCCGCCGATGACCGGCACGGTGCGGCGTGCCGCATCGGGCTGCGGCACGGGTGTGTGCGCGGCATCAAGCCCGAGCGTGTACACCTGCGCGCCGCGCGCCGTCGCGCGAGCAGACCAATTGACGTGCAGACTCAGCAGTCCGTCAGCCTTGCTGTTGTTGGCGAATTCTGTTCGCCGATCGATCGTCACGTCCTCGTCGCCGTCTCGCGTGAGCAGAACGCGCAGGCCGAGGCGGCTTTCGATGGCGGCCTTGAGGCGACGGGCCATCTGGAGCGTGAGGTCCTTTTCCTTGACGCCAGCCGCACTGACGCCGCCCGTGTCCTCACCACCGTGCCCGGCATCGATCACGATGGTGCGAAGTCCGCCGGAGGCCACGTCGAGCTGTGGCGCCGCGCCGGCCGTCGGGCTGGGTGCCGTACCGGGAATGCCGGGCATCGGCCGCAGTCGCGGCGCAGCCAGCGGTGTCGGCGGGGGAGGCGGCGGTGGCGCCAGGAGTTCGATGGTGATCGTGCCGGCCGCGCGGTCCTCGTCCACACGATGCGAGGATGCCGTCGGGCCGAGGTCGATGATCAGGCTCGGGCCCTCGACCTTGGCGGCGGCCGCAAACTCCGGAATGAATCCCGTCAGCGGCGTGGCGTCGAGCGCCACCGCGTCGAATCGCACGGTCAGGCGGTTGCCGTCGCGCGTGACCTTGTACGGCGTGGCGGGCTGTGCCGCAATCACGACCTTGGCGCCGCCGGCCGTGCGCTCCACGCGCCCGCCGACCTCGGGCAGGCGGATCGACCCGACGAGGATCAACTTGGATGAGCGGCGAATCACGATGGATTCGCTGATCGCGGGCGCAAGGGCCTTCGTCAGAAAGTCGAGCGGGACAATCCAGCTGTTGCGATCGCGCTGCACCGGTCCGTTGAGTTGCACGACACGCCCGGCAGTGCGCACGAAAGATTGCCCGGGAATCGCAACAATCCGCTCGCCACGCGTGCCGATCACGACCCCGTTGACCACGCGGTCTTCGGTGAAGGTCAGGCCGAACGTGTTCGTCAGTTGTTCGAGCGCAACCGTCTCCGGATTGCCGTTCCTCACGATGACTGAGCGCTTCGCGTCTGTGGAGTACAACGTAAAGGTCGTCGTCTGGCCCTGAGACGACAGGGACGCCGTGATCATCAAGGTGAAGAACAGGGCCCAGGAGGCGGCGGAGCGGGATCCGAAGGTCAAGGTGGCGATCATAGCTTGCCGGCGGACCCTTGGACCCGCCTCCGCCGAGGCTTCGGCGCGGCAAGCCTTTGGACCCTTGGACCCTTGGACCGATAAAATCCTGGAATGCCCGGTTACTCGGGAACTCCGCTCGTCAAGAAGCTCGGGATCAAGCCCGATTCGCTCGTGACGCTCGTCGCCGCGCCGAAGGGGTTCAAGTCGGAGCTGGCCGGTCTGCCCACTGGCGTGCGTTTCAGCCATCGATTTACGCCGACGCCCGATCTGGCGATCTGGTTCGTCTCGTCGAGGCGGGAAGTGGAGGGGCGCATGCCTGAGATCGCGCGCGTGATGGGTGCGGGCCTCTGGGTGGCGTGGCCCAAGAAAGCGTCCGGCGTCGTGACGGATGTCAACGAGAACGTCATTCGATCCGCCGGACTGGCTCAGGGCATCGTGGACTACAAGGTCTGCGCTATCAACGAGATCTGGTCAGGCCTCAAGTTCGCGCGACGGAAATCCGGCGGCCGGTAGTCGGAAGTCCCGCGCAGCGCCGGTCGTAGCGAACAAGTGGAGCGAGCGTCGAAGCGCGAGCGCAACGCCGTGAGCCAGGCGGGGTGCAGGGGGCCCCGCCGATCAACATTTGATAATGTAGGAGTTTGTTCGTCAGTCCAGTTTCCGATCCTGAGAAGTCATCTCATGTACACACCCCCTGTTTCTGAGTTTCTGCCGCGCGGCACCCGGCAGCCGGCCGCGGCTTCGCTCGTCGCGTTGATCGCTCTCGTGGCCGCCGCATGTGGATCGGGCGCACCGGCGGGTGGGGAAGCCGGCGCTGGCGGCCGCGGCGGCGCGGCGATGGCCGTTCCCGTGGAACTGCTGACGCTCGCGGAAAAACCCGTGGAGCAGACAAGCGAATTCGTCGGCACCGTGCGGTCGCGCCTGTCGGTGAACGTGCAGGCGCAGGTCGAGGGCTTCATCCGCAAAATCAACGTGAAATCCGGCGACCGCGTCCAACTGGGCGCGGTGCTGTTCGAGATCGATGACGCATCGCAACTTGCCGTGATCGCGAATCTCGAATCAGTGCGCGCCGCCCGTGAGGCCGACGCGACATTTGCCCGCCAGCAGGCCGAGCGCGCGCAGAAACTGCTGACGGCCGGCGCGATGAGCCAGCAGGAAGTCGATCAGGCGCTGGCGCTGGAGCGCTCAACCGCGGCAACCCTTAAAGCGATTGATGAGCAGATTCGCCTCCAGAAGAACGAATGGGGCTATTCGCGCGTGACCGCATCGGCGGCGGGCGTGATTGGCGACATCCCCGTGCGATCGGGCGACCGCATTACGCGCCAGACGCTGCTGACGACGATTGATGACAACACCAATCTGGAACTGTATGTGAACGTGCCCGTGCAGGAGGCGACGCGCCTCAAGGTCGGTCAGGCCGTGCACGTGCTGGACGACGCCAGTGAGGTCGTGGCGACCGAGCGGATTGCGTTCATTTCGCCATCCGTGGATGACACGACGCAGACGGTCCTGGTGAAGACGCCGATCGCCGCGCGCGGTGGCGCATTGCGCGCGTCCCAGTTCGTGCGCGCGCGCGTAGTCTGGTCCACCGCGCCGTCGCTGACCGTGCCGCTGGTGGCGGTGACGCGTATCAGCGGCCAGTATTTTACGTTCGTCGCCGAAGCTGGACCGAATGGCGGTCTCGTGGCGCGCCAGCGCCCGGTGACCGTCGGACCACTCGTCGGCAACGACTATCTGGTCTTGGGCGGTCTGAAGGCCGGCGACAAAATCATCATTGCGGGTATCCAGAAGATCGGAGACGGCGCGCCCGTCGCTGAGGCGCCGGCAAAACCACCGAAGGCGGCCCAGCTTGTCACGCCGAAGCCGCTGGAGGCGGCGTAGGCGGATGTTCAGCGACATCTTTATCAAGCGGCCGATTCTGGCCACCGTCTCGTCGGCGATGGTCATTCTCGCGGGCGCCATTGCCATTCCGACGCTGCCGCTCGCCCGGTATCCCGACCTCACGCCGCCGTCGGTCACCGTCGCCGCGATCTACACCGGCGCGAACGCGCAGGCCGTCGAAAGTGCCGTCACCACTCCGCTCGAGCAGGTGATTAACGGCGTCGAAGGCATGCAGTACATGCGGTCGTCGAGCACCAATACGGGGTTCTCGAACATTACGGTCACGTTTGAGATCGGCCGCGATCCGGACCTGGCCGCGGTGGACGTGCAGAACCGCGTGAACCAGGCGCTCGGCCGCATGCCGCAGGAGGTGCGCACCAACGGCATCTCGGTCACCAAGAACTCCGTCGGCTTCATCGGCGCGCTCGGCTTCTACAGCGACGATGACCGTTACGATTCGTTGTTCATCAGCAACTATCTGGACCTGTACGCGCGCGACGCGTTCAAGCGCGTGCCGGGTGTCGGCAACGTCATCATCTTCGGCGAGCGCAAGTTCGCGATGCGCCTCTGGCTCGATCCCAGCCGGATGGCCGGACGGGGAATCACGGCCAGCGACGTGGTCAACGCCCTGCGCGAACAGAACATTCAGGTCGCGGCCGGCAGCATCGGCGACGCGCCGGCGGCCGCCGACCAGATGTTCCAGATCAGCGTGCGCGCGGCCGGGCGGTTTACCAAGGCCCAGGACTTCGAAGACGTGGTGGTCAAGGCGGGCCAGGATGGCGCGTTGGTCCGGGTCAAGGACATCGGTCGCGTGGATCTGGGCGCGGAGAACTACGCGTCGTTGCTGCGGTTCGGTGGCAAGCAGGCGTCGGGCATCGGCATCCAGTTGCTGCCGTCGGCGAACGCCATTCAGGTGTTCGCAGGCGTGGAAAAGGAACTGAACCGGCTGCGCGCGAACTTCCCGCCGGGGCTGAAGGCCGAGATCGCCTTCGACAACGTGACCGTCGTTCGTGAATCGATCTGGGAAGTCTTGCTGACGCTGGGCGAAGCGATCGGACTCGTCGTCCTCGTCATGTTCCTGTTCCTGCAGAACTGGCGCAGCACGATCATTCCTGCGATCACGATCCCGGTCTCGCTCGTCGGGACGTTTGCCTTCATCAAGCTGTTCGGTTTTTCCATCAATACGCTCACGCTCTTCGGCATCGTGCTCGCCACCGGCATCGTCGTGGACGATGCGATCGTGGTGATCGAGAACATCGAACGCCACATGCGGGAGTTCGGCAAGAGTGCGCGTCGGGCGGCAATCGATGCCATGGCCGAGGTGTTTTCCGCCGTCATCGTCATCGGCCTGGTCCTGGTGGCGGTCTTCGTGCCTGTGGCGTTCTTCCCGGGCACGACGGGGCGCCTCTATCAGCAGTTCTCGCTGACGATCGCGTTTTCTGTCGTCCTCTCGGTCTTCAACGCCGTGACATTCACTCCGGCGTTGTCGGCCTTGCTGCTGGATCGCGAACACCGCGCGCAGGGTTCGTTTTTCCGGGGTGTCAACCGGGTGAT
>Ga0184628_10000698_pt1 | contig 17333 bp, 39 predicted proteins | sample PLM4_5_b1_FD_133149 | JGI IMG/M metagenome (GOLD analysis project Ga0184628, IMG submission 133149) | Groundwater sediment microbial communities from an aquifer in East River, Colorado, USA - PLM4_5_b1 | ecosystem: Environmental > Terrestrial > Soil > Riparian zone | place: USA: East River... | reverse complement strand
CTACGTACAGAAGCATTTAACGCCATTGACTATTATGGACCTTTTGAAAGGTTTGTGGAAAGGTAATTATGGACGAACTAGAAGAAGAACTTCCACTTATTACAAAAGATGAATATATTCGTCTTGAATCTTTAACTCTTTCGGTTACTTCATTTTCGCCAGAAGAGAAACGTCCCGCAGGACATACAGAACTAGCAATTATCGAAAGAGCTCGTTATTTCGAGCAATATATCAGAAACGGAGCGTTTGAAAAAAATGCCGGATAATGTTAAAACATTCATGGTTGAGGGTGCTCAACTTATTTTCAGAAACTTCGAAGGGAAGGAGGGGCCTTACAACGTAAAGGGTGCTCGTAACTTCTCTGTTATTTTGACACCAGAAGGTGCAGAAGAACTTGTTCGTGATGGATGGAACGTCAAGTTACTTAAGCCTCGTGAAGAGGGTGACGATCCCGTTCCTTATATTGAGGTTGCTGTCAGCTTCAAGAATCGGCCACCTCGTGTTGTGATGATGACATCAAAGAGTCGTACGAATCTAGACGACGACACGGTCGAGGTTCTTGACTGGGCGAACATTGCGAACGCCGATCTTATTTGTCGTGCGTACAATTGGGAGGTAGGAGATAAATCCGGAATTAAAGCATATTTGCAGTCTCTGTTCGTGACAATCGAAGAGGATTATCTTGAACGTAAATATGCGATTAATGAAGTTGGTAATGATGGGTGAGATGATCATCGGTGGTGCTATCGCTCTCATCGGTGTTTTAATCGGTGCAGCAATCACAGCTACAGCAAAAAAGTCTTCAGAATAATTCTCTAAACAGAAAAGGAAAACAATGGAATTCAATCGTTATATTCGAAAGCCGTTTGTTGTTGAGGCTGTGGAAATCACAGAGGAAAACATGGAGGCCGTAGCCGCTCTTATTGGTGAGGTTCGTAGGAAGGGTGATACTCTTTTCATTTCTCTTAACCGTCGTATTGTTCCGAACGTTAATCGGGCATACGTTGGTTGGTTCATGACAAGAATGGTGGATAACTACCGTTGTTATTCTCCGAAGGTTTTCCATGAGCAGTTCGCCGAGTTCTCTACGACGCAGGTATTCACGTTCGATCCTGCTGTGAACTACGATGAAGAGGACGATGGTCGTATCATCTTGAAGACTGAGTAGTCGCAAAAAATACAAGGATTATAATGAGAGAGTGGTAATCTGTATATGATTGAAAGATCAATATGGGTTACTGCTCTCTTATTTTTTTTCGAAAGGACGTGACACCTGGGCACGTGTTTAAAAGGCCCGAATTTTCTTTTTGCTGCAAATTAACTTATGCAAAGTGGTTTCCCGCTGGATGCACCAGCAAACCGCAGCAAACGGAGGCTTCCATCATGTGGAAGTGGACTTGCCCGAACACGCCCAACCTTATTTGGGAGCATCATTCTTGGACCTCCTTGAATGAGAGCCTCACCATTCATGAGGATGGGTTCACGCTTCTTCGTGGACACGTGGTTAAGCCGTGTGACGAGGAGCACGATTACTGGGATGACGGAGAGCCATGCGCTCAACGGAATTGCCAGATTCCTTACGTCAGAAATGACGAAAAGGACGTCGACTGAGCGACGTTAAATAGGCGTTAGGCTCAGAGCGTTTAGTGGGTTGTGTTCGTAGCACGCAAAAGGAGTAGAGGCTTCTTCGGAGGTTCCAGCTTACCATCTAACTGCAGTAAAGTTTGGTAGGTATGAGGGATACTACGAGTTACCCACCTTTCCCACTATCTCGTCTGTGAAGGAACAACACAGAAACTGCCTGGAAAGTACAACCGGGTGTCTGAGGGTAACAAAAAAACCAGCTTTCGTGCATATTCCGAAAGGAATGCATAACCCATAGTCTCTTGCCAAGACAATCCGGTGAATGTTGTGGAACTGCTGATTGGTGGGCAGCTTAACCGTCGCCCCTGGTACTGACAATAGCTTCGGCGCCGTCAGACAGCAAAGATTGACGGGTTCAGGCACACAACGACGAAAGCGGTATTACAAAAGTCCTGGGAGGGAGTTTGGCATTCCATGGGAGTGTTATATTCTCCTTCCCAGGCAAATTCGCTTACTATTACAAGGAGGACAGAATGCCTTATATGTATTTCTACGCAGTACTATCCATCCTCATGATTTGGTTTACTATGGTTTATCAGATCATGCTTAATTACCGAAAGGACAAGTAATGGATCATATTGTCTACTCAACTCCCGCCGGAGCTATTTGCACATGTGGTTTTGTGTGTCCTACACGAACCGGTGCAGACGCTCGTCGTCGTGCGCAACAACACATACAAGATTTGAAGATCGAAATTGGTGCCATGAAACTGATCGACCTTCGAACAGCAGCAAGGCCACAATGAAGATCCGAACACAAGTTCCACTATATGCTGGAGACCATTCCATATTCTCACAGGAGCTCGAGCGAACTCTAGTTGGGCGAGAGTTTGTGAATGGGAAAGTTATTGCAGCGAAAATGATTGCACCAGATGAAATAATGCTCACCGTCGAAATGGAAATCCCTGACGACTTAATTAAGGAGATTTAATGTCAGACTTTTGGGGTCGTGTTTATCCTTATATTCTTGGTTTAGTTGTTGGGGCGTTTCTTGTTTATGTTTTGACCCTTGACGAACCGAAACACGACGATGGATTCGAATGTCCGAAAGTAATTCTCGTTGCTGACAAACCATTTGCTTGGCATCAGCTTGACAGTCATATTTGGTGGAACGAAGCAACGCCGGTTGGTTTCTCGCCGGATGGAAGTCCCTATATTTGCCTATTTACAGAGGAGACATGATGACAACAATCGAAGAAGCGGAAGCATATTTGAAGGACAGCGTTCGTCAAGAACTGCGGGATCACGCATTCGGCGACGCCGAAGTGTTGTGGTACAAGGACGGAAACGAGGTTGCCAACGGATATTTCAGTGGCAGCCAGGCAGACATTTCTGTCCCATTTTTCAGCCTTAAGCTGAAGGGGGACGAAGCTCGTAAACTTCGTTACTGCGGGGTTGAGGGGCGAGTTGACCGCAACGATGAAACTGGTCCAGCGAATTTCTCCGAGGGGACAATTATGCCAGGACTTACTAAAGAGGCCGTCTTTGAGGAACTGACAACTCCTCCAATTGGGCAGAACTTCTATCACTGAAAGATCGGCTCTATAGCTCAGTGGTTAGAGCGTGGCACTCATAATGCCTTGGTCGTGGGTTCGAGCCCCACTGGAGCCACTTATATTCGTAGGGACAGATCCGGACTTTCCCACCGGAACAAAGGAGAGGGATATATGTCTAGTTGAAAGGAAGGGTGGTTTGCCTGGTGACAGTTCCGGGCCGATCCAGCATCCTGCCTGGATTCCAACGGGTGTTGTGAGCTCCCCCGATGCGGAACTCTCATATTTAATTAGTTAGTAGAAAGGTACATAATGAAAATTATTCGAATCACGGACGATATTAGTCCTACGCCAGCAAAAGTAGTAAAGATGAGATGTGACTGTGAGTGGGAGGAGAAGGCCTATATTTACGATTCCTTGGGTCGTAGTCAACTTCATTTCGTCAATAACCATGGTGGAAACGGTGTTATTCTCTATAAGGGTGATGCTAGAGAAGTAAAGGCTGGAGAATTACTTCCAGCATGGGCGCCATCACATCGATAGAATCGAGACAACAATGGATTCTTTGGAATACGGAAAACTTTATATTATAGATTGGAGGAAAGTTGGTGTAGTTATGGGAAGACACGTCCAGACAAGAGGGAACGACCAAGATTTCCCGTGTTTTGAGACGGTTTCGGCTCCAGATACATTTGGAGCATATTTCAGTACGAGTAAGGATGCTGTCGTTGGATTGGTAGAAGAAAACGGGCATAATGAGAAAGAAATCGGACTTTCATCAACATAGATACAAAGTAATTACTATATTCGGCATTCCTCTTGCACTTTGTGTGGTATGTGACAAAGTTACACAAAAACCAAGATGGCCCTTTTGGAAGGATCGTAATCGTGACTGAGAACTTCAGAGACTTAATAGATAATATTCAAGAAGATCCAGATGTTGTAGATGATATGCGTAAGGTGTTCTTGCATTGGTTGAACGAAACCATCGATCATGCAAAGAGAGATAATCTAGTGTGGGAAGCCTTACATGCAAATGGTCCAATATAATGGGACAATTGTCAATCTACCCATCTGAAATCATTATTCAAAGACAGATTGATTCTTTTCCTCCTTATATGAGAGCAAACTCAGCACCACACGCAGTTATTTGGGAAGGTGCTCTGAATGATTCGGTTTGTGATGAACTCGTTGAGGTGTGTATGAGCTATGAACCTCATAAATTTCCAGGATGTGAGGCTCTTACACGAGATTGTCCAATGCCTTTGGATTCGGTATTCAGTTCGATTTGGTTGTTTGCTACAGAGATGAATGGTATCTGGTGGAAGTTTAATCTCGATCACTATCCTGGAGCATACATGCAAACATATAATGCTGGTGAAGGATATTTGTTACATACAGATACGACGATTGGGATATCGAGAAAACTTACGGCTGTGGTCATGTTGACTGACCCACAGGACTATACGGGAGGCCGGCTTGAACTTCTTCCTGTCCCAAACTCATACAGTATACCTAAAACTCGAGGAACCATTGTTGTATTTCCTTCTTGGATATTACACAAGGTTCATCCAGTTGTTATGGGAACACGACAAACGATAAACATGGGGTTCTGGGGTCCTCCGTTCAAGTAAGGAGACTGAGATGGGGATACGTAATATTCATGTTTTAACCAATGGATGTGATATTTGTGATGGAACCTTAATTGATTATATAGGAAGACCATGTAGAGTCTGTAACCCAGCGTCACCACATTTCGAAAAAAAGGAGCAAGATGGTCAGCGCACAAATTCCAATCCTAATTAATTATTTGCACGATCGAATTCCTTTTGGTACTGCCACAATAAGTAAAGGTAAAGTGGTTGAAATTCATCTTAATAGTGTAATACTTGATGAGTTGATAAACCAAGAAATAATGATCGGAACAATAACAAATAGTAATAAAGAACTTCTTGGATTGGGTATTTCGTTTGTTCCTGGTAAACAAAAAATGCTGTGTCTAAATTGTGGAAGAGAAATTGAGCAACAGACATACGACGATGAATTGTTTTGGACACACAGTGCAGGAGTAGGTCGTTTCTGTCCAATTAATGTTCCTCGAGCAACACCAAGACTTAATTCCTAAACACCCAATAAAAGGAGAACCCAGTGAGTGCTGATAATGGTTATGTGCTTCGGAAGCACCCGAATGGTGGATTCTCTCTGATGATGTATTTTGCATCGGACGAGAATTCCGACACGACACCGACGGAACAATCAGAGTCCTTCCCAACCATGGAAGCGGCTCTGAAAGAGTTCGCAGAGGGACAAGATTGGTCAGACGCAGATCGTCGTGGATCCGGATATCCTCGTTACTACTGCGAGTATGGACTTCAAATCCATCTAGAGTGTTTCGAGGATGAAACGCAACCAGCGAAAGAATGTCGTCACTGTGGGAACAGAGTTCGACAGAATGGTGGAGTTGGTTGGGTTCACTCGAATACGGGATCGTCGTATTGTGGACTCGAGGCATCTCCGAAATAAGTTGTTGATGGGTCCCGAATGTTGGTGGCCACGCATTGTAGGGATAACCAAGAAGTCTACAGACGCACCCATCAACATTTAACCGGTCAAGTGTCGGTAAAGGAACACGGGTCGCCATACGTAAGGGATGGTTTACATCCTGGGTGATGACACTATATAGACGTGATCTACCGGTTATATTCCCCTATAGCTCAATTGGCAGAGCGAAGGACTTTTAATCCTAAGGTTGCAGGTTCGATTCCTGCTGGGGGAACTCATCTTATTTAAAGGAGAAGTAATCTTGGTCACAAAAGCGCAACAACACCAATTCGATTTATGTCATGCGTATGGTCATTCAATGTTCGAATCAGACTCAAAAGTTAAGAGTGAGATCGGATATCCTACGGCCCTTCAATGTGAGCGTTGTGACACGGTTCGTACGATCATTCTGAGTATTCATGGAGAGATCACACAAACTTGGTATGACTATACAGACGCATATTTGAAGAGTCTTGAGCGTAAGTTGTCACGACAGGAAGCTCGAGCAGAAGTTCTGAAGCATCAAAAATCTTACAAGCGACATCTGAAGGCTGTGTGATGGATTCGTTCGAACGTGAAATAGCGTATGTTGTTGATAATATATTGAAAGGTGGAGCAACTCACGATGAGGCCATAAGTATTATGAACACGTTACGAACGCAGGCTCAACGTATTGATTCGGCGTTAGCTAATCCACAAACCAAATGGAACATATTTGAACAGGAGAAGAAATGAGTAACTGTTTGAGAAGTCTTAAGGGTAATACTCCTAAACAAGTTTGGATTGATGAAACCTTAAACAGACGCCATATTCCAGTTTGTTTTGTTGGATTAGATTTTCTCGAAGTGTGTAAGTACTATTTCGCAGAGGTTGATGAAGATACTGTAAGTATCGGTATGAATGAAGCTTTTGAAATGCCGTGGGCGTTTAAGAATAAAATAGCCAGCGGTGGAAAAGTTAGTATTAGTTATACAAAAAGCTCGGTTGATCAAACCGTAATTGCCGTAAATCTTACTCAAAGGAGGATGTGATGTCTGATTCAAACGAAAAAAACTGGTTAATGAGTGACGTAGAACTTGAACAAACGGCTATGGGATTGATAAAAAAGACAGACAGTTTAATTCCAGCACTTTGTCCTTCATATTTGGGTTGCGCAGCAGCAATTTTTAATTATTTAGCATCAAAACAAAAGGAGAAAGATGAACCAGGAAGCGTTTGAAAAGGTATTCGAAGATCAAGTTGAGATATGTAGGACAACCTTACTTGCAAAAAGTAAGGAATATTCCACCGACGCAGATAAGCTTCACAACTTCAAAGTTGCTGGAGCGTTGAAATGTGAAACCCCCGAAGCGGCATTGGCTGGTATGATGGGGAAGCACACGGTCTCAATCTATGATTGTATTCGAAAGATCGAGCTCGATCCAGTTAGTAATCCGTGTGGTGATCCTACACAAATGGATCTTTGGGAAGAGAAGATCAAGGATCACATTAACTATCTGATTCTGTTGAAGGCGCTTCTTATTGAGCGCAGGAATCATTTGACGTTTACTATCGATTTTATTGGTGGAGATCCTTCAGCGCCTAATGTTTGTTTACATTGTGAAAAACCAATTTACTGGAACGTAAACGGTGGCGGGTGGCTTCATAAAGAAACAATAAGAGAGAGTTGTGAAGATGATATGCAGTCATTAATGGCATATCCTAGAGACGTTGTTGATTAAAGGAGAATCATGAGAGTAATGGGAACGGGATCTCGTGAGTTAATCGTTCATGAAGACAAACTAAATATTCATAATACTCTACAAGCGTTCATATTACTTCTAAGAGATGATCTTGCCGGCCTTGGCGACGAACTAATTCTTATTACTGGTATGGCAGAAGGTTGGGATGAATCGCTGGCGATTATTGGGATGGAAAACAACATCTCTTATATTGCTGTGATCCCGACTAAGAACTACGGAGAGTATTATTGGGGGAAGAAGTCTCTCACAGGATTTGATCGTAATCCAGAATTCAGGACCCTTGTACGAGGTGCCACAGAGATCTACTGGCTCGAAGATGTGTTCGGGCCGGCTAAGATGACACAAAGAGGCCCAACATACAACGGAGAACACGCAAATCTCGTTCGTAATCAGGTAATGGTCGACATGTGTGATATGGCCGTTGTATACAATCCGAGATCTGCCGGCACGAGAGACGCAGTAAGAAGGCTTGATAAAGTAAACAAACCCTACATGGTATATCCATTTGAGCATGAAAGACACACATAAAATTTAGCCCGGGTGGCGGAATAGGCAGACGCTGGGGGCTTAAACCCCCTTGGCCGAAAGGTCGTACGGGTTCAAGTCCCGTCTCGGGCACTCAACTACTAAGGAGAAATAATGAAACGATTGATCATCTACTCCGCATTCCTCGGAGTTTTGTCTTGGTTCATTTGGAGGGGGTTAAGAGATCACTTAACCTTCCCAAATTCTTGGAATCATCCTGATAGGTCGCAGTAATTACAGCGATTGTAATAGGAGACAAACAAGGAGCAATCAAATGACACGGATCGAAGAGATCTACGAATTTGTGCTGCCTGAAATGGCATCTAACGGTATTGAGGATACAACAGAAAATCGCCTCGCATTCCTTGAGGGATTGCGAGATGGTTGGAAGGAAGATCCAGACAAGAGTATCGAGAAGACGTTCTATCAGCTAGCGCTAAATGGCGAGATCTTTGGACTTCAACTTAGGTTGATGTTCCCGAAGATGTATCTATAAAAGAAAAGGACGGTCCCTTAAACAAGGACTGTTCTTTTTTCGCAGTAATTACATCTACTATAATAGGAAAGAAACCAAACAAGGAGAAAGACCATGAATCAGTTTTGCCGCAACATTCGTTATATCTACGAGATGAAGCGTAACGGCTATCCCATGATCGGTATTGCCAGAGGATGGAATCGATGACTAAAAGAGAGAGTACCAATAACAAGGTATTCTCTTTTTTCGCAGTAATTACATCTACTATAATAGGAGAGTAAACCAACAGAGAGGAATTTGCTATGAAGCGAACCCTAATCCGTACCAAGAACTTCGTGCTTCGTCACAGGGGAGTCATCGTTACCGCCGCCGTCATGGGCAGTGTGGTGGCGCTGCAGTCCCTCACGATCAAGCAGCACGTCGCGTTCCTGGAACACAAGGGGTTGTCGGAAGAGTTCATGAATCCCCTGTCAGGAAACTGACCAAAAGGTATGAGTCCCGTAACAAGGATTCATACTTTTTCGCAGTAATTACAGCGATTATAATAGGAAACTACTAAGGAGGAAATGTAATGGAGAGATTCAAGACTTTCGTCAGGGAGCACGAGACAGGACTTCTGTTCGCCTCGAGCGTCGTGGGAGCACTCGTTGTCGTCGTCATTCACAATAAGATTGTGAACGGATGCATGATCAAGAGCGCCGACCACTTCACTCGGCCGGATGGAACGTCGGTCATCAACGCTTACCTGAAGAACGGTCAGTCGATCGTCCTGGTCAAGCCAACGCAGTCGTAACCGAACAAAAAGTTAGAGTCCCGTAACAAGGATTCTAGCTTTTTCTATCGCAGTATTTACATGGACTATAATAGGAGATAATTCATCACCGAAAGGAAAGACATGAAGAACAAACTCATCAAGATCGGAGCCTTCGCGCGTCGACATCAGACAGCAATTCTGATGGGAACTGCCGCTGGCATTACCATCGTGTTGCAACAGAAGATGTTGCAGACGCACTGGAGGTTCTTGGACGAGAAGAGCCTGAACGACGAGTTCTACGCCTCACTCGTGAAGAAGTAATCCAACAAAAAGTTAGAGTCCCGTAACAAGGATTCTAGCTTTTTCCATTATGGAGGTAATAGATGATCTCAACACGTGATGCGGCACAAAGATTAAGAGAAGTGTCTCTTGATATGGACCCAGATGATATGGATAAAGAGTTATTTATGGAAGCTGCGTTCATGATAGAAGAATATCAACGTTTTGTAAATGCAACATTCAGACAATCGTACGTGTTACATAACAGATGGAGTGTGTGATATGAGAAAAGGAGAGCCGGCTAAACCTGCACCACCACACGGTGATCATGCACGATATGTAAGTCGATATTTCAAATGTCGGTGTGATGATTGTAAATCTGCGAATACACAATATATGAGTGATTATAGAGAACGTGTAAAGAATAACGGAGGACGACCACTTCGAGACGAGGTAAGGTCTGTTCCTCAAGGTATAGAAAAACATTCACGCTCAAATAGAAATGGGGATTACTGATGGCTGAGAAGGCAATTCTAATCACAACAAGTAATCAAGATAAATTAGCATCTCGATATAACTTGGAGAAATGGGAATATGACGAAAGACTTCCTCTGGGGTTTTATCTTGTGACAGATTTCGGAAATGAAGATATTTTCGATGTAGTTAATCCTACACTATTCAACGAGACGTTTGTAGTTGGTACGGCGCTCGAGAATGGCTTCGTGGATGTTGGTAGGAAAACATGATTCCACCGTGTACTCCGTTTGATGCCCCCCGTTGTCTTAAATGTGGTAAATGTAAGTGTATTAGAGGAGAGCGTGGAAACTTTCTTAGAAGTTTAGTTGATGGTCGGGTAATGTATTCCCCCTTATGTCCTCTTCATGCACCGACAAGTCGTCACGCTAAGAACCAAATAGTTAAACCAACTAATAGAACTAATTCAAAAAAGGAGAAAGTTAAAAAATGAGAATCGTAAATCCGAAAGTTCATCTTATTGCTTCACCTCATATTCATTGGGACGCAATGCGTGATGCGCTTATTGAACAAACCGGAAAGCCGACAGATTGGTTTGATAGAGTTTCTAGTCACATGGAGGTTTCTGACGCTGAGATTCTTGTCGAATTTGGTGGTCGTGAGTGTTATCGCTCGTGGGAGCCTGGACTCAACGCAAACGTCAAGAAAGTTCGTGAAGATTCCAAGGAATATCTTGGTAATATTCTATCTTCTGGACACGGTAGTGTACTCGAGCACGCAAACTTCTCATTTGTCTTCTCTAATGTGAGCCGCATATTCACACACGAGTTTGTTCGGCATCGTGCTGGGGTTGCTGTGTCTCAGGAGTCTATGCGCTTTGTAAGGCTCACAGATTTACCTGTATGGTTTCCTGAGTGGGCTTTAGAAGATGCTCCATTAATGGCTAGATTAGAATATTATATTGAACAAGGAGAAATACTTCAACTCTGGATGGCTGAGCACTTTGGATTAGATGTTGAAGGTGTTAATTTCCATGAGAAAAAGGCTAAAACATCTTTCATGCGTAGATTTGCTATTGGTGGACACGCTACTCATATGCTTGGGACCATTAACGTCAGAGCACTTCGACATATTGTTTACATGAGGACCGCCCTTGGGGCCGAAGAAGAGATTCGTATTGTGTGTGATCAGATTGCTGAGTTGGCAGTTGAGGCGATTCCTAATTTGATGCAGGATTACAACAAGAATGAAAACGCTGAATGGATTCCGGAGTTTCTTAAGGTGTAAAGGGGGTGATATATAGTGGAGGATGACAAAGAATGGGAAAGTGTTGCTGATCAAAAAGAAGGAGTAGCTGGAGCATTTAGAGATATATATTGGACCCCCAGTAGATGGTGGAGAGTATTAATGGAAGATGGAACCTTATTTTGTGAGACCTCTAATGAGCAAGAAGCTCGAGAAGCTAAAGCGGTTCTTGGTAGAGATGGAAGTAAGTTACAAAGACTATATACTAGAGAACAGAAAGAATGGAAGGAGGTGTAACTCTTGAAACTTATGCCACACCAAGAGAAGGCAAGTAATGAACTAGCTAACGGTAAGATTCTTTATGGTAGTGTTGGTAGCGGTAAGTCTTTGACTGCTGTGGCATACTATAAAAAGAAGGAAGCGCCCAAAAACATATTCGTAATAACTACGGCAAAGAAGAGAGACTCACTTGATTGGGAAAGCGCATTTGCGACAATTGGTGTTGGCACAGATTTATCTATCTATGGTTTACTTACTGTTGATAGTTGGAATAATCTTCATAAATACGTCGGAATTGATGATGCTTTCTTTATATTTGATGAACAGCGTCTGGTGGGTAGTGGCTCTTGGGTCAAAGCCTTCGTCAAGATTGCTAGAAGCAATAACTGGATTCTTCTCAGTGCAACTCCTGGTGATAATTGGCTTGATTATATTCCAATCTTTATAGCCAATAATCTATACAAGAATCGTACCGAGTTCTTGAGAGAACATGTCATATTTGCTCCGTATAACAAATTCCCTAAAGTTATAGGATATCGGAGAGAATACCTATTAGAGAAGTATCGTAACATGATTTTGGTAGAAATGCCATATATTATGCATACGCAGCGCATTGAGCAAGAGGTTCTAGTATCCTACGATACGGCCCTATATCGCCGTATAACGGTAGATAGATGGAATCCGTACTACAACAAGCCAATAAAAGATGCTTCAGAGATGTTTAGATTGATGAGAAAGGTCGTAAATAGCGATCCATCAAGACTAGAACGACTCCGAGAGCTTATGAATATTCATCCTAGACTTATTGTTTATTATCAACATGACTATGAATTAGCCATTTTAAGGAGTTTATTCAATGAAATTACGATTGCAGAGTGGAATGGGCACCGAAAACAACCTATTCCGGAGACTGATAGATGGTTATATCTCGTCCAATACACTTCTGGAGCAGAAGGATGGAATTGTACGGCTACAAACGCCGTGGTTTTCTTTACTCTTACCTATTCCTACAAAACCTTCCAACAAGCAAAAGGACGAATTGATAGACTAGATACAGAGTATGTTGAACTTTTTTACTACATTTTGATGTCAAATTCTTCGATTGATAAAGCCGTGCGAAATGCATTAACAAATAAGCGTCTATTCAACGAAAGGACTTGGGGAGCCGAAATTGGGCTAATTTAGGCCATTTTAGGGTGTTTTTAGACCATTTTAAGTATTCAACTCATGAAAAAGTCTCTAAAACTTTTTTAAAAATCTCGACCTTGTACTTAAAGTACTATATTTTGGTATAATAAGTATAACAGTAAAAATCGCGCGAAAGGTATAGAATAAGTACAAGGATGCGTTTTATAAAAAAGTTTTTACTCAAAAATATCGAGTTGAATACTTAAAATGTGTAATTAACAAGAAAGGAGATTTATGTCACAAGATGAGATTTGGTCGCCAATTTTGGACTTTCCTGGATATTTAGTAAGTAATTTTGGTCGTGTTGGTAATGAAAAGACCGGTAGAATATTAAGAGAAAGTAGAACTGGTTTTGGTATTATTAAGGTTGGTATTATGTTTGATGGTAAACAATATACTCGTTCTGTTGCGTTGTTGGTAGCTCAAACCTTTATAGAAGGTCAATCTTATATTTGTAATACACCAATGCATCTTGATTGTGATCCATCTAATAATCATATTAATAATTTAGTGTGGCGTCCGAAACATTTTGCATGGAAATACAAACAACAATTTTCAAGAACCATGTTTGCTGGTAATTATCAATCAATTATGGATATTGATACTAACGTATGTTACCCCACAATGATAGATGCAGCAATGATAAATGGTCTTTTGATTCAAGATATATGGAGAAGTATTACTCGTGGTTATGGTGCTCCACCAACTGGTCAAAAATTCATATTTATACGCCCAAATTAACTTTAAGTACAAGGTCGCTCTTAAAACATCGACTATAATAGGGTAGAATGCCTTTTTTCTAATTTTTTGGAGGTCTCATGCCGAGAGAAAGTAAATTTCAAAAGCAAGTCATCGAAAGATTAGAAGAAACATTCCCGGGGTGTGTAGTAATTAAAAACGACCCAAGACAACTACAAGGGATTCCTGATCTTTTGGTGTTGTATCGTGATACTTGGGCGGGTTTAGAAGTAAAACGTTCAGAAGACGAATCAACACAACCCAACCAACCTTATTACGTAGATCTTTTTAATGAAATGTCCTATGCTTCTTTTATATTCCCAGAGAACGAAGAAAGAGTGTTTGATGATCTTCAACTCACATTCGGCTCTCGTAGGTAAACATGCTTTTTTAAGTCCAAGTCAATATTCATGGGTTAACTATGATGAGCAAAGATTAGAGAATCGATATTATCTTGCTTCGGCTGCTGTTCGTGGTACTGATTTACACAATTTAGCACATCATGCGATTCGTCTGCGTGTTCATATACACGAAGCAGAGAAGACGTTATCGGCATATGTTGATGATGCAATATTTTATGACTTGGTTGTTGAACAACCTTTGTATTATTCAGATAATTGTTTCGGTACTCCAGACACAATCGGTTTTAGTGATTCTTTTCTTAGAATTCATGATTTGAAAACTGGCGTTAACAAAACATCAGAACGTCAACTAGAAATCTATGCTGCTTTGTTCTGTTTGGAATACAGTATATCTCCGTTTGAAATAGATATTGAACTTCGTATTTATCAAAGCGGAGAAGTAAGAATCTATGTTCCAACACCAGAGTTTATTCTTGAGTTGATGGATAAGATTATTTTGTTTGACAAGAGAATCGAGTATATGAAGGAGGTGGGTAACCGTGCTTCTAGATGAAGATGATTATTTAGACCATATTGGAACTAAACGTCATTCGGGTCGTTATGAATGGGGTAGTGGTGGTAATGTGCCCACTCATAATCGAACTTTACTTCAACAAGTTGATGAATTGCGTAAACAAGGTGTTCCTGAAAAAGATATTGCTAATGGTTTTGGTTTATCGACTACAGAAATGCGTGATTTAAGAACAATCGAAAATAATAGAGTTCGGCAAGAAAAGATTGCTTTTGCGCAAACACTTAAAGATAAACAATATTCTAATGTGGCTATTGGTAAAAGGATGGGTATTCCTGAACCAACCGTTCGTTCTCTTTTGAAAGATGGAGAAGCAGAAAAAGCAGCTATTTTAACTAATATTGCTAATGTTATTCGTACAGAAGTTGATTCTGGTGGTCTTATTGATGTTGGAACCGGTGTTGAACAACATCTTAATATATCTGAAAACAAACTTCGTGCTGCTGTTACTCTTCTAAAAACAGAGGGCTACAATCTTTATAACATTAAGGGTGAACAACCCACAACGGGTAAACAAACTAATATTAAAGTTCTTGTTGCTCCTACTGTTACAAAAGCAGAAGTATATCGTAGAAAGGGCGAGATTCGTCAACCAATACGATATTTTCAAGAAGGTGGGAGAACAGACTTCGGAATTCTTCCTCCATTATCTATATCTCCAAATCGTGTTAGTATTAATTATGCTGAGAATGGTGGAGATAAAGCAGATGGTGTGATATTTGTTCGACCTGGTGTTTCTGATGTTAGTTTGGGTGGAACCAACTATGCTCAAGTTCGTGTTAAAGTTGGGGATAATCATTATTTAAAGGGTATGGCAATCTATAAAAATGATCTTCCAGATGGTGTCGATCTTGTTTTTAATACAAACAAGAAGAGTACTGGAAACAAACTTGATGCCTTGAAGCCTTTGAAAACAAAAGATGCTGGTGATATTGATGCAGATAATCCATTTGGGGCAATGATATCTCGTCAAATATCAGAACGTCATCCTGATGGTTCAGAGCGCCTTACTTCTGTTATGAATATAGTTAACGAAGAAGGTGATTGGGGAAGTTGGTCAAAGACCTTATCTTCTCAGATGCTTTCAAAACAAAAACCAGAACTTGCCAAAGAACAATTAGGTTTGGCTTATGAACAAAGAGCTAATGAATTTGACAAACTTAATAGTTTAACAAACCCAGCGATTAAGAGGAAACTTCTTATATCGTTTGGTGATGAGGCATCTGCTGCCGCAATACATTTGAAGGCTGCTGCTTTACCAAGACAAGGGCAAAGAGTTATCCTTCCAATGGATTCGATTCCTCCTAATCAGATTTATGCTCCAGGATTTAGAGATGGTGAACGAGTTGTTCTTATTCGTCACCCTCATGGTGGTAGATTTGAGATTCCAGAATTGGTTGTTAATAACAAACGACCCGAAGGTAAACGTACTATTGGAGATGCTCCGGATGCTGTAGGTATCCATCATACTGTTGCTGAGCGATTGTCTGGAGCAGACTTTGATGGTGATACCGTTCTAGTTATTCCCAATAACAGGAAGAAAATTGAATCATCCCCAGCATTAGATGCGTTAAAAGATTTTGATGCTCGTATAAAGTATCCTGGTTATGAAGGAATGCGGCCTCTTACAGAGGGTGGTAAACAAGCAGAGATGGGTAAGATCTCTAACTTGATTACTGATATGACATTACGTAATGCTTCAATGGATGATGTTGCTAAGGCGATCAAACATTCTATGGTTGTTATTGATGCTGTAAATCATAATCTTGACTATAGGCGATCTGCTGTTGATAATAGTATACAAGCTTTAAAGGTAAAGTATCAACAGAAACCAGATGGTACTGGTGGTGGTGCATCAACACTAATCTCTAGGGCCAAGTCTGAACAAAGAGTTACTAAGAGAATTGAGCGCCCTGCTAGAGAGGGTGGTCCTATTGATAAAGAGACCGGTAAAAGAGTATACGTCGATGCTCCAAATGCTAGATTTACCCTCCCTTCTGGAGAAGTAAAGACTAGGACACAAGCATCTACTAAATTAGGTGAGACCGATGACGCCTTTACTTTATCATCTGGTACTCGTATGGAGTCGATCTATGCAGAACATTCCAATAAATTAAAGGCTCTTGGTGATAAGGCTAGATTAGTAGCCGTTAATACACCTAAGGCAGTATACAATCCTTCTGCAAGGAAGGTGTATGATACTGAAGTTAAGCAACTTGAAGCTGCATTAGCCCTAGTTAAAAGGAACCGCCCCCTTGAAAGACAGGCCAACCTAATAGCAGAAGCTAAGATCAAAGCAAGAAGAGACGAAGATCCTGATATGGATGCCGAGACTCTAAAGAAAGTGCGTACTCAAGCAGTAGCCGCTGCTCGGTTAAAGGTTGGTGCTAAGAAGTCTGATGTTGAGATAAGGATTACTCCTAAACAATGGGAGGCCATTCAAGCAGGAGCTATTACAAACTCCCGCCTTACTGAGATCCTTGCCGATGCTGATTTAGATGTGATCAAAGACTTTGCATCACCACCACAAACCAAAGTTATGACCTCCGCCCGTGTTCGTCAAGCACAGGGGTTGTTCGCTAGAGGATACACAAGAGCAGAAGTTGCAGATCACTTGGGCATTTCAGTATCTACCTTAGATGCTTCTGTTAAAGTTGGAGAGGATGGTGAAGGATGAGACAAGTAATGTTAACAACGGTTGACAATCCTCACGATCCTTTCACAAACTATGCAGCTTGGAATGCGTTTGATGTAGCTGCTGGTTATCATTCACCCGGTTTGTTAGCAAGAATTGCAAACCTCTCCCCTGATCTATCGCCTACCGATGAGGCAGAAGAGATAGAGAATGCAATTGATGAAATCGTTAAGCATAATGTAAATGGAATGTTTAGAAAAGTTGTGAAAGAAAGTTAAAGAAAGTTTGTATTAAAATAATTTTTGAAACTTTATTTAATTATTTATTATTTTTCTTCTTTCACCTCGATAGAGGGGGGAGGGGTCGCAAGAAATACCCCCCCTATGCAT
>Ga0184628_10000697_pt1 | contig 17336 bp, 11 predicted proteins | sample PLM4_5_b1_FD_133149 | JGI IMG/M metagenome (GOLD analysis project Ga0184628, IMG submission 133149) | Groundwater sediment microbial communities from an aquifer in East River, Colorado, USA - PLM4_5_b1 | ecosystem: Environmental > Terrestrial > Soil > Riparian zone | place: USA: East River... | reverse complement strand
ACTTTGCCAAGGCACTGCTTCCGGCGACTTCAGTTGCGCCGGAACTTGAGGGGATCCCACTTCCGATCCTTGGCTTGATTGGTTTCATTGATGAACGTGTGGATCTGGAGTTGATTGGGAAGCTGGCAGCTGCCAATCGCTCGTGGACTGTCGTGATTGTCGGAAAGATACATGTGGATGTTTCAGAGCTTGAGAAATATCCCAACCTTAAATTTCTGGGACGCAAACCTTATGATCGTCTTCCCGAGTTTTGCAAAGGCTTCTCGGTAGGAATTATTCCCTTTCTTGTAAATGAGTACACCCGGCACGTGAATCCCATCAAGCTCCGAGAATATTTAAGTGCGGGACTCCCCGTCGTATCGACGAACCTTCCAGAAGTGAGTATTTATCGTGGTCGCTGTCGCGTTGCGTCCACGCACGACGAATACATCGCTTGCGTGAGAGCCGCGCTGGAGGACAACTCGTCGGAAGCCAAAGCACAGCGAAGTGAGGCGATGCGATCGGAGACATGGGAACAAAAAGTAGAGGAATTGACGACGCAGGTCGTACGCGTCAAACAGTCTCTCGCAGTCAGACGCTGATGCAAACTGCGGATGTCGGATATGCAGTGTACAAATGAAAAACCTTGTTATGAATGACAGACAGTTCGTTGGCGTAATAGGTGGCGGATCAATCGGCAGCGATCCACTTGGACTGAAGACCTGGTCCGGGATCAGCTATTCTTTATTTTCGGAGCTGCAGCGGCGTAAACGGCTCCGCCGTTCAGTCGGAATCGAATTATCACGCGTTAAGAAGTGGTCTTATATGGCCAAGAACTTCCATCCGGACCATGCCAGCTGGCGCATGAGATTTCATATCGATGTGAGCTATCTTAGCGCCTTGACTCAGGAAGTTGGCCGGCAAATTCAGTCAGAGGACAATTCCAGCGACTTCCTTCAGATTGGCGCGAAGTTCAATACGCCGAGAGTGCTGTCCTCCGGCGTGCGCTGCTTTTCCTACCATGATGGCTGCGTCGCGGAATCGATGCGCAGAATCGACGGGCCGAAACATGTCAGCGCCGATCGATACAGGAAGGCGATCGCGTTCGAGAAGCAGGTGTATCACTCGATGACAAAGGTTTTTGTAATGAGCCGACACCTGCGCGATATCCTTATTAGAGATTTTGACGTACCTCCGGAGCGGATTGCGGTGCTGGGTGCAGGAGTCAATCTCGACCCCTTTCCCGATTTCCTGCCAGACAAGCGGTACGAATCGCGAGAGGTGCTCTTTATCGGCGCCGATTTTTCTCGTAAAGGAGGGTGGCAATTGTTGAGCGCGTTTAATATCGTGCGACAGCGATATCCAGATGCCAAGCTTCACATCGTCGGACCGGCAGACTTGAAGATCCCGCAAAACTTGCACCACGGCGTTGAGTACCATGGATTTTTGTCGAAATCGAAAGTAGAAGACAAAGCCAAGTTGCAATCCTTGTTTCGGAAGTGTTCTCTATCTGTACTGCCTTCCCTTTACGAGCCATTTGGCCTGGCGCCATTAGAATCCATGGCGCACCAGATCCCATGTATTGCGTCGAACACCGGCGCCTTACCCGAGTTTGTCGTGCAAGGAAAGACCGGAGATCTTGTCGAGCCTGGAAACGTCGACGAGCTTGCTGAAAAAATCGCCAATTTGATCGGTGAGCCCGATGTTCTGCGTCAGATGGGCGAGGCAGGACGTCAGATGGTTGTTGAGCGATTTACGTGGAACAACGTTGTGGATCGGTTTCTCAAGATCGTTTCCGAGGCCTGAATTTCATATGAAGATATTGATCACGGGCGCTAGCGGTTTTCTGGGCGGACATCTGGTCGAGCACGCCTTGTCACGAGGCCACCAGGTTCGAGCATTTGTGAGGCGCACTAGCAATACGAATGCGCTCGAATCTCTCGAAGTGGAGATTGTGCGTGGCGATCTTAAGTCCGAGGCGTCCCTGCGGGAAGCCGTCGCGGGAATCGATGTTGTGATTCATGCCGCATCCAGCATGGATGCCGGCCGTCAGGAATCGGAGGCGGCTACGATTAAGGGCACGTCCGATCTGCTTGCAGCTGCAGAAAAATCCGGCGTGCGGCGATTCATTCACATCAGTTCCATCGGGATATATGCCGTCCGGAAGCTCTCCAAAGGCGAGGTCATTTCCGAAGATTTCCCTCTGGAGAAGGCCCAGAGATTCTTGAATGACTACGTCGCTTCGAAGATCGGCTCGGAAGCCGCTGCGGTCGAGTTTGCAACGCATAGCAGCATGAAAGTCCTGGTGTTACGTTGTGGACTACTTTACGGGCCGCGGGGCAAGTGGACACTGCCGCGTACCGGGTACGGGTTTGGAAAGAATCTCTATGTCGTCATCGGCGCCGGCCGCAACCTTTTGCCCGTCAGTTATGTCGAGAATTGCGCCAGCGCCGCTCTGCTGGCAAGCGAGAAAGATTCTGTGACTGGAGGAATCTTCAATATCGTCGATGATGATCTGGTCACACAGGCGGAATTCCTGCGCCGATTCAAAAAGGACGCCAATCCGAATCTTCGAATCATCAGGGCTCCATATGCTCCGTCGTACGCGTTCGCATTCCTCGGCGAGCGCTTCGGCAAGATGCTCGGCTTGCCCTTCCCATTTCGCACCGCTCATCAGTTCATATGCGGATGGAAGGCAGGGTATTCCAATGAACGCGCCAAGTCCGTTCTGGGCTGGCGCCCCGAAGTACCCAAAGAAGAAGCACTTTCCCGCACGATGAAATACTTCGCGGGGCGCTATCGCACGAGCCACAGGGCCAATATCGAGCGGCTTGAACGGGTGCAGGTAATGGATCCGCCGATGGTAATGTGTGTAATCGGATGCGGCGTTATTGCTGAAGAGCATCTGGCCATCCTCAAACGTATTCCAGGAATTCGGGTGGCGGGAATTTGCGACCCCAACCCGGAAGCGGTTGCCAAGATCGTGTCAAAGTTCAAGGTGGAACATACTTACACTGACGCGCGGCAAATGCTCGTTGCCGAAAAGCCGAACGTCGTCCATATTGTCACACCGCCTCAATCACATCGTTCTCTTGCTGAAATCGCCATTCAGTCCGGCTGTCACGTTCTCGTCGAAAAGCCAATGGCAATGGACGCCGCAGATGCCCAGGCAATGGCCGATTTCGCCGCAAAGCACAACAGAAAGCTATGCGTTGATCATAACCATTTGTACGATCCGGTCGTCGTTCGTGCCCGCCGCATGATTGAAGCAGGGGAACTGGGCGATCTTCTCTGGGTCGAAAGCTACTACGGGTTCGACTTGGGGAATAACCCTGAGAGCAGATACCTGTTGCCGGGTGGGGAGAAGCATTGGACTTTCCAGCTTCCCGGTGGCTTGTATCAAAATCTGGCGTCGCACCCACTATCGCTGGCTTTGGACATTCTGGGCAAACCGACAAAGGTCCATGCCATTGCCCGTTCCGGTCGAGTTCTCCCCCATGCTCCCACAGACGAATTGCGTGTACTTCTGGAGACGCCGCGGGCAACGGGAATGGTTGTGGTTTCGCTCGCCGCCAGTCCACGGTCGCAATTCGTCAACATTTACGGAACCAAAATGACGATATGTGTGGATGTACTCAACAAATGGATAATCGCGCAGGGGACGGTGAACGGCCTCCCCAAGCCCATTTCGAGAGCGCTCATGCATCTGCAACATGGAGCCACCGTTGTGGGTGGAACCCTCAGCGGCATGGTCAAGGTATTGCGCGGCAAATGGTCGTACTGCGATGGAATGGAGATCCTTATTCGGGATTTCTATGTTTCCATCAAAGAAGATCGTCCCGCTCCGGTAACAGCCGAAGATGGAATCTGGACGATGGAAATCATGGATGAGGTTTGGAAGCAAATCGGGATGACGGGAAGCCAAACCGACAAGATGCGGCAGGAAACCCTTGTCCACCATTAGTCAGGCAGGGTCTTTACTGACATACCCGACGCGAATACTGCAATGACTATCGCTACAGTCAAGAAATCGATTCGGTCCCTCCAGGTTTTTTTCCCGCGTCTGGTGGATTTCAAGGCGGAGATCCGTTATCAGCTTCAGCATACCTTCCGAATCCCGCATGAAGCCGACTTCAAAGCACTTTCGCAATTTCATCCACGGCCAGACGAAATGATGATTGATGTTGGAGCGAACCGGGGTCAATCCATCGAATCGATTTTAATACACCAACCTCGGGCGAGAATCGAAGCGTTCGAACCAAATAGCCGTCTCTGGCCGAGTTTGAAGAGGCGGTACAACGCGAGTTCCACGGTTAAGGTTCACCCAGTGGGCTTATCCGACTGCGATGAATCTCTCGAGTTGTTCGTGCCAATTTACCGAGGATTTGTATTTGACGGCCTGGCTTCCGTCGAGTATGCCAAGGCCTATTCCTGGCTCAATAGTGACCGGCTATACGGATTTTCGGCGAGTCACCTGAAAATCGAGAATTACAGTGCCCGGCTCGTCCGCATGGATACACTGCAACTTCGGCCGGGATTCATCAAGATTGATGTGCAGGGTACGGAATTGAAGGTCGTAAAAGGAGGTCTCGAAACGATTCGGAAGTATCTTCCCGTGCTATTGATCGAATCGATCGGTCCCGAGGACCAGATTTCGAAGCTTCTCGATGAACTGGGATATCACTGCTATGCATTTCAAGATGGCAAGCTGCACCGCGACCAGCGAGGTTACCTGAATAGTTTTATGATCAATCCATCAATCTCGCGATTCAGCCCGGAACTATTCGCCTGACGGCAATATGAGGATTCGCTTCCCGATGGTAGTCGAAATAAGTAGGGAATTATTTTGAAATCGAAAGCATCTGATATCGACGTTGAGGCGTACCCGCTGGTTTCTCTGGTCATGCCTATAAAGAATGAAGGGGCCTACATCCGGGAGGCGCTGGCATCGATTGACGACCAGAAATATCCCAGGGACAGAATTGAAATCATCGTTGCGGATGGCGGATCGACTGACGACACTCTGAAAATCATCGAGGAAGTGAAAGCAGGAGGCAGGAAGATCAAGGTCACCGGTGGCCCTGGTGTCAACTGTCCGCTGGGGATGAACCTGGGCATTGAACTGGCACAAGGAACCATCGTCGCAAAGATCGATGGCCATGGACGGATGAACAACGATTTCATTTCGACGGCTGTGAGCTATCTGATGGCCAATCCCGGCGTTTCATGCGTGGGTGGACAGATCGTAGCGGTCTATTCTTCGGACAGGGGGAAGTCCAATTATCTGGCCCGGTTTTCCAAATTCGGGGTGGGCTCCGGCATCTACACCGTTCAAAAGAAACTCCAGGAGATCGACACTGTCCAATGCGGCGTATATATCAAGAAGGATCTGGTTCGAGCCGGGATGTTCGATCCGGATTTGCAGTTTGGTGAAGACGAAGAGGCGAATTATCGTTTGATCCAAGCCGGAGCCAAGATCGTCTTCCATCCGCAAATGGAATTTCATTATCAAGTCCGTCCCACCTTCAAGAGCCTTTACAAGCAGTATTTCAACTATGGCTGCGCACGTGTAAAAGTCCTGATCAAGCATCCCTCGTTCTTAAAGATCAAGCATGGGATACCTGCCATGATGGTTCTGAGCCTGGCTGCCAGCGCGATACTACCGTTGCTGGATCGCGCCCTCTTGCCATTGTCTGCAGCAGTGTGGGGTGGGTATTGTCTATTCCTGTTGGTGGCTTCTCTATCCGTAGCGGCGCAACACCGATTCTGGAAAGTTCACTATCTGATTGTTAGTTTTCTGTGCCTTCACTTGGGCTATGGTCTCGGAACGTTGACGGGTTTGAAACTTGTTTTCCCGGTATTTCAAGGCAGGCGGGCGGCAAAGCAGTAACTGGCTGGTTAGCAGACAATCGAAGAAGTTTAGTGGCGGACGGTTTTCCATCAGACCTGACTCAACTAATTTCATGGTCCTGGAACATTTCCGGTACAACTTCTTCGTCAGACGCTGATGCAACTTCGATTTAGATGCAGTTTGCGCTGCATCAGTCATTGATTCAGTCGAATCCGAGACGTACTTACAAGTTATATCCTTGGGCTTGGTCGAGCGCTTTCTGCTAAGAATAAGTAGATTCCCTTTTTGAAGTTTTCCGCATCGTTTTTTCTACCGTCAACTCGCTTGCCCGTCGTGCATAAACCCATTATCCTCGGGGCGGACTCACGATAGCTAAGCGAAGAGGGTCTCGGGATATGCTGAGGCACCCGCCCTCGCTGATATGGTCCAGCGAAGAAGGAGTTTCCTTATGCCAACTCAATTGCGCAGGCTCGCCAATGTGGTTTATCCGCTGTACTCGCCAATCGTTCACAGAATCTTCAAGAGTGATCTTTATCACCACTGGGGCTCACCTCCAAACCTCACCTGGTTGGGCAATCCGATTTGCCAGGATCCTCTCACTCTTTGGACGTTATCAGAAACCATCTCGAAACTCCGGCCAAAGTTGATTATCGAGACAGGCACAAACTGTGGTGGATCGGCATTGTTTTACGCTCACCTGCTCGATCTACTGAATATCGAGGATGCTCGGGTGATCACCGTAGATGTGGACAAATTGCACTCGCTTGACCACCCGCGTATCACATGGCTGATCGGGAGTTCCACGAGCGATGTGATCGTAAAGGAGATGAGAGCCTCTACCGAGGCGGCCGCGGGTCCGGTCATTGTAATTCTGGACAGCAATCACACAACGAAGCACGTAGCAACCGAAATGGAGCTATATCACCGGTTTGTTACCCCTGGAAGCCTTCTCCACGTGCAAGATGGTGGAACGGATCACTGGGGACGTCCGCTGGGGCCTCTGCGGGCTATCATTGATTTTCTGCCTGCACATCCGGAGTTTGTGGTCGATGAAGAACTTGCTAGTCAATTCCTCATTACTCGTCATCCAATGGGCTGGTTGCGCCGACGAGCTTGAGTAGTTGGGACGACGGCATTCTCGAATGCACACGGGGCGAGCCTTTGGGCTAAACACATCCATGTAATTGTTATTGATGTGCCGGCTGAGATACTGCCGCCGCTAATCAAAAAGGTAAGCAGGCTTTTGAAAGCAGACTGTGAAGCAATTCAAAAGCGGCGGCTGTTACTATAGTGTGCGGAGTATACTGACAGCAGAAAGTACTAAACGATTGAGCCGATACAATCTATCGGTAATCTTCCATTTGGGACAACGCCGGGATCAAACATCTATTCCGCTCCCGACTAAATCATCATTCACAGAGGAATCAAGCTCGTGACGACTCTCCGACACAGACTCGTTCCATCCGCCCGAAGGATCTTCTTGTCGGGGGCATCGACATCCACAGTAGATAACGCGGTCCTTGAACGACTTTTCTTTAAAAGTATCTGTTTACCGAATGGTACACATAAGACGACTTCGCCAAATCGATTAACCGACGTAGACGAAATTTTATGCAATCACCTACAGAGTAATGCTCCAATTCATCTTTTAGATGTGGGAATTTCATCGGGAGTCACAACGTCTGAGCTACTGGATCGGATTGAGAGTCAGTCGCACAAAGTTACTGGAATAGGCATCGATATCCGTCTCCGGGCGTACCTGCGATCTTGGATGGGGATGGACATTCTTTACGATGAGGATGGCTATGTCCTTCAGGTTTCGGCGGCCTCTTTTGTAAAGGGACGGCCTGATCGTCCATTGGTGACGGTTCGATCCAACGTCCTGCAGATCGTCCTAAATCAAATCGAACGTTTCCTTGTGCGACGCTGGCTTCGAGCTCCGCAGTACGCAATCCCGATTACGCTGGTGACGCCCAGAATTGCGGATCGACCCGGATTTCGGATTGTCGAACAGGATATCCGGAAACCGTTTTGCGAGTGCACCGGCTCTTATGATGTTATTCGGGCCGCCAATATCTTGAACCTCTCGTATTTCGAACCGGAGATTTTGAAGAACATCGTGGTTCGGTTGACAGAGAGTTTGAGTAATGACGGACTACTAGTAGTCTGCCGCACAGGCGAAGACGGCACCAATCACGGGACGATATTTCGAAAACAGGAAGGCCTATCGGCGCTACAACCTATTTGTCGTATAGGAGTCGGCTCGGAGATTGAGCCGCTACTTCTAATCGAGCCCGATGGCCGACTGCCTGTTAGGGTTACTGGCGGAGTCCGTCCTGCAGTCACCCAATCGAACGGTTCGCCGCGAAATTGACTGGGCGCTGCATCCGGTCTATGCAAGGCTGGTAACGCCTGGACAACAAATCACTGGGCCCCCACGGGCGTCCGGCTAACCTGCAATATTACGGTCCTCTTGACCAGCAACAGGAATGGACTCATTCGGGGCAGAGCTAGTGCGCTCCAGGAGCGATTCGTGAATCCCCAATGTATCGATACCTCGAATAGCGGTTCGGTAACCATGAGCCGCTAACAATTCCAAACACTGCCTATAGTCGTCGTCGGTCAGATTGATGTGTTCAAAGTTTATGATCGAAGGCGCCCACCGACTGAAATCCACCATTTTCAAAATCTCAAAATCATAGCCTTCAGTATCCACCTGCAACAAATCGATCTTGCGATTGCCATTTCGCTCAAGGATTGAGGCCAGAGAACTGGTCTGAACCTCGATCTCGCGTATTTCTGCGCTGCTGAGACGCTGCGCCAGCACGTCGCGGTCAAACGACGACAGCAAATCTGCTCCACCCATATTGGATGCTGGAATGTACATCGTCGTCGTTCCGTTATTTCGGCTTATTGCAACATTCTCGAGCTTCAATTGGGGTTCGTCGCGGTAGTTCTGAACGAGCCTCTTGAAGGCCTCGGGCTGAGGTTCCACAAGAATGCCCTCGAGATGATATTTGAGGATCATCGCTCTCAACGGATCATCCGAAACTCCGTCATTTGCTCCGATCTGGAGGAAGAAGAAACTTCGTTGCCGCGCTAACAGAAGTTGAACAGCCAGTTCGAAAGGATCGATAGGATCGAGCGATGGACGAATCCGCTCAATTTCATAGCCCAACCTTCGAGCCCACCCCTGTAAAATTCTCTTCGAGGCAAATCCCAGCATTACGTGGTATCGGCTCTCCTCACATTGAACATTCGTCTGCGGATCGTTGCCAATCACTTCTCCGATTGGCCGTCGGGCACTATCCTACATATCACTCCCAGCGGTAAGTGAAGAAAATTTAATTTTATTAGTGATGACATTCGTAGCAATCATTTTGAAAAAATCAGGTTAGTTTCAAATTTCCCCAAAGGCCCAATTTTGCCATTCGCCATCGAATGATTTTTGGGTGAATGAATACACCCATAAGTAATGTTCCCGCTGGGTTAAGATGCGTTTGGAGGGACGAGTTCTCCAAGCCAGATCGTGGTAAACTCGAACTCTCCGGAAACTTAAAGAATTTGGTCGCAATTGGATGTCCCATTGTTAACATTCGAAAATGTTCATTCAGCGCCCCCGGAACCCCCTCGACTTTTGAGCAACGGTACAAAAACGTCAGCTCTGGCCGAATCTTTCTGGGGTGAGCGCGCTTCGAAGTTTTAGGTGAGTGTCATTTGCGAATTTGAGTTTATTGGGAGTTTATAAATGCGGTGGATAAGTCTAAAAAAACAACTCTGGGCAACTTTCATCGGATTTGGGGTTTTGGGGCTGTGCCTTCCAGCAAACATGAAAGCACAGGCCAATTGCAGCTATTTCGCTTCACCGTCCGGTTCCGGCACTGGCAAAACATTGTCAGCGCCTTTCCGCATTAGCAACTTCTGGTCTGTGGCCAAGCCGGGTGACACGCTCTGTCTTGTCGATGGAACATATACTGGCGACAACGGAATGATCCATCCACCGGTCCGCTTGAGCGGAATTTCGGGCAGCCCTATTACGATTACTGCGATAAACGATGGCGCAGTTCTAATCGACGGCCAAAATGCGAGGGTTCCCGTGCTTTTCGCGGCAAATTCATGGTGGATTTTACAAGGATTCAATGCAGCGCATTCCAGCGATGACAGCGTCATTGCTCTCAATCCAACCTCTCCCGGAGACAACTCGACGGGCTCGAATAACAATATTCTCCGTCGAATAGTGGCGTGGGACGCGCGCGATGTCAATTCGTCCATACTGCTGATCTGGAGTTCAACAAACAATCTTGTTGAAGACTTCGCCGGATTTGGCACGGCGAGGAAGATTACACAGAATTTTGCCCGAGCTGATAACAATGTTTATCGCAGAATGTTTGGTCAGTGGACGTATTCAACAGCGTCAGTTTCCGGCCCTCATTCAACTGTGTCGCTGTCTTACGATTCCTCCGGGAATATCGCTGAGAATTTCATCTCTACATGGGATGAAGATCCGGGTGCGGACACAACCAGTGCATACGGGCTTCTAAGTTTGAATCAGTACGATAGATTTACCACAGATCGCAATGAAGCGAATCACAACACGAATTCCAAATTTCTCGGGTCGATTGCTTTTCAGCTGGCAACGCAACGTGGCAATTTTGATGGAGCTTTACAAGGCGGCCAGGCTGCAAGCGGAATTACATATAAGGACATCGCGATCTACCTCGAGAAAAGTGGTGGTACTGAGTCCTTAGTCAATCTGGCTACGGAATACGGAGGGCCGACAAAAGGCGGACATCAGCTGATAAATATTACGGCAATTCGTACAAATGGGCCTTCGTCGGTAATTGACACCGATTGGACCATCACGAATCGCAAAACTGGAAAGAGCGTATCCGATATCTACGGGACTCAAAGCCTGTACGTCAACGATGGCACTAAGGGCGCCACCATCTGCTATCAATATCAAAACGGGACACTAACCAAAGTTCCGTTGTGGCCATGGCCGATGAACCAGCGCATCATCGATGCACTGCGGGCTGCCGGCAGGGCTTCTGTTGATGTCACGGCGACAGTGCAAAACATTTTCGGGCAAATTCCCGCCGCTTGTAGGAGTGGAGCGACGACAACAACAACTGCAGTAACGACCTCGTCGCCGACCCAAATCACCCCGCCCCAAAATCTCAGAAGCACGGGAGCTACGCCCTAATAGTTTTAGGCTGGAGACTTGACCACTCCCAACAAAACGGACCATTGCGATTGTGAGTTTTCGTGGTGGTCCGTTTCCATTTAGGGGACGTCATACCATCACCAGAAAGATAATCAGCCAATTTACATGCTGATAGATCCACCAAGGACTTTTATTCGCTCACGAGCCAACGAACGTTGTCGAGGTTGAATCTACCGACTTCAACAATTCGATACTGAGAGTAAACAAAGTCGTCGCCATACGTATTCCCAATGATCCTGTTATATTCAGCGATGCATTCGATTGATCAACCGGCGTTGCTAGTCTTTGCCTTTGAAAAAAGCGGTCTGATCTCCAAAGCAGCCGTCGCGAATTGTTTGAGGCACCCGAAGGATTTCAGAAGTCGCTGCAACAACACGATATGAATATGGCGGACTCCAATTGTTCGAACGGACTGGTAGCTCGGTTCTGTAAGGGAAGATCGTGAAGGGACTCTATGTCAATATTCCTGAAGCATCTGCACAAATTGAAAAATTCGACGCACTCCTCGGTCTCAAACCGTGCCTAGCTTCCCTTCATCATGACCAGGTTGGCGATATTGTCGTAAGCTACCATTCTCTCGACTGGCCTGGTGGCCCAGTGTTTACGGATCCTTCTCTCCAGTTGGTCGCGGTTGCTTCAGGCTGGTTTTCTTTTCGCGGGAGAGTTGGTGATTTGCGCGGTCTGGCCCTCGCTCTATCAGGTACGCCTACGCACGACCTCGCGTCACGAGTGCTCTCGGACATTGACGGGGGGGCCTTTACTCTGCTCCTGATTGATTCTTCAGGATTTCGCGTGATCTCAGATCCATTTGGTTTATACCCCCATTACATTAACCGTGCAATGAAAGGTCTGAACATTGCCCCGTCTCCATACTTTCTGAAAGGGTCAGCTTCCGCCGATCCCAGTGCCCTGCGAATTCTCGGGCGCATGAATCATCTTATTGGGAATCTGACGAGTAATGCTGATGTCGAGCGTCTACCCCCGGGCGCGATCGTGGATCAAAAGGGAGCGCATTTCTACTTTGATTACACACCTACAGAGTTCGATCCCAAGGAAATAATACAGGATCTATGTGCAGCGACTGATTTGTTCCGTACCCGCAACAGACTTCTTCCGTTGAGTGGCGGTCTGGACTCACGCCTGCTTCTGGCTACAGGTTCCTTTGAATATGGCTACACCGTCGGTCCAACGGATCACGGAGACCGTCCAATCGCGCGCAGGTTTCGCGGACGTTTTACAAAGGCCTACGACGACTTTTCATTCCTTCAACTGGAATATCCGCAGCGCATGATGGCTGCCGCGAAGTTGATGTTCGAGGAGACATGTCCAAAACCCTTTCGCGAAATGTTGGCTGTCTTTGCCCGAGTGCGCGGCCATTGGGGTTCAGGGCTGGTTCTTTTTGACGGATACCTGGGCGATGTCCTTACGCGCTGGAGCTGGCTAAACCTGGCAACGCGGCGTGATCAGCTGCTGCGGCCGTTTCCAACGCTTCGAATGATTGGTTCTCGAGACTACACAATCCTTCGGCAACGGTATGCGACAGTCGAGACTGAGGACTTCCATACGATTGCAGATGCTTATGCGACGATGCCAGTCGGTCGAACCTTGGAGCCATTTCATCGCCTCGTGCTCTTTGAGATGCTATATGGGCGTGGAGCGAGATATATCGTCAACGGAAATTCCATAATGGCAGGACAGTTTTTCACCTCTGTTCAGCCGTTCTTCTTTCCAAGAATCTTCCGCCGTTTGTTTGCAATAGATTCGAATAGCGGACTGGCTCTCAGTGCGCTTCACGACTTGTGGAAGCACCTTCCCAAGGACCTCCGAATGACACGGACATTGGATGGTTATGCTCCTGGATACTCTCCCCTGCTGAATCGCCTCCTTTCATTTCAAAACAGCATCATGAAGAGACTGCGACCTAGCCAATTCCAAGACTATGGCGATGAGCTGAAACAGGTCCAATGGGAAGCAACGGATCGATAAGATCTGCCTAGTTGACAAACTTGATTCAGGAACCTTGAAGGGATTGCCAGGAAAAGAAGGATGAATTTGTCGGCTTTTGCGAGCCTACCCTGTTTCTTCCAATGGTCAATTTGGGAAAAACTCGTCGGTGGTCTTGCGCCGCTGCGCTAGTCTCGATGTTTGCCGTATATTCAAGGCTGACAACATCAGTATTTGCTGTGATGCGTCTTGGGAATCTACCCCATAATCTGGCAGAGTCGGTTCAGGCCTCCTCCTCCAATCAAGTGGGTAGAAAAATTCAAGCAGATTCGATCAGTTCCAGCCCAGCGGGGGGATTTCTCAGGTCAGCACGCCCGTAAATGCTGTTGAATCAGCTATCCCTCGAGGAGCTGTCCAATGGCACACTAAGTGCTGTATGCGGGTTATGCGATTGATGCAATCTTCGTTAACTCCGTCTTCCACACGAGCACTTGTCGTTATTGGATGCAGCTTGCTTTTGGCGTTTGCACTCTTATCAAATCCCATTGGTGCCTTAGCTTCCCCATCCATAAGCCTGGCGTGGGATCCAAACCCTGACACGGAACTTGTTGGCTATAATATCTATCGTTCAACCCAATCCGGAGTTTTCAACTCGCCCGCTATGAACGGTTCGGCGCTTCTCAAAACGGAGGCTTTTACGGACTCTTCCGTCCAAGTTGGTCAAACCTACTATTACGTGGTTAAGGCGGTGAGTTCGGACGGCACAGAGAGTAGCCCTTCCAACCAGGTGCAGGCCATCATCACTTCAGTCCCGGACACGAGCGCTCCGCAAGTCTCGATTTCCATTATTCCCCTACGGTAGGGCGAGTTGCCCCATGAAGACATTAAGAGAAGACATTAAAGAATGGTCCGCATTTGCCAAGGGCCGGTGTGTGTCAAGACTGCGGCTGATGAAAAGCCCCCTCAACCTCGTAGTTTCTGTGCCCTTCTTCGACGAAAATCATTCGCGCAACATATAGTCCAGACTCCCAATCGACCGCTGAATCGTGGTCGATCGGGGAGTGCATTCACCTTTGATTGTGTAGACCTTAGTTCGCGCTCAGGTATTGAAGCAAATCCGAAGAACTCGCGGGCGTATTGGCTGATGCGATGCGATTGCAGAATCCGTCCGGTAGATGGTTTGCACAACTATTTACCGAGGTCAACCCCTCACAGACTAACCCGGCCTCGGACCGCCCAGTCGTGTACTAACCCGCAATTTTGGGATTGGCCAGGTCCTTCAGCACCCATCGAATCCTGATTCGAGCCCTGGAAAAAAATTCGGCGCATCAAAATGATTGAAAAGCGCGATTTCAGCGGAATGATGCAAGCTATCGCGAGTGATGAAGGACTATCAGAATCCGCGGGATATCGAAATCGATTTCTTCAAATTCAATTCCGGCCACATGGAACAACAAATCAGTACATTGACCCAACTGGTCTCGAGCCTGTAGCAGAAAATCGACGGGAGAGTTCAAGTCTCGCGTAACGACACGAAAGGTCATCCCTGTGACGCGAGGTATGACAACGGTCGGGCCGACTGCGGAAGAAATTGTCCAGGTGGCCGCGAGGCAAAGAACGAGGAACTATCCATCATGTTGGCAGAGATAGAAGAAACATTTGAAATCGAAAGCGAGCGGTTTTCGAGGAAGCCGGTGCGCAATTTCGAGCGATGCTTGTTGAACATAGCGCCGAAACAAATGATGTAAGCTTTCCGACGGCCTCGGTTTGGTGAGGGTGAAGAGTGCGACTCTGTGAATTGAAGGCGTTCATCTGGTCCGCTGTAAGGAATCAGAACGGTTCAAATAACGACTACAGATGAATGCAACTTCTGGTGGAGGGCAGATCAGGCGTTTGTAAAAACTTCGTATCAGACATCTTTACTTCCGTGGAACCACAACGAATTCCACGGAAGAAACGGACGAATATGCCTAAATTTGCCCGCCTCCAAATAACTCATACTTACAAACATATGAGACTAAAGGTCAAGCCGGAAGACGACGAAAGGCTACAAACTTGCCTATGAAGGCCTGATTTCTGAGGTTGAGGAGTTCGTAGTTGTTTGCTGACCGGTCATTCATCCGACCTTAGCTTAGTGCTACTGGGAAGGATCAGCCCGCACAATCGTCCTCATCAGATCGAGCGCACGAGTCCGTCTCCTTGCGATTTCGCGCTCAGCCTTGGAACATCCGCTAAATCTTTAGTCGTATGGTTGTCTCGTTGGACAATTCGTCCCCAACGAGACGATGTCAATTCACGTGTATTGGACGGGAGATAGGATTCTCATGCGCTTCTCATTCCGCAGTAGTTACCCAAAGCAGTCGGACTTCACCAATCTTGGCACATCAATACTTTTTATATTCTCATCATCCGTCGCCAAGAGACCGTACCCCAACCCAAACGGCAGTGGGTCGTTTAACGAATAGTTTAACTACAACTATCTGGGAGTACTTTGGGATGCCGCGTTGGTATACCAGCGTGGAATCCAAACAGAAACCCTCCTCCCGTTGATGGCATGTCATTTCTCAAACATACAGAAGGCGTGTTTTTCCTCGGCGTGGACAATCAAAGACGACCGCTTGCGTCGTCAGGAGAATTAATAATGAGTTTTGCAAATTCCCGCGTACGTCGCTACGCTGGGCTGATCGCGTTAACTATTTCATTAGGATTGTGGTTTTCAACAGCACTAATTGCCCAGACAAACTGCACGTATTATGCATCCCCCGACGGAGGGGGTGACGGCATCAATCTTTCTTCCCCGTTTCAGATCGCTAATTTTTGGTCCGTTGCCAGGCCTGGATACACTCTTTGCCTTCTGAGTGGTCGATATACCGGCCAGCAATCCATGATTACACCCCCCCCGTATGTGGATGGCACAGCTGACGGCCGGATCACAGTTTCCGCTATCAGCGATGGATCTGTCCTGATCGACGGAGAGGGGTACCTTCAGCCTGTACTTCTTGAGACTAATGACTATTGGACCATCGAAGGGATCAATGCAGCGAATTCCGGATATGATACCGTGGTTGGCACCTTTCCGGGGTCCGACAACAACATTATTCGCCGAGTAGTCGCATGGAACGCCGCGGACAATAACTCCTCGGCCTTTATAGCATGGGGCGGTTATAACAACCTATTTGAGGATGTGGCAGGATTCGGAACCGCCAGGAAGATCTTTCAATCTTACGAGTCCAACCAGACGGTGTTTCGCCGAGCGTGGGGAATGTGGAACTTCTCAGGACCCAACACGCCCTGGGCTGATTATCCGAAAGGCACCTTTTCTCTTGCCTATGATTCATTCAATAACATCTGTGACAATTGCATAGCGACGGCCGATTTCGATCCTGGTACCTCGACAAGCAATTTCTACGGACTTCTCGGCGCAAATCAGTTGAATCGCTATTCACCAGATGGCAACGAATCAAATCATTTTTCCAATTCCGGTTTCTTCGGCTCGATTGCTTATTCTCTATCGACACAATCGGCGGAATTTATGGGAGCTCTTCAGGGTGGTCAGGCAATTAGCGGGCTTAGCTTCAACAATGTGGCCGTGTACGTGGAAACGTCAAACAAAACGACTTCGCTGGGTAATCTATATCCGGAATACGGTGGCCCATCATATGGCGGGCACCGACTCACGAATGTCACAGAAATCCACACAGGAAGCCCAGATCGAATTACGGACACCGATTGGATCTCGTTGGGTAACGAATCATTCTCGAGCGTCGGCGAGGCTTCGAACATTTGGAATGGCTATGGCACCGAAGGGGCAAGAATTTGTTATCGATATGAAAACGGTGCTCTGAGCAACGTGCCTCTCTGGCCATGGCCTATGAATCAGCGGATCATCGAGGCGCTGGGAACTGCGGGACGGAGAATTGTCGATATCACTCAGACCATGAGTTACATCTTCGGACCCATTTCCGGCACTTGCTGGCAATAGGGGAAAACTGAAAGGCCTGAAGAGGAACTTAGGATATCAAGCATATCGATTACATTGGTTGCTTTCCTGATTCCCTGCCTATTTCACGCTCAAAAAGATAAGTTTAGGTTTGCAAAATGCAGTGACAAAACCGATGGGAATTCCGAGGAAACGACTCGGATCCCATGGTTTGTCACTGTATTTTGTGAGCTTTTCCAAGCTGTCGCTGCTATCGAACCACCGCAACGATGTTTGTAAGCGTTCGGCCCTAACCGTGTTGACAATCGGGGCGTCGGAGTAGTGTCCACTACTCCGAGTTGTGGACACTACTCCTCAGGCCGTTTGAGCCATGTCAGTAGTGTGATCCAGATCGACGT
>Ga0184628_10000696_pt1 | contig 17343 bp, 16 predicted proteins | sample PLM4_5_b1_FD_133149 | JGI IMG/M metagenome (GOLD analysis project Ga0184628, IMG submission 133149) | Groundwater sediment microbial communities from an aquifer in East River, Colorado, USA - PLM4_5_b1 | ecosystem: Environmental > Terrestrial > Soil > Riparian zone | place: USA: East River... | reverse complement strand
CGTGAATGTGCAACACGTTGTCCTGTTCCTGGATGTTCAAATCGGCAACTCCGTTGCCTTCGGCCATGGCGATTAACGATTGGTACTTGTCTCTCAGCATGGGACACCTCCCTACTTGATAGTGAGTTGGTTAACAACTTTCTTCGGGTTGGCCTCGTTGGCCGCCTTCATGGCGTCCTGCAATTTCGCCCGGGGAATCTCGCCGGTCAGTGTCACTTGTCCGTCCGCTACATTGGCGGTTACGCCTTTCACGTCGTATTTGGCCAGGCCCGCCTCGACCGCGCTCTTTATCTTCGGGTCCTCGGAAACAACGATCGGCGGTTTGACACTCAAGTTATTGACCACCGATTTGACATTGGCGACGCCCTTTGCGGCTTGCTCCGCTTGACTCTTCGCCGCGTCATTATCCACGGTGCCCGTCAGCGTCACGACGCCCTCCTTAGTCTCGACATTGACCATGGAAGCCAAAGCCTGACTCTGCGCCGCCATTTGCGCTTTCACACTGGTCGTCAACGCCGCGTCGTCGGGGCCTTTTTGACAAGCTCCCAATAGAGCTACCACGCAAAAGAACAGCGCTGCCTTAATCAATTGCGACGACTTTTTGTCTTGCATACGTCTAACCTCCTTTGCCTTGAGAGAACCGTCCGTTCAAAAACGCAGACAATCACCCTACCATGCGAAGGTTTTTGGCAACAAGACCATTGGCCATAAAACTCCAGCCGGCCGGAAATTAAGCCGCCAATCATGATGGCAATATATCAAGCACGACATTGGCGCATCCGTGAAGTTGTCCAGGGTACGAATCCACAGACCCTTTTCTGCATTGCGCGAGCCGCAGGTCAAAAGATTAGCTTGGCAATTCACGCCGAAAAAAGAATTGTTTGGCGATTACCAACGTCCGCCGTTAGTTAAAAGCCATTAACTCCAAGAAACACCTTGCCCCTAATAAATAGTTGCTGATAGAGTCACGGCTGGGCAATGTTGCGTTCTATCGGCGCTGGCAAATAGCTAGCTGCTCAAATAGCGGTTGGAATTAAGGCGCGGTGAGATACATCACGCGCCACAACTCCGTGAACAGCAAAGGAGGCGATCATGTTTGGTTTTTTGATGACCATTATCATCGGATTTGTCGTCGGCGTGATTGCGAAGTTCATCATGCCAGGCAAGGAGAACATGGGATTTATTGTGACGACCTTGCTCGGGATTGCCGGTTCGATCGCCGCGACCTATGCCGGTCAGGCCCTCGGTTGGTATGATGCTAGCCAGGGCGCCGGTTGGATCGGCTCGATAGTCGGCGCGTTTCTGCTGCTGTGGATCTTCCAGAAATTCCAGTCCCGTAGCACGGCGCCGTAAAAATCCGTGTCGAGCAACTAACCCGCTACTACCTCTGCGGTAACGGGTCGGGGCCGGTGAGTTTTTTGAATAGCTCTACGGCTTCGCGGTCGCGGGGCATGTCTCTGATCGTTTGCTCCAGCTCCTCCGGCATTTGCGGCTCGGCTTTTAGGCCGGTGAGCTTTGTATACTCCTTGGCAAACTCGGGGTCTCTATAGGTCTTGCGCATCGCTTCCTGCAGCATGTGGACCCGGTCTTTAGGCGTGCCGGGAGTCAGGATAAACGGGTTTCCGCTACCCACGAAGGTCCGGTACAGCGCAATAACTTTCCGATCCATGGCCGACTTGGCAAAGGTCTCGATGTCAGGGAGATCGGCAAAGCGGGGATGGCTATGTTTCCGTCCCTTCGGGATCTCGATGATGCCGTGGAAGTCCATGAGACCTTTATCGATCCATTGAGGTTTCTCGTGCAGGAGCGCGTCCGCCACGGTGGATCTGGTGTCTATTTCTCCCTGCTCGATGGCGACATCGAGTTCCGGGGAGGTGTATCCGGTGACGAATTTGGGTTGTTTCAGGCCTATCAGGTACGCGAACATTCGGCCGGAGATGTAGATCAGGTGCCCCACCGACTGGGAGCCGATTCTCGGGCCTGCAGCCGCGCGCAGCTTCGCCAGATTATCGAGGCCCGCCTCCTTGCGGGTAAAAAAAACATGGTAACCGCCGCTATAGCTGGTTCCCAGATAGCTCACTTTATCGATGTCATAGAGCACCCCGCTCTCTCCGAGCATAGGATGCATCACGAATGGCGTCGACATGCGGCCAATGGTCAGGCCGTCCGGACGGACCGAATTAAACATGTGGTTTGCCGCCTTGCGCCCGCCGCCGCCGTCCATGTATTGCATCATGACGGTAGGATTACCCGGAATATATTTTTGCAGAAAGGGAACAACGGCTTTTGTCCGCATGCTGCCGACTCCGCCGGGCGCGCTACTCTCAAGGATGGTAACGGTTTTCCCCTGAAAGAAAGAAGTTTGCGAAAGCGCGACGCCGCCCATGAAGGGTTCAAAGCAAAGACCGAGCAGGTGCGCGCCAAGAGAGAGTCGGAGAAACAACACCGACTTGGATTTGTCAGATTTCATAGGCACCCTTCTTAATTATGAAAACTCCGGTTTTCGTCAGCTCTCGTCCCGTGACCCTCCCGGTGAGCCATTTCGCGCGCTTCCTACTCCTGGGTCATCTTACGTAAGGCGTCTCGCACCGGTCCGGTAGCGGCGCGAAACACCGCGGTGTTGACCTTCGCCGCGTCCTCGCCGACAAAACTCACCAATTGGAACCGCAACACGCGTTCCGCCTCCGCTTTGAATTCTGGATTGTCAAAGGTATCGCGAAAACCTTTGCGCAGCGTCTCAACTGTGGTCGCCGGCGTCTTGGGTGGCGCGACAACAAATCTGCCGAGACTGCGTACCGCTCCGGAAATCTTGAAGGCATCGGCCAAAGGCCCCGAGAAATCGGCTTTCTTCGCCGCTCGAAAGAATTCCTTGAACGTCGGCAGGTCGGCGCGCGGATCGCGAACAATCTCGCCATCGGGAGCAGCCAAACCGTCTTGATAGATTGGCACCACGACACCTTCTCGCGCCATCATTGCGCCGCCCATGGTATAGCCGGTAAGACCCTCGGAAGTGTAATTGATTTCGCCCCGCTGGACGGCCAGTCGAAGGTCGGCTTCGCCGGCGTAGCCCGTCACGTAACGGTAAGGCACGCCGAGAAGATCGAGAGCCATGCGGAGCGCCAGATCTTTATTGCTCTCGCGGGTGAATCCGCCGATGATGATCGGCTTGGCCGGTTTGAGTATTTCCCCGGGACCTTTCACCCCGGTATCGGCGCGAATGTAAACCACCGAGGTCTCGCCAACGCCCGCGATCATCGGCATTTTGTTGAGATCGAAGCGAACGCCGGCGCCGCCGAGTATCTGCGGCAAGTACCCACCGGAGAAAACTCCGACGGTCAAACCATCGGGACTGGCGACCTCGTACACATAGTTGGCGCCGATATTGCCCCCGCCGCCGGGCATGTTCTGAACTGCCACCGTTGGATTGCCGGCAAGATGCTTGCCCAAATATCGAGAGACGAGCCTGGCGACTACATCGGTGGCCCCGCCGGTAGGATAGTTAACCAATAGGCGAACGGTCTTGCCTTTATAGACTGGCTCCTGGGCGCGCGCCGGGTGGCTTGCCATGAAGAAAGCGAGACCAATCGCCGCAATAAAAAAAATGAACCAGCCTCTACGCGCCATTGTGCTTCCTCCATTTTGAGAGGTCGCTATCGAGCCTGGGCGAACATACTGCGCTAAACTTATCCGGTAATCCGGCCAATATCTTACCGGACTATCGCGGAGGAGAAACCGATAACCAACTATGACGCTGAAACGCTCTCCTCGCTCTCGACACTTTTTCGAACCGTTGGCCGCTGCATCATGCGCTCGCGCCATGCCGTGTAGTTTTTGAGCTCGGTCACCGGCATGCCGCTGCGGCTGGCCCAGCCGTAAAAGACCAGCGCGTAGCCATCGACGGCGGTGAACTCTTTGCCCATGACCCAGCCGTTTGCTTGGATCATCGAGTCGATCTCCTGGAGATTGGCCCAAAACGATTTCCGGCCGTTTTCCTTGACCGCGGCGTGCGCCACCTCGCTGTCGGCGAAACGCTCGGGGCGATGGAAGCGCTGGTACGACGGATGAACGACACTCGAGAACCAGCACATGGTGCCGATGCAGCGCGCCTCTTCCGCCGGATCGGCCGGCAGCAGCTTCTTGTCCGGAAACCGCCGCGCCAGATAAGTGAGTATCCCGGTATTCTCGACCAGGATTTTGCCGTCGACGCTGAGCGCCGGAACTTTACCGCGCGGGTTGATCTGCAGATAGTCCGCGGTGCGCTGCTGTCCCTTGGCCAGCAGGATCGGTTTGGCCTCGTACGGCGCGCCGGTTTCTTCGAGACCGATATGCGAAGCCAAAGAACAGGCGCCAGGACTGAAATAGAGCGTCATCATGGAAACACCTCCGGTTTTGTGGAATGAATTAGCGGCGCGCACGATCGCGCGGACGAGCCGCGCCGCGTCACCGTGATTTTTTGCGACAGTAAGCGCTAACGAGCGATGCTGTCAACCTTATATCGCTTTTGGCCGAAAATTCCCGGACTACGCCGGCAGACTGATTAACCCTCGGCTCTAATGCCGGCGGGTGTGCATCCGTCGCTGCGAAGTTGACTCTTCCCTGCATCATTACGGCGCCGACCGAATCCAGCCGTTTCTACTCGAAACGAAACCGAAGCTGGATGCCGGCCTGCGCCGGCATGACAACCCTCTTGGCTTGAACGCGAAAAAATTAACAGTCCGCGAAAAAGCCATCGATGATCTTTGCAGGCGCGCCAATTACAACGGGACTGGATACTTGTTTCCTAAAACCGAGCTTGGAAAACGGCCGTCAAAATAGCAAAATGATCGTGCGGTGCGTGATAGAGAAGATGCGTAAAGATTCAGGCGGAGGCCATGGCGTTATGATCCCCATGATGAATATGTACGAGACGATTCGCGACAATTTGCATTACAATAAATTCTCGGTTGGGGAATTGCTTTTCGTCGAATACAAGTGCCCGATCGAGCAGGATGTCGCCGGCGTGTGGACGCCGATGGACTATTTTGTTCATGTCGTCAGCGGCAAGAAAACCTGGCGCACGACGCAAGGGTCCTGGACTTTGGAAAAGGGCCAGACATTGTTTTTCAAGAAAGGCGTCGCCATCGTCCACCAGGATTTCAAGGAAGATTTCTGCCTTTTGGTTTTTTTCGTTTCGGATAATTTTGCCCGCGATATCGTCAGGGAAGTATCCGATCAACTGAGCGGCCAGCGCGAGGGTGACCCGCTCCACAAAGGCGCGATCATCGTCAATGGCGATATGACCCTGGCTGCGTATTTTCAATCCATGCTGGCTTATTTCACCGGCACGGCCAAGCCGTCGGACACCTTGCTAACGCTCAAACTCAAGGAATTGATCGTCAGTATATTGTTAGGCCGCAACAATCCGGAGCTCGCCGGCTACTTTCAATCGCTGCTCAAAAGTGACGCGCCGCCGTTGTCGCAAATCATGGAGGCGAATTTTTGTTACAACCTCGGCCTGGAAGATTTCGCGAAACTATCCCATCGCAGTTTGTCGACATTCAAACGCGACTTCCAGAAGTACTACAACCAGTCGCCCGGCAAGTGGCTAGTGCAAAAGCGGCTGGACTACTCAGCCGTGCTGCTAAAAAATCCCGCGTTGAACGTTTCGCAAGTCGCCTCGGACTGCGGCTTCGAAGACCTGTCGCATTTCAGCCGCACGTTCAAGGATAAATTCGGCGTATCCCCGGCGCATTACCGCAAATAATCTCACGGCCGCTCGGTCCTCTTGCAGATTGAAAAAAGGCCTCTTGCAGGCTGCTCAAAAAGATCCAGAGGCGAGGCGCGCGAGAAATCGACGAGCGGAGGCGTACATCGGCAGTACGTTGACGCGAGGCGATCGAGCGCAACGAAGCCTATGGGTCTTTTTCAGCAGCCTGCAAGCAAACGAGCCGCTCAGTCAAATATCTGGCCTCTCCAACAAAGCAGCGTTCCGCGCGCCGCTGTATCTTCGGCCTCAGAATAAACCTTGAGGAGGTCGATTATGAATCATTCGAAAGCATCCCATTGGATCGAAGTCGCTCACAGTCTCGGCGCGGAATTCGCCGGCCGGGCTGAGGCGCATGACGAGGGCGACACGTTCGTCAGCGAGAACTACGCGGCTCTGAAAGAGCAGCGCGTGTTCGCCGCGGCGATCCCGGCAGAGTTGGGCGGCGGCGGCGCCTCATACCGCGAGGTCAGTGACCTGCTGCGCACACTGGCCCAATATTGCGGCTCCACGGCGCTGGCGCTGTCGATGCATCAACATCTCATCGCCGCGACGATTTGGAAGTCCCGGCATGGCCAAGGCGGCGAAGCCATGCTCAAGAACGTCGCCGAAAAACAACTGGTGCTCGTCAGCACCGGCGCCGGGGATTGGCTGGAGTCCAACGGCTCGATGACGAAAACCGCCGGCGGATATCTGGTCAACGCCGACAAGCATTTTGCCAGTCAGGCCACGGTCGGCGACATGCTGGTCACCAGTGCGCCGTTCGCAGACGAGGTGCTGCATTTCCCGGTACCGATGAAAACCCCAGGGGTCTCGGTAGCGAACGACTGGCGCACGCTCGGCATGCGGGGTACCGGTTCCCATACGGTCAAACTGGAAAACGTCTTCATCGCCGATGCCGCCATCGCGTTGCGGCGGCCGCGCGGCGCTTATCATCCGGTTTGGAATGTCGTATTGACAGTGGCGATGCCGCTGATCATGTCGGTGTACGTCGGCATCGCAGAGAAGGCGGCGGCGTTGGCGATCGGCCATATCCGGCGGAAAAAAACCGCCAAGCCGAATGCGGCCTATTTGATCGGCGAAATGAACAACGATCTGGTCGCCGCCGGGATTCAGCTGAACGACATGCTGCGTATCGCTAATAATTACGATTTCGAAGCCATCGACCAAAACGGCCATGATATTCTGGCGCGCAAAACCAACGTGGCCAATGCCGCCATCCGGGTTGTCTCCAAGGCGATGGAAATCGTCGGCGGTGCGGGTTTCTATCGCGGTTTCGGTCTGGAGCGGCTGTTCCGCGACGTTCAGGCGGCGCGCTATCATCCGCTGCCCGAGTGCGAGCAGGTGAAATTTTCCGGCGAGTACCTGCTTCGCGACTGACCCAGAGTGCGCCGGGCTGCAGGCGGCTTGACCGTAGAAAGCTGCCTGCAGCTCCTGCGTACCCCATCGCCTCACTCGCGGAAGCGCCGCGTGGCAGCGGCGGCGGCTTCTTTTATTCCGGGCAGAGGACAGAAGTTGTTCGCCTCGACGCCGAAGACCGGGTTGAATTTGCTGCGAAAGTTCTCGAGCGCGATGACCGCGGCCAATTCGACTAACTCCTCGTCGGTAAAATGCTTCTTGAGACGATTGAAAAAATTGTCCGAAACCCGCTTACCCGTGTAGGTCATTCGCTCGGCCAGCTCCAGCGCCAGCCGCTCGCGCAAGGAAAACAATGGATTTTGCTTGTAATCTCCCAATGCCGCTTCAACCTTTTCCGCCGCTGCGCCGTTTTGCATCGCCCCGGATGCATTGCTATCAATTCAATATGGACAGCCATTGATATGGGCGGTCCTGACGCAGACCAGGTTGCGTAACTCCTGCGCGATCAGTCCTGAATCCTGAATTCCCTGGGCGAGCGCCTGAACTCCCTTCTGAATTGTCGGCCTGACGGCGGACACCTGAGCTGCGTTTGAGATAAACCCATGACGTTTCTTCTGCTCTGCGAAAATCTGCCGCACGTCATCACTGGCGTCACTTTCCGTTACTCCTTTGATCCTGGCCATACATTCCCCTCGGTTTTCTTCGATGCTGAGAGCACGAGACGACGCCGGCATTCTGCTCATGCACTCTGCGATCTTTGCTGGAAAATTCGCCCCAGTGGCGAAGCCCTGTGCGATCAGCAGCGTTGCCAGCTAATCGTTTGACGCCAAACGCGCTAGCAACCTCGACGCGGGCTTGGGGCGAAAGGAAAAACCGTCAGGCGCGTGTTTAAACGCTGCCGTAGAGCTGCTCGGGGGTAACTAGAATCAGGCTGCGCTGCTCCTCGCGCATCTGCTTGGCAAATTCCTCGTCAGTTCCCTTGGCTCGTCCCATCGAAACGTAAAAGTCCTTCAGGCGCTTGATGTGCGCCGGCGTGTCCTGCCAAGGTTCGATGGACGCCGGCCCTTCGACGGTGACGTAACGGCGGTTTTCGAGTTTGATGACCGTGATAGCCGCTCGCCCCGTCCGTTCGATGTTTTTAGCCTTGACGGTGCGCGGCCGCGCCGCGACGCCGACCTTGCCGTCCAGCACCGCAGTCGAGACGATGGTCGCCTGTGCACGGCCTTTCGCCGTGACAGTCGCCGCGACACCAGTATGATTTTCCTGCAACAAGGGAAGTGCTTCTTTCCATTCCATCTGATCGTTCCTCCGAACCTTAAAGTATTGGCGGTTTAACCGCGATCAATTCGGCAGCTATAACCCTGCCCACGGCGATGAGTCAAGCCGTGATCGCAAATCCTGTAGGATGGGTGAAGTCCTTCGGCTGTTGCTCAGGATACACTCCGCGATAACCATAGTTGCAAACTGCCGACAACCCCGTCTCGAACCAATTAAAAGAGGAGCGCGGACATTCCTCTCCGCTCTTGTTAAACGCGGGCTAGAAAGCCCACGCTCCTTTGGGATCGATCCGGCACGTTTTGAACGGCTTCAACGGTTTGAACGATGTGAACCTTTGCACCAGCCGAGGTGGAAAACCATTTTCGATTGCGATAAGTGAAGCAATATCATTTCGTCATTCCAGCTTGGTCGACGTGGCTCCGCTATAGCAGGTTTTCGGTCCTGTGACCCAAAACACAACCTGGATTTCCGCGTGCGCGGGAATGACGAAAGTAGAACCCCTCTGTTAGGAATTGGCAAAATAAATGATCTCCGGCGCTCTCGAAGGATTTACTTGTATCGATGTCAGCGGCCATGTGGCCGGGCCCTACGCCGGCAGCTTGCTCGGCGACCTGGGCTGCGAAGTGATTAAAGTCGAGCTGCCCGATGGCGGCGACACTCACCGCGGGCGCAATCCCAAATACGACGGCTACGGTCCGAGTTTCCGCGCGCTCAATCGAAACAAAAAAAGCCTCACGCTCAACCTGCGCGACAAAAAAGCCCGTGAGATTTTGCACCAACTGCTGGCAACTGCGGATATTTTCCTGGAAAACTTCCGCCCGCCGACGCGCCAACAGCTGGGCCTCGACTACGACGAACTGGCGAAATTGAATCCCAAACTGATCCACTGCTCGATCTCCGGCTACGGCCAGAGCGGACCTTATCGCGACAAACCCGGGTTCGACACCATCGGCCAAGCGTTGAGCGGCATGATGAGCCTGGTCACCGATCTCGACGATCCTAAAGTCGCCGGCATCTCCTTCGTCGACCACGCGGCCGGCATCTTCGCCGCTCACGGCATCATGGCGGCGCTTTTGGCTCGGGCCAAGACCGGTGTCGGGCAGTTCGTCGATGTCTCGCTCTTGCAAGTCGCGATCGCATTTATTGAGTCCCATGTTTCGGATTACTTGAACGGCGGCGAAGCGGTGTCGCGGGAGAATTTTCCCAAGGGGCGAATTTACAGCCTGCTCGATTGTGATAAAAAACCGTTCATGGTCCATCTGTCCGGTCACAACCAAGCTTGGGAAGGCCTGCTCAGAGCCGGCGAACTCGACGAGCGCGTCGGCGACCCGCGCTTCGCCACGCGCAAGCAGCGCAGCGATCGCCATGACGAGATCGTCACCATGCTGCGCGAAGCTTTCGCCAAGAAGCGCCGCGACTACTGGCTGCCGCGCCTCGACGCCAACGGCATCCCCAACGCGCCGATCAACACGATTCAGGAAGTGTTCGACAATCCGCAGATCAAACATCTGGGCATTCCCAAACAGATCGAGCATCCCCAGATGGGCGTGAGCAATCTGGTCGGCAGCCCGATCAACATGTCCGGCACACCGCCAAAGTTTTTTCGTCCCGCGCCGTTGCTCGGGGAAAATACCGAAGAAATATTGGCCAAGTTGGGTTACGACGGCAATGCTGTTAAGGAATTGAAGACCAACGGAGTAATATAAATTGCTACGAGTTTCGCGTTACAGGTTTCGTCTTTTCAACCCGAAACTGTGAACGACTAAAAAGGAGTGAATTATGGATTTTAACGTCAGTGCAGATCCACCCCAGGTAGTGGAGTTTCGCAAAGAGGTCGGCGCTTGGCTGGCCGAGCAGTTTAAAGGCAACGAGCATCTGCGCTGGTCGGCCTCCTGGTCAACCCGTGAAGACGCCGACGAGTACAAATTCCGCCGCGGCCTGGCGGAAAAACTCGGCGCTAAGGGCTGGCTGTTCCCGCTCTATCCCAAGCAATACGGCGGCGCTGAACTCACCGTCGATCATCAGATGGTGCTGGAAACCGAGCTGTTCAAGTACGGCCTCAATCTCTCGCACACGTTTTACACCCTGGCGCGCATCGTCGCGCCGGTGTTGATCCGCTGGGGCACGGAGGAGCAGAAGGCGGAATTCTTGCCGGCCATCACCAAGGCGCAAATCTGCGTCTGGCAGGTGCTCACCGAGCCCCATGGCGGCAGCGACATCGCCAACTGTCAGACCAAGGCGATCCGCGACGGCGATCACTATGTCGTCAACGGTCAAAAAGTCATGGTCGGCCACCACCTGCCGCCGGATTATCTCTGGACGCTGGTATGCACCAACCCCCAGGGCAAGCGCCATGAAAATCTCGCCTGGCTGCATATCCCGGCCAATCTTCCCGGCATCACGATTCAACACATGAACCTGATGATGGGCATCAAAAACGCCGTGTTCTTCGACAACGTCCGCGTGCCGGCGAAATACTTGATCGGTGGCGAGAACAACGGCTGGAAAGTCGCCAGCACCCACATGGAGTTGGAACATGGCGGCGATGGCCGCATCGCCGTCGACCCATTGATCGAGCGCGTGGTCGAGTACTGCCGCAATACCCATATCGACGGCAAACCGATCATCGAAGATCCGCGCGTGCGCGACCTGGTCGCCGACATGACCATCGAGTTGAACACCCTGCGGCGCTTCAATCAATTAATCTACTGGTGCCGGTTCGCCAAGAAGCCCCATCCCTACGGCGGCCCGCAACAACGTTATTTTCAGAGAATGTTGCGCCTGCGCAACGGCGAGCGCTTGCAGGCGATCATGGGCGCCGACGCCCTGGTGCAAAATCTATCGGTGCACGAAGTCATCGACTTCGAGTACGCCGTGCGCACCGGCCCCGGCCAGCTCCATGGCGGCGGCACATTGGACACCGACCGATTGATTTTCGCCCGCCGTCTCGGCCTCGGCCGTCCGACCAAGGAAACCGCGCCGGAGACGCATTAATTAATAAACGTAGGGGCGCAGCATGCTGCGCCCTTTTGTAGGAGAGTAAAATGGATTTAGGTTTAACCGAAGACCAAGAGATGTTGAAAAAAGTCGCGGCGGATTTTGTCAAAGCCGAGGTGCCGGCGCATCAGATGACCCAGTGGTACAAAAACAAGCAAGTGTTTAGACCGGAAATTTTAAAGAAAGCCGCCGAGCTCGGTTGGTTGGGCATGATGTTGCCGGAGGAATGGGGCGGCGCCGGCTTAGCGCCGATGGACTGCGCCGTGGTGTTCGAACAGTTGGGCCATGGCCCGGTGCCGGGGCCGCTGTTCACCTCGGGCATACTCAGCGCCCAGATGATTTTCGAAGCCTGCACCGACGCGCAAAGAAAAGCTTTGCTGCCGGCGCTATGCAGCGGCAAGTCGATCGTCATACCGGCGATCGCCGACCAATCGGCCTACTGGGGACCGGAAGCGGTGGAAACCCGCCTGAGCAAAACCCCCACCGGCTATTTGATGAACGGCACCAAGCGTTTCGTCTTTGACGCCGACGCCGCGACGAGTTTTCTCTGCGCCGCGCGCAGCGAGGAAGGCAAAGTGGTCTTCTTGCTGGTCGACGCCAAAAGCCCCGGCATCACGGTGACCCAGCATATCGGATTTTTCGTCTCGGTCTTTGAAGTGCGCTTCGACCAAGTCGTGGTCACGACCGAGAACCTGCTCGGCTCGAGCGGCGCCAGCTGGGCAACGCTGGAACAGGCCCTCGACAGAGCGCTGCCGATTTTGTCGGCCTACCAAGTCGGCGCTACCCAGGAAGTCTTTGACTTCACCTGCGAGTACACCCGCACCCGCGTGGTCTTCGGCCAGCCCATCGGCCGCTTCCAGCGGGTGCAAGATCACTGCGTCGATATTTCGATCTGTCTGGACACCGCGCGCTGGGCCACCTATGAAGCGATCTGGCGCCTGGAAGCCGGCATGGACGCCCGCGCCGGCGTTCATGAAGCTAAAGCCACGGCCAGCGATGGGTACTATCACGGCACCAATTATGCGCACATGGTCTGGGCCGGACCGGGCACTGATTACAGCCACCCGATGATGGCGCACAGCGTCCTCGCTCATACCCTGTATCAATATCTCGGCACGCCGGGTCACCATAAGCGCTTGATGGTTGACGCTTTGTATCCGCGGGCGTAGGACTGAATGGGTCGAGGATCGAGGACGGACGATAGAAGATCGCGTTCTCGATCCGAGCCTTCCTCCAACATCCATCCTCGACCCGGCGGCAGCCCAGTGGAGTAGCATGAAGTATTCTTCACTTTTAGTCGTTGCAGTAATCCTCAGTCTCTCGGTCACCGCCAACCTCGATGCCCAATCCCAATCCGCCCTCATCGACGGCGCCAAGAAGGAAGGCAAACTCACCTGGTACACTTCGATGGCGGTGGATACTTCGAAGCCGGTGCTCGATGCCTTTGTCAAAGAGCACCCGTTTATCAAACCGGAACTGGTGCGATTGGGCGAAGAACAATTGGTCAATCGCATCCTGAGCGAGACCCGCGCCGGGCGCTGGGCTTTCGATGTCCTATCGACAAGCTCGATCGCGACGATGATCGAGCGCAAGATGATCGCGCCTTATCTCCCTCCCGATCGCGAACTTTTTATGGATCAATTCAAAGATCCCCAGGGCTACTGGACCGGCGTCTTCGTCAACAATCTGGTACTCGCTTACAACACCAAGATGCTCGCTGCCAAAGACGCGCCGAAGAGCTATGAGGACCTGCTCCAGCCAAAATGGAAAGGGCAGATGCTCATGGACTCCACCGACTACGACTGGTTCGGCACGTTGATGACGGTGTGGGGCCGGGAAAAGACCGTCAAGTACATGCAGCAGCTCGCCAAGCAAGACCCGCTCTGGCGCCGCGGCCACGGCTTGACCGCGCAACTGGTAGGCGCCGGCGAAGTACCTCTGGCCTGGGCCTATAACTTCCGCATCGAAAGAATGAAAAGCGACGGCGCGCCAGTGGATTGGATCGAGAGTTTCGATCCCATTGTCGTGACCATTAGCGGCATAGCGCTTAGCGCCAAGGCAACCAACCCCAATGCCGCCAAGCTGCTGATCAACTTCGCAACTTCGCGTAAGGGCCAGGAAATGATTCGCGAGATGCGCCGCATCCCGGCGCGCACCGACGTCAAACCGCTGGCGGCGAAAATGGATCAAAGCAAATTGAAGTTGAAAGCGGTGCCCAAAGAGGTGTACTCAGGACTTGACGATCACGCGCGCGAGTTTCGCAAAATCTTCGGCTTGTAAGATAAGACGGCACAGCGGCAAGCAAATGGGAGAGAAAATTTCACCACGAAGGACACGAAGGTTTCGTAGGAGCGGGTTTGAAACCCGCCCTTATTAATCGTCCGAACCCTTCGTGTCCTTCGTGATCTTCGTGGTGAGATGGACTTTCTCGCGGAGAAAACTTTCAGCATAGCGAAACAAGGAGAAAGCAGATGGCACGTCGGCGTTGGCGACGGTTTATCGTTCTCTGCGGGCTCGCAATCTTCAGCGCAAATTCGCAGGCGCCGTTCGCCGCTGAGAAATCTCCCTTCTATCAAGGCAAGACTGTCAATCTCATTATAAACTTCGCCGCCGGCGGCCCCACCGACATAGAAAGCCGGATTTTCGCCAAACATTTAACCAGGCATATACCCGGGCAGCCGACGGTGACCGTGCAAAATATGGGCGGCGGCGGCGGTTTGACCGCGGTCAACTATATCGGCGAGGTGGCCAAGTCCGACGGCATGACCGCCGCCTACTTCACCGGCAGCTTGTTTCTCCAGCAGATCAAAGACCCGGCGTTGCGCGTCGATCTGAGCAAGTTCGGCTTTATTACCGGCGTCCATGGCGTCACGGTGTCGTACATTCGCGCCGACGTGGCGCCAGGCATGAAGAAGCCCGGCGATTTTTTGAAGGCGCAAAAATTTCGCGCCGCCGGTCTCGGCGTGAACAGTTCCAAAGACGTGCGCTTCCGTCTCTCCTTCGATCTCTTGGGTCTGAAGTACGACTACGTCACTGGATATAATAACAGTTCCGACGCCCGCCTCGCCGTGCAACGCAACGAAGCCCAGTATCACGACGAAACCCTGCCCGGCTACCGCACTCAGGTCGAGCCGCAGATGGTCAAGACCGGCATGGTAATCCCGCTCTATTACACCGATTTGGTCGCGCCCAGCGGCGAGATCTTAGTCAGCCGCGACGTACCGGAGCTATTGCCCTTCAGCTACTTTTATCGGGAGATGTTTGGCAAACCGCCTGCGGGTATCAAATACGAAGCGCTGAAAGCAGCGAATATGTCGAGCACCAACATGACCCGGATGGTGCTCTTGCCGCCTAAAGTTCCCGCGGAATCGATCGCGATCCTGCGCAAAGCCTTCGACGCTTTGTCGAGAGATCAGGATTTCCTCCAGGACGCCATCGCGGCCATGCGCTTCCAGCCGCGTTTCGAAGTCGGCGCGGCCGGCGAGCACCTGTTCAAACAGGCGTCACAAGTGTCTCCCGAAGTCGTCAATTTCCTGCGCAGGTACATCGATGAGGCGAATCGATAGTAATTCGAAACAGCGATTGCCGCGGCACCGTTCATAGTAGATATAGCCGCTAATCTTCCAGCGTCAAAAAGGAGAGCACCATGAAACGAAAAAATCTATTGCAGATTTCCTGCCTCGGGTTGTTTCTCGCTATTTACACGCCGCTGCGGGCCGCGGAGAAGGCGCCTTTTTATCAGGGCAAGACGCTCACCGTCATCATCAACTTCGCCGCCGGCGGCCCCACCGATATCGAAGGGCGGGTCATCGCCAAACATTTAGCGAAGCATATTCCAGGCAACCCCGCGGTAACCATCCAGGCCATGGGCGGGGGCGGCGGTGTGACCGCGGTGAATTTTCTCGGCGAGGTGGCGAAACCGGATGGTCTTACCGCCGGCTATCTCACCGGCACGTTGTTTCATCATCAGTTGAAAGAGCCGGGCCTGCGCGTCGATTTCGCCAAGTTCGGCTTCATCTCCGGCGTCCAGGGCGTGACGGTTTCTTATATTCGCGCCGATCTGGCGCCGGGCATCAAGAAGGCCGCGGACTTCGTCAAGGCCGACCGTTTCAGAGCGGCGGGGTTGGGCTTGGCGAGTTCCAAGGACGTGCGCTTTCGGCTGTCTTTCGATCTGCTTGGGCTGAAATACGATTACGTGACGGGTTACAATTCGTCTTCAACCGCCCGCCTGGCGGTGCAACGCGGCGAAGCGCACTACCACGACGAGACGCTGCCGAGCTACCGGTCTGCCGTCGAACCGCAGATGGTGCAAACCGGCATGGTCACAGCGCTCTACTACACTGATCTGGTTTCCTTCGACGGCGAGATCGTCGTCAGTCCCGATGTCCCGGAGCTGCTCCCGTTCAGCCATTACTACCGGCAAGTTTTTGGCAAGCTGCCGAGCGGCATCAAGTACGACGCATTGAAAGCGGCGAACATGTCGAGCACCAACATGACCCGCACCATCATGCTGCCGCCCAACTCGCCGCCGGAATCGGTGACGACGCTGCGGCAAGCCGTGGCTGCGCTATCCAAGGACGCCGACTTCATCGCCGAGTCGCAGAAAGTCATGCGCTTTTATCCGCGCTTCGAGATCGGCGAACAGGGAGAGAAAACTTTTCAACGCGCCGCCCAAGTAGCGCCGGAGCTATTGAGCTTTCTGTGCCAGTATATGGAACAGGGAAACAAGTAAGCTTGCCAAAGCCATCGACGAGAACAGGCGCTCTAACAGAAGGCTAGAACGCCTGTTCCCGTTCCAATTCCACGGAAAATGGAATGGCTGAAATCGAATCTGCCTAGCCACGCATCTCGCTTCTTCGACTCTTGCCGTTAATTTCGCCAGGCGAAACAACTCTCTAGGCGCATTGACTCGCTTCGATGCGCCATGCTATCCGGGCGGAAGTGATACGCGCCGCCAGCCGCATCGGCGAGCGAAGCCACAGGGAGATCACCGTCATGTTGCATGCGATATCCGGTCTAATAGTCTTTTCACTTCTTTACCCCAATCAACTCTTCGCCCAGCCGCGCAAGCCCGCCACCGTGTCGGAAATCTCCACCTACATGGGCGCGGACCGCGAGCAGCTGCTCTATGCCGGCGCCAAGAGCGAAGGCGTGATCACCTGGTACACCTCGCTGGCGGGCGACTCGTACAAGACGCTGGCGCGCGCCTTCGAAACCAAATATCCGGGCGTGCGCGTCGAAGCGTTTCGCGCCGGCGGCAGCGAACTGGTCCCGCGCATGTCGGAGGAAACCAAGGCGCGGCGGCCGACCATGGATGCGCTCGAAACCACCTACGATTTCACCATGGTGTCGAAGGCCTACAGCCTCACCCGGCCGTACAATTCGCCGCTGCTCGCCGCCTACCCAAGCGACGCCAAGGAGAAGGCCGATGCCGGACTAACCTTCTGGACGATCTTTCGCGAATCGTACATGGGTTTCGGTTTTAGCAAGGATCAGGTGCCGGCCGATGCCGTGCCCAAAGGGTTCGACGGCCTGCTCCATCCGCAGTTGAAAGGGAAATTCGGCATCACGCTCAATGAAAGTTCGGCGCGCATGATCGGCGCCATGATTAAAATTAAGGGCGAAGCCTTTGTCAAAAAACTCAAAGCGCAGCAGATCCGCATTTACACCGTCAGTAGCGCCGCGCTGGTGGACCTGATGGCGTCAGGCGAGCTCGGCGCGTCGTTTCATATTTACCGAAACCACGCCATGGTCTCGGCCGAGCGCGGCTCGCCGGCAAGCTGGGTGCCGATGGAGCTGGTGCCGACCAACTCTGGCTGCGTCAGCCTCAGCGCCCAGCCGCCGCACCCGCACGCCGCGACGCTGTTTGTCGACTTTCTGCTCGGCGCCGAAGCGCGCAAGGTGTTGGAGAAGTTTCAATACGGTCATCCGTCCAACAATCTGCCGTTCAAACGCTGGCATCCCGG
>Ga0184628_10000695_pt1 | contig 17346 bp, 11 predicted proteins | sample PLM4_5_b1_FD_133149 | JGI IMG/M metagenome (GOLD analysis project Ga0184628, IMG submission 133149) | Groundwater sediment microbial communities from an aquifer in East River, Colorado, USA - PLM4_5_b1 | ecosystem: Environmental > Terrestrial > Soil > Riparian zone | place: USA: East River... | reverse complement strand
TTCGGGCAGGCGTACACCCCCGGCGGGCCATGGCCGCGCTTCGAGGTGAAGACCTACGCGGCAGCGGTTGACTATCAGACACCCTCGATGCGGGTCGAGATGGTGCGGGCGCAGGGCGAGCATCCGCCGCGGGGCGGTGGCGCACAGCCGTTCGCCACCGACCAGCGCACCGTCCAGGTGGTCAGCCGGACATCCGCGTGGGCCGAAGGGGGCGCACAGCCGACGCCGAATCTCGGGGCCGTGAGCGACCGTCTGCGCCAGATCTGGCTGACGCCGCACGGCGTGATCAAGGCCGCCCTCGCCAGCGGCGCGCCCGCCGAGGGCAACGTCTTCACCCTCAAAGTCGAGAACCGCGACGTGAAGGTGACGCTCAGTCAGGACAACCTCGTCGAAAGCGTCGAATATCTGATTGGCAACTCGGTGGTCGGCGACGTCCCGGTCGTCGTCACGTATTCGGACTACGCCCAGTTCGGCGACATCCGCTTCCCGAAGCACATCGTCGAGAAGCAGGACGGTTTCGACACACTCGACATCACGATCACCGACGTGCAGCCGAACGCCGCCGTCTCGCTGCCCGTGCCTCCCAACGTCGCCCCCGCGACGGCGCCACCGGCCGTGCCCATGGCGACAATTGACAAGGTTGGCGACCGCCTCTGGTCGGTCAACAGCGCCGGCACACGCAGCCTCGCCGTGGAGTTCGCCGATCACATCGTGATGCTCGAGGGACCGACGAGCAACGTGCGATCGAAGGTGGCGAACGATCTCGTCCGCCAGACGGTGCCCAACAAGCCGATCCGGTACGTCGTGAACACGCACGCGCACTACGATCACGCTGGCGGCCTGCGAGAATACGTCGCCGAAGGCATCACCGTGATCACGCACGAGAGCAACAAGGCGTTTCTCGAGAAGGCGTGGGCGAGGCCGTGGACGATCGATCCGGACGTGCAGCCGACGTCGAGCACGCCGATGATCGAAACCGTGGCCGACAAGAAGGTGCTGAGCGATCGGACGCGCACCGTCGAGCTCTACTTCCTGGCGAACCACGGACATCACACGGGACAGCTGATCGCGTACCTGCCGAAGGAGCGAATCCTGATGTACGGCGACGGGTACAATCCGCCCGCCGGCGACGAGATCCGCACGCCCGAGCGCGGGCCCGAGTTCGCCGCGCAGCTCGTGCAGAAGGTCCAGGAGCTGAAGCTGAATCCGGATCGGATCGCGCCGGTGCACGGCCGCGTGGTGCCGTACAAGAACCTGCTGGCCGCGTTCGACCTTGGTGCGCCGGCGCCGGCTACGCGGTAATCCTCGCCCGGTTGCCCGGCCGAGGCTAATTCTCGCCCAGTTGCCCACGCCGGCCGGTCGTTCGCGACGACCGGCGTGGGGTCTGGGGTTCATCTCCAGAACACCGCCGCGAGAATGTGCGTATCTGTGTGTCACACAGGCGGCACACCAGGAGGAACAGCCCCATGGCACGAACGAACCTCACCCTGGCACTTTCGACGACAGCAGTGATCCTGGCGTTGGTGCTGGGGACAGGCTCAATCTCCACGCAGGCGCAGACCTCGCCGTTCGCCAGCAAGTACTTCTCGTCGTACGCACGAGCCCACCGCGTCACGATTCGCCGCAACGGCGTCGTCGTGGCGACATTCGAAACCCCGGCAGGCATGCTCTTCAGCGTGTATTCCGATCAGCCCCCAGTGCGCACCGCCCGGGAGGGAACCGTCGAGTTTCACGGGAACGTCGAAATCCGAACACGGCCGCACAGCGAGATTGACGTGTCGGCGGGACCCCGCAACGCGGAGGTTACGATGGCCGACGCTCCGGTCGTCATCGCGGCGCAAGGCGTGGACGTGCTGTCCGAGACGATTGTCCCGTAGTGGAGTCATCAGCTGGAGTCATGACTCGACGAACGCTCATCGGTCGTGGCGCGTTGGCGCTGGCGGCAGCCCTGCTTCCCGCCGCGCGTGCCCGCGCCGCGGTGAGCCCCGTGATGGCCGCGCTCAGCCGCTACATGGCCGCGGCCAAAGACCGGCCGCTTCCCGCAGGCGTGCTTGAAGCCGTCAAGCACCACACGCTCGACACGTTCGCCGCCATGGTCTCGGGCTCCGAGCTGCCGCCCGGCAAGGCCGCGCTGAAGTTTGCCGCCGCACAGCTCGGCCGGCCGGTCGCGACCGTCGTGGGGTCGTCCATCGACACCTCACCGATGGACGCCGCCCTGATCAACGGTCTGCTCGCCCACTCGGACGAAACAGACGATTCGCACGGCGATTCGCAGTCGCATCCAGGAGCGTCGGTCGTTCCCGCCGCGCTGGCCGCTGGCGAGTCACTTCAGATTACGGGCATGCAGTTCCTTCGCGCCGTGGCGCTCGGCTACGACATCGGCCCGCGCGTGACGATGGCGCTCGATGCGGTGAAGTTCCGGAATGACACACGCCGCAGCACGCACAGCATTGCGGGCACGTTCGGATCCGCGGCGGCGGCTGGCTGTGCGGCGTCGCTCAATGAGACACAGATGCGCTGGCTGCTCGACTACGCGTCGCAGGAGTCGTCCGGATACGCGATCTGGGAGCGGGATACCGATCACATCGAGAAGGGGTTCGTCTTCGCCGGCATGCCCGCTCGCAACGGCGTCACCGCCGCCCTGCTCGTGCACTCGGGTTTCAACGGCGTGGATGATGTGTTCTCGGGGGCCGACAACTACTTCCAGGTGAACGCGCCGAACGGATCGGTGGCGATGCTCGTCGAGGGGCTCGGGGAGCGCTACGAAGTCACGCGCACCGACATCAAAAAGTGGACCGTCGGCACGCCCATTCAGGCGCCGCTCGACGCGATCGTGAACCTCCGTCGCCAGCGCTCATTCGAGGCAGACGAAGTGCAGCACGCGGTCGTGCGGCTGGCGCCCACCGTGGGCGCCGTCGTCGACAACCGCGACATCCCGGACATCTGCCTGCAGCACATGGTGGCCGTGATGCTCATCGACAAGACCGCGTCATTTGCAGCGGCGCATGACAAGGCCCGGATGGACGACGCAACCGTGCGGCGTCACCGGGCGAAGGTCGAGTACCTGCCAGACGAAGAGCTCGCGCGCCTGTTGCCGGTGCGCGTGGCGGTCGTCGAGGTCACGCTGCAGGACGGCTCACGCCTGAGCAATCGCGTCGAGGCCGTCCGCGGGACGGTCCGAAACCCGATGACGAGCGACGAGATCCTGGACAAGGCACGCGATCTGATGGGGCCGGTGCTGGGCGGCGCGCAGACGCAGCGCCTGATCGACGCCGTGCTGTCGCTGGACGCGGCCCGGGATCTTCGCCCTCTGAAATCCCTACTGCAGCGACGCGCCTGATCTAAGCCCCCTCATCGGGACCACCTCTTCCCATTTCTGACAAGCGGTGAAAGATCAGGGAGGCCTTCACGAACGCCTTGACGACGGCTGGATCGAAATGGGTGCCGCTGCCTTTGGTGATCAATGCCACGGCCTCCTCTTTCGACATGGGCGGCCGATACAACTGCCGCGTCCGCACCGCATCATAGACGTCCACGAGTGCCATGATGCGGCCGGGGATCGGGATCTCGGTGCCGCTCAGACCGCGCGGATATCCCGTCCCATCCCACTTTTCGTGGTGCGTGTAGACAATGTCTTTGGCCAGCGCCAGCGTGACATCGTCGCGCACCCCCGCCTGCTGTTCGGCCCGTTCGATGACGTGCAGGCCGTAGGTCGGGTGCCGCCGCATTTCCGTCAGCTCCTCCGGCGTCAGAGCGCCCGGCTTGTTCAGTACCGCGTCGGGCACACCGACCTTGCCGATGTCGTGGAGCGGCGCGAGGCTCGCAAGCAGTTCGATGCGTTCGAGCGTGAGGTACTCGCGGAACGCCGGGTGCGTCGAGAGGTGCTCGGAGAGCACGCGCGCGTACCGCTGCGTGCGCTCCGAATGGCGCCCCGTTTCAGCGTCGCGAATGCCGGTGAGCGACAGCAGCGTCTGCACCATGAGCCGTTGCGAGGTGACCGTCTCCTCGCCAGCACGATCGGCCCTCTTGCGCTCCACCCTGACGCCCGCCACGGTCATGGTCGCGAGCGCGGCTGAGAGGCCGATGGTGGGAAAGAGGGGCGACAGATAGGTGCCCCCTGATGACAGCAGTACGCCCGTACCACTCCACACCCCCGCAGCGCAGAGACCCGCGGCGATGGCTCCCCACATGAGGCCGAAACGGAGGACCAAGAGTGCCGCCATCAGGCCCAGCACGAGCACGGCCTGAGTCTCGAACGCGACGCCGTGCTCCGGGCGACTCGTGAAGTCCCCTTGCAGCAGATTGTCGGCCACGGTCGCCTGCACCTCGACGCCCGCAAAGAGCGTATCGAGCGGGGTGGCCACCACCTCGCGCGTCCCGAGCGCCGTGGTGCCGACAAAGACGATCTTGTCCTTGAGGGCGCCAGGCTCGGTCCGGCCATCCATGACGTCCGCTGCCGAGACATAGGGAAACGTGCGCTTCTTGCCACGGAAGCGCACGAGGAGGTTGCCCTTGCCGTCGAGCGGCACGCTCGCACCGCTCGCCAGGACGAGTGACGACGAGTTGTCGTTCGCCACACGCAGCGAGACCGGTAGTGCGTGTGTTGCCGTGGTCACCGCGGCGAGCGCAAGGCTCGGATACACACCGCCGTCGAACTCGAGCAGCACGGGGATGCGTCTGACGATGCCATCCGGATCTAGGGCGGCATTCAGGAAGCCCGAAGCCGACGCCGACTGCGACAGAAGCGGAATGCTGCACAGTCGGCCGGTGGCCTTGAAGAGTGGATGCTCGCCCGGTTCGGTTTGGTGCTCAAGAATTGGCAGGCCAAGGGACTGATGCCCACAGGCTCCAGGAGGATCCTGGTGTCCCGGATCGAACGTCATCGCATAACCGAGCACGACACCACCCGCGCGCAGGGTTGTCGCCAATGCCTCGTCTGAGCCGACGGCCGCGCCGTCTTGCCGGTCCCGTTCCGCAAAGATCATGTCGAGAGCCACGACCGATGCGCCGCCGGCACGCAGGCGGCCAATCAGGCTGGCCACGACGTCGCGGCGCCAGGGCCATTGGCCGACCGCCGAGAGGCTCCGTTCGTCGATGTCCACCACTACGATGCGGCCGCTCGGCGGACGCGGAACAACGGCGCGCACGAGCACGTCGTACACGCCGCGCTCCAGGTTGGCGAGGAACGACGGGCGATAGAGAGAAAAGAGAGCCGCGACGACCGTGGGGACGAGACCGCACAGCAGTACGAGACGGCGCGGCCGATGGGTCATCGCACCGAGATTTCGACGCGGCGATTCTTGGGCTCGAAGACGTCGTCTGCCGTTCGCACGAGGAGGTCGGACTCGCCGCTCGACAAGACCTGAATGGCAGAGGCGTCGAGGCCCGCAGCGATGAGGAGGGCCCGCAGCATATTGGCGCGCTGCAAGCCCAACGTAAAGTTGGACGCGGCGGTCCCCGTGGTATCCGTGTGTCCCAGCACGATCACATCTGGAACCTGCCGGTTCCTAATCGTCTGAATCACGTCTAGCACCAGCTTCCGGCTCTCGTCGGTCAGCTCCTCTGACTCGAAGCGGAAAAACAGCGTGAAGTACTGTGGCGACTGCGGCAGCGCTGCGAGCGCATCACCAAAGATTTCCTGCGTCTCCCTCTCGCTGAGGATCTGGACAGGCGTGGGCGCTTGGCCCTGCGCCACGCGCGTCGCGCCGCGCGCGTCCGTCAGGTCGAGCGTGCCAGCCGGGTTCGAGACGACAGCGCGACCCACCGTGCCCCCATCGTCCGGCAAGAGCACGATCAGGTCCTGTTTGGGCTGCGACCCGCTTCGAAGGTGAAGAGGGCCGCAGGCGGATGCGACCGCCATCGTCAGCAGGAGCGGCGCAACCCGGCCAGCGCGTGTCATTGGGGCTTGACCTGAACGCCCAACGTTGTGCCGCGGACCCCCAGGATCGCGGCTGGTGTTTCAAGCCGCACGGAGTCAGGCGCGAGCTTGGCGATGCGTCCGGAGACGTATACGGCCGCGCCTTTGAGGAACTTGAGCGCAAGCGCGAGCTGGCCCTCGGATGGCGAGTACAGGAAGCTGGTGATACGAACCTCGCTGCTCGGTCCAATCGACACGCGTGTGTCGTCCTTGAGCGTCACCCCCAGCCTGCCGTCACGGCCCGTCTTCAGGCTGTCTGAGGCGAAGACTTCCTGGCCCCTCACGGCTTTCACCGAGGCACCATCGCGCACGATGAAAGCCGAGCCCGACGCCACTTTGATCCGTCCCGCTTGAGCGGGTTGCTGAGCAAAAGCGGGCACCGACGCCAGCACGAACAAACACACGGCAATCGAGCGTTGCGGCTGAACCAATTGACCCTCCCTATAAACCGGTGCGTTCGGGGGACTCTGTGGGTACTTTCGGTCGATCATGGGCGGGTCAACGGCCCGGTGCAGACCTCGGCGCGCGGTTGCGCGCCACTGCGCTGTCGCCAGGGTAGGATGGCCCTCCTTGCCTGGCCTCCAATGTAGGAGGGGGTTGACCCCCATGATGGGTCTGCTCAGGTTCGCGCTCGATCGTCCCCTGCAATAGGATCACGAGGCGCGAAGCGCCATGCCCCCGTCCAGGACCCGCGATCTCGCCATTGTTCTCGCCATCTGTGGCGCCAGCCTGTTCGTGGGCCTTGGCCGGGCCAGCCTCTGGGAGCCCGACGAACCGCGCTTTGCGGAAGCGTCGCGACAAATGCTGCAGCGCGGCGATTTCCTGACACCGTACTTCAACGGTGTGCCGCGGTACGAGAAGCCTGTCCTCCTCTACTGGCTCCAGGTGCCGGCCTATCTGCTGTTCGGCCCGACGGAGCTGGCCGGGCGGCTCCCGTCGGCGATCGCCGGCGTCGGTTGCGTCGTGCTGCTCTATCTGCTCGGCCTGCGCGTGACCACGCGACGGGCGGCCCTGGTTGGTGCGCTGGCGCTTGCCACCAGCTTCCGCTTCATCGTCTTCGGGCGGCAGGGTCTGACCGATGTACCTCTCATGTGTTTCATGTTGGCGGCGCTGTACGGCTTCCAGCGCGCGACCGAGGCATCAGGTGATCGACGCTGGGCCCTGGCCGCGTGGGCATCGGTTGGCCTGGCCGCGCTCACGAAAGGACCGGTCGCGCTGCTGCCTCCGAGCATCTGGATGGCGTATCGCGCGGCGATTGGTGATGTGCCATCGATTTGGCGCGTCCGTCCGCTTACCGGCTCGCTGATTGCGGCGGCGGTCGTGCTCCCCTGGTACATCGCCATGGTGGTCCTCCACGGTCGAGACTTCACGAACTTCGCCCTGGGACACGAGATCCTGTCGCGGTTCCTGTCGGAGGATTCGTTCGCCCCCCCGCGGGGGTTCCTGTACTACCTGAAGGTCTGGCCGGGCGACGCCGCACCCTGGTCGGCGTACGCCATCGCTGCCGCGGGATGGAGCGCGTGGCGCTGGCGCGCGCTCGAGCCCCGCGATCGCCAGGCGATCGCGATGTGTCTGTCGTGGTTCGCGGTCGTCTTTCTCGTCTTCTCGGCGTCACAGTCGAAGGTGCCTCACTACGTACTGCCTGCGTACCCGGCGGCAGCCCTGCTCGTCGGTGTGTTCATCGATGCGATGGACCGGGAGCGAAGGACGGCGTGGTGGATGATCCCGACCTGGCTGACCGCGCTGGCGATGGCGGCGGTTGGAGTGCTGAGTGCGTTGGTGCTGCGACGCGAGTTCGCGCTCAGCCCGAGCGCACCCGCCTTTGCGCTTCCGGCGATTCTGATCGTGGGCGCCCTGTCGACGGCGTCATACGCCTGGCGCAACAGACCGTTTCACGCCACGGCTGCCGTCGCGGCGACGCTGGCGCTCGGCATGGCGTTCGCGGGCGGTTGGGTTGTGCCGCGGCACGTTGAGCCGCTCAAGCCGATGCGTCCGCTGGGAACGCTCGCGGGCCAGATCGCGAGACCACACGATGAGATCGGCCTGTTCGGACGTTATGGTGGTTCAAGCGTGATCTACTACAGCGGGCACACCATTCGTTGGCTCGATTCCCTCGAGCAGGCGCTCGACTTCCTCGCTCAACCCGGCGGGCGTGTGTGCGTCATTCCGGAGGCTGCCTGGAAAGAGCTCGCACCCCGACTGGGCGGCGGTGCCACTGTGATCGCAGCCCGGCCGTCGCTCAACATGCGGTTCGGGCTCTTCGTCGATCCGGTGCGCGTCCGGCCGCCAGGATGGCTGCTTGTGTCCACCCAACACCCGACGAACGGTCCCTCCTTCTAGAGACCAGCCGCCGCCGCAGCTCGGCGGTCGGGCGGACGCCCAGTCAGGTCCAACAGTCGCTTCCACCCCGTCAGATGACACAATCGCTGGATGGCTTCATCGCGCAAGACCACATCTGCTGACGGGTTCGCCACGCTCGGTCTCACTGACGCCCTCGTGGCCGCGGTCACGTCGCTTGGCTACGAGGAGCCGACGCCCGTCCAGCGCGAAACGATTCCCCTGATGCTCGCCGGGCGAGACCTGCTTGCGCAGGCCGCCACGGGTACGGGCAAGACGGCCGCCTTTGCGCTGCCGATGATCCAGACGCTCGGCGAGCCTGCGCAGGCGGGACCATCCCATACGACGACGGAGGGTGGCGCACGTCTCGTCAGGAAAGCGCCCGCACGCGTTCGCACCCGCGGCGTGGTGCTCGTGCCCACCCGCGAACTGGCCATGCAGGTCTCCGAAGCGATCCATCGCTACTCACGCGGGGCCGGGCTCAGCGTGGTACCCCTCTACGGCGGCTCCTCGATGCAGCAGCAGATCCGCGCGCTCGACCGCGGCGCCGACATCGTGGTCGCCACGCCGGGTCGTGCGCTCGACCACATCCGTCGAAAGACGCTGACGCTCGACGCGGTGCGCGTCCTCGTTCTCGACGAGGCCGACGAGATGCTCGACATGGGCTTTGCCGAAGACATCGAGGCCATCCTCGAAGGCACGCCCGCGACGCGGCAGACCACCCTGTTTTCCGCGACGATGCCGGTGCGGATCCTGAAGATTGCCGAGCGCTATCTGCGCACGCCGCAGCGGGTGACGATCGCGCACGAAAAGCCGGCCGCCGGCAAGATGCCGCGCATCCGGCAAGTCGCCTACCTGGTCCGCCGCGACCAGAAGCCGGCGGCGCTCGATCGCATCCTCGACGTGGAGAGCCCGACATCGGCGATCGTCTTCTGCCGCACGCGCCTCGAGGTGGACACGCTCACCGAAACCCTCAACGCCCACGGCTACCGTGCCGAGGCGCTGCACGGCGGCATGGAACAGCGACAGCGCGATGCCGTGATGAACCGCGTGCGGTCTGGCAAGACGGATCTCCTCATTGCCACCGACGTCGCCGCGCGCGGGCTCGACATCGAGCAGATCACGCACATCGTCAATTACGACGTGCCGGCGGCGCCGGAATCGTACGTGCACCGGATCGGACGGACCGGTCGCGCGGGACGCGAAGGGACCGCCATCACCCTCGCGGAGCCGCGTGAACATCGACTCCTGCGCAGCATCGAACACTTCACGAAACAGAAGATCGAGATCGCCACGGTGCCGACCGTCGCCGACCTGCGAGCGCGACGTCTCGAGGCGACCCGTGCGGCGATTCGCGAATACCTGGTGGCGGGCGACTTCGACGACGTGCGCGTCGTCGTGGAGTCGCTCGCGGGAGAATTCGACCTCGTGGATGTCGCGGCCGCCGCGGTGAAGATGGCGCACCAGGCGAGCGCGGGCGACGAAGACGAGGTGGAGATTGAAACGGCGAATGCGGCGACGGCTCCCCTCGGTCGCGGGCCAAGAGAGACGCGCCGCAGGGGCACGGACTCGGGGCCGGGGGTTCGCCTCTTCATCGGTGCCGGACGGAAAGCGGGCATTCGGCCGGCCGATCTCGTCGGCGCCATCACCGGCGAGGCGGGAGTGACGTCGAAGAGTCTCGGTGCGATCGAGATCTCCGAAAACTTCTCGCTCGTCGAGGTCTCGGAAGAGGCTGCTGCCGACATCGTCCGCAAGATGAAGGGCGCCTCGCTACGGGGGCAGAAAGTGACGATCCGGATCGATCGAGATTCGAGGCTGAGCTGAGCACGTCGAGACGCGTCTGGGCCATCGGCGACTACCTCACACACCGCTTCAACCCGGAGCTGGGGATCGGACGGGTCACCGCGCTCGAAGATCGCGCGCTCGTGGTCGAGTTTCCGCGTGCCGAGACGGCGCTCAGATTCGCTGCCAGCACCGACGCGCTGGTTCCGGTCGATCTCAGCGGGGGAAGGCCCGTCAGGATCACCGACACTCGTGAGGACACGACGATTGCCGCGCGGCTGCCAGACGGCATGCTGCAGCTCGCGAACGGGCGTACGGTGTCGTCGCATGCGCTGTGGCCGCTGGAGCTCGAAGGCGCGCTGCTCGAACGCCTCGCCCTCGGGGATCTCGACGAGGTCGACGATTTCGTCACGCGGATGAACATCCTGCACCTCCTCAGCCTTCGCGAAGCCGACGGCCTGGGATCGTTTCTCGGAGGCCGCGTCCGGCTCTTCCCGCACCAGCTGCACGTCGCAGAGCTGGCGAGCAGATCCGATCCGGTGCGGTGGCTGCTCGCCGACGAGGTCGGACTCGGCAAAACGATCGAAGCCGCGCTCATCCTCAATCGGCTCGTCCACGCCGGGAAGGTCGAGCGCTGTCTCGTGGTCGCGCCCGACGCCCTCACCGTGCAGTGGCTGGGCGAACTCTGGCGGAAGTACCACCACGTGTTCACGCTGCTCGACGCGCCGCGGCTCGCGGACGTGACGCGCGACTTCGGCGCCGGATTCAATCCGTTCGACACCCATCGCCGCGTCGTGATTGCGCTGGAGACGCTGATCGAACGCCCGCAGCTGACCGACCAGGCCGTGAAAGCGGGGATCGACCTGCTGGTCGTAGACGAGGCGCAGCGACTCCGTCGTCCACCCAATCACCCGGGCGATGCGGCGTGGCGGGCGGTCGCGCCAATCGCAGGTCTGGGTCGTCACGTGCTGCTGTTGAGCGCGACCCCGCTCGAAGACGACGCCCACGGGTTTTTCCGCCTGCTCCAGCTTCTGCGTCCGCAGGACTTTCCAGAGGACGTGAGTTTCGAGGCGCGACTCGCGCTGGGCACACCTCTGCCTCCGTGCACCAGCGCCACACGCCGCGCCGACATCGGAGGCTTGCCTCCGCGGATCGGGATCCCAATCGCGGTCGACGGTGGAGCGAGCTGGCAGTCGCAGGCCGACGTCGAAACGGTGGTGCGAAGTGTGGCGGCGCCGCACGCGGTGGCGAGGCGGCAGAAGATCGATCGCGTCCGTCGCGCGCTCTCCTCCGGGGCGGCCCTCAGTGACCTGCTCGGGCCCGACGAACGCGCGCTGCGCCAGCAGGCCGAGATGATGGATGCTAGCGATCCGCGCCTGTTGTGGCTGCTGAAGCACGCTCCCCGCTGGCGAGACGCGAAGGAGAAGACGCTCGTCTTCGTGGCGCACCGCGAGACGTTGGAGATGCTGCGCACGGCGCTCAGCCACCGGGCGCAACTGGCGAGCGGCGTTTTTCACGAAGAGCTGCCGACTGCGCGCCGTGATACCGAGGTCGCCCGATTTCGTGCGCTCGATGGTCCCAGCCTGCTCGTGTCCACGGAATGCGGCGGCGAGGGGCGCAACTTCGAGTTCTGCCGCCGCCTCGTGTTGTTCGACCTGCCGTGGAAACCGTCGGTCGTCGAACAGCGGATCGGCCGGCTCGATCGCATCGGCCGGCGCATCCCCGTGGAGATCGTGTACTTCCGTCCACCGAGCGGCATCGGTGCGGATGTCGTTCGCCTCTTCGAGACGCTCGGACTGTTCCGCGAGCCGCTGGCCGGCCTCGAGCCGCAACTGGCCCACGTGGAGGGCACGCTCGAGGAGGTCGCGCTCGATCCCCTCGCCTCCCTCTCGGGCGACCGCTTCGACGCGCTGGTCCGCGAGGCTCACGCGGCGCGCACGCGCATCCGGGAGGCGGCCTACCAACAGCTTCACCGCGACCCCTACCAAGCCGAAACGGCCGCGCGCATTCTCGCGCGTGTCCCGCCGGAACTCGATGCACTCAACGAGGAGGTGGTGGTCACCGCAAGCATCGGCCTGGGCTTTACCGTCGAGCGCCCGCGCGGCCACCGGATCTTCGCGATCGAGATCGGCAACGGCGCGCTGGTGGACGGTCTGCCGGGTGTCGCTGGCGGGTCGAGCTACGTCGGCTCATTTGACCGGGAGGAGGCTGTCGAGAACGAGACGATCGACTTCTTCGCCTCCGGGCATCCGCTCGTGGAAGGGATCTTCGCCCACTACGACGACGGCGCGTTGGGCCGAGCCGTGCGGTTCGAGATCGAGATCGACGGGGAACGTGGCGAGGGACTCGTCGCCATTTACAAGGATGGTCCTACGTTCGACGTCGTTGCGCTCGATTCCGATGGCCACGCACGACCGGAGTGGGCGGCGGCGATTTGCCGGAGGCCGCTCCGCGCGCGCCCCATCAGCGACGACCCGGTCGAGAGCCGCACCTGGCCGACCCTGGTCCGTCGGCTCGGCGCACTACTCGAGCCTGCCCGTCGTCCGCATGCGCTCGCGGCCATCGTGGTGCGACCGGCCGAGTGATCCTGTTTCACGCGTTCGCGGTACACTGACGTGGTCACGGAACACAGTCGCAGCAGTTCAACCTCTAACATCGTGGGTGGTACATGTCGGGATCAGGTTTGGGCTTTGATTTGTTGTCGATTCCCTTAGGGCTCCTCTTCATTGTCGGCGTGGTCGCCGTTCTGTTCTGGACGATCTAGGGATTGCGGGCCGAGCCCCGCAGCGGAAACGTCACCTCACCGGGAGAGCCTCATGCACCACGTGATGCCGCTCGTCGTCGTCCCGCTCGTGACCCTCCTCGTCGCTGGACCCGTGTCAGCGCAGATCACCAGCAACCCGATTCCAGCGCCAATTGAAAAGCGCGGTCTGGCGGTCGAGATCAGGGACCTCGTGCGTTTGCCGGATACTCGTGGAATTCGTCCTGCCGATCAGGACGTCTCGCCGGCCGGCTGGGCGCGGGTCAGCTTCGTGCGCGACCTTCCCGACGGGCGCCGCTTCGCCAACGACTCACGCGGCTTTCTCTACCTGATCGACGGGAACAACCCGCCGCGCGTGTATGCCAACGTCGCAGCCGCCTTTCCGCTGGCGGTCTACAACCGTCTGGAAAGCGGGTTCATCGGCTTCACGTTCCACCCCGAGTTCGCGCGGAACGGCCTGCTCTACACGGTGCACGCCGAGCGGGGACCCGGCAATCCGAAGCAACCCGATTTCATCCCGCCTGGCTACACGGCGACCGACGTGACCTACCACAACATCATCACCGAGTGGCACGCGACCAATCCGGCGGCCAACACGTTCGAGGGCACGAGACGCGAGCTTCTTCGCGAGGCTCACGTCGTCGCCAACCTCACCCATCCCATGGGTGCGGTCGAGTTCAATCCGACCGCGAAGCCGGGCGACGCAGACTACGGCCTGCTCTACACGAGTGGCAGCGATCATGGATTCAGCAACGGCGGGGGTCCGAACGCGAACAACCCGGGCCAGACGCAGCGACTCGATTCGACCATGACCGCGATCCTGCGAATCGATCCGCGCAGTCCGTCGGTCACGCACGGGGTCAAGGGGCTGGGCGACTACACGATCCCCCCCTCGAACAAGTTCGCCGCTGATGGCGACCCGAAGACGCTGGGCGAGATTTACGCCTATGGCTTCAGGAACGCCCACCGGCTTTCATGGGACCTCACCGACGGGACGATGTTCGCCTCGGACATTGGCATGAACCAGGTCGAAGAGATCAACATCGTCCGCAACGGCGAGAACTATGGCTGGATGAAGCGGGAGGGGTACTTCGAGAACGGCAGGGGGACGCGTCCCAATGGCGAGCTCAACCAGCTGTATCCGCTACCGGCGGACATCCTGAGCGGGCGTCAGAAGGACGGCTTCACCTATCCGGTCGCTCTCTACGACCACGACGAAGGTATCGCGGTGACTGACGGCTTCGCGTATCAGGGGCGCATTGCCGCGCTTCGCGGCAAGTTCGTGTTCGGTGACATCCAGCGCGGGCGTCTGTTCGCGGCCGATCTTGCCGCCCTGAAGAAGGCCGACGACGGCGTTCCAGAGACGGTCGCTCCCATCGAAGAGATCCAGCTCTACGTCCGCGACGCCAGCGGCAACCGGACGAACGTGACGCTCCAGGAGCTCATCAACCGAACGATGGGCGGCGCAGCCATCCCTCGAGCCGATCTCCACATCGGCCGCAGCCGCGACGGCGAGCTATTCATCACGTCGAGGCAGGACGGCATGATTCGAATGCTCGTGCCGGACGGCGGCGCTGTCGGGACAGCCCAAGCTGGTAACGACGTGCGCTGACACGTCAGCGGATGAATTCGACCTTGGCCTCGCGAAAGAACACCGGGTTGGGGGGCGCGAGCGAGATGGGGCCGTTGATTCCGAGGATCGCGATCTGAAACCGGTCGCCGGGCATGACGGCCTCGCTGAGGACGACCCGGTTCGGCATGTTGAAGCCCTGAATCGTGGCCGGGCTCGGCCGGCCGACCGCGCGCGGCATCTGACCGTTGACCCAGACTTCGGCGTAATCGTCTACCGTGAAGGCCAGCACCATCCTCGCGGCCTTGGTGTCGAAATCGCCAATTCTCGCAGGAACGGTGAGCGTGGCGCGGTACCAGGTCATGTACAATCGGCCGCCACCGCGGCGATCAAGCAGACCCTTCGGCTCGATCGTGGGCCATGACGAATCGTCGAATCCCATCTCGCCGGCTTTCGGCTGGATGTCGTAGGTCGTCTTCCACGCGGCGGGTGCGTTCGGCATCGCCGGCGCCTCGACGATCTTCACGTCCATGTTTCTCCACTGCGCACCAAAGAGCGCGGCGCCGTCAGACGACGCGAGATCGACCACGCGCGCGGGTGGGAGCACGGGGGCCACGACGGGAATGACCGGGGGAGCCGCGGGCGCTTGCGGGGCCTGCGCGGCCGCCATGAGGGGAACCGCGGCCACCGCGGCACAGACGAGACATCTCGCGAGAGCGTTCGTGCGCATACGTCCTCCCTGAGTGTTTACCGTGCAAGCGCATCCTTCGGCCGCCTGGAGGCCGTTTGGCCGCCTGCGACTATGATCGCTTCCAGCTCGCAGTCTAGGGGAGAAGCGAACGTTATTCGAGCCAAAACGCGCGACAAGGAGACGTGGGATGCAATTCGGAATGGTGGGCCTTGGCCGTATGGGCGCGAACATGGTTCGCCGCCTCATGCGCGCGGCACACCCGTGCGTGGTCTACGACCGATCTGCAGAGGCCGTTCAGGCGCTGGCCGCCGACGGCGCGGTCGGCGCCGTGTCACTGGCCGACCTCGTACAGAAGCTGACGCCGCCTCGCGCGATCTGCCTCATGGTGCCGGCCGGAGTCGTCGACGCCGTCATCGACGAGCTGGCCCCGCTGCTGTCGGCCGACGATCTGTTGATCGACGGCGGCAACTCCCACTATCAGGACGACCTTGTCCGTGCTCAGCGTCTCGCGGCGGCGCGCGTGCACTACATCGACATGGGCACGAGCGGCGGCGTCTGGGGACTCGAGCGGGGGTACTGTCTGATGATCGGCGGCGAGGCCGACGCCGTCGGTCGGCTGCGGCCTATTTTCGACGCGCTCGCGCCTGAGGGCGGGGCGCTCCACTGCGGACCCACGGGCGCCGGGCACTTCGTAAAGATGGTGCACAACGGCATCGAGTACGGCCTGATGGCCGCGTACGCCGAAGGCCTGAGCGTGCTTCGACACGCGAATGTTGGTGAGGCACGTGCGGAGCACGATGCCGAGACGACGCCCCTGCGGCATCCCGCGCACTACCAGTACGACTTCGATCTCGCAGCGATCACCGAAGTCTGGAGACACGGCAGCGTCGTCTCGTCGTGGCTGCTCGATCTGACGGCGGCGGCGTTCGCCAAAGACCCGGCCCTGCAGAGTTTCGAGGGTCACGTCGCCGACTCCGGCGAGGGACGCTGGACGCTGCAGGCGGCGATCGATGAAGGCGTGCCCGCGCATGTGCTGGCGGCGGCGCTCTTCGCGCGGTTCGCATCGAGAGGTCACGACGACTTCCAGAATCGCGTGCTCTCGGCGATGCGATTCGGGTTTGGCGGGCACGTCGAAAAGGCATGAGCGACGAGTCCAGATCCGACGCGCTGGTGATCTTCGGGATCACGGGCGACCTGGCCTTCAAGAAGATCTTTCCTGCGCTCCAGGCCCTGATGAGCGACGGCCGTCTCGACGTGCCGATCGTCGGCGTCGCGAGGACGACCATGACGTCGGACGATCTGGTGGAGCGCGCGCGCGCCAGCATCACGGCGCATGGGAGCTTCGACGCCGGCGTCTTCAGCCGGCTGGCCTCCCGCCTGACGTATGTGGCCGGCAACTATTCAGACCCTGAGACCTTTACTCGCCTGCGACAGGCGTTGGGGCCCGCGCGGCGGCCGCTGTTCTATCTCGCCATCCCTCCCAGCGCGTTTCCGGCGGTCGTCGAGCATCTGTCTCAGAGCGGATGTACCGCTGAGGCGCGCGTCGTCGTCGAAAAGCCCTTCGGGCGCGATCTTGCGTCGGCCCGTGCGCTGAACGCCACCCTGCTACGGGGATTCCCGGAGCGTTCGATTTTTCGCATCGATCACTACCTGGGCAAAGAGGCCGTCCAGAACATCCTGTACTTCCGATTCGCCAACGCGTTCCTGGAACCGATCTGGAATCGGCACTACGTCGAGAGCGTCCAGATCACGATGGCGGAAACGATTGGCGTCGCGGGCCGCGGGAGTTTCTATGAAGAGGTCGGCGTCGTTCGCGACGTCATACAGAACCATCTGCTCCAGATCGTGAGCTACGTCGCCATGGAGGCACCCTCGCCCTCCTGGACGGTCGCCCTTCAGGACGAGCAGGCCAAGGTGCTCCGCACCGTGCGTCCACTCTCGGCGAAAGAGGTCGTCATCGGGCAGTATGAGAATTATCGACGCGAGCCCGGCGTCAACCCGAATTCAGAGACGCCGACTTACGCTGCCCTGCATCTCTTCGTCGACTCGTGGCGTTGGCAGGGCGTGCCGTTCTTCGTCCGGGCGGGGAAGTGCCTCGAGGACAGTCGCACCGAGGTCATCGTCGAGCTGAAGTCACCGCCACGCGTGGTGTTCAAAGAGCCGCTGGCGCGGCACGGCAACTATGTCCGCTTCCGCCTTTCGCCGGATCTCACCATCGCCGTCGGCGCGCGCGCGAAACATCCGGGCGAAGACATGACCGGCGACCCCGTCGAGCTGTCCGTCGTCGA
>Ga0184628_10000694_pt1 | contig 17360 bp, 16 predicted proteins | sample PLM4_5_b1_FD_133149 | JGI IMG/M metagenome (GOLD analysis project Ga0184628, IMG submission 133149) | Groundwater sediment microbial communities from an aquifer in East River, Colorado, USA - PLM4_5_b1 | ecosystem: Environmental > Terrestrial > Soil > Riparian zone | place: USA: East River... | reverse complement strand
CGTTCACGTTGTCTGCGGGGATGGCAACATTGGTCGCCTGAGATGCGGTGCCGCCGTTGCCCGGTGCCACAAAAATCATCTTCACTTTGGAATTCTGCGCGACCGCATCCACGATGGCGTGCTCGCGACCACCCGATCCGATTACTAGTATTTTCATCTGGAGGAAACTTTGATCTGCGTGAGGATTTCGTTCAGTGCGCCTGTGCGATAACCGTCCACATCGAGCGCCACATACTGGAAACCGATTTGTTTGAATTCGCGGCTGAGCTTGTCGAATATTTCGATGGTGAGAGCTTTAGCCATTTCTTCTCGTGCAATTTCAATTCGTGCAACATCTCCGTGATGACGGACACGGCATTGGCGGAAGCCCAGGGCTCTTAGCGCTTCTTCTCCCTGGTCGATCATTCTCAGCTTGTCCACGGTCACCTCAGATCCATATGGAATTCTCGAAGACAGGCACGCCGAGGCGGGTTGATCCCACGTAGGCAGGCCGTGCATCCGCGAAAGTTCCCGAATATCGGCCTTGTTCAAACGAGCTTCAATGAGTGGACTTCGAATTTCCAGTTCGGATCCGGCTTTGCGGCCCGGACGATAGTCGCCGGTGTCGTCAAGATTGTTGCCGTCAACGACATAGCGAAACCCGCGCGTCGCCGCCATTTCCTGAAGTCTCGAGTAGAGATCGTGCTTGCAGAAGTAACAGCGGTTCGTTGGATTTGCGGTGTAGTTGGCATCTGCCATCTCTCCGGAAACCATGAATTCATGGTGAAATCCGTACCTTTTCACGAGGCCCAATGCGACATTTCGCTGGTAGCTGGGGTAACTGGGACTCTCTGCTGTAACGGCCAGCGCCGCACTTCCAAGCTCGCGATTTGCGATGAAAGCGAGGTAAGCGCTGTCGACACCGCCGCTGAACGCAACGATGCAGGAACCCATGTTTCGAAGAATGGAGACCAGCTCCTGTTCCTTGTCCTGTGGCATCTGACAATTGTAGCGCTTGACAAAGCTGTGGCGAATTCGAAAGATAAGGTCTTAGTATGCATGCGACACTGCTGCTAAACGCGTCGTACGAACCACTCCGGATCATCTCCTGGAAGAAAGCCCTCACCCTGTTCTTTGCCGGCAAAGTTGAAATCATCGAGGAACACGATCGCGAGATTCATGCGATCACGTTTGCAATCAAGCTCCCGTCGATCATTCGACTTCTGAAATATGTGCGGGTGAAGAATCAGAACAAGGTGAAATTCTCCAGAGCGAACATCTATGCCAGGGACGATTATTCATGTCAGTACTGCGGGAAGAAGTTCCCTTCGGAAGACCTTACATTCGATCACGTCGTGCCTGTCGCCCGGGGTGGACTCAAGCGCTGGGACAATATCGTTGCGGCATGTTTCCGCTGCAATCACAAAAAAGGCGGACGTACGCCTGAGGAAGCGGGCATGCGGCTGATCCGGCCACCGACGGAGCCGCACTGGCTGCCGGCGATTCATGTTACCTTCAAGCTCAAGTCTCCGCCGGAAAGCTGGCGGGACTACCTCTACTGGAACATCGAGCTCGACATTTAACTAAGATGACGCTGCAGGAAACCATTCAATCGCACATGGCTGATGCCATGCGCAGCAAAGATTCGCTTCGGCTCAGCGTGCTGCGCATGATGAAGACTGCCGTCAAGAACAAGGAAGTCGAAAAAATGAAGGCGCTCGACGAAGCAGAGGTCCTTGCGGTATTGAATTCACTGGTAAAGCAGCGGCGCGATTCGGTGGAACAGTTTCGAAGCGGCGGCCGCGAGGAACTCGCACAAAAGGAAGAAGCCGAAATCAAAGTTCTCGAACAATACCTTCCTGCCGCAGCTTCTGATGACGACATTCGAACTGCAATTGATGCCGCGATTCAGCAGACGGGGGCGGCTTCGCTGAAAGATATGGGAAAGGTCATGAAAGCCGTTCTGGCTCTGCTCGCCGGAAAATCAGCTGATGGAGGCCGTGTCAGCCAGCTGGTAAAGGAAAGACTGGCGTGAACGGTGTGGAAGGAATCGAACCTGACGTTTCGGTTCGTGACCTGGTGGTTTTTGAAACGCCACACGTTCAACTCCGCAATCTTGTCGTTTTCGATTCTCCCGATGTCCGGCTGGACGAACTGACGCATTTCTCAACCGGTGAACCTCCGCGAAAAGGCCAGTTCCGTGAATGGACGGAAAGCCTCGTCGGAACCGTTGTCTTCGTCCTCGCATTTACCACTCTGATCGCACAGGCCACACAGGTTCCCACCGAATCGATGAAACCCACGATTCTGGTGGGCGACCATTTCTTTCTGGATAAGGTCGCGTTTCCGGGAAACTACCCGGAGCCATTGCGCCCGTTGTTGCCACATCGATCCATTCGGCGTGGAGACATCATTGCGTTCAAGCCTCCTGCCAGCGCAACGAGTGACAATATTCCCTTTGTGAAACGGGTCATCGCCATTGGAGGAGACACCGTTGAAATGCGGAACAGAAACGTCATCGTGAACGGCAGACAGCTCGACGAACAGTACAAGATTTACGCCGACTATTCTTCCGATACCAGCCGCGACAACTTTGAACCGCAAATCATTCCGCCGGACCGCTTTTTTGTCATGGGCGACAATCGCGACAACAGCAATGACAGCCGATACTGGGGATTCGTAGACCGCAACTCCATCATTGGAAAACCATTATTTGTTTATTGGTCCTATGAAAGCGATCCCTGGACAGGCGCAGCAACGTCGTATCGGGAATGGCTGCAGAGCTATGTTTCCACGGCTTTCCATTTCTTCAGCAGAACGCGGTGGTTTCGATTCGGCACCATGATCCGTTGATATTAAAGCCACTTAGGCCAAAAAAATGAGGGTGCCCTGGCTCGTGAAGAGCCAGGGCTTTGATTTCAATGGAAGCTTAAAATTTAGGAAGAAAATTTATGATTGGCTGGACTGAACGAAACCGAACAGTGGTGAAAATGAAGTGGCTTTAATTGGTAAGACTGTTGCATTTACAACCTCTATTCTAGTGGCCACGCGGGTTCTGTCAATTGGAATCTCCTGATGGGCGCGCTGTTCCTCGTCGCGACACCCATCGGAAATCTGAGCGACATCAGTTCACGAGCACTCGATACTCTCCGTCAGGCCGACCTCATTGCATGTGAAGATACCCGGCAAACCATGAAGCTTCTTTCGCATTTCGGCATACAGAAGCCTCTAACCAGCTATCACGAGTTCAACGAACGAGAAAAGGCGGTCGAACTTGCCGACAAAATCGAAAACGGGGAAAACATTGCGCTGGTTTCCGATGCGGGAACCCCCGCGATATCCGATCCGGGGTTCCGGCTGGTGCGGCTGTGCCGCGAACGTGGCCTTCAGGTCGTCTCCATTCCGGGAGCCAACGCTGCAATAACGGCACTTTCTGCATCCGGGCTGCCTTCGGATCAGTTCCTTTTTATCGGTTTCCTCCCGCCCCGAAAGACTGCAAGACGCGAACATCTCGATACGCTACGAACGTTCCGCGGCACGCTGATCTTTTATGAAGGGCCCCACCGAATTCAAGCTGCTCTGGAGGACATTCAAGACGTCTTTGGTGACCGCGACGTGTGCATCGGCCGAGAGCTGACCAAGCTGCATGAGGAATATCTGTTCGGAAAACTCTCGGAGGTACGGCAGCGGGTGAAGGAGCTTGGGGAATTTGTAATTGTTGTTGGAGGATTTACCGGCCCCGATGATACGGCCCCGCGGGAACTCACACGTGAAGGGGTCCTCAAAACTCTCGGAATTTCACGAAACCAGCTTTACGAGCTCTTCTTCAAGAAATAAATAGTGGCCAGGACCTTCCCTATCCCTGCAGGGCAAGTGATCGCCCCTCCTGGCCAGGAGGGGTGGCGCGAAGCGCCGGGGTGGTTGTTCTTGATCGAAGAATTCTATCTGTCGAACCTGAGCCACCACCCCGTCTGCGCCTTCGGCGAAGACACCCCTCCTGGCCAGGAGGGGCGATCGCTCCTATTTGCCAGGTATTCAACTCTACAGCAGGGTTTCGTCGAGGGAAGCAGGACCGGCGATTTCGCGGACGGTTTCGCGTTCATCGGGTTCCTCATGGTCCTCATGACCCATGAAATTCATGAACTCGTCGCGGGAACCCTGAAAGAAATGGTCGATCATGCCGTTCACTGCGGCATCCCGTACATCGGCAAATCCCACGGTGGGTTCGTAGTAGTGAGTTCTGGACTTGAGCGCACGATGAAGGAAGCCTTTGAGGAACAGGCGGTGCATGATCGTCATGACGGTGGTATAGGCCAGCTTGCGCCGCGGGTGGATGGCGATCTGAACATCCTTGACGGTTATGGGATAGCGCTGCCATACCGCTTTCATGATGTCGAGCTCCAGCGGCGTCAACATTAAGGAACTATTCCGAGTCCGTACCTGTCCTTCGATCTTCAAGTAGTTCGATCATCTCCCTTGCGCCGTCTTTTCCGGGTGCATGTGCAGGAATGGAACGAATGCGAAATTTCATCCGGTGCCGCGGAAAATCGATTTCGACGATATCGCCGACGTGCATTTCGCGTCCGGCCCGGGATTCGTTGTCGTTCACGGTGACGCGACCGGCGTCACAAACTTCTTTTGCGAGGGTCCGGCGCAGAATGACCCGACTCCACTTTAGAAACAAATCGAGACGCATCAGGTCCAATCTGTTCGGAAAGCCGGCATTTACTGATCTCTGGGAGGTGCAGTATCGGAAGCCCGGATGGCTTTTGTTGCGGCGCCGGTATCGGTGTATCCCGGGTAAACCTCGACATAGCCCTGGGCTCGGAGCTTGGTCAGGTAGGTACGCACTTTGGGTTCGGCGCGCTGGTCCATGATGATATTGAAGATTTCGTTCTGAGCAATCTCGAACGTCACAATGCCGCCGTCATGACGATCGAGCAGTTTCAAAATGACGAGAGTCTTGTTTTGAGGATTCGACATGGTCTCGGTGACCTGACCCCTTGTCAGTTTACGGACGATGGCTTCCATCTCCGGGGAGGCCAGACCATAATTTCCTTCGCTATCCCGTTCGAAAAAGCCAAGGTACCCGCCGTTCTGACCGCTGGGATCTTCCGAATACTTGCGTGCGACTTCTTCAAATTCATCACCCTTCTTGAGTGCGGCCTGGGCGTCGGCCATGACCTTGTTCTTCGCTTCCATTTCTGCGGGCGACAAACCCTCGGTCGTTACAGCGATCATTGCAATGTTCACTCCGGGCGGGCGATCGAAGTTCTGCTTGTGGGCTTCGTAGTAGGACCGCGATTCTTCGGTCGTAATGACAATTTTCCCGGTTACTTCGTGATGAAGAACCTGCGAGCGCAGGTTTTTGTATCGAATGCTGTCCTTCACTTCATCGATTGAAATTCCCTGGCGGATCATTGCCGCTTCCATGGCTTCCATGGTCGGGAAATTATTGTCGATTCTCAACTGCTCGATTTGCTTGGCTACTTCCAGGTTGGCGTCCAAACCCAGATCCGCAGCTTCCTGCAGGATGAGGTACTTGTCGATGAGGTCCCGCAGGATGTCCTTCTTCCGCGCTTCCAGGGCCTCCAGCAACTGCGGCCCCTTGAGCTTCTGCTGCTCTACCAGCTCCGAACGTATATCGTCTTCGGCATGCCGGAGTTCAGAAGCCAGGATGATGTCTTTGTTCACCTTCGCAGCGATCTGGGAAATAACCTTCTGGCTGAATGTGGGGACCGATACAAGAATAGCCAATACAATCGCGGCAGCGCCTTTTCTCATCACAACTCCTTCGTGCATCTTATTTCCCTATGCGATCTCGCGCAAGACTTCACCAATACCGGCAAAGAGATCGGACCGCGGACCGCTGCGGCCAAGGCGCAACGTTGCGGGCGGCGAAAACGAAAGCCCTTCGTCTCGTCCCACCAGTTCAATGATCCGTTCCGGATCGATACGCGCCGACTCGTGGAATCGAATATCGATGCCGTGAGCCGTCTTTTCAATGGCGGTCACTCCCCGGGCGCGACCGAGAATCCGGAGCCGCGCATACTCCAACAGGTTGCGGACGGGAAGGGGCAATTCGCCGAGCCGGTCTTCCAGCTCTCTATACAATTCATCCACTTCGGGCTCGGATCGGGCCGAGGCGATTTGTTTGTATATCCGCAATCGCTGAAGTTCGTCATCAATAAAGTCCGACGGGATCTTCAAATCAACTTTCAGGCTAATGGAGGTCTCCACATCCGGCAATTCGGTACCGGTGCGAAGCTCGTCGACGGTGCGCTCCAGCAGCTGGCAATATAGATCGAATCCGATGGCTTCGATATGACCGTGCTGCTGTCCTCCCAACAAGTTACCGGCACCTCTCAGCTCCAGGTCCAGTGCGGCAATCCGAAAGCCTGCCCCAAGTTCGCTGAATTCCTGAATCGCCGCCAGACGGCGGCGCGCAATAGGCGTTAACGAGTCATCAGACGGAATCAACAGGTAGGCGTAAGCACGCCGATTGGAACGGCCCACACGGCCGCGCAGCTGATAGAGCTGAGACAGGCCGAATTTGTCCGCGCGATTGACGACAAGTGTATTGGCCAGAGGTATATCCAGTCCATTCTCGATAATCGTCGTCGCGACCAGAACATCGAACTCATGGTGCATAAAGCGGGTCATGATGGATTCGAGTTCCTTCTCCCCCATCTGCGCATGCCCGACACCCACGCGAGCCTTCGGGCAGAGCTTGCGGATCATGTCTGCCAGCGAGTGAATCGATTCGACGCGATTGTGCACCACGTACACCTGGCCGCCGCGCTCCAACTCGAAATTGACGGCATTTTCAATGACAAGGGGACGGAACTTCACGACCACGGTCTGAATGGCCAGCCGGTCACGCGGAGGCGTTTCGATGACAGACATGTCGCGCAAGCCACTGAGTGCCATGTTCAATGTTCGGGGAATCGGAGTCGCCGTCATCGTCAGGACGTCGACCTGGGTCTTGATCTGCTTAAGCCTTTCCTTGTGAGCCACACCAAACCGCTGCTCTTCGTCGACGATCATCAGTCCGAGATCCTGAAAATGCATGTCCTTCGACAGCAATCGATGCGTGCCGACGACGATGTGGACTTTCCCGGCATCGACCTCTGCAAGTATCGCTTTCTGTTCCTTTGGTCCGACGAATCGGCTGAGCATGGCGATCTTTACCGGAAATGCGGCGAATCGCTCCTTGAACGTTTCAAAATGCTGGAAACACAGAATCGTTGTCGGCGCGAGAACGGCCACCTGCTTCCCGTCCGATACCGCCTTGAATGCGGCGCGCATGGCCACTTCGGTCTTGCCGTAGCCCACATCCCCGCAGACGAGCCGGTCCATGGGAATCGGGTTTTCCATGTCCTTCTTGATGTCGGCAATGGCGGTCAGCTGGTCGGGCGTTTCGTCATACTGAAACGCTTCCTCGAATTCCTTCTGCCACTCTGTGTCTTCGGAAAACGCGTATCCATTGGCGACTCTGCGCTGCGCGTACAGTTTGAGCAGCTCCTGCGCCATGTCGCGAATGGCTTTCCGGACTCGTGTTTTGCGCGCGATCCAGGTCGTGCCGCCAAGCTTATCCAGTACCGGTTTAGCGCCTTCGGAGGAGGAATACTTCTGGACCAGATCCAGGCGTTCCAGCGGGACATAGATGCGATCGTCTCCCAGATAGAGAATGACCATGCACTCCCGGTCATGAACCAGCGTGATGCCGTGGTACGTGCCGATACCGTGATCGATGTGCACGACGTAATCGCCGGGCTTCAGATCCTGAAGATCCGAAATGAACGCAGAGATTTTCTGTCGGCGGCGATGCGGTGTTGCCAGCCGTTCGGTTTCGTCGAAGATGTCGGCTTCGGCGTAAATTTCCAGCACGGCATCCGGCAGGCGCATGCCTATTGAAATCCGCCCGATGCCAATGACGGGTGCGGCAGCTTCATCGGTTACTTTGATGGGTTGTTCACCGAACTCGAGTCGAAATGGAACGTCGTACTCGTGAAGAAGATCGCGCAGACGCTCGGCCATGCCGAGAGTGCTTGCCAGCAGCACGACCTGATTTCCTTTCCCAAATGAAGCTCGTATGCCTTCCGCCATGTCCTTGACGCGGCCATGCCATTTCGTGACGGGCTGCGAACGGATCAGGAAGCGGGAAGGGCTCTCGGGATCTTCCGTCCCCAGTTGTTCGAGATGAACTTTTCGATGCTGGGGATGTGGCCTTGCGAATTCTTCCGGGCGCAAAAAAATGGCCTCTGGAGGCAGAGCCAGGTTTCCGCCCGAAACGGTCTGTTCGAATCGATGCTGCAGGAGTGAAAGAAATTTGTCGTGTTCCTCGCGAAGCGCATCCGGCTCGTCGAGAACCAGAACGCATCCATCGATGTAATCAAAGATCGTCGATTCCAGTGGAGCGCCCAGCGACAGGAGGAACTCCGCGCCTGGAAACATCGCGCCACCATCGGCGAGATCCACCTTTTCCGCCAGGTCTCTTTCAAACTGTTCGTCGTTCCAACGATCGCGTGCAAGTGTTCCCCATTGGCGAAGCAGACCTCGATCGACGATGGTGTCTCGCATGGGAAGAATGTCGATGCGCTGCACCGGGCCGCTGGAACGTTGATCCTCAAGATCGAACTCGCGGAGAGAGTCCACGGTGTCTCCAAAAAATTCAATTCGGACCGGGCTGCGCATCAGCGGCGAAAAGACATCCACAATTCCACCGCGAATAGAGAACTCTCCCGGCCCCGCCACAGGCTCCTGACGGAGATATCCGGCATTCGCGAGGTGTTCGACGAGAAGTTCCTGCGACAACTCGTCACCTTTGGTGATGTGCAGACTGAAGCTGTCGAATTGTGTGGGCCCGGTCAGCCGCGTACAAATAGATCGCATCGATGCCACGACGATGTCGGTCTGCTTATGTCTCAGCTGCCAGAGCGCTGTTGCGCGCGCCTGTTGAATATCTGCATGCGGTGGCAGGCCGGCATACGGATCGGCTTCCCATGCGGGAAATGGCGAAACCCTGCTGGTGGCAATGCTGGTGCCGGAGCTTCCTGTGCTGTTGATGGTGGAATGAAAGTATTCCAGGTCCGTGACGAGGTCGGGAATATCCCGGTCGTGCGGAGTGACGACGATAATCGGGCGGCGGACCGCATGCCAGAGGCCAGCGATGAAAAGCGATCGCGCGCTTCCGCCAAGTCCGGACACGAAGACGTCGCTCTCGCCCCGCAGGGAATCCGCGGCAATGCGACGGAAATCCGCGATATCGGAGATTCGCGACAGTAGTTTAGGAATTCGCTTTTCGAGAACGTCCATTTCGGATTGGCGGGTCATCCGGATTTCTTGGAATCCAGGCCATGCAGAACTCGTTCGATCACTCCGGTTGTGGACTGACCGGCAACCAGCGAAAGTGCCTCAACTTTGCCTCCCCATCCTTCGACTTCCTTTTGTCCGACGATGTTGGCGGTCCAGTCGGCACCTTTGACAAGTACATCCGGGTGAACCGTCAGGATGGTTTCCAGCGGAGTGTCTTCGTCAAAAGTACAAACGTAATCCACCATCTGGAGAGCTTTGAGGATTTCAGCCCGTTCGGCCTCCGGGAAGACTGGCCGGTCGGGCCCCTTCAGTCGGCGGACAGAGTTGTCGCTATTGATCGCAACAACCAGCGCGTCGCCAAGCTGGCGTGCGCGGTTGAGCAGATCCAGGTGTCCGGGGTGAATGATGTCGAAACAACCATTGGTAAAGACAACACGCTTTCCTGCCTTTTGCAGCCGGCGTACATCTTGTCCAATGGAGTCTCGGGTCTGGATGGAAACCACGTTTGAAACCTTCGCTCCGCTAGTATAGCATCGGCTTCTGTGCGTCTGTGGCTCACCGCGTTCCTCCTTTCCCTTCTGATTCTGGCTGGGTGGAGTCTGAAGCCATCCGGAATTCGCGAACCCGGCATCTTTGAAATAAATCCGCGCACACCGTACTTCCACTACCAGCCCAGTGGGCCGGAGGCTGGCCGGATACTCGTCGTGCACGGGCTCGACGCGAACAAGGAAATGATGAACGTTCTCTGTCTCGGCTTGTCCGACGCGGGGTTCAACGTCTATTCGATGGATATGCCGGGACACGGCGATTCGACCGCAGGTTTCAATGCGATGCTGGCTCGACAATCGATTAACGCCGCACTGGATCTGCTCGGTCCGAATACGATTGTCATTGGTCACTCCCTGGGCGGCGCGTTGTTGCTGGATCTTGCGAGCGAACGGTCGTATGGAACTGTCGTGCTGTTGTCTCCAGCGCCGACGCCAGTGGATAAGATTCGCGCCGATCGAATGCTTGTGCTGACGGGACAATTTGAGCTGCCCAAGATCACGGTCTTCGTTCCGCAGCTGGAAATTACTGGAAGCGAGGGCGTCGATCTGCGAAGGATTCCATGGGCTGGGCATTCCGGATACATGATTCATCCGGAAGCCATACGCGAAATCGTCGTATGGCTTGGGGGCGATCCGGCGCGCCTGCAGACTACACGCCGTCTGTTGCTCTTGTTGCTGGAAATAGTTTCAGCTCTATCCATTGGAGCTTTGTGGCTGAGAGGTAAACCTGTCGCGGCTGAGCGGATTCATCTGCCGTCGAGAATCATTAGCTATATTGCAGCCTGCACGGTTGCGCTTTTGATTTCCGGCGTCGTCGTCATTGCAAGCTGGCTGAGACTGTATTCGACGGACTATCTCATCAGCTTCGTATTTGTGATTGGCGTTGCGCTGGCGCCGCTTTACATCCGCAAACTTTCATTCCGGTTTTCTCAAATCCCAGTCGGCATTCTTGCGGCCGCATCCGTGATCGCAGTGGCTGTTCTTGTCGGATCCGAACTGGTGCACCTGACGCTTTCCGACGGACAGTGGTGGCGATTCGCGGCCATCACGATATTGAGTCTTCCGTTGGCTTTCGCGGACGAAGTTCTGCTGCGGCCGATACGGCCCTGGTGGAAGGGCGCCGGGGTGGCGGCGCTCACTCGAATTGCGATCGCGGCCTATGTGGTCACGGGGGTATTGACGATGAATCGCGACGACGCATTTGTCGTGCTGGTGATTCATTTCATCGCCATTCTCTGGATGGTGCTCTGGCTTGCCGGCGAATTCGTCCGGCGTCGAACCCAGGATCCCCTGGCCACGGCCGTTTTTACCGCAATCGTCCAGGCGTGGATCTTCGCGGCAATCTTCGTTCGGATCTGACTCTAATAGCCTTTTGCCGCACGTTCGGGATGGGCCTATCATTGGGCAACCAAACTTCGGGGACATGATGATGATGGTGCTTCTACTAACCGCGCTACTGATGCTGGCTCCACCGCAGACAACACAAGAGACCGCCAATATCGAAGGCAGAGTCTTGCGGGCAGGAACCCAGGAACCAATTCCAAATGTTCAGGTCACATTGGTCAAATCGAGCGCGGGCGAGACCTCTTTGAGCGCGCCTGCCGCAGCCCAATTGGACTTGCTTCCAGAGTTTGTCCTGGGTGCTGCTTCGGGAAGAATCTCTCAAGCAGAGCTGGACTCCATCATCGAGTCCCGCGAGCAAGCATTCGGGTTGTCTCCCGGAACGTTTGCGAGGGCCATAAAGACGCAGCGCACCGACGGCGCAGGGCATTTCAGTTTCAAGAATCAGGTGCCTGGCAAATACACGGTACTCACAGCTCTCGATGGATATTTCGGACCACCAAGCAGCGGACCGTCATCCACGCAGGTCACAGTTGAAGCGCAGAAGCCTGTACCGCCAACAGAGATCTTCATGACTAAAGGCGGAATTATCGCCGGTCGCGTTCGTGATCCCAATGGTCAGCCTGCATCTGGCATCAACGTGTCCGTCATGGTTGTTGGCTACTCCAACGGTCGTCCTCAGCTGACAGCGGCCATTTCCAAGCCAACGGATGATCGCGGAGTGTTTCGAATTTTCTGGCTACCACCTGGGAAGTACTATGTCGGAGCTACCCCGCGAATCGCGACGGAAGTTCCCGGGCCGCAGGATTCATGGGCAAGGACCTTTTTCCCCGGAGTGGCGGATCCCACTGCATCAACCGCGCTGGTGGTTAGGGATGGTGAGGACATTGAGGAAATTGATTTTTCGATACAGTCGTTGTCTTCAACAGCGACCTTCAAGATCAGCGGGATGTTTACCAACCCGCTGGTTGTGCCGAACTCGTCTGCGGGTGCGATCAGTAGCCTGATTAGATTTACGCTCCAACCTCGTGAATTCGGCATGCTGGACTCGACAACTTCTCCGGGGCTGCGGACAACTGTCGGCCCAAGCGGGGAGTTTGAAATTCCGAATGTTCGGCCTGGATCTTATGATTTATTTGTCGCCTATCAGCCGCCTCGTCCCCTTCCAGGCGCTCCGCCTCCGGCCGGAACGCCTGCAGCCTCACCCGCCCCTCTGCTGTTGACGCGCTTTTACATCGACCGGGCAAGGGTGGATATTCGCGATTCCAATGTCGAAGGAGTCCAGTTGCAGATTCAGCCAGGCATGGAGTTCCGTGGCAAAGTTGTCGGTCAGGGAAGCACATCGATGGCCATGGATAAGATCAAGATCCGCCTTCGCCAGATCGACAATATGCCGGAAGGATTCGCAGTGATCGTCGGCGAAATTAGTGTCGACTCGAAGGGTGAGTTCTCTGCACAAAATGTTCCGAACGCCAGTTACGCGCTTCGATTTTCGGGGCTGCCTGAAACGGCCTATGTTGCGGATATTCGACAAGGCGGAACAACTGTCTTTGACTCCGGATTTACCTTGGGTAGTCAAGCCGGAACATTGATTGAAGTCCTGGTCAATTCCAACGGAGCAACAATCGAGGGAAGCGTGCAGACTGCCGACAGGAAACCGTCTGCAAATGCAACGGTCGTTCTCGTTCCTCCGGCAAGCCACCGCCAGAATGCCCTGATGTACAAGACAGTCCAGAGCGACGAAAATGGACGTTTCTCATTGAAGGGCGTGGCTCCTGGTGACTACACATTGTATGCTTGGGAAAACATTCCGGGCACCGCGTGGATGAACTCGGATTTCCTCGCGAGGTATCCGAACCGCGGTCGCGCAGTCGTAGTTACTCCAGACAGTCGCCTGGATTTTCAGCTCGACCTCATTCCAGACGAAATTAAACGTCGGTAAGGATAACGAACTGTGACGTCGCTTCTAATTGCAGCACTGCTGACGCTGGCTCCACTGCAGACAACACAAGAGACCGCCAATATCGAAGGCAGAGTTTTGCGGGCAGGAAGCCAGGAGCCGCTTCCAAATGCTCAGGTCACGCTGATCAAGTCCAGTGCGGGTGGAACAGTTTTGAGCGATGAGACAGCGGCCGCACTGGATTCGCTTCAGCTACTGGTATCTGCGGCTCCTCCGGGAATTTCCCGGGCATATCTGGACTCCCTCGTTTCATCTCGCGAGCAGGCACTGGGGTTGTCGCCGGGAACATTTGCACAGGCGAGCCAGGCAGCGAATCAGTTGATTGTGCTCACCGACGCGGCGGGACATTTCAGTTTTAAGGATCAGCCTCCTGGAACATACGGCATACGTGCAGCTCTCGAAGGGTATTTCGGTTTTCCTGTTGAAGGAACTGCATACCCGACGACGACGAAGTCCATCATTGTTGAAGCTCAGAAGCCGGTACCTCCGAAAGATATCTTCATGGTTAAAGGTGGAACCATCGCGGGTCGCGTTCGCGATCCCAATGGTCAACTGGCTTCCGGCGTTAGCGTAGCCGCCATGCGCCTCAGCTACTCCAACGGCCGTCCGCAGTGGACGGCGTCCATTTCCAAACCAACGGATGATCGCGGAGAGTTTCGGATTTTCTGGGTCGCACCCGGGGAGTATTTTGTCGGCGTTACGCCTCGCGCAGCGACCGGACCCCAGGACTCCTGGGCGAGAACCTTTTTCCCCGGAGTCGTGGAGCCCACCGCCGCAGCAGCTCTTATCCTTAAGGAGGGAGCAGAAATTTCGGGAATCGAGTTTTCGATTCAGAAGATGGCTTCAACCTCAACCTACAGCATAAGCGGGCGGGCCACCAATCCTCTGGCGCTACCGAATCCCACGTCGGGTGCGGTGGATAAAAATGCGAATTCGTTCATCCTTTCACCCCGCGAACCCGGGAGCCTGGAATCTGTGAATCCACCAACGGTGCAGAATGCTCTTCCGGCGGTGGCAAGACCAAACGGCGAGTTCGAAATCCGGAATGTGCGGCCCGGTTCGTACGAATTGTTTACCTATTATTTAGCGTCGTTAGTGCCTGTCCCGCCGACTGGGACCACGCCGGGCGCCCGCCCAGTGCTGCGTGATTACATCGATCGGGCACGAGTGGATATTAAGAATTCGGACGTCGAAGGAATCATCCTGGAGATTCAGAAAGGGACGGAGATCCGAGGCAAGGTAGTCCGTCAGGGAAGCGCGGTGCCCGCCGTGCCCGCTATTCCCATGGATAAGATCAAAATCAACCTGCGCCCGCTGGACAATATGCCGGATGCATTCGCCATTGTTGTCGGCGCCATTACTGTCGACGCATCTGGCAGCTTCTCGGCGCCCGATATTGCGGCGGCCAGGTATTCGCTTCAGGTGACAGGCCTGCCCGAAACGGCCTATGTCGCGGATATTCGACAAGGCGAAACCAGCATTTTCGACACTGGATTGATCGTCGGCAAAGCTTCCATGAATCCTCTCGAAATCCTGGTGGATGCTCGCGGCGCTACGATTGACGGTACCGTTCAAAATTCCGAACACAAACCCGCGGCCGGCTCAATGGTGGTGCTGGTGCCACCAGCCGGACGTCGACAGAACGCGATGTTGTACAAGAACACGCAGACCGATGCGAAGGGAAACTACTCACTGAAGGGCGTGGCACCCGGTGAATACACACTGTATGCCTGGGAGAGCGTTCCATTTACAGCGTGGATGAACTCGGACTTTCTTGCCCGGTATCCGGACCGCGGTCTCGCGGTCGTCGTCCCACAAGGCACTCGCCTTGAAGCGCAGCTGGAGCTGATCCCAGACGACACCAATCGGAGATAGCAGATTCGCGCTCATCCAGATTGTCGCTTGACCGCCGAATGCTGGGACTGTATAAATATTCACTACGATGCATAATTATTCGGTCGCCGTCGTCGGCGTCACAGGGTACTCGGGCCGAGAGGTCGACCGCCTGTTGAAATCTCATCCTTCAATTCACGTCAACGGACGCTTCACGTCAAAAGGTGATGGCTCTGGAATTCAGGCCTACAGCCTCGACGCCGTGAAACAGGCCCGGCCGGATGTTGTCATCACCGCAACGGAGCATGAGGTGTCTCTCCGAATCGTGCCCGAACTCGCCGCCGATGGGTTGCGCGTCATCGACATGAGCGGCGCCTTTCGAATGAAAGATCCTGCGCTCTATCCGAAGTGGTATGGATTCGAACACACCGCAACCGATCTTCTGCAGCAGGCTGTCTATGGCATGCCTGAGTTTTTTGCCGATCAGGTGCGGAAGGCAAAGGTCGTCGCGAACCCCGGCTGTTATGCGACATCGGTAATACTGCCACTCGTACCGCTTTACTCCACGGGTGTGATATCACCGAAGTCCCTTGTGGTTGTGGATGGAAAGTCCGGGGTCTCCGGCGCAGGGCGTCATCCGAAGCTTGAGACTCATTTCTGTGAGGTGAATGAAAATCTGAGAGCGTACGGCGTACTCCGCCATCGGCACACACCGGAAATGTTGTCGCTTCTGCCTCAGGCACTGGCCGAAAACTTTGTGTTCACGCCGCATCTGATTCCGATTACGCGCGGGATTTTGTCGACGATTGTTTTTCAGCATACGGAAGGATCTTCCGCGAGGGCCGCCCTGTCTGCGGCGTATGCGAAAGCTCCATTCGTGAAAGTTATGCCTGACGGAACATTGCCGGATATTCATGGAGTTGTTCACACCAATGAATGCCAGATCGGCATTGCGACGTCAGGCAGAACCACGGTAATTGTGTCGGCGATTGACAATCTCGTGAAGGGTGCCGCGGGCCAGGCCATTCAGAATCTCAATTTGATGCTTGGCTGCGAAGAGGGAACCGGGTTGTTCCCGAGGCTGGCGCAATGACGGGCGGCACCGTGATCAAAATCGGCGGCGCGCTTCTGGAAAAACCCGATGCCGCCGTCGCACGCATTCTCGCCGTTGGGGCGGACCGATTTGCTGTAGTTCATGGCGGCGGAATTCAGATCACGCGCATGCTGGAAAAGATGAACGTGAAGTCCGAGTTCATCGACGGACTGCGTGTCACCGACAACACCGCGCTGGGCGCCGTTGCGGCGGCACTCATGGGTGAAGTGCATACCGGGCTTGTGGCCGCGCTGCAGAAGGCGGGCATTCCGGCGGTTGGCGTCTTTGGCGCAGTCCATGCGGAAAAGAAAAGCGGTCCATGGGGACTGGTGGGAACCAACGTCCGAGCAGACTCCGCAACGCTGAATCACCTTCTTGAAAGTGGTCACGTCCCGGTTATTCCGACTCTCGCGATTGGCGATTCCTCCTTACTGAACGTCAACGGCGACGAAACGGCAGCTGCGGTTGCCCTGGCCCTGAAGGCGCAGCGGTTGATTTTCGTGACGGATGTCGAAGGCGTGATGGATGCCGAACGTCTGGTCATCGAACGAGTTCCTCGGGAAGTGTCTCTGGCGGATGCGCCGTTCGTCAGCGGTGGAATGAAACCGAAGATTCGGGCGGTGGAAGCGGCGCTGGCCGGCGGTGTGGCCAGCGTAACGGTCGGCCGCACGGTTTTTGGAGATCTCCTTCAGTGATCGTTCGCGCCGCGCATCACGATGACATTCAGACGATGGTGCGCATCATCGCACACCACGCATCTCGTGGACTGATGCTTCCGCGGTCCGCGAGCGCATTGGCGGCATCCCTCGATACCTATGTGGTTGCAGATGCGGACGGTGAAGTTGTCGGCTGTGGTGGCCTGCATTCTTATACCGCGGACCTGGCCGAACTCTGCGCTCTGGCGACTGCCCCGGAAAACTCGCCCGAAGGGACTGGGCGCGCGCTGGTGGATGCGCTGGTTGAACGTGCGAGAACGGACAGCATCAGCCGAGTGTTCGCACTGACGCTGGCTCCCGGATTCTTTACGAAGATGGGATTCAAAACTGTGGAGCATCGCGAGCTGCCGCTAAAAGTGTGGACGGATTGCGTGGCATGCCCGAAGTACGGGAACTGCGATGAAATCGCGATGGTGCTGGAGTTGGAATACGCGGCGGCGTAGAACGAACAATCGCCCCTCCTGGCCAGGCTGTGCTGTCCAAATTAGCCAGCCTGAACGCGGAGGCATGGCGGAAATACTGGGAATATTCGTCAGAGTTCGCGAGTTGAAAAACGACATACAAGAGAATCT
>Ga0184628_10000692_pt1 | contig 17391 bp, 17 predicted proteins | sample PLM4_5_b1_FD_133149 | JGI IMG/M metagenome (GOLD analysis project Ga0184628, IMG submission 133149) | Groundwater sediment microbial communities from an aquifer in East River, Colorado, USA - PLM4_5_b1 | ecosystem: Environmental > Terrestrial > Soil > Riparian zone | place: USA: East River... | reverse complement strand
CGGTCCTGAGGCAGATAGGCGTGATACTCGATCTGGTTGGTGACGAGCGGTTCGGGGCAGACGCGCACCGCCTCATCGAGCATAGCTAGCGTATAATTCGATACGCCGATATGACGCGTCAGCCCGCTTCGTTTGGCTCTGGCGAGAGCCCCGAGCGTCTCGGCGAACGGCACCTTGGGTTGCGGCCAGTGCACCAGCAGCAGATCGACATGGTCGAGGCCAAGCGTCTTTAGGCTCGTGTCCACCGAACGCAAGAAATCGGCTTCGCGTGCGTTCTCCTCGGTCACTTTCGTAGTGACGAAAAGCTCTTCACGCGCGATGCCACTGGCGCGGATGCCTTCGCCAACACGCTCCTCGGTGCCGTATTTACGCGCCGTGTCGATGTGGCGGTAGCCGGCCGAGATGGCTGCGGCAACCAGTTCGGCCGGGCGGTGCGGCAGTTCCATGGTGCCGAAGCCGATCGCCGGCATTTTCGCGCCGTGCGCGGAGAGCGTGAAGGCTTTGGGGGACTGCATCGGGGGGCTCCAGGGCGAGGCGGCATGACAAAATACTAGTGCGGCGACGGGGTGCCCGTAAACCGGGACGTAAAGATCATCGGTTGTGTCTGCAAGAAATTTAATTTGTCGCCATGCATTCGCTGGTTATGCAAGGATATTGCGAGCGGAAACCGGAGCGGCTACGACGGCGTCGGCCAAAAGCGTTTCGAGATCGTCGGCCGACGGCGCAAGTAGCCTCCGTCAATCGGCGCGTGCGGAGGGGGCACATCTACAGGCAACATCATCGAATAGCGCGGGGGAAATACAGATGCTTCGGTTGTTTTCATCCATTGTCCTGATTTTATCCCTGACGACGGTGCAGGCGCAGCAATATCCCGACCGTCCAGTTCACGTGGTGGTCGGCTATGCGGCCGGTAGCGGGCCGGATATCCAAGCGCGCACGGTGGCGCAGCAACTCAGCATCAATCTTGGACAGCAGTTCTATGTCGAGAATCGGCTTGGTGCCAACGGCACCATTGCCGCACGCTCGGTAGCGACCGCAAATCCCGATGGCTATACGCTGCTGTTTTCCTCAAACGGGATCGCGCCGACGCCATATGTCTACAAGAAACTCGGCTATGACATTTACAAGGACATTACCCCGGTTGCGACCCAAGGCATACTCGACGGATTGTTGATGCTGGTGGACGCAAAATCGGAGATCAAAACGCTGCAGCAATTCATCGAGCACGCTAAGAAGGATCGCGTGATCTATGGTTCGCCCGGCGTCGGCAACGGCCTGCACCTCGCCACCGAATTGTTCAGCAAGGCGGCCGGCATCAAGATGCAGCACGTCCCTTACAAAGGCGCGTCCGAGGTGATGAACGGCATGCTCACAGGCAGTGTCGAAGTGATGTTTGTGACGCCGCCATCGGTTATGGGCCTGATCAAGTCCGGCCGCGTGCGTGCGATCGGCTTTACCGGTACCAAGCCATTCCCGCCGCTTCCCGACGTGCCACTGGTGAAAGACATTGTGCCCGGCTTCGAGCCGATCGGTTCGTGGGGCATGTTCTTCGCCCCCGGCAAGACGCCGCCCGCGCTCGTCGACAAGCTCAACGCCGCAATCCACGCCGCCTTGCTGGCGCCGGCCGTCGCCGACATCATGCAGCGCGACGGCTATATTCCGGACAACCGCAACCCGGCCGAAACCGCGGCGTTCTTCCGCAAGGAGGTCGAAGCGATGGGTGAGGCCGTGAAGGCCGCAGGCATCGAGCCGAACTAAGGAAAGACTAGCCCACTGCGTTCAGCGGCTTACCCGACGCCGTCACCGGCTTGGCGCTGATCAATACGAAGGCAATGACGCAGGGTTCGGTGCCGCGGTTGACCCAGTTGTGGATGGTGCCGCGCTGGACCAGCACGTCGCCCGCCTTGAGTTTAACCACGACTTTGTCGTCGAGCTCCATGTCGATCGCGCCAGAGATCACGACTGCGTAGTCGATCGAATCGGTCCGGTGATTGCGCGGCGATACGCCCGGCTCGTAGCGCACGATGCGAAATACGGTGCCGCCTTCGACCGTGGTCTTGAACGATCCGGAGGTCGGGTCCTGGAAGCCGTCGTTGTCGACCGGAAAGCCCTTGCTCGACCAGACAACGCAGGACGATGCGCCCGGCCGGTTCGAGATCACGTTCTTCGCAATCTCGTCGACCTTGACGATGGCGTGTCCGTCAGCGTTATGCCCGGTCACCACGCGGCGAATTTGCAAGCTCATGGAAAGTTCCTTCCTTGCCGATTGATGCTTGATCAGGCCGGTGTCTTGGCGCTTTCAGCGCGCTTCAAAAACGCAGAGAATATCTGCGCGATGCGGGCTTCCGCGCGCCGCCATTCCTTACGGTCCCATTCCTTTAGCAGATCGGCGTCGGAGCGTTTTTCGACGACATCGTCGTGCAGTTCGCTGTTCGGGATGAGGCTGGCGGCCTTGCGCGCGGTTGCCGGCGTGTGGATGACGTCGTTGCCCGCAATCAAACAGGCCGGCGCTTTTATAGCGCGCAGATCAACCTCGGTGGCGCCGACGATCGGCAGGCTGGCCGATTCGAGAAAGCGCGCGCGCCAAAAGGTCATGACTTTGATGAATTGCTCCGGATCGGTGTTCAACAGCCTGTCGCGGTTCGCGGGCCGCGCTTTGATGCATTCGCTGAAGTGTTCGCTCTCGCAAACCGCCTGCATGCCGCCGGCGCGTGCGATTTTGATGAATTGTCCGTAGTAATTCTCGGCCAGTCGGTCGACAGCTTCCTGGCCGCCGGTAACGCGCCACAGCAGCATGCCGCGCAGCGCCTGGGGATGCCTAATTGCAAACAGGATGGCGAGCCGCGCGCCGGCCGAGGAGCCGCCGACATAGATCGGCAGCGCGCCAAGCTGGTGTCCAAGGGCCTGCAGGTCATCGGCCCAGACTTCGTGCTCGGAAGCCGATCCATCGAAGGCGACATCCGAAGCGCCGCAATTGCGGCGATCGTGCAACAGGACGCGATAGCCTGAGGACGCGATCGCCTTCGACAGGTCGACCAGCTCGCCGTAAGACCGGCGGCTGCCCGGCGTCAGCGCAATCCATGGCCCGGAATTGCCGATAATCTCGTAATTGATGTGAATTCCGCGAACGACAGCTTCAGGCATTTCCGCTCCCTTGCGTTTGCTAGGAGGCGTTTTGCAACAATGCTAGCAGGCCCGCAAGCAATTGCCGCGGGTTCGGCGGGCAGCCGGCAATCGTGAGATCGACCGGCACGACGTCCTTGACGCCGCCTTCGACCGCGTAGCTACCGGCGAATAGTCCGCCGTCGACTGCGCAGATGCCTACGGCTACCACCCATTTCGGATCAGGTGTGGCGTTATAGGTGCGCAGCAAGGCCTCGCGCATGTTTTTCGTTACCGGTCCGGTCACCATCAACACGTCGGCGTGACGCGGCGAAGCGACGAAACGCAAGCCGAAGCGCTCGAGATCGTAGAAAGCGTTGTTGAGCGCGTGGATTTCCAATTCGCAGCCATTGCAGGAGCCGGCATCGACCTGACGGATGGAGAGCGAACGACCGAGCCGGGCGCGGGCGGTGCGGTCCACGGCTTTCGCAAGTTCGGCGAGGCCCGCTTCGTCGGGTGCCGGGGGCGGCTCGGTGAGCGGACCGCGCGTGAAACTTTCGAACAACGTTTTGCGCATCAGAGATCGTGCCCGGAATAGGAGCAATTGAACGACTTATTGCAGATCGGAAAGTCCGCGACGATATTGCCCTCGACCGCGGTTTCCAGCAGCGGCCACTGGAACCAGGACGCATCGCGCAAATGGCAGCGCTCGACGCGTCCCTTGCCGTCAAGCCGCAGCCAGATCAGAACGTCGCCGCGGAAGGCTTCGACAATGCCGAGGCCTTCGCAGATTTTGCCCTTGGCTTCGACCGCGGCCGTCAGCTTGCCGGCCGGCAGCGCCTCGAGAATCTGGTCGATCAGCGAGAGGCTCTGCTCGACCTCGCGGATGCGGATCCACACCCGCGCATTGACGTCGCCGGCATCCAGCACCGGCACTTCGAATTTCAGGTCGTCGTAAGGCGCGTAGCCAGGCATTTTGCGCGCGTCGAAGTCGCGTCCCGAGGCGCGGCCGACATAGCCGCCGGCGCCGAACCGGCGCACGAAGTCGGGGCGCACGAAACCAGTGGTCACGGTACGGTCCTGCAGCGAGGCGGTGTTGTCGTAGAGCTCGATCAGGCGCGGGAACACGCGGCGAACCTCGGTGAGCAATTCCTGTACCTGCACGACGCCGTCGGCCGCGATGTCGCGTGCGACGCCACCGGGTACAATCGCATCCATCAGCAGCCGGTGGCCGAAGCAAGCCTCGGCGGCTCGCAATACCAGTTCGCGCAGAATGCCAGTTTGCGCATGCATCATTGCGAACGAGGCGTCGTTGCAGATCGCGCCGATATCGCCGAAATGATTGGCGAGTCGCTCGAGTTCGGCCATCAACGCACGAAGATAAATTGCGCGCGCCGGCACCTTCACTTGCAAGGCGGCCTCGACGGCTTGCGCAAAGGCGAAAGCATAAGCAACCGTGCTGTCGCCGGAGGTGCGACCCGCAAGCTTTGCCGCCTGATCGAGCGTGGCGCCGCGCATCAGGGATTCGATACCCTTGTGGACATAGCCGAGCCGTTGTTCCAACCGCACCACATGCTCGCCATTGGCGGTAAATCGGAAATGTCCCGGCTCGATGATGCCGGCGTGCACGGGACCGACCGGGATCTGATGCAGGCCCTCACCCTCTGCCGGCAGGAAGGCGTAAGGCTTGGGTTTGCGTGCCGGCGCTCGTTTGCCGAGCGGATGGCGGACATTCCAAAAGCCGAGATCGAGCCAGCCGCGCGCATCAGGCGCGTCGACCGCCTCCAGCCCGTACAGATCACGGATCGCGCGTTCGAGCCGGATTGCCGGCGGATGGCGCGCAGCGACGCTCGGATATTGTCCGCCCTTGCAGTTGTAGCTGAGCACGGCGATGTCGTTGAAATCAGCACCCAGCAGCGCCATGTGCACGAACGGCGCATCGCCCCACAACCCAAGCAGGCCACAGCCGCCGGCCGCCAGCTGATCGATCGCCTGCTGCCAGCCTTCGTCATTCACGATCGCGCGTGGCCACGGCCGATGCTGTTTGGCCTTTTCGCGATACTTGATGTTGTCGAGCAATGCCATCGCGCTATCCCAACAGCTTGGCGACGTTCTGGAAACCGGTGACAAGCGCCGGCGGCATATAGATTCCCGCCATAAACACGATGGCAAGATGGGCAAACATCGGCACGTAGGAGGCCTGCGCCGGCGCGGTTGGTCCGCGCGGCTCGCCAAACGCAATGGTGTTGAGCCGCAGGAACAATCCGCCGAGTGCGACCAGGATGCCGAACACTAGGATAATCACCAGCACCGGCTGGCGCGCGAAGGTCGAGCTGACCACCAGGAATTCGCTCATGAATATGCCTAGTGGCGGCAGCCCGGCGATCGCTACCACGCCGAGCACCAAACCCCAGCCGAGCACCGGATTGGTCACGGTCAGCCCGCCCATATCGGCGATCTTCTGCGTGCCCTTGACCTGCGCGATGTGACCGACCGCGAAAAAGATCGCCGACTTGGTCAGCGAATGCATGGTCATGTGCAAAAGGCCGGCGAAATTGGCGAGCGGGCCGCCCATGCCGAAGGCGAACACGATGATGCCCATGTGTTCGATGGAGGAATAGGCGAACATGCGTTTGATGTCGCGGCGTCGGTACAGCATGAAGGCGGCGAATACGCAGGAGATCAGCCCCATGGTCACCATCAGCGGGCCGGGCGCGATGGCGACTGGATTAAGCGCGAGTAGCATCTTGAAGCGCAACAGCGCATAGAGCGCCACGTTCAACAGCAGGCCGGACAGCACCGCCGAAATCGGCGTCGGCCCTTCCGCATGCGCGTCGGGCAGCCAGGCGTGCAGTGGGGCGAGGCCGACCTTGGTGCCATAACCGAGCAGCAGGAATACGAAGGCGACATTGAGCAATGCGGGATCGAATTTGGCCGCATGCGTGACCAGTACGCTCCATACCATGGCGTCGAGGCCTTCGCCGATCACGGGCCGCGCCGCCATATAGATGAGAATGGTGCCGAACAGCGCCAGCGCAATGCCGACGCTGCCGAGGATGAAATATTTCCACGCCGCTTCCAGCGCCTCGTGGGTGCGATAGATGCCGACCATCAGTACGGTGGTCAGTGTAGCCATCTCGATCGCGACCCACATCAGCCCGATATTGTTGGCAATCAGCGCGAGGTTCATGGCGAACATCAGCACTTGGTACATCGCATGATAGAAGCGTACGTAGGTCGGCTTCAGTCGGCCGATCTCGATCTCGTGGCCGATATAGCTCGCGCTGAACACGCTGGTGGTGAAGCTGACGAATGTAGTCAGCACGATGAAGACCTTGTTGAGGTCGTCGACCAGAAGATAGGAACCCGACTTTGGCTCCACCACGAACAGCGACACTGCGGTGGCGAAGGTGAGGAACGTCGCCAGCACGTTGAGCCGCGAGGTCAGGCGATAGCCGGGCAGGGCGGCGAGCAGCGCCGCTGCAAAGGCGGGAATCAGCAGGACTCCGGCGAGCGCATCAATGCTCATCGCCGCTCTCCGCGGAATCGGTCGAGCGCCTGTACGTCGACGGTGTCGAAACGTTCTCTGATCCGGAACAGGAAGATGCCGATGACAATGAAAGCGATCAGCACCGAGAAGGCGATGCTGATCTCGACCACCAGCGGCATGCCCTTGGCGCCGGTCGCCGCCAGCACCAGGCCGTTTTCCAGCGACATGAAGCCGATTACCTGGCTTACAGCGTTGCGCCGGGTCACCATCATCAAGAGGCCGAGCAACACCACCGACAGAGCGAAGGCGAGGTCCTCGCGCGCCAGCGGGTCGGCCTCGGCGGTCACGCGCAACATCACGACCATAGAGAGCGCAACCAGCCCCATACCGAGCAGCATGGCGGGGCCGACGCCGACCACGGTTTCGATCTCGCGATGGATGCCGAGACGCACGATGATCCGGTGCAGCGCCACCGGAATGACGATGGCCTTGAACACCAGCGCGATCATCGCCGTCAGATAGAGATGCGGCGCATCCTGGATGAAGGCCTGCCAGGCGACCGAGGTGGCCAGGACCAACGCATGCAACGCGAAGAGGTTGAGCAGCGCGTAGAGCCGGTCCTGATAAAGCTGCATGAAGCTCACCAGCACCAGCGAGCCAGCCAGCATATGAGCGATGTCGAAGGTGATGCCACGCATTCTCTAAAGGCTCCGCGAGACAAATAGCAGCAAAGTCGCGAGCAGACCGAGCATCAGCGCTGCGCCGAGGAAGGCCGGCACCCGAAAAACTCGCATCTTAGCGATGGCTGTTTCAAACAACGCCAGCATCAAGCCAGCGACCGCAAGCTTGACCATATAGGATGCGACGCCGATGGCGAGCGCAGGGAAACTCGCATCGGGCCCGGCGATGCCCCACGGCGCAAACAAGCAGCCGATCACCGAGACATAGAGCAAGAGCTTGAGCGCGGAAGACAGCTCGATCAGCGCGAGGTGGCGGCCGGAATATTCCAGCACCATGGCCTCGTGCACCATGGTGAGCTCGAGATGAGTCGCCGGGTTGTCGATCGGAATACGCGCATTTTCGGCAATCGCCACGATGATCAGCGCGAGCAGCGCAAGGCCAAGCGAAACCCGCAGGCCCTCTTCGCCCGACAGTATGTGGGCGGCCATGGTGGAGAGCTGCGTGGAGCCGGCGACCAGCGCCAGTGTGAACACGATCATCAGCATGGCCGGTTCCGCCAGCGAGGCGATCATTACCTCGCGGCTCGATCCGATGCCGCCGAAGCTGGTGCCGACGTCGAGGCCGGCGAGCGCCAGGAAAAAGCGCGCGCTGCCGAGCAGTGCGATGATGGCGATCAGATCCGCCGACCATGAGAACATCAGACCGCTGCCGAAGGTAGGCACCAGCGAGGCGGCGACCCAAATGCCGGCGAACACGATGTAGGGAATGACGCGGAACAGCCAGGAGGCGTTGTTGGCTAGCACTACGTCCTTGCGCAACAGCCGGATCAGATCGAGGTAGGGCTGCAGCAACGGCGGACCCTGCCGGCGCAGCAGGCGCGCCTTCACCTTGCGCACGAAGCCAGTGAGCAGTGGGCTGAGCAGCAGCACCAGCAGCATCTGCGCGCCTTGCAAGGCAAAATCGCGGATAATCACTGCCATATTGCGAGCACCAGCAGGAGGATAACCAGCGCGGCGAACACCAGCGAGAGATATTGGCGGATAGTGAGGAATTGCAGGTAATTGAGCTTTTCGGTGGCGTATTCGATTGCAGTGGCGACCGGCGCGTAAGCGGCGTCCCAGATCAGATCGCGCAGCTCCACCGTCAGGCGCGCAGGCGTCGTTGCGCCCGGCGGCGGCATTTCGCCGATCTCGCGCGCGCGGAACACGGATGTGCCGTAGACGCGGCGGATCGGCTGCGCGAAGCTCGATGCGGTGTATTGCGTTGCCGAGCTCGGGTCCGGATAGCCGCAATCCCAGGCCGGGCCGCGTCGCAGCTTGTCGGAGGCCAGCCGATGAATGGCAAAGGCCGCGATCGAGCCGGCCAGCAGCACGAAAATGAAAACCAGAAGCCCGTTATAGGAGCTGCGGCTTTCCGCAATCGGCACGATCGAAAGCCATTCCACGCCGGCCTGATGCGGCATGCTGACGCCGACCAGGCTTTTGGTCACCGGTGCCAGCGCGTCGATGAAAAAGCCCGGTACAATACCGGCCACCAGGCAGAGCGCGGCTAGGAAGTACATGGCAGCCAGCGAATTGCTATCGGTTTCTTTAGCGGCCACTGCGGCAGGCGTGCGGGCACGGCCGAGGAAACTCACGCCGAAGGCTTTGACGAAACAGGCGGCGGCCAGCGCCGCCGACAATGCCAACAGCGCGCCGACCGCCGGCACCAGGAATTTCAATCCCCATGACGGCAGTTGCGGGCTGAGCAGGATGGCCTGGAAAGTCAGCCATTCAGACACAAAACCATTGAGTGGCGGCAGCGCCGAGATCGCCACGCAGCCGACCAGAAACACGAAGGCGGTCTGTGGCATACGGTGGATAAGCCCGCCAAGATGCTCCATGTCGCGTTCGCCGGTGGCGTTGAGCACGGCGCCGGCGCCAAAGAACAATAGGCTCTTGAAGATCGAATGGTTGAACACGTGGAACAGCCCGGCGGTGAGCGCAAGCGCCGCGGCCAAAGGCATGCCGTGCGCCTTGAATGCGAGCGCGAGGCCGAGGCCGATATAAATGATGCCAATATTCTCCACCGTGTGGTAGGCGAGCAGGCGTTTGAGATCGTGCTGCATCAATGCGTAGAGCACGCCCATTACCGCGGTGATGCCGCCGACGGCGAGCACCACCATGCTCCACCACCAGTCCGGCGGTCCCAGCAAATCGAAAACGATGCGCACGAAGCCGTAGACCGCGACCTTGGTCATCACGCCACTCATCAGGGCAGAGACGTGACTGGGCGCGGCCGGATGGGCAAGCGGTAGCCAGGCATGCAGGGGGACGACGCCCGCCTTGGAGCCGGCGCCGACAACCGCAAGGATCAGCACCAACGCCGCCAGCGCGGCGGAAGGGTGCGATGCGCGAATGGCGTCGAATGCGTAACTACCGTCGGAACCGGCGAGCAGACCGAACGAGAGCAGCAGCGCCAGGGTACCGAAGCTTGCCATCAACAGATAGACGTAACCCGCCCGCAAGTTTTCGCGCAGTTGGTGATGCGCAATCACCAGTGCCCATGACGTGAGCGACATGAATTCCCACGACACCAGAAAACTGAACGCATCATCCGCCATCACCACCAGATTCATGGCGGCGAGATACGCAGGATAGAACGGCAACACGCGTTGCGGAGAATGCTCGTGACGCCCGTAGCCGAGCGCAAACAAACTCGCGGCCGCGCCGCCGAGATTGACGACAACCAGGAAAAATGCCGACAGCGCGTCGATGCGGAAATGCGCGCCGAGCCAGGGCAGGCCGAGCGGCAATGTGATGCTGGAGATGCGATTGGAATACTCGAACAGGCTGAGCAGCGCGATCATGCACAGGGTCAACGTGACGATCAGGCTTGCGCCATAGACCGCGCCGGTGCCGCGCGGCGACGCACCGAGCGCAACGGCCAGCGGAGCCAAGACCACCAGCGCCGCCACGCCGTAAAGTGAATAGACGACCATCATTTGAGCCGCACTCCGCGGCCGCCGCCGCTACTGGTCGCGCCTTCGCCGATCAACTCGATGCCGCCTGCGGCCAGCGCATCGACCAGCTTCATCAGCGAATCGACATTGCCGCGCACAACGCCGTCGCAAGCTTCCATGCGCTGGATGGTCGGCAGCGACAGGCTCGATCGATGCGCCAATTCGCGCTGGTCGATACCGAGCAGGGCCCTGGCGGCCCGCATCTGCGTGCCTGTTATCATGTTTAAAACGTCAGAATAGATGCATATAACGTAGTTATTGATGCATACTGCGCCAGAGAATAGGTTTCAAGGGCCAACTGAAAAGGTGTGGATTAAGGGCGTTTCTTGACCGCAAGGCGCTGATCGAGGCGCGTCATGTCGACCACCATGCGCTCGTGAGTGCCGTTGCCGATCTCCTCGATGTCGTCGCGGGCGCTGACGTTGAATTCGATACGGCGGCCATCGACTTTGGTGACCTCGGCCTCCGCGGTCACCCGATGGCCGACCGGCGTGGCGGCGAGATGGCGGACATTCACCAAGGTGCCAACCGCGCTCTCGCCCGGATCGAGATAGTCACGCATCGCGTTGAGCGCGGCATTCTCCATGGCGGTCACCATCATCGGCGTAGCAAACACCTGCGGCAGTGCCGCGTCCTTGAACTGGTTGGCGAGATGCGCCGGCATGACGCGCAGCGAGTAGGTTCCTTTGGCTCCCACCGGTATTGGACGCATGCACTAGCTCCCAACAATTCGGATATGATTGATCGCCGGAGCGAGGATTACCAGCAATATTCCGCACAGTCCGATCGGCAAGAAGGCGAGGCTGGCGATGCCGCTGAGATCCCACGCCATTCCGCTGATAACCGGCACGATCACCGCGCAGCTGTAGCTGATCGTGAACATGGCGGCAGTGACGCGATGAACGTCGTCGGGTGGACTGAGCAGCGGCGGCAGCGCCAGCACAAGAATCAGGATTGCGGCGGCGGCGAAACCTTGCACTGTGGCCGCCGCCACGACCCAGGCGCCGCTGCCGAAGACGATACCGGCGGTCGCGATCACGCAGAGCAACCCGCAAACGACATAAGGCCACGCCTTACGCTCCAGCCGGCCGGCAACCACGAGTAATATGAATGAGGCCGGGACTTGCCCGGCATTCAATCCCGACAGCGCGGCGCTGATCCACTCGCTCTGCCCATTGCTGCGCAGATAGTCAGGCAGGAAGGCGTTGGTCGCAAAATAGGTTGCGTTGATGGTACCGAGCATGATGCCGAGCCGCCAGATCAGCATGTTGCGCCAATCTGGCCACCAGCGCCGTCGCGCCATTGAAGTTTCATTCGTGGAGGCCGGTCGCGGCGCACGCGCCATCACCAGGACGGCGATGATGGCAACGGGCACGCTCCAGACCACGAAGCCCCACTGCCAACTGCCGCCGACCATCGGCAGCACCAGCGGGAGCATTAGCGACACGGGAATAATTTCGCCGATCAACAAACCGTTGGTATAGACCGCGGTGGCGAAGCCGATATGGTTCGGCAGCCAGGCGCGTACCGTCGGCGGCATGGTGACTTGCATGATGGCGACGCCCGCACCCATGGCGATGGTCATAGCGTAGAGCCATGCCACGTCGGGCAAGGCACCGCGCAACGCGCCGCCGAGAGCAGTAAGCGCAAGGCCGACGACCAGAGCGGTGCGCACGCCGAGGCGGGCGATCAGCAGAGAACCGGGAACCGCAGCAAAGGCGAACAGCATTGACGGCAGACCGGTAAGGATGCCGATCTGGGTTGCGCTCAGATTCAGGTCGTCGTGAATAAGCGGAATGACCGGCGGTACCGCTAAGATAGTCAGGCGCAGACCGGTACCTGCGAGCCATAACAGCAGCAACAGGCCCAGCATGCGTGTCCGTGATGAGGCGTCGCCGGCGTGATGGATCGATGCGGGTGGCATTGCGAGGCCGAAATAACATAGAATACTGCACAAGACACGGCCTGATGCTGGTTGGCACGCATGCGCCGTCATACATCACGTTCGGGTGTGACTAAGTAGCAACCTTCTTCAGTTGTCGGCGGACCAGATCAACTAGTGACTGGGCGTGGGCATCAAATTTGATCCCGCGGATATTGAACGCAGCGGCGGCGACCATGTCGTTGTCCTTGTCGCCGATCAAGAAGCTGCCATGAAGATCGATGGGCCATTCACTAGCCGCCTGTTCGAGCATGCCGGGGTTGGGCTTTCGGCAATGGCATCGCACGGCCAATTTCTTGACGGTGCCTTCCGGATGATGCGGGCAATAATAGAACGCGTCGATATGGGCGCCTTGCGCCCGCAGGGTATCCTGCATGTGGGCATGGAATTGACGCACGGTCGCTTCCTCGTAGTAGCCGCGGGCGACGCCGGACTGGTTGGTGATGACGATCACGTAATAGCCGGCCTCATTGAGCAACCGAACGGATTCCGGTGCGCCTGCGATCCATTCAAGCTGTTCGGGCCTGTGGGTATAGCCGTGGTCAACATTGAGCACGCCGTCGCGATCGAGAAACGCCGCCGGACGTTTGCCCTGGTCGATGCGCAAAACCGAAACTCCGTCTTTCTCAATCGACGAATTTACCTATATAAACGCCGAATCATGGCTAGATAGAAGGCCAGTCCAGCCGACCAGGCCGTCATAAGCCCATGATCGGATTGATCAAGGTACAGTCGATATCCGGTATGAGAATTTGGGGCAGGGGCAGACGCATTTACAAAAGCGCATATTGATAACGGGAGGAGCCGGTTTTCTCGGTTCGCATCTTTGCGAGCGGCTGCTGACGCAAGGCGCGAATGTCATTTGCGTTGATAATTTTTATACCGGCAGTCGCCCGAATATCGAGCATTTGCTCGATCACAAAAGCTTCGAATTAGTTCGTCACGACGTCACGTTCCCGCTCTACATTGAGGTCGACGAAATATACAATCTTGCGTGCCCCGCCTCGCCGATTCATTATCAGCGCGATCCCGTTCAGACGACGAAGACCAGCGTGCACGGTGCGATCAATATGCTTGGTCTCGCCAAACGGGTAAAAGCCAAGATCTTGCAGGCATCGACCTCGGAAGTTTATGGCGACCCGAACGTCCATCCTCAACCCGAAAATTATTGGGGCCACGTCAATCCGATTGGTCCGCGCTCCTGTTACGACGAAGGCAAGCGCTGTGCCGAAACGCTATTCTTCGACTATTGGCGTCAAGCAAAACTGCGCATTAAGGTCGCGCGGATTTTCAATACCTATGGCCCACGGATGCATCCGAATGACGGGCGTGTCGTATCTAATTTTATCGTTCAGGCATTGTTGGGCCGGGACATAACCGTATTCGGCGACGGCTCGCAGACGCGATCGTTTTGCTACGTCGATGACCTGATCGAAGGGCTCGTCGCTCTCATGGCGACGGCCGATGCCGTTACCGGACCGCTCAATCTTGGAAATCCAAACGAGTTTTCAATGCACGAGCTCGCGGCCATGACAATCGAGTTGACCGGTTCGCGCTCACGCGTTGTCCAGCGTCCATTGCCGCAGGATGATCCCCGCCAGCGGCAACCTGATATTTCCAAGGCACATGAGCTTATATCCTGGACACCGCGCGTCGCACTGAAAGATGGATTGATCCGCACGATCGAGTATTTCGAGAAGCTGCTTGTCAAGCACGGCGCCCAAGAACTGCTCGCATAGCGAACGAATTTGGCCGGCCAAAAATTGATCAGGCCGTGGGATCGTGCGCGAGCGTGTCCGCCTCGATGATCTTGATCGAACGCCATCGGTATCCACTGGCAATCCAGACGATGCCGCCGATGGCGCCGACGGCCAGGCTCTCCGCCCCGAAAAGTATCGAGACGATCAAACCGTCATTCTCGGCCAGGCCGGCATAGGAAAAGGCGAGGATCATCGCGCTTTCGCGCACCCCCCAGCCGGCGATCGAGACTGGTATTGTCGCGACAAGGATCACCGGCAAAACCAACAACAATATCTGGAGGAAGTCGACCGAGGCGTGGGCGGCTCTGGCAGAACCCCAGGCAACCAACACCGTCGATAGATGAATCGCAAGCGACAAAATTGCGACGCGCGTGCCAGGGCCGGCGGATCTACACAGCCGCCACGCCAGGCGCGAGGCGGTGGCGAGATGTCGGGTGAGCCACCATTTTTCCGTCAGCCGCAGATATCGTAGCCCGAGCCCAAGAAAAATCAGTGCGGCCGCCAATGCGCCGAATCCGATCAATGCCAAGGTCGCGCGCGCAATCGGATCGTGGACCAGATTGAGCGTCCACGGCAGGCAGGCTACGACGACGATCGCCAGGACCGATACGCCGACCACACGATCAATCAGCACCGAATAGATCGCGGTCGACCAGCCGGCCCCGCCGCGGGCCAGTAGCCAAATACGGGCGACATCGCCCCCAACCGTCGACGGCAAGACTTGGCTGAAAAATTGTCCGATGAAGCTGTAACGCAATGCCGTTGCAAGCGGCAGTTTGGCGCCGCAGATCGCGACGATCTCCCGCCATCGCAATGAAACCAGTAGGATTGAGATGCAAAGCATGATCATGGTGAAGCCGATCCAGCCGAGATCGAGCGCACCTAGCCGTTGTCCGACACTGTCGAGGTCGACCCGGCGCAACGATAGAAAAAGCAGCAGCGCGGAAATCGCCGCCTTGACCAAGAAAGATACTAGACGCCGCATCGACGCGTGATCTCCTATCAAGATTTCCAGATTCTCATGTAAGTGCCGCACCTGTGAACTGGACTAAGGCATTATGAGGATCAAATCCACTGGACTCGCCGTGAAAGCTTTAATTCGACGATTTTTTTGAAGCGCCTGACTTGCCCGGCATCGGTTTGCTATATTGTTCAACTGTTCTCAAAGGTCGCATCTTCCATCAGCCATGTTCTTTGCCCTGTCCAAGATTCTTGGTTTCATTGCGGTTCCATCCAATCTGCTTGTCCTGATTGGCATTGTGGGAATCGCAGCGCTGCCGACGAGGTTCTCAGGCATGGGCCGCAGACTGCTCATTGCCAGTGTGTTGCTAGTTGCGGCGCTTGGCGTCCTGCCCATTAGCATCGCGCTCACGGTTCCGCTGGAGTCGCGTTTCCCTCAATGGGATTCCGGGAGCGGGGAGCCGACTGGCGTTATCGTTCTCGGCGGCACAATAAGTCTTACACTGTCCTATGCGCACCAACAGGTCGCGCTCAATGACGCCGGTGAACGGGTGACCGCCGCCGTCGAACTCGCACACAAATACCCGAACGCTCGCATCGTATTCTCAGGCGGGAATGGTGCGCTCATACCTGACCGACTGCGCGAAGCCGATTTTGCATTGCGGATACTCGAAAATCTTGGCGTGCAGTCAAACCGGATTATGCTGGAACGGGAGTCGCGCAATACCGCGGAGAACGCAATTTTCAGCAAGCGCGTCATCGGCCCCAAACCTGGCGAGCGCTGGCTGCTGGTGACATCGGCCATGCATATGCCGAGGGCTATGGGCGCGTTTCGGCACGCTGGTTTTGCGGTCGAGGCCTATCCGGTTGATTATCGCAGTGGCGGTTGGGCCGACGTATGGACCGTTCCCGGCTCGCTCATGGAGGGGATTGCCAGGACGGACGTTGCGGTCCACGAGTGGCTGGGCTTATTCATCTACTGGATCACGGGGCAAATACCGGTACCGCTTCCAGGCCCGTGATTTGCTGGCTAAATACCTGTAATCTGACTTCAATTTCGGCGGTCCAAGGTTGGCCGTCAGGTAGTTCGACCAATTCCCGGTATAGTCCCTTGGTAATCAGGAAAGACGACCGTTGCACGAGCCTTTGACCAAAGCTGCCGTCTCTGCCCAGACCGAAAAGGTCCAAGCCGATCTAACCGTTGTTGGCGGCGGCGGCCATGTCGGGATTCCGCTGGTGCTTGCCTTCGCCGATGCGGGGATGACGGTCAACGTCAACGACCTCAATGAGGTGGTGTTGTCGTTATTGCGATCCGGCAAGTTACCGTTCATCGAACACGGTGCGGCGCCTCTGCTGGCCAAGGCGCTGGCGAACAATCGGCTGATATTTACATCGTCTCCAAGCGCGGTCAGCCGCGGCGGCCCGGTCATCATCACCATCGGCACCCCGGTCGATGAATTCCTCAATCCGGTGCAGAAGGCGGTACAGGATTGCGTCGATGCGCTGCTGCCGCATTTGAACGACGACCAATTGCTGGTTCTACGCTCGACGGTTTATCCCGGCACGACGGCGTGGCTTGATTCTTACCTCAAGCGGCTGGGCCGCAATCTCAAGGTCGCGTTCTGTCCTGAACGTGTTGTACAGGGCAATGGAATTAAGGAACTGCAAGAGATGCCGCAGATTGTCAGCGGCGTCTCGAAGGCTGCGGAGGAAGAGGCGGTGGCCTTGTTCCGCAAGATCGCGCCGGAAGTTGTGGTGATCAAACCGCTCGAGGCCGAATTTGCCAAGCTGTTCAGCAATGCCTACCGCTATATCGAATTTGCGGCCACCAACCAGTTCTATATGATCGCGAAATCCGCCGGCGTGGACTATCACGCGATCACTCAGGCGATGAAGCACAACTATCCACGGCTGAAGACCCTGCCGCGGCCCGGTTTTGCGGCAGGTCCTTGCTTGTTCAAGGATACGATGCAGCTTGCCGCCTTTGCGCGCAATCAATTTGGGCTCGGCAACGCGGCGATGCAGGTCAACGAAGGGCTCGTGCTGCAACTCGTTGACGATCTACGGCGCGCCTACGACATCTCGAAAATGACCGTCGGACTGTTGGGAATGGCATTTAAGGCCGAGATCGACGACACGCGCGCATCGTTGAGTTACAAGCTCAAACGTACGTTGCAGATGTTTGCGCGCGATGTCATCACGACGGACCCGTTCGTGACGACCGATCCGGCGATCTTGCCGTTTGCTCAAGTGGTAGAGCGAAGCGACATCCTGATCCTGTGTACGCCGCATTCGGCCTATGCGGATGCCGATCTCAAAGGAAAGCCGGTGGTGGATGTCTGGGGCTTTCTCAAGAACGCGAATGTCGTGTACTAGCGCATGATCCTGAAAAGTGGGGACCGTTTTCAGACGAGATCATGCGTGAGAGAAATGTCATGACGCCGCGGCTCGATAT